>Ga0335074_10005492_pt1 | contig 17535 bp, 12 predicted proteins | sample Lox_Sample_23_FD_206715 | JGI IMG/M metagenome (GOLD analysis project Ga0335074, IMG submission 206715) | Soil microbial communities from Loxahatchee National Wildlife Refuge, Florida, United States - Lox_Sample_2.3 | ecosystem: Environmental > Terrestrial > Soil > Wetlands | place: USA... | reverse complement strand
CCGGGCTTCACCGCGGCGCACGCCGCCTGCTGTGCGTTCTGCAGCACTTGGTAGTACGCCGCGAACTCCGGCGGCGGCTCGCCGATCGTGTAGGTCCTGGTGCAGTCCGAGCAGTAGCCGCTCGGCATGGTCCCGCCGATGTCCACGACCACGGCATCCCCAGGCCGCAGCACCCGGTCGGACACCTCGTGATGCGGGCTCGCGGCGTTCGGGCCTGAGCCCACGATCGTGAAGTCCACGCGTGCGTGGCCCTCCTCGATGATCGCGTCGGCGATATCGGCAGCCACCTCGCGCTCGGTCCGGCCCGCCCGCAGCATGCCGGGCACCCGTGCATGTACCCGGTCGATGGCTTCACCCGCCGCGCGCAGCGCCGCGACCTCGGCCGCGCTCTTGCGGATACGCAATCCGCGCAGCGCCATGCTGGCGAGTTCCTGGCCGGCACCGGGCAGCGCATCGCGCAGCCTGAGGACCATCAGCGCCCACATGTGATCCGACAGCCCGACGGCCTGCCCGGCAGCCTGCACAGAATCCAGGTGCTTAGCCACGAGCGCATAAGGATCGTCGGTCTCATCCCAGGCGGCCATCTCGAGCCCCAGCCGGCCTGCCGGTGACGCCTGCGCGGCAGGCAGTTCAAGCCTGGGCACGATCAGCAGCGACGTGCTGGCAGCGGCGGCCCGGCGGCCGGCGGCCGGAACTACCAGGCAGGTGAGCCGTTCTAGCTGGTTCGCGTCATAACCCGTGAGGTAGCGCAGGTCCGGTCCGGGAGTGAGCAGCAAAGCTCCAAGACCAGCGTCAGCCGCGGCCTGTGCCGCCTGGCCGAGCCGGCCCGCCGGGTAAAGATCAGCCGGGTAAAGACCTGGGCCGGACAAGCCTTCTCCCACGCGCCCTCCATGATTCCATTGACACGCATTGGCGTCATTGGCATGCATTGCCTGTCACTGGCTAACATAGTCATCATCTCACCCGGGAGAATCGCGCCTACACCTGGTCAGCGGGGGCTTTGCTGGCCGGTGCTGGGCGCACCGAGGCCTACACGATGCGACCCGTGAAGACACCTGAGGCTGCCGAAGTTCCGGCTGTGCCGGCTGCTGAGGCCACGCTGGCTGCTGAGCTGGCGCAGCAACGCCATGTGGCGGTCGAGCTACAGCGCGCTGTCCTGCCGCTGCACGACGAGGCGTTCGACCTGCCGGGCCTGCGCACGATGGTGATGTACCAGCCGGCGGCGTCGGCGGGCCGGGTGGGTGGCGACTGGTACATCACGGCGGACATGCCGGGCGGTCAGGTGCTGATCGCGATCGGGGATGTCGCCGGGCACGGGCTGGCCGCTGCCGCGGGCATGGCCCGGATGCGCGGGGCCCTCGCTGGCCTGGCCATCACCGGCGCGCCGCCGGAGCGGCTGGTCGGCTGGCTCAACGACCTGGCTCGGCACGTCGCGCCCGAGCACACAGCCTCGGTGATCGCCGGCTACTTTGATCCGGCCAGCCTGACCTTCACCTGGGCGCAGGCAGGGCACCCGCCGCCAATCCTGGTCCGTGGCTCGGCGGCCTGGCCGCTGGACCGCCCGGCCGGAATCCTGCTGGGCGCGGGCACCGAGGAATATGCGGCCACTGCCATTCGGCTGGCGCCTGGTGACCTGCTGCTGCTGTACAGCGACGGGCTGATCGAGCGCCGGGGCCACTCGCTCGACGACGGCCTGGCCAAACTGTCGAACGCGGTGTGCGGCATCGCCGATCCGGAGCAGGCCATCGAGGCGGCACTGGCAACCCTCGGCTCTACCGAGCCCGAGGACGACACCTGCCTGGTGGCTATCCTGGTACTGTAGCCCGCCGATGATGACAGAGCTGATGAAGACAGAGCTGATGAAGACAGAGCTGATGAAGATGACAGGATTGGAGGTCGCCGACACCACCGCAGCCCGGTGACGGGAAACGGCTTGGTGGGGTTGTCGGTGACCCTGTCTGACTCGCGGGCACAGGCTGCGATCCAGGCCCGGCGTTTCGGTGTTCCCCCGGCGATGATCGAGGCCGCCACCCAGCGGCGGCTGGCCGGTGACTGGCGTGGTGCCTGTGCCGCAGCCGATGTCGATCTTCACCTGAATCCCGACGCTATCCGGCGCCGCCATGGCGCCGACGTGGCCGGGCAATTGCTGGCTGATCTGCGCAGTCTCGCCCCCGACCTGCTGCGCTGGCACATGCCGCGATGGCGGCACGGATCCGGTCAGCTGCTTGAGGGCCTGCTGATCCCGCTGGCCGACTACACCGCTACCCCAGCGACGCTGACGCTTGCAGCGGCGACGCCGCGCTTCGCCGTGGTTGCAGGCCAGCGGATCGTACTCGTCGTTGCCGAGAATGTCAGGCGACGCGACCGCGATCAGCAGGATCCGGGAACGCGGGCAGTGTTTGACGGCGTGCACAGGCGGTCCGGCGAGCGGCACAGCCTGCGGCGGCACCGGATGTTCTGGGACGCCGATGCGGCTCCAGGGCTTGCGTCGATTGCCGGCGCCGACGACGCGGCGGCGGGCGCGCGGGAGATCACGCGGCTTCAGGACACCGGGCAGGCGCCCGCAGCCTGGGCGGCCGCCGGGATCGACATGGCCAGCGGACGCCACCGCCCAGTCAGCCCCGACCGGCAAGGGCATCTGACTCGATGGCTCGCGACGGTTCCGGTCAACCTGCCGCTGCTCGCCCACCAGGTACGCCAGACACTGCCAGGCGCGGGGCAAGCCGTGATCCGGCCCGGCGGCGGGGCGATCGTGCTGCGCGGCCTCGACCGGCCCGACGGCGCGGTCAGCGCCGACGTTGTCGCGCCCGCCGCCGCCCGCAGCGACCTGCCCGTCGTTCCCGAGGCCGCGTGGGCCCGGCCCGTCGACGCGGACTTGCTCAGGCTCGGTCTGCTGCGGCCGCACGAGCTTCACCCGCTGGTCGCGGCGGCACTGGCCCCCAGAACCGCGGTGCGGGCCGATTCCGGCAGGCACGACTGGCTCTACGCCGCTGTACCGGGCATCGAGGCCGAGTGCGCGCACGGCCCCGGATCCACTGCGGTCGTTATCCACTGCGGCTCGCAGCGGCATCGCGTGGCCCAGCGGGGTGGCCGCTGGGAGCCGGTCGACCACGGCGCGCACCCAGCACGCGAAACGCTGATAGCCCGCCTCGGCGGCCCGCTGAACCCATGCCTGCAGGCGGCCGACTACCTCAGCGCCGGGCAGCACGTCATCGACCTCGTCGAACACCTCATGGAGCACGGCCGCACCGGTGAGGCACTGCGCCTGCTGCGTGAGCACGCTGACGCTTCGGCCGCGCCGGAGGCTTTCGTCCTTCACGACGGCACCCTCGGCGAGGCGCTCAGCTCGCTGCGTGAGAAGACGCTGCGGCTGCGGATGATCCTCTCTGGTGCCGCACTGGCACCTGACACGCGCGATACCCACCCACCCACTCCGAACCGCAGGCACTCCCGAAAGGGGGAACCGGCCCGACAACACAGGTGACCATGACACTTACCCAGATTCAGGCCGCTGACCGGCTCATCGCACTCACCCACGTCACCGCCACAGCGCCGGCGGTCAATCCCGCGGTCCAAGCGCTGGCCCTGGCCACGGCGGCGAACCTCCCCGTGCTGCTGTGGGGCGAGCCAGGCATCGGGAAATCCGCCACGCTGACCCAGCTCGCCCGCGGCCTGGACCTGCGGCTTGAGACCGTGATCGGCAGTGTCCACGAGCCGTCGGACTTCGCCGGGTTGCCGGTCATCGGCAAAAACCCGGCCACCGAAGGCGTCGCGATGGCCCCGCCCGACTGGGCGGTGCGGCTGCACCGGGCCGGCCACGGCCTGCTGTTCCTCGACGAACTGTCCTCAGCCCCGCCCGCGGTGCAGGCGGCGCTGCTGCGCGTGGTCCTGGAGCGCCGGGTGGGCAGCCTGCCGCTGCCCGACGGGGTCCGGATCGTCGCGGCCGCCAACCCGGCTGGCAGCGCGGCCGACGGCTGGCAGCTCGCGCCACCGCTGGCGAACCGGTTCGTTCACCTCGCCTGGGTCCACGATCCCGAGGTCGTTGTCCGCGGCCTGGGTGGGACGTGGCCGTGCATCCCCCTGCCGCACCTGGACCCGGGCCAGCTCGAACGCTCCGTCGTCCGGGCGCGGGCCTGCGTCTGCGCGTTCCTGACCGCGCGGCCCGACTACACCCACCGGATGCCGTCCTCGGCCCAGGCCCGTGCCGGGGCCTGGCCCTCGCCGCGTACTTGGGAGATGGCACTGCGGCTGCTGGCCTTCGGCTACGCGGCGGACGCCGACCGCGAGGCGGTGGCGCTGGCCGTGCGCGGTGCGGTTGGCGACGGCGCCGGCCTGGAGCTGCTCGCGTTTCTCGAGCGCCGCGACCTGCCCGACCCGGAGGCTGTGCTCGCCGACCCGGACGGGTTCGACCTGCCCGAGCGCGGTGACCTTGTGCACGCTCTGCTCTCCGCGGCAGTCGACGCGATCAGCCGTGACACGACCCAGCGGCGCTGGCAGGCCGGATGGGAGGTGCTAGCCCGCCTCGCCGACGCGGTCCCGGTGGACCTGCTCGCCGCGCCGGCTGTGCAGCTCGCCGCGCTGCGCGACCCGACGTGGCCGCTGCCCGCGCAGCTCGACCGTCTCGGCCCGCTGGAGAAGCTGCTGGCATGGACCGAATGAGCACGCAGCGTGATCCGGACGCAGCACTGGATACGGGCAAGCTGCTGGCCGCGCGCCACCTCGCGGTTGCCGCGTGTCCTTACCTCGCCACCGCACTGCACGCGATGACCGTTGTGCCTACCTACCTCGTGCCCACGATGGGCGTGGACCCCTACTGGCGCTGCTACGTATCGCCGGCTTTTGTCGCGGCGACTGACGTGCGCGATCTGGCGGTCGTCTGGCTGCACGAGGTCGCCCACCTGATACGCGATCATCACGGCCGCGCTCAGGCCCTGCAGCGGGGCAGCGAACGCCGGCGGCGCCAGCAACTGCGGCTGAACCTGGCCATGGACTGCGAGATCAACGATGATCTGCTCGATGGCCTGACCGACGCCGACGGCCGTCCGCTGTCGCTGCCCGAAGGCGCGGTGACCCCAGGGCGACTGGGCCTGCGGCATTATGACCTGTTCGAGGAGTACGCGGCTCACCTGCCCCCGATCGCGCTGGTCGGTGACGTGGCCTGGCTGGACTGTGGCTCCGGAGCCCACGCAGGCTCCTCGCCGTGGGAGCACGACGAAGCCGGCGCGCATCCGCTCGGCACCTACGAGAGGGAGGCGATCCGGATCAGGGTGCGCGAGGCTGTCAACAGCCGCCGTGGCACCGTCCCGAAGGGATGGCAGCGCTGGGCCGAGGGGGTCAGCGAGCCTTCGCAGGACTGGCGCGCCTTGCTCGGCGCCGCGCTGCGCGCCTGCATGGCCGCTGGCGCCGGCGCCGCCGACTACAGCTACCAGCGGCCCAGCCGCCGCGCTCCATCGCTGGGCGGCGCGGTTATCCTGCCGAGCCTGCGCTTCCCGGTGCCCAAGATCGCCGTCGTCGTCGACACGTCCGGCTCGGTGGCCGACACGGACCTGGGCAGCGCCCTGAGCGAGGTCGGGGGCATCAGCCGGGCCGTCGGCGTGCGCGGCAACCGGGTCAGTGTCTACAGCTGCGACGCCGCGGTCCATACGGTCCAGCAGATCTGCGCCACAGAGGAGATCTCCCTGGTCGGCGGCGGAGGAACCGACCTGCGGCGCGGAATCGGCCGCGCCGCCGCTGCCGCACCGCGCCCCGACGTCATCGTCGTCCTCACCGACGGTGTCACCCCATGGCCCGCTTCCCCGCCCGGCTGCCGGCTGATCGCAGGGATCTTCGGCCACCCATCCCGCTACAGCGAGCACACTTCTCGCGTTGCCGCCGGACCGCCCGAGTGGGCTCAGACGGTTTACCTGCGCTAGGGAACGTCCGCCAGCGCGGCGGTCACCCGGCTCAGCGAGGACCCGAGGCCCCAGCGCTCGCCCAGGCCAGCCAGCTTCGCCGGATCGGGCGGCGCGGAGGGAAGCTGGCCTCCTGCCGGAGGCAGCGGGGCGTCGGTGGCGACGAGCACAACCGGCAGCGCCGCCTCCAGGTAGCTGCGGGCCGCGGCAACCTTGGGCCGGCTCCCCGCCGGGAACCCGCCGTGGCCCTTGTCGAGCGCGTCGAGTATCGCCTCGATGCTGCCGAAGTGCCGCACCAGCGCGGCCGCGGTCTTCTCCCCCACGCCGGGCACGCCGGGCAGGCCGTCGCTCGGGTCGCCGCGCAGCGTGGCGAACGCCGCGTAGTCCCGGCCCGGGATCTGGTATTTCGCGGCCACCGCGGCCTCGTCGACCACCTCGAACCTGGACACGCCACGCCCGATGTAGACGACCCGGATCTGCCGTTCGTCGTCGACGAGCTGGAACAGGTCCCGGTCTCCGGTGACCGCGTCGACAGGTCCGGTGGCACGAGCGGCGAGCGTGCCGATCGCGTCGTCGGCCTCGTATCCCTTGGCCCCGGCCATGGCCACGCCCGCCGCGGCCAGCACCTCCTCGATCACCGGTATCTGCGCCGCGAGAGCCGCGGGCACCTGCTCGGTGCCGTCCGGGTTGGCCCGGTGCGCCTTGTACGACGGGATCGCGGCGACCCGGAACGCCGGGCGCCAGTCCGGTTCCATGCAGGCCACCAGGCTGTCAGGCCGGCGAGCGCGGACCAGCTGGGTGATCATGTCGAGCAGGCCGCGGACCGCGTTCACCGGAGTCCCGTCCGGTGCGGTCACCGTGTCGGGCACGCCGTAGAAGGCACGGAAGTACATGGAGGCCGCATCGAGAAGCATCAGCGCCACGCAGGCCATCCTGCCAGCTACTGCTGTGTTTCTATGAGTTGGGGCATCTATGGGTTAGGCAGAACTTTGGCATTAGAGCTGCCGCAGCAAGATCCCCTACGCTGGCCTGGACCAGTCTTTGTCCCGGGGGGAGCCCAAAATGACACAGGCGACCGCCGTCCGCCGGCGATGTCCCGCCGGCTTGCTGGCAGCAATTCGCGAGGCCACTGCCCGCCATGCTGACTGGGAGAACACCGCAGCGCTGGTGACGGCCCAGCTCCGGGCGCACCTGCCGGGCCCGCAGATCCTGACCCCAGCCGAGCGCGAGGGCAGCCCGGACGGGTACGTCTCTCATACCGTGCACACCGAACCCGACGGGTCGTTCTCGGTCTGCGCGCTGGTCTGGCGGCCCGGTCAGCAGACGCCGGTTCACGACCACGTCGCCTGGTGCGTTGTTGGGGTGCTGCAGGGCGCTGAGCATGAGGAGCTGTTCGAGCTGCGGGATAGCGGGACGTCACTGCAGCCGGTCGCCCGCCGGGTCAACATGACCGGCGACGTGAGCGGCTTCGCCCCGCCTGGTGACATCCACCGGGTGACCAACCACAGCGACAGCACCGCGATCTCGCTGCACGTCTACGGAGCCGACATCGCCCGCCTCGGCAACAGCGTGCGCCGTACCTACGACCTGCCCGTCCTGGCCACCCGTTAGCCCACGGACGAGTAGGCGACGACGCCGCGGCGCAGCAGGCTGATCGCGCTGCGGGCCACGTCGCCCACGGCTGTCCCGGCAGCCGCGGCGGCCACCTGATCCAGCAGGTCCATGAGCTGCTTGACCGCACGGACGAAGTCGCCTGGCGTGAGGTCCGCCGACAGCAGGTCCTCGAGCTGCCTGCCACGCGCCCAGGCATGTGCCACCCACGCGAAGCGCAGGTCCGGCTCACGCAGGAACGACAGGCGGTGGTCGGTCTCGATAGTCCGCAGCTCGCCCCAGACCCGCAGCATCTCGGCCAGCACCTCACGCGCGCGTCCCGGCGGCAGCCGGGCCGGGCTGGCGTCGTCTGGCCGGCGCGACTCGAACGTCAGCGCGGACACGCACGCGGCGAGGTCGGCCGCGGCCAGCCCGTCCCACAGGCCACGGCGCAGGCACTCGGCGACCAGCAGGTCCATCTCGGCGTACAGGCCAGCCAGCTTCCTGCCGTCGGGGGTCACCACATCGCCGGCCGTGTACCCGAGCTCGTCGAGCACCGCGCAGACCCGGTCGAACGTCCGGGCTATGACGTGCGTCCTGCCCGCCATCCGGTTTTCCAGCGCCTGCGCCTCGCGCTCAAGGCGCAGGTACCGCTCCGCCTGCCTGGCGTGCTCCTCGCGGTCCGCGCAGCCATGGCATGGGTGCTGGCGCAGCCGCCGCCGCAGCCGGTCTATCTCAGCGTCGCTGCCGGGCGCGCCGTCGCGGTCCGCCCGCCGCAGCGCGGCCAGATCGTGACCGGCCAGCTTGTTGCGCATGGTGGAGGCCAGGTCACGGCGGTGGTTGGCCGACCGCGCGCTGAACCAGTTCGGTATCCGGACCCGGTCGATCGGTGTGACCGGCACCGGGAAGTCCGCCAGCGACAGCCGCTTGACCTGCCGGCCAGCGGTCAGCACCAGTGGCCCAGGCGGGTCGGCTCCGGGTGCTTCGAGCACCACCGCGATCCCGGCCCGCCTGCCCCCCGGGACCTGGATGATGTCACCGCGCTTCAGCTGCTCCAGTGACGCCGCCGCCTCGGCCCGCCGGGCGGCGGAACGCTCCCTGGCCTGGTCACCCTCGCGCTGCGACAGCTCCCGGCGGATCGACATGTACTGGGCGAAGTCGCCCAGATCGCAGCTGACGTCGAGGTCGGCCATGGCCTGCCGGATCCGCCGCGCCTGCCGGGCGATCCCAGCGACCGACCGGTCCGCCTGGAACTGGGCGAACGACGATTCAAGCAGCGCCTCCGCCCGCTGCCTGCCCACCCGGCCGACCAGGTTGACCGCCATGTTGTAGGACGGCCGGAAGCTCGAGCTGAGCGGGTAGGTCCGGGTGCCGGCCAGCCCCGCGACCGCCGACGGGTCCATTCCCGGCTGCCACAGGACGACAGCGTGCCCTTCGACGTCGATCCCCCGCCGCCCAGCCCGCCCGGTCAACTGCGTGTACTCGCCCGGCGTCAGGTCGGCGTGACTCTCGCCGTTCCATTTGTCGAGCCGCTCGATGACGACGGCCCGGGCCGGCATGTTGACACCCAGGGCGAGGGTCTCGGTGGCGAACACGCACCGGATCAGCCCGGCGGCGAACAGTTCCTCAACCACTTCCCTGAACGTCGGCAGCATGCCAGCGTGGTGCGCGGCGATCCCCCGCTGCAGCCCGGCCAGCCACTCCCCGAACCCGAGGACAGCGAGGTCGTGGTCGGGAATGGCCTCGGTCCGCCGCTCGGCTACTGCCGTGATCTGATCCGTCTGCTCCGGCGTGACCAGCCGCAGGCCCGCGTTCAGGCACTGCATGACAGCGGCGTCGCACCCCGTACGGCTGAAAATGAACGTGATCGCCGGAAGAAGCCCGGCCCGGTCGAGGCTGCCGATCACGTCCGGGCGGCTGGAGGTGCGGTACCTTGACGGCCCGCGATGCGGGCCCCGCTGCGGGGGCCGGCCGCGCCCAGGCCTGCCCCGCGGCCCGCGGCCGCCCAGGCGCTGTGTCTCACGGAACCCGAGCTCGTCCCGCTGGGCCAGCCTGACGAGCTCCGGGTTAACCCTCGGCCGCGCGACAGCGCCCGATTCGCTCCGCCCACCGGTATCGGGGCCGGTGAACAGGTCATACAGCCGGGTGCCGACCATCATGTGCTGCCACAGCGGCACCGGCCGGTGCTCGTCGACGATGACCGTGGTCCCGCCGCGCACCTGGGACAGCCAGTCGCCGAACTCCTCGGCGTTGCTGACCGTCGCCGACAGCGCGACCACCTGCACCGAGTCCGGCAGCTGGATGATCACTTCCTCCCAGACCCCGCCGCGGAAGATGTCCGCCAGGTAGTGCACCTCGTCGAGAACCACGTAGCCGAGCCCGGCCAGCGTGGGCGAGCCCGCGTACAGCATGTTCCGCAGCACCTCGGTGGTCATCACCACCACTGGCGCCTCACCGTTGATGCTGTTGTCCCCGGTGAGCAGGCCGACTTTGGCGGCCGAGTACCTGCGGACCAGGTCGTTGTACTTTTGATTAGACAGCGCCTTGATCGGGGTGGTGTAGAAGCACTTGCGCCCCCCGGCCAGGGCCAGGTGCACGGCGAACTCCCCCACCACGGTCTTCCCTGACCCGGTCGGGGCGGCCAGCAGCACCCCGTGTCCCGCGCTCAGCGCCCGGCAGGCGTCGACCTGGAAGTCGTCGAAAGTGAAGTCGTACAGCCCCTGGAACGCAGCCAGTTCTGGGCCGTCCGCGAGAACCACATGGTCAAGAGTAGGCGGCGACGCGGGGGCTTAGTGCGATGTCACGTCGTCGTTCGGCGGCACGTCCATGTCCAGCGGTGACGCCTCGTTGTCGGACAGGCCAGCGTAGGGCGACGGGATCCGCGCCCGCCGGCGATCGTTCATCCAAATAAGCAGCTCAGCGACCTCGATGAGGACCACGCACGGGATGGCGAGCAGCAGCATCGTGACCGGGTCCGGGCTCGGCGACGCGATGCCGGCGAACACGAAGATGCTGAAGATGATGATCCGGCGCCACTTGCGCATCCGGTCGTGGTGCAGGATGCCGACGACGTTGGCCATAACCAGAGCCAGCGGCAGCTCGAACGCGAGGCCGAAGCCGAGAATCATGGCCTGGAAGTAGCCGAGGTAGTTGGACAGCGTCGGCAGGATCTCGACCCCGCTCGGGGTGATCGAGAGCAGGTACCCCAGGCCGCGGCTCATGACGAAGTAGGCGAGCCCCGCGCCCAGCACGAACAGTGGTGCGGCGGTGGCCAGGAACGCGTAGGTCCACCGCTTCTCGCGACGGTAGAGCCCGGGAGCGATGAACGCCCAGATCTGGTACAGCCAGAACGGGCAGGTGAGGATCAGCCCGAACCAGAACGCTATCTGAATCCAGATCGTGAACGGGTCGAGCACGCCCTGGACGATGAGCGAGGCGTGCAGGTGCCTGCTGTGCGTGGCCTGATTGAACGGGCGCACGATGAATGCCCAGAGCGGGTCGTGCACCTGCGGGATCAGGGCCGCCACAAAGCCGAGAAGGAAAACGGCGATCGCCTTGAGCAGCCGGTTGCGCAGCTCACGGATGTGTTCCATGAGCGGCATCCGGCCCTCGGGGTTGGATTGCCGCCCAACCGCTGCCAGGCGCGCGCCGATGACGCGCGCGCCCGCGATGGTGTCGGCCAGCTTCGCCATGCTCGGCTACCTGGGGGCGCAGGGGGCGGGGCTGTCAGCCCGGCTGGTTTGTCGGCGCCGCGTCCGCTGCCGTCGCGCCGTTGACCGCTGCTGTCTGCTGCGCCTGGAGGTCACGTACCTGCTGCTGCAGCTGATCGATCTGCAGCTGCTGCGGTGACGTCAGCGCCTGGGCCTGCGGCTTGGCCTGGGCCTGGGCGACGCCCTCGGGTGCCTCGTCGTCATCGTCGTGGATCTTCGTCATCTCGGACTTGAGGATGCGCGCCGAGCGCCCAAGCGACCGCGCGAAGACCGGCAGCTTCGTGGAGCCAAACACCACGAGGAACACGATCGCGATGATCAGGATCTTGAGCGGGCTGTCGAACAGGTCACCGATGTTCATTCTGTCCCCCTCCGCGGGGAGCGCGTCCCCGCGCCTAGGGTTGCTTGCACGAGCAGTGTACATCCGCAGGCCCATAAAACCGGGCGCCCGTGTCCCAGGGATAGCACTCGGGCGACATTCCGGCTAACCGGGCGTAGACGTCCCGTACTGGGCCAGCGCTGCGGCCGCGTCCTCGCGAACGGCCGCGGCCAGCTCGGGCGGTGAGATCACCCGCCCGTCGTCGCCGAGCCGCAGAGCGAGCCGCCGTACCCAGCGGGTATCCGGCGTGCGCAGCGCGACCCGCAGCCTGCCGTCGCCGATGTCCTCCACCCGCTCGCACGGGAAATACTCGGCCACCCAGCGACCAGCGGCGGTCAGCTCGAACTCGACAGCGGCGTCCTCCGGTGACGGCCGGAACAGCCCCTGGTCAAGGTCTCGCGGCGTGGCGTCAGCTGGCACCGACGCAGCCTCGTCGAGGACCTCAAGGGCGAGCACCCGGTCCAGCCGGAACAGCCGCACCGCCTCGGCCCGCAGGCACCAGCCTTCAAGGTAGGTGCGGCCCTCGACCACGAGCAGCCGCATCGGGTCGACGTCCCGCTCGGTCGCCTCGTCGCGGCCGTGCACGTAATAGGACAGGTGCAGCCTGCGCCCTCGGTCCAGTGCGTCCCGCACCCGGGGCGTCAGGTCGCGGGCGCCCCGGTCGTCGACCTGGATCGCCACCTGTGTGCTGGCCGCCGCGGCGGCGCCGGCCGCTGTCTCGAGTTTGGCGATCGTCCGGCTGAGCGCCGAGCGGTCCTCCAGGCTCGGCAGGTCGGCCAGCATGCGCAGCGCGACCAGCAGTGCGCTCGCCTCGTCCACGCCGAGCCGCAGCGGCCGGTCGATCGACTCGGCCTCGCTGACCACGATCTCGCCGCCCTCGTACGACAGGTCGATCGGGCAGTACGGGTCGGGCGAGCGCAGTTCCACGCACCACAGCATGTTCAGGTCGTCGACGAGTTCCGCCTCGGTGATGCCGAAAGCGGCGGCGGTCTCGGCCAGGCCGACCACCCGCCTGCTGACCACGTACGGAACCAGGGCGAGCAGCCGCTGCAGCCGGTCAGCGGCTGGCGCTACCCGCGGCGGTGGTACCGGTTTTGTGCCTGCTGTCATGCCAGCGCCCCCTTCAGCCGCCCGATGACAGCATCCCGCAGATCCGTGGGCTCGGCGACCACCACGTCAGCCCCGAACGAGGCGAGATGCTCGCTGTACCAGCCCACGTCTGAGAACGGGATCTGTACCAGGTCCCATCCGTCGAGGTCTGGATCTGGCCGGACGGTGCTGGCCCGGCGCCGCAGCCCGTGACCCGCCCCCTGCCGGACCCGCAGCACCGCCAGGCGCGGCTGCGGCGTGGTATCCCACTCGCGGACGAGCTCCCGCACGTCGGCGCCGTCCGGCACGGTAACCGAGCCCGCCCGGCCGCTGAAGCGCACCGGGCCGTCGATGCGGCTCAGCCGGAACACCCGGGTCTCGCCGCGGTCGGTGTCCATGCCGGCCACGTACCAGCGGCCATGCCTGTTCACCACCCCCCATGGCTCCAGCCGGCGCTGCTGAGACGAGCTGCGGCCAGCGGCACGGTGGCTGAACGTCACCGGGCGCCGGTCCCGCACGGCCTGCCACAGCGGGCCGAACGCCGCCTCGCCGGTCTGCAGCCTGGGCTCGATGCCCGGCTGCGTGGTCTCCTCGGCGTCGATTCCAGCGGCCCGGAGCTTGAGCAGCCCGCCGGCCGCGGCGCCCGCAAGTTCGGCGCGGCGCCAGGCCCGGGCCGCGAGCCCGAGCACCGCGGCCTCGTCGGGCTCAAGCCTGATGTCAGGAAGCACGTATTCCTGGCGGGAAATACGGTAGCCCGGCTCCTCGTCGGGGCCGATGCCCAGCCCGGTCTCCAGCGGGATGCCCAGCTCGCGCAGCTCGTCCTTGTCTCGCTCGAACATCCGCTTGAAGGCGTCGAACGACTCGGGGTAGCCAGGCACAGCGTCCCTGATCTGCGCCGCGGTGAGGTACCGGCCTGCGGACAGCAGGCAGACGACCAGGCTGAGCAGCCGCTCGGTCTTCCGCCGCGACATCGCTCTCCCTCCTGATGCCGGCCACCGGGCCGGCAACCCGGGCAACCTCGTATCCTATGGCGCCGTGGCACTGCGCTGCCGGGGTGGTCATCCGCAGCCGCCCGCAGCGGCATTACGCTGCCGGGGTGGCCAGCGGGATGATCAGATGGCGCAGCGGCGTGGTGACCGCTCTGCGGCGGGAATGGCGAGGCGCGATCGAGGTCGACGTCGAGGTCGCGCCGGACGGCGAGCAGGTCAGGGCGCTCGCCTACCCGGCGCTCACCGGCCAGCCGCAGGCGGGCGACCGGGCGCTGCTGAACACCAGCGCGCTCGACAAAGGTCTTGGAACCGGCGGGTACGCGCTCGTGGTCGCGCTGCCCGACCGGCTGCCGCCCGACCCCGACGGCCCGGGCCACCTGGTCAAGGCCAGGTACACACCGCTGCAGGCATGTGTGCTCGGCGCCGAGGAGCAGGGCTCGCCATATCACGATCTGCTGCGCGAGGCTGACGACCTCGGGGGCGTTCCAGTGGTGGTTGCCGACCTGCACTCCGCTCTCCCAGCGGTGCTCGCCGGTTTTTATACAGAACGGACTGCGGCTACTACCCGTGTGGCATACGTCATGCTCGACGGCGGGGCCCTTCCGGCCTGGTTCTCGCGCGCGGTTCACGGCCTGCGCGAGGCGGGCTGGCTGGCTGGGACTGTGACCACAGGCCAGGCGTTTGGGGGTGACCTGGAGGCGGTCACCGTGCACAGTGGGCTGCTGGCCGCCCGGCACGTGCTCGGCGCTGATCTCATCGTGGTGGCCCAGGGACCAGGCAACCTCGGCACCGGCACCCGGTGGGGGTACTCCGGTGTCGCCGCCGGCGAGGCGGTGAACGCCGTGTCTGTACTCGGCGGCCGGCCAGTCGCCTCGCTGCGGATCAGCGAGGCCGATCCGCGGGAACGGCACGGCGGCATCTCCCACCACAGCCTGACCGCCTACGGGCGGGTGGCCCTGGCCCGGGCCGACGTCGTGCTGCCCGACCTTCCCGGCGATGTCGGCGCCCAGATCGCCGTGGCAGCAGCGCCGCTCGCGGCCCGGCACGCGCTGGTCACGGTGAGCGTGGCCGGGCTGCCGGACGCACTCCGGGCCTGCCCGGTACCGCTGTCCACGATGGGCCGCGGCCTGGACGAGGACCCGGCCTATTTCCTCGCCGCCGCCGCGGCCGGCCGGCATGCGGCTGCCCTGCCGATCACGCCGTTGTCCTCTCGCCCCTGAGCGGGGTCGAGAGGGCCAGCGCCAGGAAACCCATTGACGGGCTCGCGGCCCGTGCGGGTCGCGAGCCCGTCAACGCCGTCCTAGCCTGATTGCATTCAGACCCATTGGCCGCGCATGCCGCCGCCCTTCCTACTGTGTTGAGCGGCTTAGCCCAGTCTGATGGCTTTCAGACCCAATTGATCCTCATACCGGCCTCCTTTCCCGGCGTCCATGCCTGACCAGCCGGGCGACGTTCAGGTCCAGACAATGCCGCGCATGCTTACCTCCCTTTGCTGCCGTCGAGCAGCGTTGAAGATTGACCCCAGCTAAGCGGCTCTCAGCCCCACGTACTGCCACGCATGCCGCCCCTCCTTCCTGCCGCCATAGAGTGGCCTATGCCGGCTGGAAAGAACCAGGAAGTCTGACTAGCAGTCTTGCGGGGCGTTGAAGAGAGATGGCCCGGGTTGCCGCTTAAAAGGGATATAACTGGAGCTTCGGTAATGTCGCCATGCGGGCGGTCCGCCCTTGGGGAGGCAAGTCGACGATGCCGGCGAAGCCTGCGTCGGGCAGCTTTGGTGACGCTCTGCGCCATCACCGGTTAAAAGCCGGACTGACTCAGGAAGAGCTAGGCGAGCGCTCCGGGCTCAGCGTGCGGGCGATCAGCCACCTGGAATGCAGCCGGTCGGCCAATCCGTACAAGCGCACCGTGCGCAGGCTGGCCGCAGCGCTGAAACTGACTGATGCCGAGCAGGACAGTCTGGCCGACCTGGCTTCCCGGTCGCCCAGCGCTGCTGCGGCGCCGCCGCAGCAGCTGCCTGGAACCATTGCCCATTTCGCCGGCCGGGCAGGCGAGCTGGCGGCGCTTGACCGGCTGCTCGACGACTCCCACAGCACGAGACCCGGCACGGTCGTGATCAGTGCGGTGGACGGTACCGCCGGGGTGGGCAAGACCGCGCTGGTGGTGCACTGGGCGCACCGGGCAGCTGACCGTTTCGAGCATGGGCAGCTGTATGTGAACCTGCGTGGCTTTGACCCGTCGGGCGTCCCGGTCACGCCGGCAGAGGCGGTCCGCGGTTTCCTGAGCGCCCTGGGCGTATCCCCCGACCAGATCCCCCAGGATCTCGCGGCCCAGGCAAGCCTGTACCGCAGCCTGATGGCCAGCCGGCAGATGCTGATCGTGCTGGACAACGCCCGCGACGAGCAGCAGGTGCGCCCGCTGCTGCCCGGCGGTTCCGGCTGCATGGTGATCGTCACCAGCCGCCGCCAGCTGGCCGGCCTGGCCGCCACCGACGGCGCCACCCTGCTCACCCTCGACGTGCTCAGCCAGGCCGAGGCCCGCCAGATGCTCGCTGTCCGGCTCGGCCGCAAGCGGGCCGCGGCCGAGCCGGACGCGGTGGACCAGATCATCGGCCTGTGCGCACGGCTGCCACTAGCGCTGGCGATCACCGCTGCTCGCGCTGCCGCCCGCCCGAACCTGCCTCTGGCCGCCCTCGTCGCCGAGCTCCGTGAGGCGCCCGGCCGGCTCGACGCTCTCGACACCGCCGACCCCGCTGCCAGCGTCCGTGCCGTGTTCTCCTGGTCGGCACCGCAGCTGGACCGGGAGGCCGCGCTGATGTTTGGCCTTCTTGGCCTGCATCCCGGCCCCGACATCACTATCCCGGCCGCGGCCAGTCTGGCCGGGATCACGATGCCGGCCGCGGGCCGGGTCCTGCGGGAACTCAGTGCCGTGAACCTTCTCACCGAGCAGCTGCCCGGCCGGTACACCTGCCACGACCTGCTGCGGAGTTTTGCAGCCGAGCAGGCCCCGGCCGCTGACGGCGAACTTGGCCGCGCCGCCATCGGGCGAGTGCTTGACCACTACCTGCACACTGCGCACGCTGCCGACCTTCTGCTCAGCCCGCAACGCCAGCCGATCACCCTCCCGGTGGCGCAGACTGGGGTCGCGCCCGAGCAGCTGACTTCCCACCAGCAGGCGATGGCCTGGTTCGAGGCCGAGCGCCAGGTCCTGCTCGCTGCCGTCGCCCTGGCTGTCAAAACCGGGTTCGACGTCCACGCCTGGCAGCTCCCCTGGGCCATGGCCGACTTCCTCGACCGGCGCGGTCACTGGCACGACTCCGTCGCTGTGCAGAGCGTCGCGCTGGCCGCTGCCACGCGCCTGGGCGATACCCGCGCTCGGGCCATGGCCAGCCGGGCTCTCGGCAACGCCTGCGCCTGGCTCGCTGACTACGACCAGGCCCGCGTTCGCTTCGCCGAAAGCCTGGCTCTGTACCAGCAGCTGGATGACCGCGACGGCCAGGCCCGCCTGCACCAGTCCCTGCTTAGCGTGGCCGAGCGTCAGGCCCGGTATGCCGAAGCGCTCAGCCACGCCGAGGAGGCTCTGGCGCTGTTCCGGGCCACCGACAACCAGGACGGCCAGGCCTCCGCCCTTAACGCCGTCGGCTGGTGCCACGCCCATTCAGGCAACCCCGGCCAAGCGCGTATCTTCTGCCAGCAGGCCCTGGTTCTCGACCAGGAACGCGGCAACCGCCGCAGCGAAGCGCTCACCTGGGACAGTCTTGGCTACGTCGAGCACCAGCTCGGCAACTTCGCCGAGGCCGCCGCCTGCTACCAGCGCGCTCTCAGGCTGTTCCGCGAGTTCGGCGACCGCTTCTTCCGGGCCAACAGCCTTACCCACCTCGGCGACGCCCG
>Ga0335074_10005491_pt1 | contig 17535 bp, 13 predicted proteins | sample Lox_Sample_23_FD_206715 | JGI IMG/M metagenome (GOLD analysis project Ga0335074, IMG submission 206715) | Soil microbial communities from Loxahatchee National Wildlife Refuge, Florida, United States - Lox_Sample_2.3 | ecosystem: Environmental > Terrestrial > Soil > Wetlands | place: USA... | reverse complement strand
ACGTCGCCTGCGCCAAGCACGGCCCGCGGCCGCAATCGATGCAGAGCCTCGCCGAACAAAACCTGCTCGGCGAGGACGTCAACGTGGTGCACGCCAATTTCCTCACCGACGATGAGTTCAGAGTTCTCGCCGATCGCGGCGCCAGCGTCTCGATCACCCCGGAAGTGGAAATGCAGATGGGATTGGGACTGCCTCCGACCGGTCCCGCGCTCGCTGCCGGTGTTGCCCTCAACATCGGGACCGATGTCGTCACCGGCGTCAGCACTGACATGTTCACGCAGATGCGGTTTCTCATGCAAACCCAGCGTGCACTGACCAACGACGGGTTTCACAAGCGCGAGGTGATGCCCGACCGGCTTGCGATCAAGGCGCGCGACGTGCTCGAACTCGTCACCATCAAGGCCGCGCGCTGCTTCGGTCTCGACCGCAGGATCGGCTCGCTCACGCCGGGAAAAGAGGCCGATGTGGTTTTGTTGCGCAAGAGCGACATCAACATGCGTGCGGCGTCAGATCCGGTCGCAGCCATCGTGCTGCACGCCGGCGTTGCCAATGTCGACACCGTCATCGTCGGCGGCAATATCGTCAAGCAGAACGGCAAGTTGACCTACGGCGACCTGCCGCGACGGCTGGCGGAATTGGAGCGTTCCTCGCAGCGGCTCTATGGCGGCTTTGCCGCCGATGCGACGGCTGCATAAGGGCCGCCGGGCACTCGCCTGCGGCGAAGCGCCCGCGACCAAGCGTGATTTCAGACTGGCGTTCACGTCGTCGGCACGGAAACCGGTTGTGGGAATTGGCCGCTGCCTCTAGCATCAAGGGCCGGTCGGGCACGGGGCGCGATGGTCACGACACCCCGAAGCGAACGCATAAGCGGATTCGACCGGTAAAACGACGCCGTATTCGTGGCGCTCTGACACAGGAGGGAACCCCATGCGCAAAGGCTTAATGATTACGACTGCGGTCGGTATCGCCGCGCTCGCTTACGCGGTAACGGCCAACGCCGCCGATAAACTCAAGGTCGGCGTCACCGCCACACTCGAGGGCACCTACACCGTTCTCGGCGAGGATGGCATGCGCGGCTACGAGCTCGCCGTGGAGGCGCACGGCGGCAAGGTCGCGGGCAGAGAAATCGAAACCATCGTCGGCTCGACGGATGCCAGCCCGGATTCGGCGCTGCGCGCCGCCAAGAAGCTAGTCGAACAGGACAAAGTCGACATGCTGATTTCGCCGCTTTCGGGCGCGGAAGGCATCGCGATGCGCGACTATTCGAAGACCCAGCCGCAGATCACGGTGATGAACGCCTCGTCCGGCGCGCTGGAGACGACCTACGGCGATCCGGCCGCGGGGGTTACGCCGTCGCCCAATTTCTTCCGTACCAACCTCGATGGCGCGCAGTGGCAAGCGGGGCTCGGCGACTATGCTTACAACGTCAAGCACTACAGGAAGATCGCCACGGTCGGTGAGGACTACGCGTTCGTCTATACGCAGGTGATGGGACTAACGGTCGAGTTCTGCAAAGCCGGTGGCCAGATCACCAAGCGCTTCTGGGTGCCGCTCGGCACCAAGGACTTCGCTTCCGTCATCTCGGCCCTGCCCGACGACGTTGACGCGATCTATCTCGGCCTCGGCGGCGCCGATGCCGTGAACTTCCTCAATCAGTATCAGCAGGCCGGCGGCAACGCCCATCTGATGGGCGGCTCGATCATGGTCGACCAGACCGTGCTGTCATCAAAGGGCAAGGCCAAGGACGCGTTGATCGGCACCATCGCCGCAAGCGGCATGGCCGACAACGATCCAAATCCGAAATGGCAGGCGTTCGTCAAAGCCTATCAGCAGCACGCCAAAACCGGCTATTTCAAAAACGCCTTCAGCGGCCCGTCGCTGCTCGCCATCAGCTACTACAACTCGGCCGACGCCATGTTCAAGGCGCTCGACGAGGTCCACGGCGATCTCAGCAACAACAACAAACGCTTCCGCGAAGCGTTGAGCAAGATCGTGCTCGATGCCCCGAACGGAAAGATCACGCTCGACGAGAACCGCCAGGCGATCGGCACGAATTTCGTCACTGAGGTCGTCAAGAACGACAAGGGCGATCTGGTCAGCAAGGTTGTGAAGGTCATTCCCAACGTGCAGGAGCGGCTCGGCTTCTCCAAGGCGGTGTTCGACAAGTTCGTTCCGCCGGGACGCGACAATCCGCCCTGTAAGAAGACCTACGACTGACCGCGACGGTGGACCAGGCTCTCGGCCGCGCGCTGCGCGGCCGAGATTGCTTTTGCGAAATGAGCGTTGGAATGGGATGACTTATTCTTTGCCGCGTCATCCTGCTTTAAGTTGTTCGTTTTATCACGCGTGCGGACTGCGGACGCAAAACCGGTTCCACTTTCGCCGGACGCCCTCTAGCGGCCGTTGGGCGTGCGCAAACCGAACCAGGCGTCGCGAATCTGCTGGTAATGCACCCGCGGGTCGTAGATCGAGACCGGCAGGCGAAGCTCCTGCGCCGACAGCCGTCCGACGGCGGATAACAGACTATAGGACGCGACGACGCGATCGTGCTGCGCGACGATGAGGCTGACGCGCGCGTTGACCAGCGCCTGCTCGGCGTTGAGCACGTCGAGCGTCGTGCGCTGGCCGGCTTGCGCCTCGTTGCGGACGCCGTTGAGCGCCCGCTCGGAGGCTTCGTTCTGCCGCATCGCCGCTTCGACTTCCGCCTTCGCCGCTTGCAGCTGGCCCCAGGCCTGAACGACGTTGGCTCGGGTCTGGTCGCGCACCTGATCGACGTTCAAACGCTGCTCGCCGACCGACTCCTTGTCCAAACGGATGGCGGAATATTCCGCGCCGCCTTGATAGAGCGGCACCGAGAGGTTGAGTGTGGCCGCGCCGACGAACAGATTGGGCGTCAAGATGTTGGAATAGCTTTGCTGCTGGATGCTGCCTTGCAGCGCCAGCGTCGGCAACAGCGCGCCTTCGGCGATCTTGACTTGCAGTTGCGCGACGTCGACGCCGTACAAAGCCGCCAGCACCGACGGATTCTCCGCGATGCCGACGGCGATCGCGGCATTCAGGTTGTTAGGCGCGAGACGGTCGACCGGCGCGGCGGGACCGAGATTGGCCGCCTCGACGCCGATGATGCGCCGATAATTGGCCCGCGTTGTCATCAGTGTGGATTCCGCGGCATGCAAGCTCGCTTCACCGGCCGCCAATTGCGCCTCCGCCTGCGCCACGTCGGTCGATGTGACTTGGCCGGCCGTGTAGCGATTCTGCGTATCGCGCAGCGTCCGCTGCAAAACACGGATGTTGTTCTGCTGCACTTCGAGGTTGGCGGTGTCGCGCGACATGTCCATATAGACTGTCGCCGCCGCCAGCAGCACGGACTCTTCCATCATCCGCAAGGTCTCGCGCGCCGCGGAGACCTGGCTCTCGGCTTTGCGGACTTGATTGGCCGTCCGCTGACCATTGAACAGCGTCTGTTGGCCGGTGAACCCGGCCGTCCAGGGATTGGTGTAGCCCTTGACCGAGAACGAAAAGCCGTTCGCGAACGGGCCGGGTCCGCCGGGAAATGGCGGAAAGGTTTCCGTTATGTTGGTATATTCGCGTGCCACCGACGCGTTCGCCGAGAGAGTCGGCCGATAGCCCGAAAGCGCCTGCGAGACGCCTTCGTCGTTCTGGCGCACAATCGCGCGTTGCGCGTTGAGTTGCGGATTGTTCGCATAGGCCCTCGCCAGCGCGGATTCCATCGTTTCCGCGGCGGCCTCGGGCGATTTGGCGACAATCAATGCAAGAAGGACGAGAAGCACAGCCGCTAGCGCGCGCCAAAGCCGTCCAGCCAGCGCGGGTTGCGAGCGTTTACAAGCCCCGGGAACGATCACTCTACGCGCCACCACCAGCCCCATTTGCACGGCGAAACCTTAACGTGAGGGTATCCGCCTTACAAGGTTTGGCGCTCGGTTACTTATCGCGGCCGCCGCGGGCTGCAGCGGGGTGCGCGAGCATACGCAGTTCGCGAAAGCCGAGCGACACTATCGCCAAGAGCAGCGGCAGAACGAAGTAAAGTGCGCGAAATGTCAGCAGCGCCGCCAAAAGCTCCTCGCGCTGAAATTGGGCAAGCCCGACCAGCATTGTCGCCTCGATGACGCCGAGGCCGCCGGGCGCATGGCTGACCGTCCCGAGGATCGAGGCGGTGAGGAAGGCGACCAGTACGCTCGCGAAGCCGACCGACGGACTTGCCGGCAACAGCGCGTACATCGCGAGCGTCACGAAGCACAGGTCCAAGCTGCCGATGCCGATCTGCACCAGCGTCAAGCGCGGATTAGGCAGGACGATGCGCCAGTCGGAGCGGCCAAGCGCGCGCGGCCGCGCGGCGAGCCACAGCAGATAACAGACGATGCCGAATAATCCCGCCGCGCCGATTGCGCGATTGAGCCATGACGGCAGGTGATCGACGGCGGCGGCGGCTTGCGGCGCATAGACGGCCGCGCCGCCGAGGAGCAGCGCATTGCCGAGCCAAAAGGTCATTCCCGTGACCACGGCGATCTTGGCGACATCGCGAACGGATAAGCCCCAGACCGAGTAAATACGCAGCCGGATGAGACCGCCGGTGAGGACGGCCGCGCCGAGACTGTGACCGATCGTGGAACTTGCGAAGCTTGCCAGTGCGGCAATGGAGTAGGGCACCTCGTGCCGGCCGATCGTGCGCAGCGCAAACACATCGTAGAAAGTCAGCGTGACGTAGCCGGCAATCACGAAGGCTCCGGCAACGGCGATTTTTTTGCTCGATTGGGCTGCGAGCGCGGCGGCGACTTTGCCGAAGTCAATTTCACGCAGCAGCAAATAAAGAGTGGCGGCCGCCACCGCCAGGATCAACAGGCTGATCGCTGCGCTGATTGTGCTGCGGCCGAGCCTGGAGAAGATCGTCTGCGCGATGTTGCTCGTCACGTCCCGTATTGCGTGCGGCGATGAACGCACGGACACGACGCCTCACGCGATTCGCTGCGGAAACTCTCATTGCATTGTAACAACAATGTTACGAACGCCAGCAAATTTGCACGGCACTGCCGCATTGCCGTCGCCCCGCCGGCCGTCGCCGTCACACGATTGAGACATGAAATGGCAATGGTGGTCGCAATTGATTCGGCACCAGCAAGGGGCGGTCTAAACCGCGCGCCCGATGAAGGTTCTTGTCGCCACCGATGCTTGGCATCCGCAGGTCAACGGAGTCGTGCGCACATTGGGTTCGTTGGCGCGCGCGGCGAGCAAGCTCGGAGCAACGATCGAGTTCCTCTCGCCTGAAGGGTTTCCGTCGTTTCAGCTGCCCACCTATCCGGGCTTGCGCCTCGCCTTGCCCAGCCGGCGCGGCATCATCGAACGCATCGAAGCGGCGCGGCCCGACGCCATCCATATTGCAACGGAAGGGCCGATCGGTTTTGCCGTGCGCGCCTATTGCCGCCGCCACCGACGGCCGTTCACCACCAGCTATACGACGCGTTTCCCGGAATACATCGCGGCGCGATTGCCGATTCCTGCCGCGTGGATTTACGCGACGCTGCGCCGGTTTCACGCCGCGGCAACGGTAACCATGGTGGCCACGCCCTCGCTGATGAGCGAGCTTTCGCAGCGCGGCTTTGAGCATCTGGGCATGTGGACCCGCGGCGTCGACGTCGATCTGTTCCGACCCGACCGCGCCATCGACGTAGACTGGCCGCGCCCGATCTTCATGACCGTGGGGCGGGTCGCAGTCGAAAAGAACCTGGAAGCTTTTCTTTCGCTGGATCTTCCCGGCAGCAAAGTCGTGATCGGCTCCGGTCCGGCGGAAGCGAAGCTCAAACACGAATTTCCCGATGCGAAGTTCCTCGGCCCGCTGGAGAATGGCATCCTCGCCGCGCATCTGGCCGCCGCCGATGTCTTCGTTTTTCCGAGCCGTACCGATACCTTCGGCATCGTGCAGCTCGAGGCGTTGGCGAGCGGCGTTCCGATCGCCGCCTTTCCCGTCACCGGCCCGAAAGACGTGGTCGCCAATCGTCCGATCGGCGTTTTGCACGAAGACCTCGGCCGTGCCTGCATCGAGGCGTTGCAGCTGTCGCGCGACGCTTGCCGCGAATTCGCGCTCGATTGCTCCTGGGAAAACAGCGCGCGGCAGTTCCTCGGTCACGTGCGCAAGGTCGCCGGCGGCGGCCATCGCGAACTCGAAACAGCGGTGACGATCACGGAAACCGCCGCGGGCTGAACTTGGCTGCAAAGCAGAGATAGGGGGCACAAATGAACGACCTTTCGCATGCGGAACTCGACAAGCGGACCGTTACCAAAGCCTATGCCCGGTGGGCGCCGGTTTATGATCTGGTGTTTGGCGCGGTGTTCGAGCGTGGCCGCCAAGCCGCCATCGCAGCGGCCGAGCGAGTGGGCGGGCGCATTCTCGAAGTCGGGGTCGGAACCGGCATTTCGCTGCCCGATTATTCGCGGCAGTGCCGGCTCTGCGGCGTCGACATTTCCGAGCCGATGCTGCGCAAGGCACAGGAACGAGTCGCCGAATTCGGATTGAACAACGTTGAAGGGCTGTGGGTGATGGACGCCGAGCATCTGTCGTTCCCCGATGAGTCCTTCGACGTCGTCGTGGCGCAATACGTGGTCACCACCGTGCCGAATCCGGAAGCGACACTCGACGAATTCGTTCGCGTGTTGAAGCCCGGCGGCGAGATCGTGCTGGTCAGCCGCGTCGGCGCCGAGGCGGGTTTGCGGCGATCGCTCGAGCACTGGTTCGCGCCGGCGGCTCGCAAGCTCGGCTGGCGCACCGAGTTTTCGTTCGAACGCTACGCCGGCTGGGCGGCGCGCACGCACGGTGTTCGCCTCATCGAACGGCGCGCCATGCCGCCGCTCGGGCACTTTTGCCTGATCCGCTTCGCCAAAGACGGCGGGTTCGACGCCGCACGGCCGGATGCCATGCCGGAAACCTGCACGGTCGCACGCGCCGCGCACTGACAGCCGCGCCGACGGGTTTTAGCTCGCGGCCGGCCATCTCCGGCAACCCCTCTTGTGACGTTGTTTCTCTTGTCATCGGGGATTCACCGAATCGCCATATCAGGAACGGACGACCTCACGGGGGAGACAAATGGACGGTTTTCTTGCCGCTTTGCGCACGCAACGCTGGGACGATCATCGCTACTATCACCACAGCCGGATCAATCAGTCCCTTCACCTTGTCAGCGCGATCAGCTTTCTGTTCTCCTATGTGATGATTTTCAAGGATCCGGCCATATCGGCGCTGGCCGGATGGCTGGTGGCGATGACCACCCGGCAGACCGGTCATTTTTTCTTCGAGCCGAAGGACTACGACGTGGTCAATCACGCCAGCCACGAATACAAAGAAGAGATCAAAGTCGGCTATAATCTGCGCCGCAAGGTGGTGCTGTTGACGATCTGGGCGCTGTCGCCGCTGCCGCTCTATTTCGATCCGTCTTTCTTCGGCCTGTTGCGGCCGGCGGCGAGCAAGACCGAGTTCATTCGCCAGCTCGCGGAAATTTGGCTCGCTATCGGCGTCGGCGGCGTCCTGTTCCGGACCGTGCAATTGTTCCTGATCAGGGACGTGCAAACCGGGCTGGTTTGGGCGAGCAAAATCCTCACCGATCCGTTCCACGACATCAAGCTTTACCACAAGGCGCCGTTGGCGCTGTTGCGCGGAGAGTTGATCGATCCCGGCCTCGATCGTGAGGTCGCGGAGTGGAACGACGAGGAAGCTGAAGAAGCGCCTCACCTGACGTGATTGACATTTCCGCTCATTCCCGCGCAAGCAGCAATCCGGCCGCTGTCCGAGCAGTTCTGGATAATCCTTGCTTGCGCAGGAATGAGCGGTGTTTACCGCCGTGCATGATCGGGCGTGCCAAACAAGCGGCGTGCGATCATCTCCTTGAAGATCGTCCGCTTGATCGATGTGTTGGTCAGCGCCGGATTGCGCCACCACCAGCCGTCCGCTTTCATGACGCGCGCGGCGGCGACGAAGCGGTCGGCGACCTCCGCGAAATCGGCATCGCTGTAATCGAGACTGAAGATCAGACGCCCGGTGCCGATCCAGCTCAACATCAAGCCTTCGGCGCGCAGATAATATTGCAGCATCCAATTATAGCGCGACGGCTCGCGATAGCAGACCGTCCAGACCGACGACAGGGCGGCGACCGCGACCGGCAGATCTTCGGCGCGCAGCCGCTCGTTGAGCCGCCGCGCGCGCTCGTTCCAGGTGCGGTCGAGGTCGCGATAGATCGCCTGGCCATCCGGCGTCTGCAGATGGCGCAGGAATTCGTTCATCGCCGCCATGACGTAGGGGTGCGAGTTGAACGTGCCGCGGGCGAAGCAGATGTCGGCGGGGCGGTCGTCGCGAAAGCGCCGCATCAGATCGGCGCGCCCGCAGACGACGCCGATCGGCAGTCCGCCGCCGAGCGTCTTGCCGTAGGTGACGAGATCGGCGCGCACGCCGAAATAATCTTGCGCGCCGCCTTGGGCGAGGCGGAAGCCGACGAACACCTCGTCGAAGATGAGGACAATGTTGCGCTCGGTGCAGACGGCGCGCAGGCGGCGCAGCCAATCGGCGTAGGCGGCCTTGTCGAAATGAGCCCGCCGCGTGCTGTCGAGGAGCGCGGAGTCGCTCGGCGCGGAAGCGTTGGGATGCAGCGCCTGCAGCGGATTGACCAGCACGCAGGCGATATCGCGCCGGGTGCGGATCACGCGCAGCGTGTCCTCCGACATATCCCGCAGCGTATAGGTCTCGTGCGCCGGAACGGGATTGCCGATGCCCGGCTGCACGTCGCCCCACCAGCCGTGATAGGCGCCGCAAAACCGCACCAGATGCGAACGCCGGGTGTGATAACGCGCAAGCCGCACCGCCTGCATCACCGCTTCGGTGCCCGACATGTGGAAGGACACCTCGTCGAGGCCGGAAATCTCTTTCAGGCGCTTTACGTTTTCGATGATCAAAGGATGAAACGGACCAAGCACCGGACCGAGCGCGCGCACGCGTGCCGCGCCGCGCTCAATGGCGCCCCTGTAGAAGTCGTAGCCGAGCAGATTCACACCGTAAGAGCCGCCGACGTCGTAGCACAGGTTGCCGTCGAGATCGGTGACGGTCACGCCGGCGCTCGATTGCACGAAGGCGGCGGACGGCAGGTGGGTGCGGACATAGCGGCTATATTGGAACGGCACCCGATAGGCGTCGGTGAACCGCAGATCGGAAATATCTGGGGCCGCCTCGGCGGTGCGCCTGATGGTCTCGGCAAAGCGCGTCCGGTAGAGCGTGGAGAGCCGCTCGAAGCCCGCGCGGCGGCACGCTGCGATGTCCGCCGGCGCATGATCGGATTGGAAGAACCGCGTTTCGTCATAATCATAGCCGGGTACGAAGGCTGCGAGCCGGCGCGCAATGCGCGCGTGGCCGGTCAGCGAGCGATGTTTGGCCTGGGACAGATCGAACCGCCGCCGCAATTTCGCCAGCGAGGTCGCGAGCGCGGCACTGCCGGCGCCATAGAGCGCCAGCGTCGTGGCACCCCAAGTTGTTGCGAATCCCATCGAATCGGGGTTTACCCGGCGCAGTTGACAGGACCATGACGGTCCGTTCCCAGCTCCTGCGCGTGTTCGCGCAGGAGAATATCAATTTCCTCGTCACCAACCGAATCCCGCGGCGGCTCGCCACGCAGTTCATCGGCTGGTTCAGTCGCATCGAGCAGCCGCTCATTCGCGAGCTGTCGATTGCCGTGTGGCGGCTGTTTTCCGACCTCGATCTGGCGGAGGCGAAGAAGACGCAATTCCGCAGCATGCACGATTGCTTCACGCGCGAACTCAAGGACGGCGCCCGCCCGATCGATGCAAGGAGCGACATCCTGGTCAGCCCGTGCGATGCGATCGTCGGCGCCTGTGGCGCCATCGCCGGCACCGATGTTTACCAGGCCAAAGGCTTTCCTTATTCGCTTCAGGAACTCGTTTGCGATCGCGATCTCGCCGCAACGCATCGCGACGGCTGCTATGCCACGCTGCGGCTTAAGTCGAGCATGTACCATCGCTTCCATGCGCCGCACGACTGCCGCATCGGCGAGGTGATCTACATTTCCGGCGACACCTGGAACGTCAACCCGATCGCGCTCAAGCGCATCGAGCGATTGTTCTGCAAGAACGAGCGCGCGGTGCTGCGGTTGAGGCTCGCGGCGAACGGCGAGCCGCTGACCCTGGTGGCGGTCGCCGCCATCCTGGTCGCCGGCATTCGCCTGCATTGCCTCGACCCGCCTTTGCAGCTCGACCGTCGCGGGCCCAAAGTCATCGCCTGCGATGCGGTGTTCCGCAAGGGTGACGAACTCGGCTGGTTCGAGCACGGCTCGACCATCATCGTCTTTGCGCCGGAAGGTTTTACGCTCGCCGACACCATCCGCGAGGGAGCCGCCGTTCGCGTCGGCGAGCCGCTGCTGCGGCGGCTGTGACGACGGGCGCCGCTGAAAACGCAAATCCGATCAGGGTGATAAAAATTCCGCTCATTGCCGCGCACGCGGCAACCCACACGGAATGCGTGGACGTGGCGATCAAACGCTGGGCCCCCGCTTTCGTGGCGACGAGCGGATGACGGCAATAGCCGATTCGACTTGGCCGGATCGCGCTCTAGCTCGCCGCCGTCTGCTGCGTTGTCAGCGCATCGTCGATCTCGCGCGCCCGCGCATAGGCCGGTCGTGCCGCGATGCGATTCCAGTAGCGCTCGAAGGCCGGGCGCTTTTCGATCGTCTTGAACATCAAGCCGAAGCCAATCTGCGAGCCGGCATAGACGTCGGCCGCGGTGAAGCTGTCGCCGACCAGATAATTGCGGTTCGACACCGCTTCTTCCAATGTTTTCATCACCCGCTCGAAGCTGCCGTAACCGATGGTCGGCTCGCGTTCCGGCGGCACCACGAAACCGAAATTCTTGTTGCTCACGGCCGCCTCGACCGGCCCCGCGGCAAAGAACAGCCAGCGGTAATAGGCCGCGCGCAGATGATCGCCCGGCGGCGGCGCGAGGCCCGCCTGTGGAAACACATCGGCAAGATAGGCGCAAATGGCGGCCGCCTCGGTGACCACGACGTCGCCGTGACGCAACGCCGGCACTTTGCCCATTGGATTGATGGCAAGATAGGCGGGCGCCTTCATGCTGGTGCCGTAGTCGAGGACCTCGGTGCGATAGGGATGGCCGATCTCTTCGAGCATCCAACGCACGATGCGGCCGCGTGATCTTGGGTTGGTATAGAAGACGAGTTCATCGGCCATGGGATCACTTCTCCTCCACATCCTTGCAACACGGCGCGCACCATGATCGGCGACGACGCAGCCGGCAATGGCAGTGTTTTGCGCGCCGCCGGTCTGCGATCAGCCAGCGGTCAGCGCGCGGTATATTTCCGCGGCGCTGCGCGCACGCCGCAGCGCCGCCATGATAGCAGGATCCCGCAGAGCGCGCGCGATGCCGGCGAGCGCGCCGAGCGGATCGCCGGTTTCCGGCAGCAGCAGGAGGAACACGGTGTCGACCGGCTTTTCGTCGACAGCATCGAACGCGATCGGCTTCTTCAGCCGGACCAGCATGCCGAGCGGTTTGTCGAGCTGGTAAAATCGTGCATGCGGGATCGCGACTCCGCCGCCCACGCCGGTCGAGCCAAGTTGCTCGCGCTTGAGCAATTCGGAGAGGATGCGGTCGGCCGGCACGTCCACGATCGATCCGGCCTTGCGCGCCAGTTCTTCCAGAAGCTTTTGCTTGTCGGAAAAAGCGCCGTCGGCAGTCACGTCGGTTGGCGAAAGAAATTCGGAAATTTTCATAATCGGCGTTGCGGCGGCAAAATGCTCAGTCGGGCGCCCGCAGACGATAGCCGACGCCAGTCTCGGTGAGAATATATTGCGGCCGTTCCGGATCGGTCTCGATCTTCTGCCGCAGCTGGCGGACATAGACCCGAAGATACTGGGCGTCGGTCAAATCGTCCCACAATTCGCCGAGCAGGAATTTGTGCGTGAGCACCTTGCCGGCATGTTGCACCAGAACGCGCAGCAGATCGTATTCTTTCGGCGAAAGCTTGGCCTCGCGCTCGCCGAGCTTGACGACGCGGCGGACGAGATCGACCGAGAGGTCGCCGACCCTGAAAATCGGCCGCTCGCCGTGAATCTGCAATTGGTGGCGCAGCGCCGCCCGCATCCGGGCGAGCAGCTCGCCCATGCCGAACGGCTTGGTGACATAGTCGTCGGCGCCGAGATCGAGCGCCTGCACCTTGCCGGCCTCATCGCCGCGGCTCGACAACACGACAATGGGAACGCTTTCGTTGCGCGCGCGGATCATGCGCAGCAGATCGTGCCCCTGCGCATCGGGCAGACCGAGGTCGAGAATGATCAAGTCCGGAGCCTGATCGAGGAGATCGAGCGCGGTCTTTGCATTGGGCGCCTCGAGCGTCTGATAGCCGTGCGCGGTCAGGCCCATGCGCAACAGCTTTCTGATCGGCGGCTCGTCATCGACCACCAGCACGCGGATGGGAGCTGCGCTCATGCGGCGGCGTCCAAACCGCGCCGTTGGCGCGGAATCGGCAGGCTGATGGTGAACGCGGCGCCGCCGCGGTCGGTGCGGTTGGCGGCGACAATGGTGCCGTGCATGGCTTCGACGAAGCCGCGCGAGATCGCGAGCCCAAGCCCGGTGCCGGCGCGAACCTGGTCCGTCTTCTGCGCCCGGTAGAACTTGTCGAAGATGTGATCGATGTCGGTCGCCGGAATCCCGCTTCCCTCGTCGAGCACGCGCAGGCTAACCGAGTCGATATTCCGCCAGCTCTGAATGCGGATCGTGGTCTCCGGCGGGGCATATTTCGCGGCGTTGTCGAGCAGATTGAAAAGAACCTGCTCGAACAGAACCGCATCGAGTTCGAGCATCGGCAAATCCGGCGCCAGTTCGAGCTCGACGGTGTGGCGTGCGAGGATGCGGCTCGCGCGGCGCAGCGTGCTGCCGACGATCTCGCCGACATCGTGCAGCGCGACGTTCGGCGAAACCGCGCCGGATTCAAGCTTGGTCATGTCGAGCAAGTTGGCGATGAACCGGTTGAGCCGCTCGGATTCGTCGATGATCGTCGCCAGAAGATCGGCCTTCTCGCCGTCGCCGAGCTTGCCGCCAAGATCGCGCAGCGTCCCCGCCGCGCCGAGCACGGCGGCGAGCGGGGTCTTCAGATCGTGCGAGATCGAGGTCAACAGCGCCGACCGCAGCCGCTCGGTTTCCGCGGCGCGCTCGACGCGATCCATCTCTTCCACCAGCCGTACGCGCTCGATCGCAAGCGCGCCCTGATCGCGCAGCGCGTCCAGCAGTCGCCGCTGATCGGGCGTAAACAACGGCCCCGGCTTGTCGCTGTCGACCCCCATCACGCCGACGGCACCGCGTCCGGTATGCATGGGCAGGAACAAGCGCTTGGCGCCGGGAAGCGTGTCGGAGCCGCGGCCGGCGGTGTGATCGTTTTCCCACGCCCACTTCGCGGCGGCGAGATCGGCTTCATCGAGGATGTCCTCGGGCGGATAACCCGCCTTGACCGCGATCGAGCCATGCTGCCCGGGCAGCAGCAGGACGACGCGGACTTTCAGCATCAGTGCGGTTTGATAGGCGGTAGCCCACAGCACGTCGTCGAGCGTTCCGGCCCCGGCAAGTTTTCGGCTGAAGGAGTAAAGAGATTCGGTCGCGCGCGCCCGGTCCGTTGCCGCCACCGTCTCGGTGCGGCCGCGCGCGGCGACGGTGGAAACGGCGACGGCCACCACCGTAAAAAAGACAAAGGCCGCGATATTGGTCGGATCGGCGATGGTGAAGGTATAGATCGGCGGCAGGAAGAAGTAGTTGTAACAGAGCGAGGACGCGATGCTCGCCAACAGCGACGGCCCCAGCCCGAGCCGCACCGCAACGCCGACCACGGCGGTCAAAAAAACCAGATCGACGTTCTCGATGCCGAACCAGGGCTGGATTATTTCCGCGCAAACGAGCGCCAGCGCCACCGCCAGAAGCGCAAAAACATAGGGCTGCGGATGGAAAGCCTGGTCGCGCTCGGCCGCGCGCACGTTTTTTTTCGGGATCGGCGGCCCGGCAATGGTATCGCCGGCAATAACGTGGACGCTGATATTGCCGGACCGGCGGACCAGATCGTGCACGACTGAGCCATGCAGAATCTCGAACCAGCGCGTGCGCGCCGATTTGCCGATGATGATTTGCGTGACATTGCCTGCCTGCGCGTAGCCGATCACGTCGTCGGCGATGTGCCGGCTGCCGGCTGCGAGCGTGATGGCTTCGCCACCCAGCGCCTCGGCAAGCCGCAGCGTGTCGGCGACGCGGTCGCGCTCTTCTTCCGTCAGCTGCAGACTGCGCCGGCCTTCGACATAGAGCGCCACCCAGGGTCCGTGCAGACGGTCGGCGAGGCGCTTGGCGTAGCGCACGAGGCCGGCGCAGCGCGGGTCTTCGCTGATGCAAACCAGGATCCGCTCGCCGGCCGCCCAGGGACCCGGGATGGCATGGGCCTGCATTTCGCTGAGCAGTTGCTCGTCGACGCGCTCTGCGGTGCGGCGCAAGGCAAGCTCGCGCAGCGCCGTGAGATTGGCCGGCGAGAAGAAATGCTCGAGCGCGCGCGCGGCCTGCTCGGAGACATAGACCTTGCCTTCCTTGAGTCGCTCGATCAGATCGTCCGGCGTCAGGTCGACCAGCTCGACGGCATCGGCGCGGTCGAACACGGCGTCCGGCACCGTCTCGCGCACCCGCACGTGCGTGATCTGCGCCACCACGTCGTTGAGACTCTCGATGTGCTGGATATTGACCGTCGTGTAGACGTCGATGCCGTGGCGCAGCAATTCTTCGACGTCGAGATAGCGCTTCGGGTGACGGCTGCCTTCGACGTTGCTGTGGGCAAGCTCGTCGACCAGCACGATCTGCGGGTGGCGGGCGATGATGCCGTCGAGGTCCATTTCCTCGAGCCACTGACCCTTGTATTCGAGCTTGCGGCGCGGGACGATTTCCAGTCCCTCCAGCAACGCTTCGGTGTCCTTGCGGCCGTGGGCCTCGACGATGCCGGCGACGATATCGTAGCCGTCTTTCTTGCGGGCGCGCGCCTGCAGCAGCATCTCGTAGGTCTTGCCGACGCCCGGCGCAGCGCCGACGAAGATTCGCAGCTTGCCGATGCGCGCCTCTTCCCGGCGCGCCGCCGCCAGCAAGGCTTCCGGCGAAGGCCGATGTTCGGAATCGCGCCGCTGATCCGCCATCACTCGATCAGTCTCGCCGTTCGCAATCCGTGCTCTATCCGGCGGACAGCCGGGCGAGCGCGAGATTGAGCAGCAGCACGTTGACGTGCGGCTCGCCCAAAAGCCCCAGGAAGCGATCATCGATGTGATCGCTGACAAGCTGACGCACCCGATTCTCCGCCAAGTTACGCGCCTTGGCAACACGGGGGACCTGGAAGTAGGCGGCCGCCGGCGAAATGTCCGGGTCGAGGCCGCTTCCAGAGGCGGTGACCAGATCGGCGGAAACCGGAGCGGACGGATTCTCCTTGCGCAGCTTGCCGAGGTCGGCCGCGACGCGCTCGATCAGCGCCTTGTTCGAGGGCCCGAGATTAGAGCCGCCGGAATTGGCGGCGTTGTAGGGGCTGGGCACGGCCTTGGTCGGGTCTTTCGGATCGGGCGCGGTGGTCGCGGACGGCCGGCCGTGAAAATACTTGTCGGCGGTGAATTGCTGGCCGATCAACGCCGAGCCGACGACTTTGCCGTCGCGTTCGATCAGGCTGCCTTGCGACTGATACGGAAAAATGACGCGGGCAATCCCCGATATGGCCAGCGGATAGATGAGCCCGGTGATAAGCGTAAGCGCGACGAGAACGACGATCGCCGGCCGGATTTCGTGCAACATGGGCGTCTTCTCCTTCAGACCAGATGCAAGGCGGTGACCACGAAGTCGATGGCCTTGATGCCGATGAATGGGACGATCACGCCGCCGCCGCCGTAAATCCACAGATTGCGGCGGAGCAGGGGGGCGGCGCCGATCGGACGATAACGCACGCCTCTGAGCGACAGCGGGATCAGCCCAATGATAACGAGAGCATTGAAAATGATGGCCGAGAGAATGGCGCTTTGCGGCGTCGCCAGCTTCATGATATTGAGCGCTTGCAGTTGCGGATAGAAGGCGACGAACATCGCCGGGATGATGGCAAAGTACTTCGCCACATCGTTGGCGATCGAGAACGTGGTCAGCGCGCCGCGCGTCATCAACAGCTGCTTGCCGATTGCGACGATCTCGATCAGCTTGGTCGGATTGGAATCGAGATCGACCATGTTGCCAGCTTCGCGGGCGGCCTGCGTTCCGGTATTCATGGCGACGCCGACGTCGGCCTGTGCCAGAGCCGGCGCATCGTTGGTGCCGTCGCCGCACATGGCGACGAGTTTGCCTTTGGCTTGCTCGTCGCGGATGAGCTTGAGCTTGTCCTCGGGGGTGGCTTGCGCCAAAAAGTCGTCAACGCCGGCTTCCGCGGCGATCGCCGCCGCAGTCATCGGATTGTCGCCGGTGATCATGACGGTGCGAATGCCCATGCGGCGCAACTCTGCAAAGCGCTCGCGGATGCCGCCCTTGACGATGTCCTTGAGATGAACGATGCCGAGGAGCCGATTGTCCTTGGCCACCGCGAGCGGCGTGCCGCCGGATTTGGCGATCGTGTCGGCGACCGCGTTGGCCTCGCGGATGGTCTCGGTGCTCAGATTCGGACGCAGCACCTGCACCACGCCGCCCGCGCCGACGACGGCCGGCGAGCCGTTGAGAAAATTCAAGATCGCCTCGACCGCGCCTTTGCGCACCCACGAAGAGCCGACCTCGACGCCGCTCATCCGGGTCTGGGCGCTGAACGGAATGAAGTTGGCGCGCAGTTCGGCAAGCTCGCGGCCGCGGATGCCGTACTTCTCTTTCGCCAGCACAACGATGGAACGGCCCTCGGGCGTTTCGTCGGCGAGCGATGCCAATTGCGCCGCGTCGGCCAATTCCTGTTCGCTCACGCCGCGCAACGGCTTGAATTCCGTCGCCTGGCGGTTGCCGAGCGTAATGGTGCCGGTCTTGTCGAGCAGCAGCGTATCGACGTCGCCGGCGGCCTCGACGGCGCGGCCCGACATGGCGAGCACGTTGAACCGCACTAGGCGGTCCATGCCGGCGATGCCGATTGCCGAAAGCAGCGCACCGATCGTCGTCGGGATCAGCGTCACGAACAGCGCCACCAGGATCACGACCGAGACCGTGCCGCCGGTATAGGCGACGTAGCTCGGGATCGTCGCCGTCGCGAACACAAAGATTATGGTGAGCCCGACCAGCAGAATGTCCAGCGCGATCTCGTTCGGCGTTTTTTGCCGCTCGGCGCCCTCGACCAGCCGGATCATGCGATCGAGAAAGGTCGAGCCGGGCGCTGCGGTGATGCGCACGCGGATCCAGTCGGAGAGGACTTGCGTGCCGCCGGTGACCGCAGAGCGATCGCCGCCGGATTCGCGAATGACCGGCGCGGATTCGCCGGTGATCGCCGCTTCGTTGACCGACGCCAT
>Ga0335074_10005490_pt1 | contig 17539 bp, 18 predicted proteins | sample Lox_Sample_23_FD_206715 | JGI IMG/M metagenome (GOLD analysis project Ga0335074, IMG submission 206715) | Soil microbial communities from Loxahatchee National Wildlife Refuge, Florida, United States - Lox_Sample_2.3 | ecosystem: Environmental > Terrestrial > Soil > Wetlands | place: USA... | reverse complement strand
AACTCACCCTCGAGCTGAAGACCATCGCCGACGTCGGCCTCATCGGCTTCCCGAACGCGGGCAAGTCCTCACTGATCGCGGCGATGTCCGCGGCCCGGCCGAAGATCGCGAACTACCCGTTCACCACCCTCATCCCGAACCTCGGCGTGGCCGAGGCCGGCGACGTCCAGTTTGTGGTCGCCGACGTGCCCGGCCTCATCCCCGGCGCGAGCGAGGGCAAGGGGCTCGGCCACGACTTCCTCCGCCATGTCGAGCGCTGCTCGGTCCTGGTCCACGTCCTCGACTGCGCGACGCACGAGCCGGGCCGGGACCCCATCACCGACCTGGACACGATCGAGGCCGAACTCGCCGCGTACGAGGACCTGTCCGGTCCCAGCCTGGCTGGCACCAGCCTCACCGACCGGCCGCGGATCGTCGCACTGAACAAGATCGACGTCCCCGAGGCCCGTGAGCTCGCTGACCTGGTCAAACCTGAACTTGAAGCACGCGGACTCGCCGTCTTCGAGGTCTCTGCCGCGACCACCGAGGGGCTGCGCGAACTGAGGTTCGCGATGGCCGAGATCGTCGGGCAGGCGCGCGAGACGGCGCCCGAGCCGGAGCCTGTCCGCGTGGTAATCAGGCCGCCGGGGGTCAAGGACGCCGGCTTCGAGGTCGTCCGCACGGACGACGGCGCGTACCTGATCCGCGGCGAGAAGCCGTTCCGCTGGGTCGCGCAGACCGATTTCAGCAACGACGAGGCGGTCGGCTACCTTGCGGACCGCCTGGCCAGACTGGGCGTGGAAGAGGCCCTGGCGAAGGCCGGCGCTGAGCCAGGAGACACGGTGCTGATCGGCGACTTCGATGACGCGGTCGTCTTCGACTGGGACCCGGAACTGCCGGCGGGCGGCGGCCATGCCCCGGGCCCGCGCGGCTCCGACTGGCGCCTTGACCGATAGTCTGCGAACCGAAAGCCAGCGATAAGCGAGGAAGGCGTGCTGAGGGAGGACGACGGACTGCCGCGTGCTGACGGCGCGGCCGGCAGCGGGACCGGCGAACGGCCAGCGTCCGCGTCGCGGCCCGACATCGCGCAGTCCGCGCGTACCGTGGTCAAGATCGGTTCCTCGTCGCTGACTACGAAGAGCGGCGCGATCGACCACGCGCGCATCGCCACCCTGGTCGACGCCATCGCCGCCCGGGTCGGCCGCGGCCACCAGGTGCTGCTCGTCTCCTCCGGCGCGATCGCCGCCGGCCTGACACCCCTCGGCCTCAAGAAGCGCCCGAAAGACCTGGCTACCCAGCAGGCCGCGGCCAGCGTCGGCCAGGGCCTCCTTATCGCCCGCTACACGCAGGCCTTCAGGGAACACGGCCTCGGCGTCGGGCAGGTGCTGCTGACCGCCGACGACCTGATGCGCCGCGCCCACTACCGCAACGCCCAGCGCACCCTGGACCGTCTGCTCGAACTTAAGATCATCCCGGTCATCAACGAGAATGACACGGTCGCCACCGACGAAATCCGGTTCGGTGACAACGACCGCCTGGCCGCCCTCGTCGCGCACGTCAGCAGGGCCAGCGCCCTCATCCTGCTCTCCGACGTCGACGGCCTGTACGACGGCGACCCGCGCAAGGGCAGCGCAAGCAGAATCGACGTGATCACGGGCCCGCACGACCTGGAAAACGTCAGGGCGGGCAAGACCGGCACCAGCGGCCTCGGCCGCGGCGGCATGTCCACCAAGGTCGATTCCGCCCTCATCGCGACCGCCGCCGGCATCCCCACGGTCGTAACCTCGGCCAGAGAAGCGATGCAAGCTCTGTCCGGCGACCCGACAGGCACCTACTTCGCTCCCACCGGCCACCGCCAGTCCACCCGACTCCTCTGGCTAGCCCACGCCGCCGTAGCCAGGGGCACCCTGAAACTAGACGACGGTGCCGTCGAAGCGGTCACCATCCGCCGGGCGTCCCTGCTCCCCGCAGGCATCACCGCCGCGACCGGCGCCTTCGAGGCGGGCGACCCAGTGGACCTGATCAACGAGGCAGACCACCCGGTAGCAAGGGGCTTGGTGAACTATGACGCCAAGGAGCTCCCGTCCCTGATGGGCCGCTCCACCCGCTGGCTCTCCTCGAAACTGGGCCCGGAGTACGAACGCGAGGTAATCCACCGCGACGACCTGGTAATCCTCTAGGAGTCTGCTGAATTAGCGACGCCCGGGCGTGCGCTCATGCCGGTGACCAGGCAAGATCCGGTAAGTAGTACCCCAGAAACGGTCTAATTCAGCGGGCTCCTAGCGCGGCGGCTAGGCCGAAGGCCAGATGAACCCTGCTTTTCAGCCACTAAAAACGCCAGAGCGGGGCGCCGGGAAGATTCCTCGCGGCCTCCCGCAGGACGAGCCGCGAGAAATCTTCCCTGGCGCCCCGCGCACGCGCAGTCAGTTGTCGCGAGACGGAGACGACAAGCTCAGTTGTCGGACGACGACCCGGACGACCCGGACCCTGGGCCTCGGTTGGTCCCGCCGAGCCGGTCGAACAGCCCCGACGCCGCCCGCGCGCCCGTCTCCGCGACGCCACGCAGGATCCCGGCCAGCGGGTCTTCGGACCGCTGCCACGAGTCCCGGTAGGAGTTGGCCGCGTTGCGCATCTCGTCGGTGAACTTGGCGTCCCTGTCGTTGTCCCGCCGCGGGTAGTCGCCGGCCAGGATGGACTCGTACGACCCGTCCGTCGCCCACCGGTCGAGCTCCGCGAACCGCACCACGGCGAAGGGGTGCGTGTTCCCCTGCAGCTGCAGGATCTTCAGGATCGAATCCCGCAGGTCAGGGACCGCGTCGTACTCGTGCGCCTGGTCCCTGAAGGCGTCCGGGTTCAGCTCGGACAGCTGCGGCCCGCCGGCCAGCTTCATGAGGGCCCGCCGCGCCGCGTCCACGTCCTGGCCGGCTAGCAGCCCGGCCCGGTCGCAGGACAGCTCGGACTTGCGGAACCACTCCTCAAGGCCCCAGATGATCGCCCGCAGCCCGAGGTACCCGATCGGCATCCAGGCGATCCTGGTGGCGAGCTGGATCAAGATGAGCAGCATCGTCCGGTAGACGGCGTGCCCGGACAGGATGTGCCCGAGTTCGTGGCCGACGACGAAGCGGAGTTCCTCCTCGTCGTGCAGGTTCACCAGGCCGGTCGTGATCACGATGAACGGCCGGTCACGGCCGATGGCCATGGCGTTGCAGATCGGCGACTGCATGACGTAGCACTCGGGAACGTCGGGCAGGTCGAGGATGTAGGAGCCGTCCCGCACGAGCGCGTAGATGTGCGGGAACTGACGCTCGGAGACCTTAACCGCGCCGGCCAGGAAGGTCAGCCGCAAGGCTCGTTCGTTGATGAGGCCGAAGAGCTTGCTCAGCAGCACGTCGAAGCCGCTCAGCTTGCGCAGCGCGACAAGCGCGGAGCGGTCGGCCGGGTGCTCGTAGGCGCGCGACGAAATGCCGGTGAGCCGGACTCTGGCACGATCAGGCACTGAAGTCATATCTCGAATGGTAGCCGCACGGAAGACTGAACGCATCGTCCCGGAGGCGTAACCCGGGCGGATCATCAGGAACATTTTCGCGTCCAAGTTCCCTATACCATCTCGACACGAGCAATGAAGGAGATGGCTGGTTGAGCAACGGGCGCAGGCGGGTGGGCGTGATGGGCGGCACCTTCGACCCGGTCCACCACGGTCACCTGGTGGCCGGCAGCGAGGTGGCGCACATCTTCGCCCTCGACGAGGTCGTCTTCGTCCCGACGGGCCAGCCTTATCAGAAGAACGACAGGAACGTCTCGAGCGCCGAGGACCGTTACCTGATGACGGTGATCGCCACCGCGTCCAACCCAAGGTTTTCCGTCAGCCGTGTCGACATCGACCGTCCAGGACCGACCTACACGATCGACACACTGAAAGATCTCAAAGACAAGAACGGCCCCGACACCGATCTGTACTTCATCACCGGCGCCGACGCCCTCGCGAACATCCTGACCTGGCACGACGTCGACTCGCTGTTCAGCCTCGCGCACTTCATCGGCTGTACCAGGCCGGGCCACCGGCTTACCGGCGCGGGCCTGCCCGACGGCAAGGTCTCCCTGGTGGAGATCCCCGCTCTGGCGATCTCCAGCAGCGAGTGCCGCGCCCGTGTCGCCGCCGGCGAGCCGGTCTGGTACCTGGTGCCCGATGGAGTGGTCCAGTACATCGCCAAGCGCAGCCTCTACGTGCGGACGGCTGGCTGATTCAGTCAGCCGGCCGGAGACTGAGCTCCGGGTAACGCAGCTCGATCCGGCCGGGGCCGGCCAGGAAGGCGCCGAACGCGATGGTGTTGGCGTCGTCCGGGATCGGCGCGGTGACCCCGCGGCTGGTCCAGCCGCCCGGGCCGTCCAGGGTGACGATGTGGTTGGCCGGGTCGGCTAGGGCGGCGTGCGCGGTGAAGGGCCCGTGCAGGTCGCGCGGCTTCATGACCCTGAGGAAGAGCCCGGCCAGGCCGGTGCCCTCCTGGGTACGGAACCGGCCGCGGAAGGTGACGGCGGAGCCGCGGAAGTCGTCGGCGTAGATCTCCTGGGCCAGCCAGGCGAAGCCTTCGGGCTGCGGCACGGCGGCGGCGAGCATCGCGGTCCCGTGGTCGGCAGCGGCCGCGTAGTCCTCCCAGTGGGACTGCACGGCATTCTCGGTGAAGCTGCCGCCGAGCACCCAGTACTCCAGGCCGGCGGCGAAGGTCAGGTTGCGCGGCTCGTACCGCGGCCGCACGTCCGCCCTCATGTCGAGCGCGGTCCGCTCGGGCACCGGACCGGACTGGCTCGCCCCCGCTGGCACCCCCATCCGGTCCATGACCGCATCGGCGACCCGGATCGGCGCGCCCGTGGCTATGGCCATGGCAAGGCCGTCGAGCAGCCGCGCGGCCACGTGCTCCGGGCCGGCCGGGGTGGCCAGTTCGATCCTGGCCATAGTCACCTCCGGGCCCAGTTCGTCGACGTCCACGGCGGTCACCCGGACCCCGGCCGCGCGCAGCAGCCGGCCGGTCAGCTCATCCGCGCTTGGCCCGGGCGGCGCGTCGTCGGCGAACCGGTGGCTGTCCTTGCCGAGCAGCCAGATGGGCAGGTCCCGGTGACCGGAGTCGTCGGCGAGCACCATGATGTGGGTGGGGAACCGGTCCGGCGCCGGACCTGGCGGGATACGGCGCTCAACGCGGGCGACGCGGACGGTGGTCATGCGTGTCCTTCCAGAAGGCGGAACGAGGTCGGGGCGGTGCTCGGTGAGGTAAGCGCGCAGCCGGAGCCGGGCCTTGTGCAGGCTCGCCCGGGCCGCGCCGGGCGCCTCTGCAACCTGTCCAGCGGGTACGTCGGCGTAGTAGTGCAGGGTGACGGCGCGTCGCTGCCCGGCGGGCAGCCGGACCACGGCCGCACGCAGCGCGTCCGCGCGGTCCAGGTCCTCAGCCGAGGGCAGTCCGCCGGCCGACGTCGGGTGCAGCGGCTCGGGCCACTCAGACAGCAGCGTGACCGGGGCGCGGCGGTGCAGGCCGCGGCAGACGTTAAGTACGATGCCGGCGAGCCAGCCGGCGAACCGGTCCGGATCGCGCAGCCGGTCCAGGGCCAGGAACGCTTGCAGGAACGATTCCTGCACGACATCGTCGACGTCGCCGGGACCAGGAGCCAGCTGCCGGGCCCGGGCACGGACCATCGGCTGGTGCCGCTCGACCAGCAGGCGGAACGCCACCGGGTCGCCGCCGCGGGCCAGCCGGGCCAGGTCGCCGTCGGAGACGTCCGCGCTCACGGCGTTCCTGCTGGTGGCTCGGCTGCGGCCAGAGCATCAGCGCCTAGGTTCGGGTTACGCACGGCGATCCTGCCGGAGCCGGTCAGGCCGACGCCGAACCGGATGAGGTCGGCGTCCGCGGGGATCCGCGCCGTGATCTCGTACCTGGTCCAGGGGTGGCGGCCGGAGATCGTCAGGCCGTGGTCCTCACGGACCCGCATCCCGGGCCAGGAGTGCCGGATGATCTCCAGCCGGAGCCCGGCCTGCTCTGTGCCGGGATCGAGGCGGATTTCGGCGCTGAAGGTGACGGCGGCACCTCGGTAGTCGTCGGCGTAGACGGCCTGGACCAGGGCAGCCGGCCCGGCGGCGCGCTGGCTGGCGGAAGACAGGACCGCGAGGTCTGCCTCAGCGGCGGCCGCGTAGTCCGCCGCCGCGTCCGCTGCCGAACTCGGCCTGGCGTCAAGGTCCCATCGGTCGAGGCCTGCGGCGAAGTCCAGATTGCGCGGCTCGTAGCGGGGGCGGCGGCCGGGCAGCGAGGCGATCGGCCAGCCGGTCAGCCACTGCCCAGACCGGACCTGGGCGGCGGGCGGCACGCGGTCGAGGAACGGGGTGAGCAGGTCGTCGCCCGCCACCGGGACGCCCACCCGGTCCATCACCGCGTCGGCCAGCCGGACCGGGGCGCTCGCGGCCGCGGCCAGGGCCAGGCCGAGGCCGAGGCCGGCGGTGACCTGCCGGGTTCCGGCCGGGCCGGCCAGCCCGATCCGCGCCACCGTGATCTCCGGGCTCAGCTCGCCGGCGTCGGCCTCGGTCACGTCGATGTCCACCCCGGTCACCCGGACACGGGCCGCATCGAGCAGCCGCGTAGTGAGCCCCTGCGGCACGTCGGCGGCGATGACCTGATCGGCTGGCTGGCCGGCGAGTTCGAGCAGATGAGACAGGTCGCTGGCGCCGGGATCGCCCCGCATCCAGATTGGAACGGCCCGGTGGCGCGCGTCGTCGGCCAGCACCACCAGGTGACCGCGGGTCTGGAATTCGCCGTTGGCCAGCCTCCCGGGCCGCGGCTCGGCGTGGGCTATGTGGAGAGTCGTCACACTCTTAAGTGTCGGCCGTGCGGCCCGGTGTTACCCGGGACCGCGCGGGGAGCGCGAGGCTACCCGCTCGAGCCCTGCGGTCAGCCCGACGACCCGGCACGCGGTTCCGGTCACGTCACATTCGTGTGAAACCTCGTCGCACCCCCTTGACGAGAATATGTAAGTACGGTCAACTAACAAAAACCTCCCACTGGGCGGTCGCACAGTCGCACGGCCTAGCTCATTGCAAAGAGAAGAGACCTCGATGGACAAGAAGTTCGCGAAGCGGATCTCCGGCGCCGCGCTCGCGGCCGCTGCCGCGCTGGCCCTGGCCGCGTGCGGCAGCAGCGGCGGCTCGTCCGGTGGCAGCAGCGGTACCACCACCCTCAAGCTCGTGGTTGCCGACTACGGCACCGGCCCGAGCAATACCAGCGCCAAGTACTGGGCCAACATCGTCACCGCCTTCGAGAAGGTTCACCCGGACATCAAGGTGAACGTCACGACCATCGCCTGGACCAACTTCGACCAAGAAGTCCAGACGATGATCCAGAACAAGCAGTACCCGGACATCACCGAGGGCGACTACTTCTCCAACTACGCCTCGGACGGCCTGCTCTACCCGGCCTCGGACGTGCTGTCGAACCCGGGCAACCTGCTGCAGACGTTCAAGGCGTCGGACAGCGTCGACGGCGTCCAGTACGGCATGCCGTTCACCACCTCGAGCCGTACCCTCTTCTACAACAAGAAGCTGTTCGCGCAGGCGGGCATCACGTCCGCCCCGCAGACCTGGGCCGACATCCAGACCGACGCCGCCAAGATCACCAAGCTGGGCGACATCGGCTTCGGCCTTCCCCTCGGCTCCGAAGAGGCCCAGGCCGAGTCGCTGCTGTGGATGCTGGGTGACGGCGGCGGCTACCAGACCGACGGCAAGTACACGATCAACAGCTCGGCCAATGTCGCGGCCTTCACCTTCCTCAAGGGCCTGGTCTCCGCGGGCGACACCGAGCCCAACCCGGGCACGGTCGACCGCACCCCTCTGTGGCAGGAATTCGCGGAGGGCAAGATCGGGATGATCAACGGCTCGCCGGCGCTCATCCCGATCATCCAGTCGGCCGGCGTCCTGCAGTCTTCCGACTGGACCTCGGTGCCGATCGCGGGCCAGAACGGCCCGCTGACCGACACCCTCGGCGTCTGCGACAACGTCTCGGCGTTCAAGCCGAACGGCCACGAGGCGCAGATCAAGGAGTTCCTCGACTTCGCCTACCAGGACCAGTACCAGATCGCCTTCGACAAGGAGTACGACCTGCTCCCCGCGACGGCCTCCGCGACGAAGGCACTGGCCTCCGACTCCGTCTTCGCGCCGTTCCTTACCGCGCTGCCCAACTCGGTGCAGTACCCGAGCGACACCGCCTGGGCGAACGTGAAGGCCAAGATCCAGCAGACGATCGGTCTCGCGGTCACCGGCAGCCCCTCGACGGAACTGACGCAGCTGCAGCAGATCGCCACCACGTCGGCCAGCTGAGATAGTCAGCTGACTTATGCCGCGCGGGACCCGGCTCCCCTCCGCCGGGTCCCGCGCGGCCTTACCCCCGAGGGGATGATTTCGATGCTCGCCATCCGCCGGCTGACGCCGCTGCTGTGGCTCAGCCCCGCCATCGCGCTCATCGGCGTGGTCGTCCTGTGGCCGGTCGTGGTCATGGTGCAGTCGTCGTTCCAGCAGATCGGCGGCGAAGGCTTCGTCGCCGGCTACAACGGCACCACTAACTACACCAACCTCTTTCACGAGCCCGACTTCGTCTCGGTCCTGCTCCGCACCCTGATCTGGGTCGTCGCCGTGGTGGGCGTGACCATGTTGATCTCGCTCGGCCTGGCCCAGCTGTTCCACCAGAGGTTCCCCGGCCGCCGGGTTACCCGGTGGGCGCTCATCATCCCGTGGGCCGCCTCGGTGATGATGACCGCGCTGATCTTCAAGTGGGCGCTCGACCCGAACGTCGGCGTCATCAACGTGATACTGAACCACATCGGCGTGGTCAAGCATCTCGGCTCCAACCAGGCGGACTGGCTCGGCAACCCGACGAGCGCGCTGATCTGGATGATGGCCGTCGCCGTCTTCGTCTCCCTGCCCTTTACCACCTACGCCCTCCTGTCGGGCCTGCAAGGGATCCCGGGCGACGTGTACGAGGCGGCATCGATTGACGGCGCGACCTCGTGGCGGTCCTACCTGGGGGTCACGCTGCCGCTGCTGCGGCCGGCCATCCTGGTGGCGACGCTGATCAATGTCATCAACGTCTTCAATTCTTTCCCGATCATCTGGGAGATGACCGGCGGCGGGCCCGGCTACGAGACGTCGACCTCCACCATCTACATGATCGACCTCAAGGAGGGCGACGTCGGCCAGGCCGCGGCCATGTCGGTCTTCAACTTCCTGCTGGTCATCGTCATCGTCCTCGTCTACCTCAGCACCACCCGCTGGAAGGAGCAGGTCGACCGATGATCACCACGACCAAGCCCGCACCGCGCCTGCGCGCCACGGCCACGTCCGCACCGCGGGCCCGGCGGCCGCTGCGCTCCTGGGTCATCGCCGTCGCGGCCTACGTCATCGCCGTCATCTTCGTGCTGCCGTACCTCGAGATGCTCATCATGGCGCTGCGGCCGAACAGCGAGCTCGGCCTGGCCACCATCTTTCCGAAGCACTGGACCTTCTCCAACTTCACCACCCTGTGGTCAACCGGCCTCGGCGGCAGCATCGGTACCAGCCTGGAGATCGCCGCCGGCGCCACCATCATCGTGCTGATCGTCTCCCTGCCTGCCGCCTACTGCACCGCGCGCCGCCGGTTCCGCGGCCGCACGGCCTTCCTGCTGCTCGTGCTGGCGACGCAAATGTTCCAGCCGGCCGCCATGCTGGTCGGCATCCAGCGCGAGTTCACGGACTTCGGCCTGCCCCCGACCCTGTCGCTGATCGTCGTCAACGCCGGCTTCAACCTCGCCTTCGCGGTCTGGATACTCAACGCCTTCTTCTCCTCGATCCCGGCCGAACTCGAGGAGGCGGCCATGGTCGACGGCCTCGGGCGGCTCGGCGCCCTGACCCGGATCACGCTGCCGCTGGCCGCACCCGGCATCGTGACCGCGCTGATCTTCACCTTCATCGCGGCCTGGAACGAGTTCCTTGTCGCCCTCACGCTCAGCCTTGGCCAGCCACCGTCACAGCAGCCGCTGACAGTGGCGATCAACAACTACATCGGGGAGTACTCTGTCGACTGGGGGCATCTCTTCGCGGCAGGCCTGGTCGCCACAGTGCCGGTCATTATCCTGTTCGCCTTCATCGAAAGGCGTGTCGTGAGCGGTCTGACAGCGGGGGCGGTTAAGTGAACACTGGCGGAGTCCGCCCCCGCCCGCTCCGACCCATTGGCAAGCTGCTCGCCGAGGACACCAAGCGTCACCATCGTTCACTGATCCTGCAGCACTTGTTCGCCGAGGGGCCAGCCTCCCGGGCCGACCTGGCCCGGACCACCGGCCTCACCCGGGTGACCGTGTCCGACCTCGTGGGCGGGCTCATCTCCGACGGCCTGCTTGGCGAGCTGGGCGCTCCGGCCGAGACCAAGGTAGGCAAGCCGCCGACGCTTGTCGGCCTGCTGCCCGACGCCGCCCACATCGTCGCCCTCGACCTCTCGCCCGCCGACCGGATGGCCGGGGCCGTGGTTAACCTGGCCGGGCAGGTCAAGTCACGGGCCGAGGTCCCGCTGCAGGGCGCCTGCGGCGAGGAGGCGGTCGGCATCGCCGTCGGCCTCGCCGAGCGGCTGCGTGCCAGCATCGACCGGCCGGTGCTCGGCGTCGGCGTCGGCACGCCCGGCGTCGTCGACGGGCGCGGCGTGGTCCTCGACGCGCACAACCTGCACTGGGCCGGCGTCGACCTGACCGGCATCATCCGCCGCCGGCTCGACTTGCCCGTCTACGTCGCTAACGACGCGAGCACCGCGGTCCTCGCCGAGTACACGTTCGGCGGCACCACCGCCGCGGACCTGATGCTGCTGCGCATCGAGACTGGCGTCGGCGCCGGGCTGGTCGTCGGCGGCGCGCTCGTCCGTGGGCACGCCTGGGCCGCGGGCGAGATCGGCCACGTGGTGGTCGATCCGGCCGGGGCGCGGTGCGCCTGCGGCCGGGTCGGCTGCCTGGAGACGATTCTCGCCGCCTCACACCTGCGACGTGGCGACCGTCCGCTCGCGTCGGTCGGCGCCGTGCTCGGCGAGGTCCTTGCGCCGGTGGTGGCCGCACTCAACCTGCACGAAGTCGTCCTCGCGGGACCGCCCGACCTGCTCGACGGCGAACTGCGCCAGGCTCTCGACGCGACGATACGGGACCGGGTGATGGCCGCGTCGTCGGCCGACCTGGTCGTGCGAATGTCGCCGCTTGGCGACGACGTCGTCCTGGTCGGCGCGGCGGTGCTGGTGCTCTCGGGTGAACTGGGTGTCTCGTGAGCAGTGACGTACGGTGCGGGAACTTGCTGGTCAGCGACATGCGGGTGGGCCTGGACATCGGAGCGACCAAGGTTCTCGGCGCGGTAATCGGCGACGGCGGGGCCGTCGTCGCCCAGGCCCGGCAGCACACCGTGCCCGGCGCGGACGGAGTGCTCGAGACTGCCGCCGCCGTGCTTGACCTGCTCGCCGCCACCCTCGACGGCGCCCTTCCGGCGCACATCGGCATCGGCATCCCCGGGATCGTCGACCGCGAGCGCGGCGCCGTCAGCCACGCAGTCAACCTCGGGCTCGGCGGCGACTGGTTCCCGCTCGCCGACCGGCTCGCCGGCCGCACCGGCGCTACCGTCATCGTCGAGAACGACCTCAACGCGGCCACCTGGGGCGCCCACGTGCTCAGCGGCGCCGACGACCTGGGGTACCTCGCCCTCGGCACGGGCCTGGCGGCCGGCCTGGTGCTGTCGGGCAGGCTGCGGCGGGGCGCCCACGGCGCGGCCGGCGAGATCGGCCACGTGCCGGTGGACCCGGCAGGCGGGCTCTGCTCGTGCGGGCAGCGCGGCTGCCTGGAGCTGCTCGCTTCCGGATCGGCGCTGGCGGCCGCCTGGCCTGCTACCGGGGACGTGCCTCCGGCGGCGGCCCTGTTCGCCGCCGCCGCGGACGGAATCCCGCAGGCGGTCGCGGCCCGTGACCGCTTCGCGGCCGGGGTCGCGGACGCGGTGCGGATGCTCGGCCTGGCGGTCGACCCGGCCACGATCATCATCGGCGGCGGCGTCGCGCACGTGGGTGAGCCGCTGCTCGCGGCGGTCACCGCGGCGCTGCGGGCCCAGGCCACCGCCTCGCCGTTCCTCGCCGCCCTGGACCTGGCCAGCCGGGTCAGGCTGCTGCCGAACCGGCTGCCCGTCGGTGCGATCGGTGCCGCCCTGATCGGAAACGCTGGATGAGGGCTCCCGGGAAAGGAAACAGCTGATGGAGGTCGTGCCGCTCGGATCGGCCGACGAAATCGCCGTGCTGGCGGCGGACACCATCGAGGCGGCCGTCCGGCGCAAGCCCGGCGCGGTCCTCGGGCTGGCCACGGGGTCGACGCCGCTCCCGACGTACCGCGAGCTGCGCCGCCGCCATGCGGCCGGCGTCGGCCCCTGCTACGCCGCGGTCACCTGCTTCAACCTCGACGAATACGTCGGCCTGCCCACCCTGGACGGGAGAGCGCACGAGCAGAGCTACCGGGCGACGATCGCCCGCGAGCTGACCGACGGCCTTGACATCGGCCCCGGCCAGGTGAACGGGCCCGACCCCAGTCCCGACGGACTGCCGGCGGCGGGGGAGCGGTACGAGGCGCTGATCGCGTCCGCCGGCGGTATCGACCTGCAGATCCTCGGCATCGGCTCCGACGGCCACCTGGCCTTCAACGAGCCCGGATCATCGCTGGCCAGCCGCACCCGGATAAAGACCCTCACCGCGCAGACCCGCAAGGACAACGCGCGGTTCTTCGGCTCGCCCGATGACGTGCCGACCCACGTGCTGACCCAGGGAATCGGGACCATCCTGCAGGCTCGCCACCTGCTGCTGATCGTTACCGGGGAAAGCAAGGCGGGCGCGGTCGCGGCCGCCGTGGAGGGGCCGGTATCGGCGTCCTGCCCGGCGTCGGCGCTGCAGCTGCACCCGCACGTCACGGTCCTGGTCGACCAGGCCGCGGCATCCCGTCTCGACCGCATCGCCTACTACCGCGAGGTGTACGCGGCCAAGCCGGCCTGGCAGGGTCTGTAACGCCGCCGCCCGGGTACCGGTGAGCATCCGCTGCCCGGCCGGCTGATCGAGGTCGCGCCTGATGGTAGCCTCGGCATACCCGCCGGCATCCTGCCACAGTCACCGCGGCCCATGCGCGCTAATGCCCGGTCACAAGGGTGATCCGGCAGCGAAGCGCACATCAGGCGGACGAAACCGTACGCGCTTGCGCACGCATGAGAAACTGAAGCGGTACGCATATCCCCGACCGAGGAGGCCGAGCCAGCCACGTGACTGCCACCCTGAGGGCCATCGAGCTCACCGAGATCGCCGCGCTCGCCGCGGCCGAGAAGCTGGCCAGCGACGTCGTGGCCTACGACGTCAGCGACCAGCTCGCGATCACCGACGTGTTCCTGCTCTGCTCCGGCGCCAACGACAGGCAGGTCCGCTCGATCATCGACGAGGTAGAGCTCAAGCTCAAGCAGGCAGGCGCCACCCTGGTGCGCCGCGAGGGCGAGAACGAGGGCCGCTGGGTGCTGCTCGACTACAACGACATCGTGGTCCACGTGCAGAACAAGGAGGAGCGGGTCTTCTACGCCCTCGAGCGCATCTGGAAGGACTGCCCTGTCATCCCGCTTCCCGAGGCGGTCACGATCGGCAACCCGGCCACCGGGGCGGGGGAATAACGCTGAGCGAGCGCAAGCGGCTCGTGCTGTGGCGGCACGGCCAGACAACCTGGAACGTCGAGCAGCGGTTCCAGGGCCATACCGACATCCCCCTCGACGACACCGGCGAGGCACAGGCCGAGTACGCCGCCAAGCGCCTGGCCACCCTGCGTCCCCGCGCGCTCTTCGCCTCTGACCTGTCCCGTGCCCAGCAGACCGCCGCCGCGCTCGCGCGGCTCACCGGCCTCGCCGTCACCCCGGACAAGGCGCTGCGCGAGCGCTTCGGCGGCGACTGGGAGGGCCTGTCGGATGAGGAGATCCGCGACCGCTACCCGGCCGAGCGCGCCACCTGGGACCCGCCGAACGGCGAGCCGACCAGCGTCGTTGCCGACCGGGTGGCGAACGCGCTCACCCGCATCGCCGGCACCATGGACAACGGCACGCTCGCCGTCGTGGTGAGCCACGGGGCGGCGCTTCGCCTCGGCATGGAGCGCCTGCTCGGCCTGCCCGCCCAGGGCGTGAGCGTCCTCGGCCCCCTCGCCAACTGCTCGTGGTCCGTGCTGTCCCTCCAGGGCACCCACTGGCGCCTGCTTGAGTACAACGCGCAGACCGTCCCCGAGCCGGTCGTCGGCGACGACCGCTAGCACGCCGCGCGCTCGGATCCCCTGAGCAGGGCGAACTACCTTTCCCAGCCGCTGAGTCAGCGGGCGGCTAAGGAATCCCGCCGAGCCGCAGCAGCGCGGTGACCCCGGCGGCGGCTACCACCACGACGGGGAACGGCGCGCGGCGCACGGCGAGCAAGCCGCCGACAGCTACCCCGGCCGGCCGGGCCCAGCCGGCGAACCCGTGCCCGGCGGTGAGCGCGGACGTCGCCGCGAGCGAGATCAGCAGCACCGTGGCGGCCTCCGCGAACACGCGCTCCACGGCGACAGGAACGGTCACTCGCCCGCGCAGCAGCGGTCCCGCGAGCCTCAGCCCGTACGTCAGCGCCGCCAGCGCCACGATAGCGGTTACCGGCATCATCGCCCGCCTCCCGTCGGCAGCTCGCTCCGGCTCGCGACGGCCTCGGCGTCGCGGGCTGGCCGTTCAACATCGCCAGGACGCCGGCTTGCGCGGCCAGCTATCCAGGGCAGGTGCCGCCAGCCGCCCCAGCGTGTGCCGAGCCCGGCGAGCGCGGCGAGCAGCGGCAGCCCGGCCGGCAGCACGGGGGTAAGCGCGACCGCGATGACCGCCCCGGTTCCCGCGGACACCCGGGCCGACCGTGAGGTCAGCGTCGGGAGGGCAAGCGCGAGCATGACTGCCGGGAACGTGGCGTCGAGCCCGAACGCGTTCGTGTCCCGCACCGTTGACCCCAGCATCACGCCAACAAGAACCGACACGTTCCAGACCGCGAACAGTGTCGCCCCGCAGGTCCAGAACGCCGCCCGGCGCCGCGCCTGACCGTCCTGCCGCAGCGCGAACGCGACGGACTCGTCGGTGATCAGGTGCGTGCCGATGGCCCGGACCAGCCACCGCCCGGCGGCCGTGCCGAACGCCCTGCCCGCGCCGCCACCCGCGCTCCTCGGGGGAGCGGTGCCGTCGGCGGGCCCGGCCACGTCCGCGACCGCGAACCCGTAAGGAAGCAGCCGGGTATTCAGCACCGCCCCGGCGGCCACGGCCGCCCACGGCGACCCGCCCGCCAGCACGACGCCGACCGCCGCGATCTGCGACCCGCCCGCGAAGACGAGCAGCGACAGGGCGACAGGCGCCCACCACGGCAGACCGCCCGCCACGGCGGCCGCACCGAACGACACCCCGACGATCCCGTCCGCCAGGCAGACGAGGGCGACGTCGCGCAGGAGCACCCTGTCCCCCGGCAGCGTGACCGAAGCTGTTCGCCATATACTCCTCACGTTCAATATAATGAACGAAGACGAGCTGTTCGTCAAATCGAACGAATCGTATGATGGAGCGAACCACATGGCAGACGCCAGCCAGCCGGCCAGCCCGGGCCCGCAGGGCTCCGCGGCCGACATCGTCGCCCTTGTCTCGATGTCCCTGCGCCGCGAGCGTGCCCGTGCGGCCCTGTCCCTGACCGAGGTCGCGAAGCGGGCGGGCATTGCCAAGTCGACCCTGTCCCAGTTGGAGAACGGCATCGGCAACCCGTCGCTTGAGACCCTGTGGGCGCTGGGCACCGCGCTCGGCGTGCCGCTGAGCCGCCTCATCGACCCGCCGAGAAGCGACGTCCAGGTGATCCGCGCGGGGGAGGGGGCGGTGCTGCACGCGGCGCACGACCCCTACGAGGCGGTCATGCTCGCGTCCTGCCCGCCCGGGGCCCGCCGCGACATCTACCGGGTCGTCGCCGAACCAGGCGACGGCCACCGCGCCAGCCCGCACTCGCCCGGAACGGTCGAGCACGTCATCCTCGGCACCGGCCGCGCCATGGTGGGCCCGGAAGGCGAGGCCGTCGAACTGTCCCCCGGCGACTACCTCCGCTACCCGGGCGACATCGTGCACGTCTTCGACGCCCTGGAGCCGAACACCCTGGGCATCTTCGTCATGGAGCACGTCTAAGACCAAACACGAAAACAGGGTTCCGAGGAACGAGTCCGCCTGCCTCATCCCGCGCCCCATGACCCGAACGGGCAGCGGCGCGCACTACGCGCTCTCCCGCGGAGTCCGGCCCCGCCCATGACCCGAACGGGCGACCCGGCGCACTACGCGCGGTCCCGCCGAGTCCGGCCCCCCACGACCCTGCCGGCGGTAGGTGACGGTTCTATCCTCGGCTCCATGGGATCCGAGGACACCCGCCCCGCCACCCTCGCCGACGTCTACGCGCTCGCCGAAGCGATGCCGCACGTCACCCGCCTGGACGGGTCTCAGGGCAAGCCGATCTACCAGGTAGGCAGCAGGTCCTTCATCTTCTTCCGCAACCCCCGCCCGGACGCCGCCGACCCGGTCACGGGCGAACGCTACGACGACGTGATCGTGTTCTGGGTCGAGTCGGAGGCTGACAAGCAGTCCCTCGTGGACGACCCGGACACCCCGTTCTTCACCACCGACCACTTCAACGGCCACCTGTCGGTCCTGGTCCGCGCCAGAGACCTGCCCGCCCTCAGCTACCGGGAACTCTCCGAGGTCATCCAGGACGCCTGGCTCTCGCGGGCCTCCCGAGCCCGCGCCACCGAATGGCTGAAATCCCGCGGCCTAGGGCCGAACGACTGACCTTACGACTGGGGAATGCCCCTGTCCTCCGCGCCGGCCACAGAAACGGCGTACCACAGGCCCATGGCATCGGCCTGGCCGGTGGCCTGCCCCGGGGCAGTGTCGCCCCACCACAGGTAGAGCGGCCAGCGGTTGTAGGTCACCTGAAGCTGCCCGTTCGCGCGTCGTACGGTTCCGAGCAGTGCCGCCTTGACGCCGGGCCCCGCTTTCGGCTGGGCAACTCCCTGGGGCAGTACCAGCGGCGGCCACTGCTGGGCACAGAACCCGCTGCACCGCGAAGATCCCTGGTCATCGGGCGCGTACATGTAGAGCGTGAAGCCCTTGCCGTCAACGACAATCGCGCCAAGACCGCGAATGTCCCGGGCCTGCACCTCGTAGACAGGGGCACTGATGCTCCCGCCGCTCCCGTCACTCCCGCATCCCGCAACACAGGTCGCGGCAATCAGTACGGCAATCACAGCCGCGCACCGTTCTCGTACTGCCACAGCGCCACTCCCGGAAACACCGCAGGTCCTCGACGCGGGTCGTCATTCCAGGCCATGGCGTCCCGCAACCCGTGCCCGGCCGCTCACCGCGGCCGCCCCGTCCGGCGAACAAAACCTTAGCGCAGGCAAGAGTTCGCGACTGGAATGGGGCGAGTCATACGCTGCCTATCTCGTCAGCTGTCCGCCC
>Ga0335074_10005489_pt1 | contig 17540 bp, 20 predicted proteins | sample Lox_Sample_23_FD_206715 | JGI IMG/M metagenome (GOLD analysis project Ga0335074, IMG submission 206715) | Soil microbial communities from Loxahatchee National Wildlife Refuge, Florida, United States - Lox_Sample_2.3 | ecosystem: Environmental > Terrestrial > Soil > Wetlands | place: USA... | reverse complement strand
CAAAGCCGCACCACATCATCCCCCGCGCCCAAGACGGCCCCACCAGCCTGGCCAACCTGATCTTGCTCTGTACTTTTCACCATCTCATCGCCATCCACCGCTGGGGCTGGAGCATCACCCTGCACCCCGACGGCACCGTCACCGCCACCAGCCCCGACGGCAGCAAGACCCTGCACAGCCACGGGCCACCACCCGCCGCAGCCGCCTGAACCGGCTATTGATCAGCGGCCGAGCTCACCTGATGGAAACCCGGCGGAATGGTGACCATGGCCTGGGCAATGTTCGCGGACGTTGGCGGAAGCCACCGCACGTTCGTAACGGACGACGATGTGTAGCGGCCTGCGCGGCCGCCGAACGTCTCCGTCGACCCGTACATCCGTACCGGCAGGTAAGTCGTCGGGTTCACATCCAGGGTCCACCGGACCGTGACCCACTTCGCGCCGACCACCTTGGCGTAGCCAGCCTGCAGCCTGACCGTGACCGGCTTGCCGGTGAGCCGCACGGTCGACATGCCGTCGACCAGGACGTGCCCGGTCACGCTGGCCGCGCCGCAGGCCAGCGTGCCGTCGATGAACGCTGCCCAGTCGGTCGTCGGGATGATCGGGCCGCCCATCGACAGTGCGGCCGTCGGCGAGCACGCACTATTCGGCTGCGGCCGCAGCGGCGACAGGCTGTACCTGCGGTCGAAGTACGTGACGTACGCGCTGACCAGCTTGCCGCCGACCAGGGCGGTTCCCTGGGCCAGGTACGGCAGCCCCCGCTCCTGTGGCGGGAAGTCCCACAGCCGCTGCCCGTTCACCACCCGGTCCCGGTAGTCAGCCTTCGGCGAGAACTCCTCAAAGCGGCTCCTGGAGCCATAAGCCCAGGTGACGGTGTTTCCCCAGAGCTTGCTGTCCGACCGGCCGACAAATACCAGGTTCTCGGCCGCCACCGCCTTCTCTACCCGGCTTGTCACGTAGCCGGCAGTCTGCGCGTGCCCGGTGCTGCCCGCCGGAGCGCCTGCGCCGGGCACCACGACGGCAGCAACCACACCAACGGCAGCCGCGCCGGCGATCGCGGAAACCCCCGCGAGCCGCCGCCGGCGCAGCCGTCGCCGGGCCCGGCCGACCAGGCCCGCGGGTACGGCTGCCGTTGCGGCGAGCCGGTGCACGCCGTCGCGGATCAGTTCTTCGACATCTGTGCTCATGACGAGTTCCTCACCATCCTGATCAGCGCGCGCCCGGCTGGGCTCACCTGCGCCGGTGCTATCCATGCCTCCTGCCCCGGAGTGACAGAGCCGCCCGGGCCTGCTCCCGCCAGGTCGCGCAGCCGTTGCAGCCCCTTCGACGTGGCGGACTTGATCGCACCCTCCGAGCAGCCGAGCACCTCGGCCGCCTCGGACGCGGTCAGCTGCTCCCAGTACCGCAGCAGGATCACCGCGCGCTGGTGCGGCGGGAGCTGCACTAGCAGCCGCACCAGCTCATCACGCAGGTCGACCAGGGCGGTGTCGTCGGATGCCGTCCCCGCCCCGCCGCGGAGGTATTCGGTCCGGAGGACCGGGACCTTGCGTCGCCACACCCCCCGGCGCCGCCAATTGTCCGCCGCCAGGTTGTAGAGCGTCCGCCGCAGGTAGGCCTCGGGGCTGACGTCCAGGCCCCGCCGGTGGCGCAACACCCGCTCCAGCGCGGCCTGCAGCAGATCCTCGGCGTCAGCCCGCTCGCCGGTGAGCGCGAGCGCGATGGCCATCAGCCAGTTGCCCCGCTCGGCGAGCAGCCGCTCAAGCTCGCCTCCGGCCAGGTGGTGCTCAACGTCTCGCCGCATTACGGATCCCTTCGGATACCGGCTCGTACTGCGTCGCTGCTGTGCCGCCAGCCAAAGACGAAGAAGCCGGCCTAAAGGTTTCCCACAGCATCGAGGAAACCCGGGCTGCTTGCACGATCCAGTCCAGGTTTTACTCCGGCGCTCGCCGGGCATCACCCGACCGGCATTTGCGGCACTGGCGCATCCGCCTGACCGGTCGGCTACGCGGCTGCTCGCCAGCACCACCGCAGACGGTGGGTCATCCCATGGCTACGCCACCCAGGCGCTCGGCGTCTGCCGGCAGACCGTATTGCCGAAGGTCAAGCGCGGCGATCTGTGTGCCGTCCTGACCCGCGTCGCGCACGTCCCGGAATCCCTGGAGGCCGGCATGACGAACGCTCAACAGGACGGCAGGGTCGCCCTCATCACGGGAGCGACCAGGGGGATCGGCGCGACCGTGGCCCGGTTGCTGGCATCGCGGGGCATGCGGGTCGTCGTCAACTACCGCAGCAGCCACGACGAGGCCGACGAGGTGGTCGCCTCGATTAGCTCCGCGGGCGGCCAGGCGATGGCCGCGCAGGCCGACGTGCGCGACGCCTCCGCCGTACGGGGCATGGTGGAGCAGGTCCGGGCGGCCATGGGCGAGGTGGAGGTCCTGGTCCACAACGCCCTGATCCCGTACGCCATCAAGTCGTTCGACGAGATCTCAGCCGATGAACTGGGCGGCAAGCTGGAACAGGAGATCCGGGCGGCCTTCGTGATGACGAAAGCCGTTGTCCCCGGCATGACCACGCGCGGCTACGGACGGATTGTCTACCTCGGCACCGTGCTGAGCGAGCGCCCGCGTGAGGGCATGATCGCGCTCGGGACCTCGAAAGCGGCCCTGAGCTCGTTCGCCCGCTTCGCCGCGCAGGAGCTGGGGCCCCGCGGGATCACCGTGAACGTGGTGGCCCCGGGGCCGGTGGGCCAGACCGGCATCTCCGACGCCGCCCTCGATCAGGAACAAAGGCAGCGCCAGGCGGCCCAGACAGCGCTGGGCCGCATCGCCTCCCCCGACGACGTGGCCCGGGCCATCGCCTTCTACGCGGGGGATGACAGCGGATTCATCACCGGCACGACCGCGCCGGTCAACGGCGGACTGGCCATGGACTGACGCATCCCGGAAAGGAGTCCTCGCGGTGCACACCATCGACCTGACCTACGCGGGGCTGGGAATCCACGAGGAACTGGTCGCCTACGTCGCCGACCAGCAGAACTACTACGAGCAGGAAGGAGTTCACGTCGCCCTGCGCGACGGCCGCGCCTGGGACGGTGAACGGATCCGGCGGACCGCCACGATCGGGCTTGGCCGGGCGGTGGTGTCGCGGCTGACCGACGGCGTCCCGTGGACGGTTCTGTGCGTCAACACCGACCGGCCGCTGTTCTGGCTGCTCGCCCGCGACGCCTGCGCGTCGGTCGAGGAGCTGAAGGGCCGCAGGATCGGCATCCACCCGCCGCAGACCGCGCCCGGGTGCTTCTCCCGCATCGTGCTCTCCAGGCTCGGGCTCGATCCCGACCATGACGTCCAGCCGGTTGTCATGACACCGGGCGACTACGGCTGTCACCTCCGAAAGCTCGCCCAGCGTTCCCTGGACGCGGCGTTCGTCGGCAGCACGCTGGCGCCCGAGGTGACGGCCGAGGAGAACGGCCTGCGCCTGCTGGCCTTCGTCGGGGACTACTTCAGGTTCCCCACGGTGGGCGTCGCCGTGGACCCCACCCACATAGCGCCGGACGATCCGGCGGTACTAGCTCTCGTGCGGGCCAGCCGCCGGGCCCTGCGAACGATCCGCGACCAGCCGGATCTCGCCGTCCGGTACCTCAACGCCCTGATCCCGAGCCTCAGCACAGCAGAAGCCCTTCAGTACTTTGAACGGTACGTCGCGCCGTACTTCACCGCCGACGGCCGTCACGATCCGGGCGTCTGCGCCCAGGCGGTGTCGAGCATGGCCGAGGAACTGGGCGTGTCCACGGTGCCCGACACGGCCGACATCTACCGCACTGAACCAGCCGAAGGGTCCGCGGCGTAGCCGCGTGCTTCAGGCGGCGCGGCGCCCAACGGGCCGGCTTTCATCCCAGCTCGCCGGGTGAGGGGCCGGTGCGTCCAAGCGTGACGCGGGCTGCCTCCCGGATAAGTGCAAGTAGGATTCGGGCCACATCTCGGGCGTCTGGAGGCATGTCATGGCTGTTCCTGCCGCACCGCTGGCCGAGCGGGTATTCGTGCTCATGCTCGAAAACCGTTCCTTCGATCACCTGCTTGGCTTTTCCGGTATGACCGGCCAGGACGCTGAAACTGGCCGGCCCACGGCGATCAACGGATTAAGCGGCAGCGCGTCCAACCTGTATAACGGCCGACGGTATGCCGTCAGCCAGCCGGCCGACTGGACCATGCCTCTCGATCCCGGCCATGAGTTCACCGACGTGCTCGTCCAGCTCTGCGGCGCCGGCGCCGTCTACACCCCCGGCGGGTCATATCCGCCGGTCAATAACAGCGGGTACGTTGACGCTTACGCCGGCTCGGGCGGCGGGAGCAACCCCGGCGAGATCATGAAGTGCTTCAGCCCGGCGCAGCTACCCGTGCTGACCGGGCTGGCCCGGGAATTCGCCGTCTGTGATGGCTGGCGGGCCTCCATGCCCGGGCCGACCTGGCCCAACCGGTTCTTCATGATGGCCGCCTCATCTGGCGGGCTGGACCACAGCCCGAGCATCGCGCAGATCGCCGAGTGGATGACCATCGACGGATTCCGCTTCGAGCACGGAACCCTGTTCGGTGCGCTGTCCGCCGCCCATCGCACCTGGCGCATTTACCACGGAGATAACGGACCGCTCAGCGGGAGTTTCCCGATCGCGGGCGGCCTGGAGGGAATCGCGCCCTGGGATCCCCATCCGTACAGCGCGTTCGCGGGCGACATCGCAACGGCCAGTTACCCGGCGCAATTCACCCTCATCGAGCCGAACTACGGGGATGTCGCCAGCGACACCTACCGGGGCGGACAGTCCCAGCACCCGCTCGACGACGTGCGGTCGGGCGAAACGCTGATCAAGTCGACCTACGAGGCGCTGCGGAACTCCCCGTTCTGGGAAACGAGCGTGCTGATCGTGACCTGGGATGAGCACGGGGGTTTCTACGACCACCAGGGGGCAGTGCCCGGCGGTGCGCCATCTCCGGGAGACAAGACGGTCACCCCCGGCGATGTGAACAAGTACGGGTTCAACTTCCAGCAGTACGGCCCGCGGGTCCCGGCGGTGGTCGTGTCGCCGCGCGTCCCGCAGAACCTGATCGACCACCGGACGTACGACCACGCCTCCATCCCGGCCACCGCCGAGAAGCTATTCGGGTTCCCGCCACTGACCGAGCGCGACCGGCGCGTCCGCGACGTGACGTCGCTGATTTCCTTGCCAGAACCCCGGCCGGCACCCGCGGCCCTGCCTGAGCCGGCCGCAGCGCCCAGCGTCACACCCGTGCTGGCGCAAGTTGCCGGGAAAGCGGGTGACGACGGGCCGGTCGACAACGGAACCCTGCCCGGATTCCTGCACATCGCCCAGCGGTACGACCTGGCCCTCTCGCCGCCGGAGCAGCGCCCTGCGATCACCGCCCGAGTCGCAGGCATCACCACCCGCAGTCAGGCACGGCAATACCTGGAGGAGGTAGCAACGAAAACGGCCGCCGCCAGGTCGGCCCGCGGGCTGTAGCGACCGCCAGGACCAGGCCGCCGACGATCACTTCGAGGCGTAAGTCCAGAATGTGATCTACAGGCAACACCGCTCGGGTGCTGATCGAAGGAGGGGACCGGGTGTTCGTGCAGATCAACGAGGCCAGTCTGGATGTTGAAGTGCTGGGCCCTGACGGGGCGCCGGCCATCATCGTGCATCACGGCGGCGGTGGCATCGGTTCCCTGGCCGAGCCCAAGGCTAGCTTCGGGTGGCTGGCGGACACGTTCCGGATCGTCGTCTACGACGCTCGCGGCTGCGGCGTCAGCGAGGGCAAGCCGCCCTACAGCCACGCCCAGTGGGCAGCGGACCTGGACGGCGTGCGTCAGTGGCTGGGCGTCGACCAGGTCATTGTGGCCGGGGGCTCGTACGGCGGCTTCATTGCCATGGAGTACGCCATCGCCTACCCCGAGCACACCCGGGCCATGATCCTGCGCGACACCTCGCCGGACAGCTCGAACCTGGAGCTGGTGTTCGAGAACGCCCGCAACCAGACCCGCATCGACATCAACTGGGACAACTTCGAGCGCTACTGGGGCGGCCGCATCCGCGACGACGCCGACCTCAAGGCGTGCTGGGCCGAGATCGCCCCGCTGTACTCATACGAGGATGACCGGGAGCGGGCGGCCGCGAGAGTGGAGAACGGAAGCTACCGGTACGAGACCCACAACTGGTGCTTCCAGCAAAACCGGCCGACCTACGACGTTAAGCCGGCCCTTCCCGGCGTGCGCTGCCCCACCTTGATCACCGTTGGCCGGCATGACTGGGTGACCCCGGTGGCGATGTCAGAGACCATCGCGGCCCTCATCCCGGACTCACAGCTGGTGATCTTCGAGAAGTCGGGCCACTCACCGCCCAGCGACGAGCCTGAGCTGTTCCAGCGCGTGGTCCGCGACTTCCTCGCCGGGGTTGCTCCCGAGGCGTTCGCCGGCAGCCGGCCGTAGGCACCGCGATGGCACCACGCTCACCAGGGTCCTCGGGTTCCCTGTTAAGCATCGGCTCGAGCGGGTCCATCCTGTCGATCGGCTCGGCTGGTTCCATCCTGTCGATCGGTTCGGTGGGCTCGATCCTGTCGGTCGGGTCGGCCGGCTCCCTGTTGTCGGCGTTCTCGATCGGCTCGGCAGCCAGCGCGGTCTCCGTGTTGTCCGGCCTTTCCCGCTGGTCGGTTCTGGCCTGGCGGTCCACAGGCCGCGCCGCACTGCCCGGCCAGCGACGGCAAACACGGGCACGTGCCGACTGACGGGTCGCCGCCGTAACCTTGGGCTCGTGTATGACCACGAGCTGGACGATGTTGCGGTCCTGGGGTGGGAGGAGTTCACCCTGCGGCAGTGGGAGTCGATCTTCGTCGGCTACCGCTCCTGGTCCGGCCGGCGAACCCTGGGCCGCCGCTGGAGTGACCTGATCGAGGCCGGGCTTGGCTGCTCGCAGGCACTGGCCGACAGACTGGTGAACGCCGCAATCATCAACGGCCCGGACGGTCACCTGGAAGGCGCGCCGGACGCCGCAGCCATCGTGTCTGGAATGACGGACGTGCTGGCCCGCATCCCCACCGCGCTGACCGATATAACCGGCCTGGAGCCTGGAGTCACCGCCACGCTGCTGAAGCGGCACGAACTTTTGCTCGGCTTCATCCGCACCCAGGCACTTGGCCCCGACGACCCGTGAAACACCGGATGCCCACAGAAACTGCCTGGGGTCCGGGCCATCCCGTTTTCGGGCCGCTCCGGCGCGGCGAGGATCGGTATGCTGCCGTCATGGCCCAGCCACCCGACCTGGAGGCCCGCGTCGCGGCACTGGAGGCGCGGGTGAGCGAACTAGACGGGCGAGTACGCCGCAGTGAACAGGACGCGGCGGCCGCGCGAGTCCTGGCTGGTGGCGCAGATCGCGACGTGACCGAGATGACTGCAGAGATCCGTGGATTCCGGGAACAGAACACGCGTGTGCTCAACGCGATGTGCGAGGATCTGACCGGCCTCCGGTCGCGGGTCGATAACGGGTTCACCGAGATGCGGGGCAAACTTGACGCAGCCTCGGCCGGGCAGCAGCAGATCGTCAGCTTGCTCAGCACGCTGATAGATCAAGGCGAGGATACGTAACCAAGCCGTCATGCCCACCGCCCCGTATCTGCGTAGCGGCTTCATGGCCGAGCCGAAGTACACCGTGAAGGCCCTCGATACGTCAACGTGGGCCGCGTTCGCCGCGCTGGTGGAGCGCAACAACGGCATCTTTGGTGGCTGCTGGTGCATGGGCTTCCACCCTGACGATTCCCGGACCGACGCGGCTCTCAACCGTGAAAACAAGCTCGCCCGGGTTGAGGCAGGAACGGCCCATGCGGCGCTGGTTTTCCAGGGGGACGACTGCGTGGGCTGGTGCCAGTTCGGCGCGCCCGGCGAGGTGCCCCGGATCAAGAGCCGCGCGGCGTACGAAAAGGGCCGGACGAGCTGGCCGGACTGGCGAATCGCCTGCTGCTACACCGGTAGCGGGCGCCGGCGCCGGGGGGTGGCCACGGCGGCGCTGGCCGGCGCGCTCGATCTCATCGCGGGCCTCGGCGGGGGCACCGTCGAGGGATACCCGGAGAGCGCCGACTCGGTGCCCGCCGGCTTCCTGTTCAACGGTGCCCTGTCGACCTACGAGAAGCTCGGGTTCATCCGTGACCGCCAGATCGGCAAGCACCGCTGGGTCGTGACCAGGGTCGTCGAGCCGCGGGACGATGCAGGAGGTTCGCCGTCATGACCGCTGCGGGCCCGGGTGGCGCCGAGCATGAAACCAGCCAGCCAGGGGAGGACCCCGCCGAATACGTACGGCGGATACGCTCGCTGCCCGTCGACCGGGTAATGGGGGATGTCCTGTTCAGCTTGCTTCAGGCCGCCCAGGTCAAGGTGGGCCGTCGCGACGCCCGCCTGCTGATCGACGTGGCCGCCGTGGCCCACGAGCACGCACGCGGCTACCTGCCGGGCGACCTTACCAAGCAGATCGACCAGCTGCTCGGACAGCTGCGCATGGCCCAGGTCAGCGCGGAAGGCAAGGCGGGCCAGCCCGGCCAGCCGGAAGAGAACGACCTGGACCGCCCGCCGTCCCCTCCCCCCAGTACAGCTCAGTGACGCCACCCCCGGTTACACGAGGGCGGCGCGCCGGGCGCCCGGCCGCCGGGTCTGCGGCAGGCTGACGGGACCGGGCGGCGGGAAGGCGATGTCGATGGCCAAGCCGCCGCCGGGCCGGGCCCGGGCGGTGATGGTAGCGCCGTGGGCGGCAGCGATGGCCCTGACGATGGACAGCCCAAGTCCGTGGCCGCCGTCGCGGCGGGCGGGACGCGGGCCGAGCCGCTGGAACGGCTGAAACAGCCGGTCGACCTCGGCGGCCGGGATGACCGGCCCGGAACTAACCACCGACAGGACGGCACCAGCCCGGCTGGTGCCGGTGGCGACCTGAACGTCCCCGCCGGGGATGTTGTGGCGCACCGCGTTGTCGACCAGGTTGGTCACCAGGTGCTGAACCAGGAGCGGGTCACCGTCAAGGACGGCGGGCTGGATGTCGGCGTAAACGTTCAGGCTGATGCTGGTGATCGCGGGCCGGGCGGCGGTCAGCGCCGCGCTGGTGATGACGGCCAGGTCCGCGGGCGCACGCTCGCCGGTGCCGGCTTCGCTGCTGGCCAGGGTGAGCAGCGCCTCGATGAGGCGTTCCTGCTCGGCGTTGAAGGCGAGCAGGTCGCGGCTGACGGCCTGCCAGGTACCGGTGGTGGCGGCCGGGTCGGCGCGGGTGACCTCGAGCAGGGCGCGTTCTCTGGTCAGCGGCGTGCGCAGCTCATGTGATGCGTTGGCGGCAAACCGCCGCTGGGCGTCGAAGGAGGCCTCCAGCCGGGCGAAGAGCCCGTCGAGGGTGTCGGCGAGTTCCTTGAGCTCGTCGTCGGGCCCAGGCAGGGCCAGCCGTTCGTGCAGGCTGCTGGCGGAGATCCGCCGGGCGGCGGCGGTGATCGTGCTCAGCGGGCGCAGCACCCGCCCGGCGATGAGCCAGCCGACCGCGATGGCGCCAACCGCGACGGCCGCCAGCGCGATGCCGGAGGTGATCAGGAGATGCTGCCTGTCGAACGCGATCTGCGCGAGGGCCGCCCTGACCGCCGCCGACTGGGCCTGCTCCTTACTGCCGTCGGCCGGTATGACCGAAGCCCGCTGAGCTGCGGTGCCGAATGCGCCGCTGGCGAAGGCGCCGAGCGGCAACCTGTTGATGGCGGACGCCTGGTGCGCCGCGTACCCGTAGAGCAAGTAGGTAAGGGCGAGCACAGCCGCGCCGCACACCAGGAACACGCTGCCGTACAGGGCGGTAAGGCGCAGCCGGGCGGTATGGCGGGGCAGGCGCAGCCAGCACGGGGTGCGCCGGCCTGGGCGGGGGGTGCGCATTAGGGTCCTCCGATGCGGTAGCCGCTGTCCCGGACGGTCTGGATCAGCGGCGGGTCGCCCAGCTTGGCCCGCAGCCGGGCGATGGTGGTCTTCACGGTCCCGGTGAACGGGTCGGCGGCTTCATCCCACACCCGCTCCAGCAGTTCCTCGGCCGGGACCGGCCGTCCGTCCGCGGCGAGCAGGCATTCCAGCACGGCCAGTTCCTTGCGGGTCAGCGGCAGGCGCCGCCCGGCGCGGACCGCGACACGGCGGGCCGGGTCCAGGCTCAGATCAGCATGCTCGAGGCTGGCCGGCAGCGGGGCGGCGGCGCGCCGGCCCAGGGCCCGGATGCGGGCAATCAGCTCCGCGAAGTAGAACGGCTTGGGCAGGTAGTCATCGGCGCCCAGGCCGAGGCCTTCGACCCGCTCCTGGACCGAACGCGCCGCGGTCAGCATCAGCACCCGGCTCTCGGACCTGTCGGCGGCCAGGGCCCGGCAGACGTCGTCGCCGTGCGTGCCGGGCAGGTCCCGGTCCAGCACCACCACGTCGTAGCGGTTGACCGCTGCGCGCTCCAGGGCCGCGTCGCCGTCCAGGGCCACGTCGACCGCCATCCCCTCGCGGCGCAGCCCGGCGGCTACCGTCGTGGCCAGGAACTCGTCGTCCTCGGCTATCAGCACACGCATCGCACGTCCCCGCCGCTTCCCGCGACCAGCGGCAGGTCAGCCGGCCGCCCGGCTTCAAAGGATCGCAGGTCACCGGTTACACCCAGGTAACTTTTTCTGTTGCGGTCCTGTGACCTCCCGTTCTGTAGAACTGCCGGCAAGGTGCCGGGCAGAGGAACGACGCGACTGACCCGCCTCGGCCGGTTACCCACCTGACCGTCGAGGAGCCTTCGATGTTCTTTCTCACGTATCTGCGGCGGGAGCTGCGCCGCCGCATGCGCCAGGCCGTCTTCATCGCGCTAGGCCTGGCCCTGGGAGTCGGCCTGGTCGTCACGGTCGCCGCCGCGTCGGCCGGGGTGAAGAAAGCTCAGTCCGGCGTGCTGAACGCGCTGTATGGGGTGGGCACGGACGTGACCGTGACCGGGCCGCCCGTCGTAACGGGCCGCTTTGGGCAGGTGAAGATCGGCGGCGCGACGGCCATCGCGCCCAATGCGAACGGTGCGCAAGTCTGCCGGAACAACAAGTGCGAGCAGATCGCGGCGGGCCAGAGCGTCCAGATCCTGGGCCCGCCGTACTCGGCGTTCCCGTCCGCAGACGTGGCGGCCGCGGCCAGGCTGCACGATGTATCGGCGGCCGCGGGCGGGCTCCTGCTCTCCGACAGCGCGCTCACCATTCCGCATGGCTCTGCGCGGGCCAGCGGCCCGAAGCAGCTGAGCCTGCCGGGGCCGAACTATTTCAGCGTGGACGGCGTCGACACCGGGCACCTGGCGCTTGGCCCGCTCAGCGCCGGAACGATCATCTCCGGTCGCTCGTTCGCCGCCGCCGACTCCGGCGCCGACGTCGCCGTGGTGGACTCCGGCTACGCGACGGGCAACGACCTGAAGGTCGGCTCGGTCATCACCATCGACAACGTGCAGTTCACCGTCATCGGCATTGTCCGGCAGCCGCAGTCCGGCGGCAGCCCGGACGATATCTACATCCCGCTGGCACGGGCCCAGGCGCTCGAGCTCGCCACCGGCTCCACGGCGACCGGCGAGGTGGACATGATCTACGTGACCGCGGCCAGCGCCGCCGACATCGCCGCCGTGCAGCATGAGATCTCCCGGCTGCTGCCCGCCGATACCGTGACCACCGCGAGCAGCCTGGCCAGCGAGGTGACCGGCTCGGTGACCAGCGCGGCCAAGCTGGCCAACGACCTGGGCAAGTGGCTGGCCGTCCTGGTCCTGATCGCGGCGTTCGCCGTGGCCAGCCTGCTGACGATGGCGGCGGTGGCCCGCCGGGTGCGCGAGTTCGGCACGCTGAAGGCGATCGGCTGGCGGACCCGCCGGATCGTCACCCAGGTGCTCGGCGAATCGGTGGCCATGGGCGTGGTTGGCGCGGCGGTGGGTGTCGGCCTGGGCTTCGCGGGCTCGGCGATCATTTCCAAGGTCGCGCCGAAGGTGTCCGCCACGGTCCCTGGCTCCTCTGGTGCGTTCTCGCAAGCGGCGGGGCAGGCGGCGAGCCCAGGCGGGCCCACCGGAGAGCTGGACCCCGCGACCGCGCCGCATGTGATTGCCATCGCGCTGCACCCGTCGGTCACGGCGGGCGTGCTCGTGCTGGCGGTGATCCTGGCCGTGGCCGGGGGCCTGCTGGCCGGCGCGTTCGGGGCCTGGCGGATCGCCCGGCTGCGGCCCGCCGACGCCCTGGCCCTGGTGGCCTGATCACCCGGGACGGGCTGGCCGTGCAACGACACGATCCTCACGGACATCGCCCGCCGCGCCCAGCGAGCCGGCGTCATGAACGACGGCCGCCTCACGATCAGGCAGGATTCTCCGAGCGGACCGCCTACCTAGGGAACGACGACGAGGGGGACCGGCGAGTGGCGAGCCAGGGCCACGGCGACCGAACCGACCACGCGGTGGGCGACGAGAGACGAGCTCCCGACCACGACCACCACGGTGGCATCGGGATGGGCCGTGCCGGTGTCCTTGGCCGCCGCCAGCAGTTCCTCCGCGATCAGTCCCTGGCGCCGCTCGAAGCCCCAGCGCTCCTCCCGGCCGCTCAGGCGCTCGCCGACCATGGTGCGAAGCTCCTGCTCGACATCGTCGAAGTCGATCTCGAGTTCGCTGACGGCGCCCGGCGATAGCGCGGCCATGCTGGGCAGATGAGCCACATAGACGACGTCGATGCCGCCCGTCCGTCCCTGCAGCAAGTTAACCGCGGCGTCGAGCGCCCTGATGGCCGGAGGAGATCCGTCAAAGCCGACCACGAGGCGCAAGTCAGTGGCGGGCGGGGTTACGGTGGTCACGCGCCGAGGATAGCCTTTGCGCCCCGGCCGGGGTTAAGGCGGGCCGCTCGTTGATCAGGGCTGGAGGATGATCCGGCCCGGGATGCCGCCGGCGGTTTTCGCGCTGTACGCCTCGACTGCTTGCGCGAGCGGGTACACCGCGCCGACCTGAGGGCGCAGGCGTCCCTCATCGACCAGGCGGGCCAGTTCGGTCAGCTGCGCCCGGATGGACTCCTGAACGAACAGGACCGTCTTGATGTCGTCCCGGTCGGCGGGTAGCTGCGCGGCGGCTTTGATCGTGACCAATGTTCCCCCGGGCCGCAGCAGGGCGGGTGAGCGGGCGAGCACCTCGCCGCCGATCGTGTCCAGGACCAGGTCGGCCTGGCCAGCCGCGTCCTCGAGGCGGTCGGCGTCCAGCGCGATGAAGCGGTCGGCGCCCAGCTCGGTGGCCAGCGCCCGGGCCGGGCTGCGGCCGGTCCCGATCACCTGCGCGCCGGCCCAGTGGGCCAGCTGCACCGCTGTCGACCCGACCGCGCCGGCCGCTCCATGGATGATCACCGTCTGCCCCTCGGCCAGCTTTCCGTGGTCGAACAGGGCCTGCCAGGCGGTCAGGCCGGCCCGGGGCACCGCCGCCGCGTGGGCGTGGTCGGCGGTGCGCGGCTTCAGGGCCACGTTGCGGGCCTCGACGGCGACGTACTCGGCGGCCGCCCCGTCACGTAGCTGGTCGGTCAGCCCGAACACCTCATCGCCCACGGAGAATCCGGCGGTCCCGTAGCCCAGCGCGGCGACGGCCCCCGACACCTCCTGGCCAGGGATGATCGAGGTCCGCTGATGGCCGGCCCGGCAGGTCCAGACGGGCCAGTCCAGCTCGTTGTGCGTGATGCCGCACGCGGCGACCTTGACCAGCACGTCGCAGAGCCCGGGCTTGGCATCGGGCACCTCTTCGTAGACCAGGCCGCTGATGCCAGTTGGCTCGTGGAGGCGGATGGCCTGCATCGCCAGTCCCCTTTCGCGTGCTCGGAATGCCGGTGACAGCAAGCTAGCCCACAAGAACGGCGGCCAGCCGGAGGAGTACGCGGGCGGCTCGTTCTGATCCCGTGAGCACGCGGTGTCAGGCGTCGCGACTGCTGATCACCAGGCCAGCGGCCAGCAGCGCGGCGGCTGGCCACGCGACGAGCACCAGCATGGACAGCGCTGGCGAGAGCAGGCCGGGCTGCGGGTGCATGGCCACGACCTGGAAGGCGGCGAACGGCATGGTGAACCGGCCGACGTCGTACTTCCACGGTGCGGGCAGCACCAGGCACAGCGCGGCCAGCCCGTAGATCGCCGCCAACGCCGCTGTGATCGCGCCCGGCGTGCGCCGGATGATGGCGCCGAGGCCGAGGGCGGTCAGCGCGCACGCGCACAACACGAAGCCAGCCGCCAGCACGGCTCCGGGCACGCCCGGCTGAGCCAGGGAAACACCACGGTGCCGCCCGGACAGCATGGCCTGGGTCAGGAAGAAGCAGATGAACGCCAGCACCTCGCCGGCCACGAGTGCGGCTCCGCCGGTGACGGCCGCCTTGCCGGCCAGCACTGCCCAGCGCCGCGGCACGGCGCAGAAGGTGGTGCGGATCAGCCCGGTCGTGTATTCCGAGGTGAACTGCAGAACGGCCAGCACGCTGACCGGAATCACGCCGTACTCGGCGTAGCCAAGGAAGCTCGTGGCGAGCGCGGTGTTCGCGCCGCCGGGCAGGGAAGCGCGAGTCGATGCGAAGGTGTGCGCGACCAGCGCGGTGACAGCGATCGTCACTACCGCCGCGATGAGCAGCGTTACGTAATTCGAGCGGGCCGAGCGGAGCTTGACCCACTCGAAGGCGAGCACGTCACGCGCCCGGGCGGCCAGGGAGGGCACGGCCGGCTGGCCAGTGCGGCTGGCGACCGCAGTCATGAGCCGGCCTCGGCTCCGGCTACGGTGGTTGCCGCGCGGTACTCGGTGCTCTCGGCGGTGAGGTCCAGGTAGGCCTGCTCCAGGGACGGCCGCCGCGGCACCAGTTCGTGCACGGCGATCCCGTGGGCTGCGGCCAGGTCGGCGATGGCCGGAGCGTCCATGCCGGTCACGGCCAGCCCGCCGTCATGCTCGGGCGTGACGCCGGCGCCGCGGCCGGTGAGCAGTCCGGCGAGCTCGCTGGCGCGCGGGGAGCGCACCAGCACGTCGGCCCGGGCACTGGACCTGGTGAGGCTTTGCGTCGGCGCATCGGCGAGCAGCTTGCCGCGCCCGATGACAATGAGGTGATCGGCGGTCAGCGCCATCTCGGTCATCAGGTGACTGGAGACCAGCACCGTATGGCCGTCGGCCGCTAGCTGGCGCAGCAACTGGCGGACCCAGCGGACCCCGTCGGCGTCCAGGCCGTTCACCGGCTCGTCGAACATCAGCACCGGCGGCTCGCCCAGCAACGCCGCGGCGATGCCGAGCCGGTGCTTCATGCCGAGCGAGAATCCCCCGATGCGCTTGGCCGCGACGGTTTCAAGCCCGGCCAGTTCCAGCACCTCACGGACGCGGCCGCGCCGGATCCCGTTGCTGACCGCGACCGACAGCAAGTGGTCATACGCTGTTCGCGCGCCGTGCACGGCGGTCGCGTCCAGCAGCGAGCCGACCTGGCGCAGCGGGCGGATGAGCTGCCGGTACCGGCGTCCGCCGACCAGCGCGGTGCCCGAGGTCGGGACGTCGAGGCCCAGGATGAGCCGCATCGTCGTTGTCTTGCCCGCGCCGTTCGGGCCCAGGAAACCGGTTACCCGGCCCGGCCTGACCGTGAAGCTCAGCTCATCGACCGCGGTCACCGGGCCGAACCGCTTGGTCAGCCTGTCGAGCTCGATCATGGCTTCACGTCGCCGGGCGGCACCGGCCGAGGGCGGCCGATATGACCGATGCTCAGGTATGCAATGCCGCCGCCCGGCGTCTGGATCAGGCAGATGAGCACCCACGCCCACTTGGGCAAGTAGCGCACCCGCGCGGCCCGGGCGATGTCGACCAGGCAGAAGGCATCAAAGCCGACCGCCAGGGCCAAGATCAGCATGAGCTGCCAGCTGTGCAGATTAGGACGCTCGCGCGTCAGCGTGATGAAGCCGAGCACGATGCCGAGCCAGATAAAGAACCCGAGGATCGCGCGGACCGCGACATTGGGAGACTGGTACGGCAAGGCTCCGGTCCGCCACCGGGAGTTTCTCGTGCTCCGGGCACCGGCTCGCGCGGACCGGCTCAGCTGCCGGGTCGTCCTTGAGATGCCCGCGCAGAAGCTGAGCGCCCGCAGCGCGCGCCGCAATCGCGGGCGGACGCTCTGGTCGTCCAGGATCGCGGGCAGTTCGGCGGCCCACTCCCGGCAGTGCTCGGCGCGCACGTCGGCGGGGAGCCGGCGGCAGGCGGCGCGGATCAGCCGCTCGGCGATGCGCTGGATGAGCGGGGCCCGGCTCACCGCGTGCTCCCTGGCGCAGGCCGCGTCGCACCGTACCCGGCCTGCCGCGCCGGAGCAGAGGCGGCAGCCTGGGCCAGCTCGAGGCGGGCGACCCGGAGGCCTTCGGCCGTCAGCCGGTAATACTTGCGCGGCGGCCGGCCGCCCGCGTCCTCCCGCTGGGCCTCCCACTCGGAGTCCACCAGGCCGTCCTGCTGCAGGCGGGCCAGCATGGGATACAAGGTGCCGCTGGGCAGCTTCGCCGCCTTCATCAGGTCGTAGCCGTAGTGCGGCGCGGACGGGTCGGCTGTCATCACCCTGAGCACGCGCTCCAAAGGCCCGGTTAGCTTCACAACAGTAACCTACACATGTAGCCTACATATGTCGAACGCACGGTGCGGGACCGGGCGCCAGGCCGCGCTCCGGCTGACAGCGGTCAGATCTTGCTGGCCGACGTCGCGAGATTGACCTCGACCACGCTGCCGCTGGTGAACCCCGGATCGGTCACCAGGTACATGACGGCCCGGGTGACGTCCTCCGGCTGCAGCCACGGCACGCCCATCGGGCTGAGCGCGGCCAGCCGGGGCATCGCATCCTCCTCGGCCGGGTGCTCGATGTCCGGGCAGAACACCTGGTAGGTCGCGTCGTTGCGCACCATCGGCGTACCCACCGTGCTCGGGCACACCACGTTGGCGGTGATGCCAAGACCGGCCGTCTCCAGGGCCACGGTCTTGGTCAGCCCGATCAGGCCCCACTTGGACGCCACGTAGTGGCTGAGGTTGGCCATGCCGCCTCGACCGGCCCCTGACGAGATCGTGACGATGCGGCCGTACCGTTCTCGCTTCATGTGCGGGAGCACCGCCCGGATGCAGTGGAACGCGCCGCCCAGGTTGGTACCGAGCATCTCCTCCCACGCGGCGTCAGAGATCTCCTCGACCGGGCTGAACGCGCAAATCCCGGCGTTCGCGACCAGGATGTCGATGCGGCCGTGGGCAGACACCATGTCCGCGACGACGGCGTCCACCGTGGCCGAGTCGCGGACGTCCACCACCCGGGACGTGGCCTTGCCGCCGCGTGAGGCGATGAGTGACACCGTCTCGTCGAGGTCGTCCGGGGTCGGCATCGGGTAGCGCACCGTAGCGACGGGCCCGGCGATGTCACACGCCACGACGATCGCGCCGTCGGCGGCGAGCGCCCTCGCGTGTGCCCGGCCCTGGCCGCGTGCGGCGCCGGTGACCAGGGCCACCCGCCCGTCCAGTTGTCCCATCGCTCCTCCTAATCCCCA
>Ga0335074_10005488_pt1 | contig 17541 bp, 18 predicted proteins | sample Lox_Sample_23_FD_206715 | JGI IMG/M metagenome (GOLD analysis project Ga0335074, IMG submission 206715) | Soil microbial communities from Loxahatchee National Wildlife Refuge, Florida, United States - Lox_Sample_2.3 | ecosystem: Environmental > Terrestrial > Soil > Wetlands | place: USA... | reverse complement strand
CACCGTGCTCGATACACTCGGCACCGACAAGCCGGAAACCAAGTGCAAGCTCACAACGGCACAAAAGGAGTAAGTAGGGAAATGATTACACGGCGCGCGGCATTGATCGGCGTTCCTCTCGCAATCGCCGTTGCCGGTGAGGCAAAGGCTGCCCTTTCCGGCATGGCTTACGCCTCGAACGAGAAGGACAACACGGTCAGCGTCATCGATCTGGCGCAGATGAAGGTGGTGAAGACCGTGCCCACCGGCCAGCGCCCGCGCGGCATGGATCTCACCAGCGATGGTGGGCGGTTACTCGTTTGCCTGGGCGATTCCAATCGCATCGACATACTGAACACCAAGACCTGGGCGGTGGAAGGCTCGATCAATACTCCTGACCCCGAGTATGCGGCACTGCGACAGCCCGGCAACAATCCGCTCTACGTCTCGAACGAAAACAACGCGCTGGTCACCGTCTGGAATATCGACACCCAGAAGATGCTAGGCCAGGTGCCGACGGGGACCGAGCCCGAGGGAATGGCCGTCAGTCCCGATGGGCAGCTCATCTGCAACACGACCGAGACGACGAATATGGCGCAGTTCTTCGAGTACCCCACGACGAAGAACGTCGCCAATGTCCTGGTGCCGCCGCGGCCCCGCTGGGCAGCCTACACGCATGATGGAAAAGCGGTTTGGGTATCCTCGGAGCTTGGCGGCACGGTAACGGTGATCGACACCAAAACCTTCAAGATTCTTGACACCATCCACTTTGCTGTAGAAGGCCTGCGCAGCACTTTCATCCAGCCGGTTGGGATCAGCATCACCCATGACGACAAGCTCGCTTTTGTCTGTCTCGGCCCAGCCAACCGCGTCGCGGTGGTGAGCGTACCCGAGCACAAGGTGCTCTCCTATGTCGAGACCGGACAGAAGGTCTTCGATGCGAATGTCAAGAAATACCTCCTGGTTGGCGAGCGTCCGTGGCACGCTTCTTTCACGCCGGACGAGAAATATCTGCTCACCGCGAACGGCCTCTCGAACGACGTCTCCGTGATCGATGTCGCGAAGCTCCGCGTCATCAACACTGTTCCGGTCGGGCAGCAACCATGGATGGTCCTGATTTCACCAAGCTGAACGCGGTGAGGGTCGAAGGATGAAAGGCTTCATGAAACTCCTAGCTCTGGCGAGCCTGGTCGCCCTGGCAGGGGCCGCCAGCGTCTCGGCCAAGGCCGGAACGAACTATTTCGCTTACAACAGTACCGCGGTGACGACCTTTAAGGGCGTTTACCTGGCGCCGACCGGCACCACGCACTGGGGGCCGAACCAGGCGCTGAACGATGATGACAAGGAGCTGGACTTCGGCGAACGCCTGACCTTGACAGGTCTAAATCCCGGACTTTACGACGTGAAGTTGGTCGATCAGAAGGGACGGACCTGCATCATGCACCGCGTCAACCTGACGAAGCAGACAAGCTTCGAGATCCGGGACGCCAGCCTGACCCACTGCAAATAGGCAGATCGGCCGCCGTGCCCGAGGCAGCCATCGTGCATGGCGCTGGTCGCTCCGAGCTGAGGGCAGAGGCCGTCCGTCTGGCACCGCCTTCCAATGAGGACGAGCTGGCTCTTTCGGTCGAAGGCGTGAGTCATTCCTACGGCCAGCGGCGTGCCCTCGATGATGTGAGTCTCGCGGTGCCGCGCGGCGGGTTCACAGCCCTGCTCGGCCTCAACGGGGCAGGCAAGACCACGCTCTTCTCTCTCATTACCCGCCTCTTCGACACCAGGCGCGGACGGATCAGCGTCCAGGGCTTCGACGTCTCCCGGAAGCCAAGCGCCGCGCTTGCCGAGCTTGGTGTGGTTTTCCAGGCGCGCACGCTCGATCTCGACATCACCGTGCGTGACAATCTTCTCTATCACGCCGCGCTGCACGGCATGGGGGGGCGGCGCGCCCGGACGCGCGCCGCCGCGGTGCTCCAAGAGGTCGGGCTCGCCGAGCGGGCGCGCGACAAGGCGCGCCAGCTCTCTGGCGGGCAGATGCGCCGCGTCGAGATCGCGCGCGCTCTGATCCACGAACCGAGCGTGCTCGTGCTCGACGAGCCGACCGTGGGGCTCGACGTCGCATCCAAGGCAGCGATTGTCGAGCAGGTTCGCAACCTCTCGCGCACCAACGGCGTCGCCGTTCTCTGGGCGACGCATCTGCTTGACGAGATCGAGCCGGACGATCATGTCGTCGTTCTGCACCTGGGGAAGGTGCTCGCCGCGGCGCAGATGTCGGAGATCGTCGCTAGTACGGGGGCAGCAGACCTCCGCTCAGCCTTCCGCGCCTTGACCGGTACCGCCGCGCCGGCAGCAGAAGCAGAGGAAGGTGGTGCATGAGCGCGAGCGTCACCAGGGCCGGCTCGGACACCGCTTTTGGCACCGTCGGCCGCGCCCGCCATGGCCTCACGCTCGGCGGCTATGCGATCTGCATGCGCGGGATACTGTGGCGGGAAGGGCTGCGTTTCGTGCATCAGCGGGGGCGCTTCCTCTCCGCCCTTGTCCGCCCGCTTGTCTGGCTCGTGATCTTCGCCGCCGGCTGGCGCCAGGTGCTAGGCGTCTCGATCATGCCGCCCTATCACGTATATATCCTTTACAGCACCTATGTCGTGCCGGGCTTGCTGGCGATGATCCAGTTCTTCTACGGCATGCAGTCCTCACTCTCGCTGGTCTATGACCGCGAGATGGGCAATATGCGGGTGCTGCTCGTAAGTCCCTTCCCGCGTTGGTTCCTGCTTGTCTCGCGACTCATTGCAAGCACCGTGATCTCGGTAATTCAGTGCTACGCCTTCCTGGCCATCGCCTGGCTCTGGGGGGTGGACCTCCCGGACTATGGCTGGATCACAGTCCTGCCGGCCCTCCTCCTCTCAGGCTTCATGCTGAGCGCGATGGGCATGGTGCTCTCCTCGTGTGTCCGCCAGCTCGAGAATTTCGCCGGGGTCATGAATTTCGTCATTTTCCCGCTCTTCTTCGCCTCCTCGGCGCTCTATCCGCTCTGGCAGGTGCAGCAATCCAGCCCGCTGCTCTACCAGGTGTGCCTGCTCAACCCCTTCACCTATGCGGTCGAACTCATCCGCTTCTGTCTCTACTCGACCTTCAACCCGACCGCGCTTGCAGTCGTGCTAGGCTGCCTCGTGGTCTTCACCGCCGCGGCGATCCTCGCCTACGATCCCGCACGCGGGCTGATGGCGCGGCGCCAGCGCGCCGAAACATGAAAAGGCGACCTCCTCGAGGCGGCCATGCCAGGCTGCTCGCGCTCGCCGCATCGCTTGCTTTCCTTCCGTCCGTCCGGGCCTTCGCGGCAGGTCCCCCGTCCGGCGCGACGCCGGCCCTCGATCCCAACTGGCCCTGCGAGCAGATCAAGATCGATCATCTGTCACTCGCAACCATGTGGGGCGGCCCCCCACTCGGGAAGTTCCTCACTGACTGGCAGCAACATCCGAAGGCTGCCGAGCTTGCCCAGCGCCTTGCCCAACGGCGCATCCCGATTGCCCAGGCGCAAGCGGAAATCACGTCCTTTGCCAAGGCGGCGGGCGATCAGCGTCAGACCGAGCTTCTTGCCTTCATGGGCGGCCTCTTCTCGCTGCTCGACCAGGAGCGCTTCGCGGTCATCCAGGGTCTCGACCGCTTCGGTGCCCGCCAGAAGAGCTACGCGGCCCAGATCCGCGGCGAGGTAGCCGCCCTGCAGCAGGCCCAGGATGCAGCGCATCCGGACCAGCAGAAGATTTCGAAGCTCGGCGAGGAAATCTCTTTGGACACGCGCGTGTTCGGTGATCGCAGGAACATGATCTCTTACGCGTGCTCCGTCCCGGACCAGATCGAGCATCGGCTCTTCGAGCTGGTCGGAACGATATCGGACCTTCTGCCCTGACGGCCAGCACGCCTTGTATGGCGCGGCGGCCCAGACCGTTGCGCGCCGGCGATTTTGGACGTTCCATGGCGGCAGCATGAGCCGGCGACGAACGCATCGCCCTCGATAGAATTCAGGAGAGGCATGAAATTCAGGCGAGCAGTGGTGCTGATCTTCGCGCTATCATTTGCCATGACTGGCGTGGTGAATGCCAAGGTCCTGCGCGCCGCCATCTTCGACTTCTCATTCGACGACACCAGCCTGCAGGCTCAGATGTCAGGACTGAGTGCCGGGGATCTGTCCCGCCTGAAGCAGTTGAACGCGCAGCTTCGTACTCTGCTGACCGAGTCCGGACGTTACCAGCCAGTGGATATGGCTCCGGTGGAAGCCGAGGCGCGGGCCAGCAATCTCGACGCATGCGGAGGATGCGCGATCACGATGGCACGCAAGGTCGGGGCGCAGGTGGCGGTGACCGGCCTGGTGCAAAAGGTCTCCAACCTGATCCTGAACATCAATCTCGCCATTACTGATGTCGCCACCGGGCAGGTGCTGGCGGCACAGACCGTGGACATTCGCGGTGACACAGATGAATCCTGGACGCGCGGGCTGAACTTCCTGTTCTTCGAGATGAAGCGACATCAAGAGGCGAAGGCAGCCCAATGACACGCATGCTGGCCAGCGTGACCGGCTCGGAGGAGGCCGAGATCGCACTGGGCGCCGGGGCCGATCTGATCGACCTCAAAGACCCGTCGCGCGGCGCGTTGGGCGCTCAGCCGGTGTCGGTTGTGCGCGACACTGTCGCCGCGGTGGCCGGACGCCGCCCCGTCAGCGCGGTCACCGGCGATCTGCCGATGCAGCCGGCAACGGTATTGGCCGCCGCGACCGCGATGGCCGAGACCGGCGTGGATTACGTCAAGGTCGGCATCTTTCCCGGCGGCGACGCCGCAGCCTGCATCCGCGCCCTGGCGCCGCTGGCCTCGCGTGTGCGGCTGGTCGTGGTGCAATTCTCCGACCGGACGCCCGATCCGTCGCTGCTGACAGTTGCAGCGGAAGCCGGATTTGCCGGTGCCATGTTGGATACCGCGACGAAGTCGTCAGGCCGCCTGCTCGACCACATGGAGCTACCGGCGCTCCGCCGTTTCGTCGATAGCTGCACGCAACATGGTCTGTTGTCCGGCCTCGCCGGATCCCTGGAGGCGCCGGACATCCCGCGCCTGCTGCTGCTGCGGCCAGGGTTCCTCGGCTTCCGCCGCGCGCTGTGCGGAGCAGATGGCCGCGCCGCACGGATCGTGCCCGAGTCCGTCCAGCAGATCCGCGCTCTGATCCCGCCGGAAGATATCACCCCGGCAATCGAAGGCGTGGATTACCGGGTGCTCTCGGCGCATGGCTATGTGCCGGATCCGGATGCCACCTCGGCGGCCACCGACCTCGTCTTCGTGCACGACCTGGTGCTGCCGGTGCGCATCGGCGCCTACACCAGCGAGCGTGCGGCACCCCAGCGCGTCCGCTTCGACGTCGATGTGATGATCATGCGCTCCACCCGTCCCGCCGAAGACATGCGCGACATCTTTTCGTACGACATCATCAGCGACGGCATCCGCCTGCTGATCGATGCCGGGCACATCGCGCTGGTGGAGACGCTGGCCGAACAGATCGCCGCAATGCTGCTGGAACACCCGCGTGTCGTGCAGGTATCGGTAAAGCTCGAGAAGCTGGACGTAGGCCCGCGCATCGTCGGCGTGCGCATCGAACGCGGGCGCAGTTCGGCGAAGGCCCAGCCGACGCAGGTGCTGCCATTCCGCGCCGTGGGCGCCTCGGTCCCAGTCCACCTCTCCCGCTCTGCGGGAGAGGTCGCCACGCAGAGCGTGGCGGGTGAGGGCGCCGGTGGGAGGGCGGAGTGAGCAGCGCCGCCATGGTGGTGCGCCTGGGTGGCAGCCACGCCTTCTCGCCATTGCTACGGCCATGGCTGGCGGCGATCGGCGCTGCCGCCGGGCGGGTCGTGCTGGTGCCCGGCGGCGGGCCATTCGCCGACGCCGTCCGATCGGCGCAGACCGCGATGGGCTTCGACGATCTGGCGGCGCATAGCATGGCGCTGCTGGCGATGGCGCAGTACGGCTTCGCCCTGGCTGGGCTCGGCGGACCGTTCGTACCAGTCGATACAATGGAAGCTCTGCGCGAAGCCCTTGCCGATCGGCGTGTTCCCGTCTGGAGCCCGTGGCCGATGCTGCGCGACGCACCGGACGTACCGGCAAGCTGGGACGTGACCTCCGACAGCCTTGCGTTGTGGCTTGCGCGAGCGATCAGCGCGCCGCACCTGCTGGTGATCAAGCACGTGGAGACACCGCCCGGGGCGACGGTGCGGAGCCTGGTCGCGCAGGGCGTCCTGGACGCCGCGTTCCCCCACTTCTTCGACACATATCCCGGTGCGGTTTATATCGTTGGACCGGATGATCTGCCGGCGGCACTGGACCCCGACCGGCCACCCGGACGACGTCTGCCCCGCAGCGAGTGACGATGGCGGATGAAACGACACCGCGCTGGGGCTGGGCGCTGACTGGATCAGGCCATTACCTTGCCGAATCCCTGGAGTTGATCCGCCGGCTCGATCATGTCGATCTGTTCGTCAGCCGCGCCGCCGCCGAAGTGATCCGCATGTACCACAGCAGCTTCGAGCGGCCGAAGGGCATGCGGATGTTTCGCGACACCACCGCCAGCGCCGCGCCGGTCGGGTTCTTCTATCACGGCCATTACCACACGCTTGTCCTGGCCCCGGCCACGTCGAACACGGTTGCCAAATGCGTCGTCGGCATTTCCGACACGCTGGCCACCAATGTGTTTGCGCAGGCAGGCAAATGCCGCGTTCCAACTATCGTATTCGCCTGCGACACCGAGCCCGAGCTGGAGACGCTCGCCCCCGAGGGCATGGTGAAAGTGTACCCCCGCCGCATCGACCTGGAGAACACCCGTCGCCTGGCAGAGTTCGAGGCAACCACGGTGGCCCAGTCGCTCGCTGAACTGGAGGCGGCGATCGCGGCACGCGAGCGCCAGCTCGCCGCCCGTGGCTGAACGCATCCTGTTCCTGACCGGCCATCTCGCCGAGCCGCGCCTTAGCAAGCTTCTCGCCGGGATGGGCGAAACCGAATTCGAGTGGCAGGTGTTGGATATCGGTGTCCAGGTGGCCGCGCTGATGACCGAGCCCATCATCCTGCGTCGGCTGCCGCGCCCGGTTGCGGCGACGCGCGTGCTGCTGCCGGGGCGCGCTGGTGTCGATCCGGCACGGCTATCGGAGGCGTTTGGCGTGACGTTTGAACGTGGCCCTGACGAGCTTGCCGATCTGCCGGCCTATCTCGGGCATGGCGGACATCCGCCCGACCTCTCGCGTCACGACATGCGCATCTTCGCCGAGATCGTCGATGCCCCGACTCTTCCGCTGGATGATCTGTTGAACCGCGCTCGTGCCCTGCGTGCACAGGGCGCCGATGTGATCGATCTCGGCTGCCGCCCCGGCGCGCACTTCGCGCACCTCCCGGATGCGATCTGCGCGCTCAAGCAGGAGGGTGCGCTGGTGAGCGTCGATTCCGGTGACACCGAAGAACTGCGCCGCGGCGCCGAAGCTGGCGCCGATTTCCTGCTCAGCCTGACCGAAGCCACGCTCGACGTTGCCGCGGGAACGGCGGCGGTCCCGGTCCTGATCCCAGCGCCGCATGGCGATCTGGATTCGCTGTTGCGCGCCGCGGAAGCAGCAGCGGCGCGCAATATTCCCTGCCTGCTGGATCCGATCCTCGACCCGATCCATTTCGGCTTCACCGCTTCGCTGCTCCGCTATGCGGAACTGCGGCGCCGGATGCCGGATGCCGAAATCCTGATGGGCACCGGCAACCTGACCGAGCTGACCGACGCCGACAGCTCGGGCGTGACCGCGACGCTGCTCGGCGTATGCTCCGAGCTGGCGATCCGCAATGTGTTGGTGGTGCAGGTCAGTCCGCACACGCGCCGCAGCATCGCCGAGCACGATGCGGCGCGTCGCCTGCTGTACGCCGCGCGCGAGCAGGGCGAGCTGCCGCGCGGTTACTCCGCGGCGCTGCTGCAAGTCCACGATCGCCGCCCCTATGCCGTGACAGCGGAAGAGATCGCAGCGCAAGCTGCCGCTGTGAAGGACATCAGCTATCGGATCGCCGTCGCCGCTGATGGGATTCATGTCTATAACAGCCGCATGCACGAGACCGGACACGACGCGCTCTCGTTCTTCCCAAAGCTGGACGTCCGGCAGGATGGCGCACATGCCTTCTATATCGGGACCGAGCTGATGAAAGCGGAACTCGCCTTCGCGCTCGGCAAGCGTTACGCCCAGGACGACACGCTGGACTGGGGCTGCGCTGTGCCGCGCGCGGCACGCGACACGACCAGGCTGGCCGAGGCCGGGCACACGTTGCGTGCAAAACGGGACCGCCGTGACAATGATCCGTGAGACGGTGGTCACGACAGTCTCTGCCGACGGGTGCGTCCACATCGCACCGATCGGCCTCATCGAGGAGCCGGGCGGCTGGATCATCGCACCGTTTCATCCCTCGCAGACGCTCGACAACCTGCGCGCGGTCGGGCAGGCAGTGGCCAACTACACCGACGACGTGCGCATCTTTGCTGGCTGCCTGACCGGACACCGCGACTGGCCATGCGTGCCGTCGGCGCGCGTCGTTCCGCCTCGGCTGGCGGCCGCCTTGGCACATGCGGAGATGGAGGTAATCGCCGTCGATGACGATGCGCAGCGCCCCCGTTTCCATTGCCGCGTGGTACATCGCGAGACACATGCCCCGTTCCAGGGCTTCAACCGCGCGCAGGCCGCAGTCGTCGAGGTGGCCATTTTAGTGAGCCGTCTCTTCATGCTGCCGCGTGAAAAGGTGGACCAGGAGATCGCGTATCTGGAGATCGCGGTGACAAAGACGGCAGGCCCGGCGGAGCGGCAGGCGTGGGATTGGCTGATGCAGGCCGTGGCCGAGCACTATCACAATGCGGATTGAACGGGTTCAGGTGAGACAGCATCTTTGCGTGGCCAGCGCTTAGCAACGCGCGGCAGCACCTGCTCGATCAGTCGCCGCGTCTGGTCCAGCACGTCGGAATCGCCTCGTGCGACCGGGCGCAGGATAAATTTCGACACCCCCGCATCGACATAGGCGGCGATCCGCCTCAGCACCGTCTCCGCATCGCCGATTGCGAAATAGCCGAGCGGGTCGCGTCCGGTGCGCGTGCGATATGCCTCGAACGCCGCCTCCATTCCGGGATCGTCGTGACGGCCGAAACGGAACGGGATGCCGGCGCCGTAGTGATCCTCTTCGATAGTTCGGCCCGATTCCACGAGTGCCCGTTTGATCGCGGCGATCGCCGCCCCCGCCTGCTCCGGTGTCTCCGGCCCGGCCTGCCAGCCGGTGCCGAACCGCGCGGTGCGCCGGATCGCCCCTTCGGACGAACCGCCGGTCCACATAGGCAGATCCGACTGCACGGGTCGCGGTGCGATCGAGGCGCCGGTCAGTCGGAAATGCCGCCCCTCGAAATCCACCCGTTCCTCGCTCCAGAGACGGCGGATCACCTCCAGCGCCTCGTCGGTCCGCGTGCCCCGCGTATGCGTATCTAGATGCAACGCCGCCCACTCCGGCGCTACCGGACTGCCGATGCCGAAGCCCGGCAGCAGCCGTCCGTCGGACAGCACGTCCACCGTCGCGCATTGTTTGGCCGCCAGTACCGGGTCGCGCATCGCCAGCGACAGAACATTGACGCCGAACTTGATCCGTCGCGTCCGTCCCGCCACCGCCGCCAGCGCGGTCATGCACTCCAGGATCGGTGCGCGGCTGATGATGCGGTCGGTCTGCCACAGCGAATCCACGCCGCCGGCCTCGCACAGATCGACGAAGCGCCAGAACCCGAAGGCGCCGTCGAATGGAAACTCCGCCAGTCCCATGCCAGCGGCGATGTTGCGTGCCATGCGGCCCTCCGTTTCGTGTCGGCGGACCGTAGAGCGCGTTCACGCTGGCGGGAAGCAATCGCGACCGAGCCGCCGGCGGCGGTACACGTGGCTGGCCCTTCGCGGCGAGGTCATTATCATCGACACATCGCACCAAAGGGATCATCGTTCATGCCCGGAGCGGCCGAATGCGACTTCATCATCGTCGGCGCCGGCTCGGCCGGTTGCGTGCTCGCCAACCGGCTCTCCGCGGATCCGGCGAATCAGGTCGTGTTGCTCGAGGCGGGTGGCAACGACAGCAATGTGTGGATCCATATCCCCGCCGGCTTCTTCCGCAACATCTTCCACCCGCGCATCACCTGGCAGTTCGAGACCGAGCCGATCCCCACGCTGAACAATCGCCGCGTGCCCCTACCACGGGGCAAGGTGTTGGGCGGGTCCAGCTCGATCAACGGCCTGATCTACATTCGCGGCCAGAAGGAGGATTTCGACCTCTGGCGTCAGCTCGGCTGCACGGGTTGGTCGTACGACGACGTGCTGCCCTATTTCCGCAAGTCCGAGGACCAGCAGCGCGGCGCCAACGAATATCACGGCACCGGCGGTCCGCTCGCCGTCTCCGACCTGCGCTCGAAACACGAGCTGAACGACGCCTTCATAGCCGGCGCGGAGGAGCTCGGCTTTCCCTACAATGCCGATTTCAACGGCGAACAGCAGGAAGGCGTCGGCGAGTTACAACTTACGGTGCGTGGGATGCGCCGGTGCAGCGCCGCGCGCGGCTATCTCCGCCCGGCAATGAAACGGCCGAATCTGAAAGTCGAAATCAAGGCGCTCGCGCATCGCGTGCTGTTCGAGGGCAAGCGCGCGGTCGGCGTCGAGTTCTCGCAGCATGGCGGCATCCGTCGGCTGCGCGCACGGCGAGAGGTGATCCTGGCCGGCGGGTCGATCAACTCACCGCAGCTTCTGCAGCTTTCGGGCGTTGGGCCAGGTCCGCTGTTGCAGTCGCTCGGCATCGAGGTGGTGCACGGCCTGCCCGGCGTCGGCGAGAACTTCCAGGACCATATCGGCGGTCGGATAATTTATAAGGCGCGGCGACGAAACACCTATAACGAGATCTCGCGCAACCCGGTGCTGCAGGCGCAGGCCGGCATTCAGTATCTGCTGGCGCGCGGTGGCCCGCTGATGACGGGGGCCGGGCCGATCGGCCTGTTCGTGAAGACCCGGCCGGAGCTTGCCTCGCCCGATATCCAGTATCAGTTCCTTGCCGGCAGCCTGGATCGCGCGGGCGAGCCCATGCACAGATTTCCAGGCTGCATGGCGGTGACCATTCCATGCCGGCCGGAGAGCCGCGGCTGGCTGCGCATCCGCTCGCCCAACCCGATGGAGCATCCGGCAATTCAGCCCAACTACCTGGCGACGTCGGGCGATCGCGATACGATGGTCGCCGGATTGCGGATACTGCGGCGCGTGTTCCAGACCCGGGCGATGCAGCATCTGGTGACCGAGGAATACGTGCCCGGCGGCGACGTACAGAGCGATCAGGAACTGGTGGAACATGTGCGCCGCACCGGCGGCACCACGTATCATCAGACGAGCACCTGCACGATGGGAACGCATCCGATGGCGGTGGCGGATCCCCAGCTTCGCGTGCATGGCGTCGAGTGTCTGCGCGTGGTGGATGCCTCGGTGATGCCGACGGTGATTTCGGGCAATACCAATGCGGCGACGATCATGATCGCCGAGAAGGGCGCCGAGATGATTCTGCGGGGCGGGTGAACGTAGGGCCACGGAGTTTCGCTTCCCGTTCGATCGGCGGTCTCCGGCGCTTAGTGGTTTGAGAAGACCTCCGTGGCACCCAGTGGCCCTCGTTCGTCCTCCGTGTTAAATGCTTCTTCTTGCTTACGTGGTCCCATGGAGAAACTCGTGCACACCGGTAGCTTGACGCGACGCGCCGCTTTGCCCGGGGCAGCCTTGGGTTTGCTGGCACCAGGCACACTCCTGGCGCAGGCGACTCCAGCGCCGGCGCCGCGAAACGTCACGGACATCCTTCCGGCCCTGGACCGAGTTGTTCAGCAATCGATGCTGCGCACCGGCGTGCCCGGCATGGCGATCGCGGTCGTGTATCGCGACCAGGCGATCTACCTCAAAGGGTTCGGTGTGCGGCAGGTCGGCAATGCGGACGCCGTCGATGCGGACACAGTGTTTCCTCTTGCATCATTATCGAAGCCGATCGCGTCCACGGTCGTGGCGGCGCTGGTCGGTGATGGGCTGGTGGCCTGGGACGATCCGATCATCCGGCACGATCCAGGCTTCGCCATGTACGACCCGTGGGTGACTCGGCAGGTCACGTTGTGCGACATGTTCGCGCATCGCAGCGGATTGCCCGACCATGCCGGCGATCCGCTGGAGGACATGGGGTTCGACCGCGCCGAAATCCTGTATCACCTGCGCTACCAAAAGCCCGACAGCAGTTTCCGCTCGCACTATGCCTATACCAATTTCGGGTTGACCGAGGCCGCGGTGGCGGCAGCCAAGGCAAGCGGGAAATCCTGGGAGGACCTCAGTGCCGAACGGCTCTATCGTCGCCTGGGAATGGCGCGTACCAGCTCGCGCTTCGCCGACTTCGTTGCGTCGAGCGACCGTGCACATGGCCATGTCAAGATTGGCGGCAAGTGGGTCGCGAAATACACGCGGCAACCCGATGCGCAATCACCGGCGGGCGGCGTCACATCCTCGGCGCGGGATATCGCGATCTGGCTGCGCCTCCAGCTTGGCCGAGGCGCGCTGGACGGAACCACGATCGTCGATGCCGAGGCCCTGGACCAGACGCATCGTCCGCAGGTCATCCGCACGCCGCCGCCCAAGGATCCGGCGGTGGACCGCGCGGTATTCTACGGGCTCGGCTGGAACGTCGATTACGATGACCAAGGCCGCGTCCATTGGAGCCATTCCGGAGCGTTCGATCTCGGCGCGGCGACCAGCGTCAGCCTGCTGCCGGCGGAGCAGTTGGGGATCGTCGTGCTGACCAACGCTCAGCCGATCGGCCTGCCGGAGGCGATCAGCCGGAGCTTCTTCGATCTCGTGTTACTCGGCGCCGTCGAGAAGGACTGGGTGACGCTGTATGGACAATTGATGGCGGCGGCACTGGCGCCCAATTACGGCACCGGCATGGACTACAGCAGGCCGCCGGCAAGTGCATCGCCGGCACTACCCGATGCCGCCTATTTCGGTGTTTACGACAATGATCTGTTCGGCCCGATCGAGATCGCCGCAGCGCCAAACGGGTTGGTGCTGAAGCAGGGGCCACGACAGGACGCATTCGCCATGCGGCATTTCGATCGCGACGTGTTCACCTACCAGCCGCGCGGCGAGAATGCCTACGGTCCAAGTGCGGTCACTTTCACTGTTGGCGCGGACCGGAAGGCGGTGACTGTTACGCTGGAAAACCTGGACATCGACCACCAGGGCACATTCATGCGCCGTCGCGCTCCGCAGTGAGTCGGCACCTGCTTCGGCCACGGAGCCCACCTGGCCGGCCGGGATGCGGCAGGTTGACGCACAACACGGCGGCCACCCGGCGATGATCGCCGATGCGGCGCTGAAATCTTTGGGCGCTAGTCGCGCGAAGTAGTTCGCCCGGCGGAATCGCTCAGGCGCGCGCCAGCCGCCGACCGTACAGCAGGCCCGGCAGGATCAGCCCGACGCCCAGTCCCCAAAACCCGTTGATCACCAGCGACAGCACGATCCGATCGGCCACCATGCTGTTGGCGATCGGCGCCCCTTTCAGCGGCGCTACAATGAACAGACCCACCAGCCCGGCAACAATGCCCAACCCGATGCCGCGCAGCCAGTCGGGGCCGGGCAACCACGGCAGCAGCAATCCGAACAGGATGCCCCATACGCCGCCCCAGAAGCAGAGGTCGATTATTCTGGGCACGCTGAGAGGGCCGGTAGGGTCCATTGGGAACGGCGTGGATCCCAGAAGCCCCGCGGCGTGCAGCGCGCCGATCATGCCTTGATGGAATGTCATGACCGCGAGCGCGCCGGCAATAAATCCCAGCACCGCCCGCCCTGGCGCACGTGCCATTGTTGCCTCCTGGCATGTCTGCCACCGGCCACCATCGATGGAGCGCGCCTCGTGGTCAACAGGGATGGCCCGGATGACAATCCCGTTTGCGGCGAGCCATGATTTTACCTGGACCGAAAGCGTTCTAGCATCTCCGGGAACGCTGTATCCTGTTGGGAGGAACATCATGCAGACACGCCCGCTCGGCCGCACCGGCCTGACCGTCTCGGTGCTTGGCTTCGGCTGTGGCGCGGTCGGCGGGCTGATGGTGCGCGGCGCGGCGGCGGACCAAACGCAAGCGGTCGCGAAGGCCGTGCAAGCCGGGATTACCTATTTCGATACGGCCCCCTCGTACGGCGACGGCGCATCGGAACGCAATCTCGGTCGCGTGCTGGCCGAGTTGAAACCCGATGTGCGCCTTGGCACCAAGGTGCGGCTCGACGACGCCGACAAAACGTCGATCGCCACCGCGGTGACCGCCTCGCTGGAGGCCAGTCTGCGCCGGCTCGGCCTCGATCACGTCGATTTGTTACAATTGCACAACGCGATCACCGAATCGGATGCGCCAGGCTCGGTCACTGCGCAGGCGGTCCTGGAACAGGTCGTACCGGCCTTCGAGCGGTTGCGCGAGCAGGGCAAGATCAGCTTCTTCGGGATCACCGCGACCGGCGAGACCGATGCGCTGCACCGGGTGGTCGGCACCGGCGTACTGCACACCGCCCAGGTGCCTTACAACTTGTTAAACCCGAGCGTCGGCGCGACCGCCCCGTCGAACTATCCCGCCCAGGATTACCGCAATCTGCTGGCCGGACTACAGGCGGCCGGAATGGGTGCGATCGGCATCCGCGTGCTGGCAGGGGGCGCGCTGTCGGCCGATGCCGCGCGTCACCCGATCGCCAGCCCGGCGCCGCACCCCATCGGGTCCGCGGCCAGCTACGACGCCGATCTCGCGCGCGCCCGGCGGTTGCTCCCGCTGGTGACCGAGGGCCACGCCGCCACGTTGCCCGAAGCAGCGCTGCGTTACGTCATCGCCCATCCAGCCATCAGCACCGTACTGATCGGGACCGCCACGATCGAGCAATTGGAGCAGGCGATCGCGGCGGCCGAGAAAGGACCGCTGCCGCCGGCCGCACTGCGCCGCGCCGCAGAGCTGCAGCACGGCTTTGCCGGGGAGAGCCGTTGAGCGACAAGTCACGCAATCGCGACGACACGGTCGGGCGAATCTTGTTATACTTGGCGGAGATACCGGAGCACGGTTTGGAACTATGGCCAGGACACGTCGTATTCTCGTGGTCGAGGATCAGGCGCAGATCGCCGAACTGATCGCCGAGGCGCTCAGCGACAGCTACCAGGTGGTCTGCGCAGAGAATGTCGAAGCGGCGGTGGAACAGTTGCTGTCCGGCGATGTCGATCTGGTGCTCCTCGACTGCGTGCTGCCGGGCGGCTCGATGTGGCAGGTGATGCTCGAAGCCGACCGCATCGCAGTTCCGGTCGTGCTGATGACCGGCGATCCTGGTCAGATCGCGGAGGTCGCCGGCGGTCCGCGTCCGTACATCTTGAAGCCCTTCTCGATCGCCGAGCTGATCGACGTCATCGATGCCCAAACCGGGCTTACGGCGGGTTCCGCGGCGGCGGGGCGGGGCCCCGAAGCCGTCGCCGGCAAGCGGCCGGCGGCATAATACCAAGCCGTTGACCGATCGACTCTTCGGCACTGCGGCCCACCCGTCATGGCCGGCCTTGTCCCGCCAGTTCAGGCACGCCGGCAGAGTGTCATTCTTTCGGCTGCCTAGTATAAGAACGACCGTTACGGATGTCACGTCCTCTGCGCTTTTGCGGCGATACTTTGTCGAATTGCCATCAGGCCTCGAACACCTCAACCTTCTCCTCGATCTTTGCGGGATCGAGGTCCATCCCGAGCCCCGGTTGCTCAGGGGCCTGGATCATGCCCTGGTGAGGCGTGACCGGATGAGCGAGGAAATGCTGGTGGATCGCGTTCCATTTCACCAGAAACTCCTGCCAGGGCGTCAGCAGCGGCGACTGCGCCAGCGAGAAATTGATGCCGGCCGGCGTCGAATGGCCGTGGGGGATCACGATCAGGTCGTGAGCGCTGGCATAGGCGGCGATCTTCAGCACCTCCGACAGCCCGCCGGCCCAGTAGATATCCGGCTGCAGAATATCCAGCGCGCCGGCATCGATGAAGCGCTTGAACCCCCAACGGGTGTATTCGTGTTCGGCGCCTGACAGCGGGATGTCGGTGCGCTCCTTCACCCGCACATAGCTGTCGATGCGGTCCGGCATCACCACTTCCTCCAGCCATCGCGGGCGGTACTCCGCGATTCGCCCCGCCAGCTCGATCGCATAGATCGGATCGAAGGACTGCCAGCAATCCAGCATGATGTCGTAGTCCTCGCCGAGCGTCTCGCGTAGCGTCCGGACCAGCTCGACATTCTTATGCAGCCCCTCCGGTCCGCTCATCGGTCCGTGGCGGAAGAACCATTTCTGCGCCGTATAGCCGAGGTCGCGGTACTCGGCGGCGCGCGCCCGCACCCGGCCCATGTCGGTGACATTGAAGCCAAGCATGCTGGCATAAGCTGGAACCGCATCGCGCGTCGGACCGCCGAGCAGCCGGAACACCGGCTGGCCGAGCCAGCGTCCCTTCAGGTCCCACAGCGCACAATCGACCACGCTTATCGCCAGCATCGCGTCGCCTTGCCTGCCGTGCACCATGATCCGGTGCATCTGGTCCCACAGCTTCTCGTGCGCGATCGGGTCCTGGTGCAGAATGATCGGCCGCAGCCGCCTGGCGACAAAGATCGCCACCATCTCCGGTAGCGGCCCGGCGATACCGATCGGTCCCGCGTCGGTTTCGATACGAAGGAAATATGTCTCGAGCCGGAAGCTCCGCTGGTCGGTCTGCGACCCGCCCTCGAAGTCGTTCCGCATACGGTACTCAGGGTAGATGTCGATCGGGCGGACCAGCCGTTCTTCCCAAAACGACCCCTCGGTTGGCATGGTGCCGCGCAGGCGAAGTAGACGGACGGCGGTGATCTGCATGGTGGTTCCTTCGGTCCGGACAGGCGGTGCGGTGCATCTACGGTGCCGCTTCGTCAAGCCTGCCCCCTGGCAGGCACATCTCTGCGATCTGGTGGGTTGGGTCGCTGCCGCCAAAGTAAGGGAAGGCCCCCGCTATACTGTTCTATGGCGCACGATAAAGGGCCCGCGGCGATCAGAGCTATTCGGCCGCCTGTTTACAGTCGGCCTGGCGCTGCTCGCGTAGGCGGACGTGAAGGACCTCGAAGCCGACAAGGTTGCCGCGTTCGTCGAGATCGATGTTGACGTTCGGCGCAACCTCCTTGGTTTCGACAATAGGCGTGCCGTCAGGAGCGAAGCGTGCGTAGAAAGCCTCGGCTTCCTGATCAGCTTCATGGCTTCTTTGCTCCGCGGTCGAAGAAGGCTGTGAGCACGAGAATGTCGTTGCCGTCCGGCCGGTGGGCAACTCTAAGAGTCTGTCCGGAAAGTCTATGAAGGATTGCAAGGCCTCGGCAGCATGAGGCGGATCGAGGCAAGCCGGAGGAGCGCCAAAGCGTTGTCGGTGAGGTTCTCGAAATCCTTGGCCAGGCGGCGGCAGCGATTGAGCCAGGCGAGGGTGCGCTCCACCACCGA
>Ga0335074_10005487_pt1 | contig 17545 bp, 14 predicted proteins | sample Lox_Sample_23_FD_206715 | JGI IMG/M metagenome (GOLD analysis project Ga0335074, IMG submission 206715) | Soil microbial communities from Loxahatchee National Wildlife Refuge, Florida, United States - Lox_Sample_2.3 | ecosystem: Environmental > Terrestrial > Soil > Wetlands | place: USA... | reverse complement strand
GGTCGAGTTCATCGACGTGTCGCCGAAGCAGCTCGTGTCCGTCGCCGCGGCGCTCGTGCCGTTCCTCGAGAACGACGACGCCAACCGCGCGCTCATGGGCTCGAACATGCAGCGTCAGGCCGTGCCACTTCTGCGTCCCGAGGCGCCGCTCGTCGGCACCGGCCTCGAAGACGTGGTCGCGCGCGACTCGGGCTCGGCCATCGCCGCGCGCCGTACCGGCGTCATCGACCAGATCGACGCGACGCGTATCGTCGTGCGCGCGACGGAAGAGAGCGATCCCACGAAGCCGGGCATCGACATCTATCGCCTGAAGAAGTTCCAGCGCTCGAACCAGTCGACGTGCATCAACCAGCGACCGCTGGTGAAGGTGGGCGACCTGATTCAGAAGGGCGACATCATCGCCGACGGTCCGTCGACGCAGCTGGGCGAACTCGCCCTCGGCAAGAATGTTCTCGTCGCGTTCATGCCGTGGAACGGCTACAACTTCGAGGACTCGATCCTCATCTCCGAGCGCATCGTGCGCGACGACGTCTTTACCTCGATCCACATCGAGGAATTCGAGACGATGGCGCGCGACACGAAACTCGGACCTGAGGAAATCACCCGCGACATCCCGAATGTCGGCGAAGAAAGCCTCAAGAACCTCGACGAGGCGGGCATCGTCTACATCGGCGCGGAAGTGAATCCGGGCGACATCCTCGTCGGCAAGGTCACGCCGAAAGGCGAGACGCCGATGACGCCGGAAGAGAAGCTGCTGCGCGCCATCTTTGGCGAGAAGGCGGCGGACGTGCGCGACACCAGCTTGCGCGTGCCGCCGGGCGTCACGGGCACGATCGTCGAAGTGCGGGTCTTCAACCGTCACGGCGTCGACAAGGACCAGCGCGCGCTGGCGATCGAGAAGGCGGAAGAAGAGCGTCTGGCCGAAGACCGCGACGACGAACTCGCGATCCTCGAGCGCAACATCTTCGCGCGTCTCTCCGAGATCCTGCTGCACAAGACCGCGGCGTCGGGTCCGAAAGGCCTTCCGGCCGACACCAAGATCACGCAAAGCGTGCTCGACGCGATCCCGCGTCATCAGTGGTGGCAGATCGGCCTGCGCAACGAGAAGTCGATGGGCGAGATCGAAGGCCTGCGCAAGCAATACGACGAGTCCAAGCAGCGCCTCGACAAGCGCTTCGCGGACAAGGTCGAGAAACTGCGTCGCGGCGACGAGCTGGCACCGGGCGTCATGAAGATGGTCAAGGTGTTCGTCGCGGTGAAGCGCAAGCTGCAGCCGGGCGACAAGATGGCCGGACGTCACGGCAACAAGGGCGTGATCAGCCGCATCCTGCCGATCGAGGACATGCCGTACCTTGACGACGGCACGCATGTGGACGTCGTGCTCAACCCGTTGGGCGTGCCTTCGCGCATGAATGTCGGACAGATTCTCGAAACCCATCTGGGTTGGGCCTGCGCGGGCCTCGGCAAGCAGATCGGCGACGTGATGGACAAGGTCAAACGCGACGGCAAGGCAGAGCCGCTGCGCAAGGCGCTCAAGCACGTCTACGGCAATGACGAACGTCTGGCCGAAATCGGCGAAAACGATCTGGGCGAGCTCGCGGAAAATCTCCGCCCGGGCGTTCCGATCGCCACGCCCGTGTTCGACGGTGCCAAGGAAAAGGACATCGTCGACATGCTGACCCAGGCGGGCCTGACGGCAAGCGGGCAGGTGACGCTCTTCGACGGGCGCACCGGCGAAGCGTTCAAGCGCCAGGTGACGGTCGGCTACATCTACATGCTGAAGCTGCACCACCTTGTGGACGACAAAATCCACGCGCGGTCGATCGGCCCCTACAGCCTCGTCACTCAGCAGCCGCTGGGCGGCAAGGCGCAGTTCGGCGGCCAGCGCTTCGGCGAAATGGAAGTGTGGGCGCTCGAGGCCTACGGCGCGGCTTACACGTTGCAGGAAATCCTGACCGTGAAGTCCGACGACGTGGCCGGCCGCACGAAGGTCTACGAGGCGATCGTCCGCGGCGAAGACACGTTCGAAGCCGGTATCCCGGAAAGCTTCAACGTGCTCGTCAAGGAAATGCGTTCGCTCGGTCTGAACGTGGAGCTGGTGAACGGGTAGTCCGCATCTGTCATGGCCCGCAAATGCGGGCCACCCAGGTGGAACGAACTTTATGCCGCCGAATGAGCGGCGAAATGGCTGGCCGGGTCCCCCGGATTAAATCCGGGGCCGGCCATGACGAGGTTTAAAGGCATGAACCAGGAACTTTTGAATGTCTTCCAGACCGGCAAGGAAACCCCTGCCTTCGACCGGATTAAAATTTCGCTGGCCAGCCCGGATCAGATTCTGCGCTGGAGCCACGGCGAGATCAAAAAGCCCGAGACGATCAACTACCGTACCTTCAAGCCGGAGCGGGACGGGCTCTTCTGCGCCCGCATCTTCGGCCCGGTGAAGGACTACGAATGCTTGTGCGGCAAGTACAAGCGCATGAAGTACAAGGGCATCGTCTGCGAAAAGTGCGGCGTCGAAGTGACGGTGCAGAAGGTGCGCCGCGACCGCATGGGCCATATCGAGCTCGCATCGCCGGTGGCGCACATCTGGTTCCTGAAGTCGCTGCCCTCGCGCATCGGCCTCATGCTCGACATGACGCTGAAGGATCTCGAGCGCGTTCTCTATTTCGAGAACTATGTCGTCATCGAGCCGGGGCTCACGCCGCTCAAGGAGCGTCAGCTCCTGACGGAAGACGAGTTCTATCGCGCGCAGGACGACTACGGCGAGGACAGCTTCACCGCCATGATCGGCGCCGAAGCCATCCGCAACCTTCTGCAGGCGATCGACCTCGAGAAGCTGCGCGACAGCCTCCGCGCGGAAATCGCGGCGTCGAACGGCGGCGAAAAGCCCAAGAAGCTCGTCAAGCGGCTGAAGGTCGTGGAAGCCTTTATCGATTCCGGCAACCGTCCGGAATGGATGATCCTGACGGTCGTTCCGGTCATTCCGCCGGAACTGCGTCCACTTGTGCCGCTGGACGGCGGCCGCTTCGCGACCTCGGACCTGAACGATCTCTATCGCCGCGTTATCAACCGCAACAACCGCCTGAAGCGGCTGATCGAGCTCAAGGCGCCCGACATCATCGTGCGCAACGAAAAGCGCATGCTGCAGGAATCCGTCGACGCATTGTTCGACAACGGCCGTAGAGGCCGCGTCATCACGGGGGCCAACAAGCGCCCGCTGAAGTCGCTCGCCGACATGCTGAAGGGCAAGCAGGGCCGCTTCCGCCAGAACCTGCTCGGCAAGCGCGTCGACTATTCGGGCCGTTCGGTGATCGTGGTCGGTCCCGAACTCAAGCTGCATCAGTGCGGGCTGCCGAAGAAGATGGCGCTCGAGCTCTTCAAGCCGTTCATCTATTCGCGGCTGGAGGCCAAAGGCTTCTCGCAGACGGTCAAGCAGTCGAAGAAGCTGGTCGAGAAGGAGAAGCCGGAGGTTTGGGATATCCTGGAAGAGGTCATCCGCGAGCATCCGGTGCTGCTCAATCGCGCGCCGACGCTCCACCGCCTTGGCATCCAGGCGTTCGAGCCGGTGCTGATCGAAGGCAAGGCGATCCAGCTGCATCCGCTCGTCTGTACGGCGTTCAACGCCGACTTCGACGGCGACCAGATGGCCGTGCACGTGCCGTTGTCGCTCGAAGCGCAGCTGGAAGCGCGCGTGCTGATGATGTCGACCAACAACATCTTGTCGCCCGCCAACGGCAAGCCGATCATCGTGCCGACGCAGGACATCGTCCTCGGTCTTTATTACCTGAGCCAGGAGCGCGAGAAGGAGCCGGGCGAAGGCATGGTGTTCAACGACATCGGCGAGATCGAGCATGCGCTCTTCTCGAATTCGGTGACGCTGCACGCCAAGATCAAGGCGCGTTACAAGACGGTCGACGCCGAAGGCAAGCCGATCATCCGGCGCGTGGAATCGACGCCCGGGCGCATGATGATCGCGGAAATCCTGCCGCGTTCGCCGAAGATCCCGTTCGAGCTGGTCAATCGCCTTCTGCGCAAGCAGGAGATCAGTCAGCTGATCGACGAGGTCTACCGCCATTGCGGTCAGAAGGAGACGGTGCTCTTCGCCGACGCGCTCATGTCGCTGGGCTTCCGTGAAGCGTGCAAGGCCGGCATCTCGTTCGGCAAGGACGACATGGTCGTGCCTTTGACGAAAGAGAAGCTGATCGACGAGACGCGTCATCGCGTGCGCGAATACGAGCAGCAATACCAGGACGGTCTGACGACGGACAAGGAAAAGTACAACCTCGTCGTCGACATCTGGTCAAAGTGCACCGACCAGGTCGCGGCCGAAATGATGAAGGAAATCTCCGAGCCCAAGATCGACCCGAACACGGGCCGGGTGCTGGAGATGAACTCCATCTACATGATGAGCCATTCCGGTGCGCGCGGTTCGCCGCAGCAGATGAAGCAGCTCGCCGGCATGCGCGGCCTGATGGCGAAGCCGTCGGGCGAAATCATCGAGACGCCGATCCTTTCGAACTTCAAGGAAGGCCTGTCGGTGATGGAGTACTTCAACTCCACGCATGGCGCGCGCAAAGGTCTGGCCGACACGGCGCTCAAGACGGCGAACTCGGGTTATCTCACCCGCCGTCTCGTCGACGTGGCGAACGACTGCATCATCACGACGGAAGATTGCGGCACCAAGCACGGCATCACGGTGCAGGCGGAAATCGACGGCGGCCAGGTGGTCTCTTCGCTCTCCGAGCGCATCCTGGGCCGTACCACGGCCGAGGACGTGAAGCATCCCGACACGGGCGATGTCATCATCAAGCGTGGCAAGGAGATCACGGAAGACGTCGCCGAGAAGATCGAAGCGGCGCACGTCCAGAAGGTGCGCGTCCGTTCGGTGCTTGCGTGCGAACTGACGGACGGCGTGTGCGGCAAGTGCTACGGGCGTGACCTCGCGCGCGGCACCAACGTCAACATCGGCGAAGCGGTCGGCGTCATCGCGGCACAATCAATCGGCGAGCCGGGCACGCAGCTCACCATGCGCACCTTCCACATCGGCGGCGCAGCGCAGATCGCGGGTCAGTCCAAGATCGAGGCGAGCTATGACGGTAAGATCAAGATCGTCAACCGGAACATCGTCAAGAATTCCGATGGCGAGCTGGTCGCGATGGGCCGCAACATGCAGGTCGCGATTGTCGATCCGAAGGGCCAGGACCGGGCTTCGTACCGCATCACCTATGGTGCGAAGCTGAAGGTCGACGAAGGCGCGATGGTGAAGCGCGGCGATCGTCTTGCTGAGTGGAACCCGAACAGCCTTCCGGTCCTGACCGACACGGACGGCATCGTGCGCTACGAGGAACTCGTCTCCGGCGTGTCGCTGAGGGATGTGGCCGACGAAAAGACGGGCGTGACCAACAAGGTCGTCATCGACTCGCGCGGCACGGGCTCCAAATCCCAGGAGCTGCGTCCGGCGATCATGGTCGTCGACAAGAAGGGCAAGCCGATGGTGCTTCCGACGGGCGACGCGCGCTATGCGCTGCCCATCGATGCCATCATCTCGGTCGAAGATGGTGCAACGGTCCACGCGGGCGACGTTCTGGCCCGCATTCCGACGGAAGGCGCCAAGACGCGCGACATCACGGGCGGTCTCCCGCGCGTGGCGGAGCTCTTCGAAGCGCGCAAGCCGAAGGAATGCGCGGTGCTGGCGGAAACCGACGGCTTCATTGAGTTCGGCAAGGACTACAAGAACAAGCGCCGCGTCATCGTCAAGCCGAAGAGCGACAAGGTCGAACCAACCGAGTACCTGATCCCCAAGGGCAAGCACATCAGCGTGCGCGAGGGCGACTATGTGGAGAAGGGTGACTACATCGTCGAAGGCAATCCGTCTCCGCACGACATCCTGCGCATCAAGGGCGTGGAGGAACTGGCGACCTATCTCGTCAAGGAAATCCAGGACGTCTATCGCCTGCAGGGCGTGAAGATCAACGACAAGCACATTGAAGTGATCGTCCGCCAGATGATGCAGAAGATGGAGATCACGGACGGTGCCGACACGACGCTCCTCAACGGCGAGCAGGTCGATCTGATTGAGATGGACGAGGCGAATGCGAAGGCGCTCGAGCACGGCGGCAAGCCGGCGGTCGGACGTCCCGTGTTGCTGGGCATCACCAAGGCATCGCTGCAGACGCGTTCGGTGTTCTCGGCCGCCTCCTTCCAGGAGACGACGCGCGTCCTCACCGACGCCGCCGTCAACGGCAAGGTCGATACGCTGGAAGGCCTGAAGGAAAACGTGATCGTGGGCCGGCTCATCCCGGCAGGCACGGGCGGCGCCATCGCGCGTCTGCGCCACATCGCCGGCGAACGCGACCGCGTCATTCAGGAAGAGCAGGCGAAGTCGACGCCCGCCCAGATCGAAGGCCCGCCGCAGGCAGCGGCCGAATAAGGCCGCTACAGCGAGTGATTACAGCGCCGCCGGGAGAAATCCCGGCGGCGCTTTTGTCGGTTCTCTCTCTAAGGAGGTTCCGACGTCGCGCCATTGATCCATACCGGTAGCAGCCACCAATCTTCGATAGGCAAGTTCGGCCTCGGAACGATCGTGAGGAAACTCAGTCCTAAGGCCAACAGGAGCCGCTTTCTCGACGATGAACCGCTCAGCCTGACAACGCCGCGTAGAGAAGCGCGCTGCCAATGAGTGGGTAAATCAGCATTCCGAAACCGTCGACAAAGCCGAGCGGATATGGCCCTTGAATCCTGAGCCAGATGAAAGCGGGTTCGAATCCGATCCCGTAGTACCGCCCCCAGATCAAATTGTGTAGCGAACTTCGGCGCAGTGGTTCGCTAAAGCATCGGGGTCTGCAGGGTAGATGAACATTGCCGAGAAAATTGCGCCGAGAACGACAATCAATGCGATCACGCGGCGCATTTTACCTCAGATCAGCTGCACATTCTCGTTCGCCGGCAGTGCACCAAATCTTCGCTCGCGCGCGTGGAATGACGCGAGGGCTTCCGTCAGATCGGCCGCTTCGAACTCCGGCCACATGCGGTCGGTGAAATAGAGTTCGGCGTAGGCGCTTTCCCAGAGGAGGAAATCCGACAGACGTTTCTCGCCGCCGGTGCGGATGACGAGGTCGACGTCGGCCGGATCGGCGCCGCCGGCGACGAGCCGCGAAAAGCTGTCGCGCGTGAGATCGCAGTCGCGGGCCGCGCGCAACGCCGCACTCAGGATCGCGTCGCGTCCCGAATAGTCGATGGCGATGCGCAGATTGAGCGTGTCGCCGCCGATGGTCGCGTCTTCCGCGCAGGCGATTGCGGTGACGAGGCCTTCGCTCAGCCGATCGCGCCGCCCGATCACCGTAAGGCACACACCTTTCTCGATGAGGTTTTCGGTCTCATCGACGAGATAGGAATGAAACAGGGTCATCAGCGCATCCACTTCCGCCTCGGGCCTGCGCCAGTTGTCGCTCGAAAAGGCATAGAGCGTGAGCGTGCCGACGCCCTGCTCGGGCGCCGCTTCCACTACGCGGCGCACGGCCTTGATGCCCGCTTCGTGGCCCAGCGCGCGCGGCACGCCCTGGCGCACAGCCCATCGCCCGTTGCCGTCCATGATGATTCCGACGTGAAGTTTGTGTGCGCAAATACTTTGCATCGCAAAGCCATCCCACAAAAAAAGATCAGACAGGCAGAATCGAAAAGCGGCCCGCCGGCGCGTCCTTGCCGGCCGCCTTCGCCGCATCGCGCACCAGCTGTTCGAGCACGGTCAGATAGTCGAGGAAGCGCTTGCGCCCCGCTTTCGTGAGCTTGCAGCTCGTGTGCGGGCGATTGCCTTCGTAGCCTTTCGTCACGTCGACGAGGCCCGCTTCCTGCAGCACCTGCAGATGGCGGCTCAAGTTTCCGTCGGTGAGCCCGCACAGCTTCTTGAGATCGGCGAACGCCAAACCTTTCGGATGCGCCATCAGCGAGGTGAGAAGTCCCAGCCGCGCCTTCTCGTGGATGACGCGATCGAGGCCGTCATAGGCGAACGGAGCTTCGTTGGTTTCAGTCTTCGACATCGTCCTCTCCAGGCGCGACATAGAGGATCGCGGCCAGCAGAAGCTGGCCCAACACGAAGGGGACGCCCATCGTCCAAGGCGAAAGCGTGTGGCTCTGGCTCGCGACGACCAGCGTCACGAACCCCGCCAGGAAATACCAGGCGCCGGCGAACACGACCATGCGCGGCAGCGAGCGCGCCGACGCGAAGATGCCGAGACTGACGAGGATCTGCCAGAGGCCGGGGAGCATCCACAGCGCTTCGGGCGCGAACTTTCCCAGCATGATGGCGAGCATGACGCCGGCAGCGCCCGCGGGCAGGAATTGTTCGACGGCCTGCTGGATCATCGCGTCGGCGAGGCCCGAGTGATGGCGCTGCGAGCGCGCCTGCATCTCGACCCAAATCACGCCGCACGACACGACGGCCGTCACCGTCCAGCCCGCGAAGAAGGTGAGGGGATGCAGCGTGGGATTGTCGAGCCAGATGAACTGGAGAATGGCGGTCGCCAGCGCGAGGCAGCCCGTGATCGCGATGGTGGCCGGGCCGTAGCCGCGAAAGGCCGTTCCGGCTGCGATCTGGCTGCGGATCGCAAGGATGTCGGCCAGCGCCCTGTCGAGATCGCGCATCGATCCCCCAAGCTTTGCAGTGCAAAGTAAGCACAAGCGAAAAGCTTGCGCAAGGCATAGTCTTGCCGGACCACGACACTTATTTTTGTGATAGAAAATGAGCGGGGAGCCCCAACAGAAAACAACGAGGGCATTTCATGAGCACGGTTCTGGTTACGGGCGGTTCGGGCTTTATCGGCAGCCACTGCATCCTGCAGCTTCTGGCGGCGGGCCATCGGGTGAAGACGACGGTACGCGATCTGAAGCGCGAAGGCGCTGCGCGCGCCATGCTGAGGGCGGGCGGCGCCGATCCCGGCGATCACCTCACATTCTTCGCCGCCGATCTCGAAAACGACGCCGGCTGGAAGGAAGCGGCGAGCGGCTGCGAATACGTTCTCCATGTCGCATCGCCCATTCCCCCCAATCTGCCCAAGCACGAAGACGAACTGATCGTGCCGGCGCGTGACGGTGCGCTGCGGGTGCTGAAGGCCGCGCGCGAGGCGGGCGTCAAACGCGTGGTGCTGACCTCATCGATGGCCGCAATCGCCTATGGTCATCCGCCGCGGACAGCGCCGTTCACCGAACAGGACTGGACGGATCTGAGCGGCCGCCACGTGGCGCCCTATCCGAAATCGAAAACCATCGCCGAACGCGCGGCGTGGGACTTCGTCGCAAAAGAGGGCGGCGGCCTCGAACTGTCCGTCGTCAATCCCGTGGCCGTCTTCGGCCCTGTTCTGGGTTCGGATTATTCGCCGTCCATTCTCATCATCCAGCGCATGATGGACGGCACCGTTCCGGGTTGCCCGAAGCTTTACTTCGCGCTCGTCGACGTGCGCGACGTGGCCGGCCTGCACATCCGCGCCATGACCAATCCGGCCGCCAAAGGCGAACGCTTCACCGCCGCGGCCGGCGCCACCATGTCCATGCTCGAAATCGCGAAAGTGCTGAAGGCGCGCTTGGGCGATGCGGCGAAGCGCGTGCCGGTGCGGGAAATTCCCAACTGGCTCGTGCGCATCGTCGCACTGCGCGATCCAGCGGTGAAATCGATCCTGCCGGAGCTGGGACAGCTCAAGCACGTCTCCAACGAGAAGGCCAAGCGCGTGCTCGGCTGGGCGCCGCGTTCCAATGAAGAGGCGATCGTCGCTTCTGCGGAAAGTCTGATCCGTCTTGGCCTGTTGAAGGACAGCGTGAAGAAGGCGGCCTGAGGCGCACGCTACTGACAGGATGCTGTCAGCAGCCCCGTCTTAAGAGAGAGCTGCCGCCGGAGGCTCTCATGCTGCCCGATATCTTCGATCGCTTCCCCAAGCCGCCCTGCGCCGAGCATTTGGGCTGGACATTGCTCGATGCCGATGCGGAGGCGGGCTGGATCAGGATCGGTTTCACCGCACGGCCGGAATTTCGCAATCCCGCGGGCTTCGTGCAGGGCGGATTCCTTGCCGCCATGCTGGACGACACGATGGGGCCGGCAGTCCTGATGAAAAGTGGCGGCCGCCTCTACACCGCCACGATCGATCTGCGCGTGAGCTTTCTGGCACCGGCAAAGATCGGCGCCTTCGTCTGCGAAGGCCGCGTGGTGCAGATCGGCAAGACTGTCGCGTTCGCGGAAGCGAGATTGATCGACGCCGAAGGCACGCTCGTCGCCACGGCGACGACCTCCGCGCGTGTCGTGGATACCGCGAAGCTCGACGGCACGAAGATGTGATCGCGTTCGGGGTGGGCGCGCGCCCGGTTTGTATCTTACGAATAGGCCGGCGCGGCGGAGGGATGTCACGAACAGATCGAAGATGGTACGGAACATTGCACTCGCGATGGCGGCTGCGCTGATTGTGCCGTCGGCCTGTGCGACCGAAGTCGACATGCTCGATCGCGACGGTCTTCCGTGCCTCGCCGCCGAAACCTCGGACGGCACGCCATTGAAGTTGATGATCGACACGGGCGATGCAACGTCGCTTCTCGATGCCGGCAAAGCCAAGGCCATGGACCTCGCCGTCGAACCTGCCAAGGACAAAGGCGGCAAGGTGATCGACAGCTATTTCATCGCCCATCTGAAAGGCCTGCGGCTTGGACAGGAAACGCTGGGCGACGATCGTTTCCTCGTCATGGATATGAACAAGGACATTGTGGGCGGCACATTCCCGCATTCGGACGGCATGATCGCCTATACCGATCTCAGGGGAAAACGGCTCACGCTCGATTACAAACGGCACGTCGTGGGATTGAGCGACGCGCCGGCGGCGGCACCTTGCGCGGCCGCGTGCGGCACGATCACCTAGCCCACTTTCGGCCATCGCGGACCGCCCATCGTCGTCACGACGGGATTCCGGGTGAACGGCAAGGACGTGAACGTGCAGATCGACACGCTCTAATCGGGCTCGATGCTCATCTATCCGCCCCCCGTCGACAGACTCAGACTCAAAGCCGAAGCGGCCTCGGCCCGCGTGCAGAATTTTCCGTTCATCGATGGCGGGGTGGATATGGTTCAGGGCATGGCTGCCGGGCAATCATTCGGCGATCAGACCCTGCTCGCCGACGCGCCGCTCTATTTCGCCACGCCGAAAGTCCACGTGCCCGATGGCATGTTCGACGGCACCGTCGGCGCCGCGCTGTTTGCCGGACACGTAGTCACCCTCGCTCTCGGCGCCAACCGATAGAGTAGGCGTGCGGAACGATATCAGAGTTGATATATCGTTTTGAAATTGTCGACGCATTTCCGAAAGATCTGGAATTCGTCCGCGAGCATCTCGTAGGACCCGCCCGGCGTAAGGTCGATGTCGCGCTCCACCCAGGGATCGTTCTCCGAATCGAAATATCCGCGGCACCAGCGCTTGTCGCGGTTCCAGGCGTTCATCTGGCTTGTGTCGAACTTGCCGTGCGTCGCCCAGCCAACGGAAAACTGCAGCGATCCGCACACATTGTCCTTGCAGTCGAACATGTACACGCCGAGCTTAAGGCCGTTGTAGTTCGAGCGAATGTGACTCGAGCCGTTATTGTCTTGCACGATCTCGGTCGAGTATCCCATGGACCGCAGCCAATTGATGACGTCCTGCGTGGAGAGACCGGCTGCGGGAATGTCCCGCGCGGACGCGGTTGCAGATGCCAGCGTCAAAGCCAGAGCAGCCACGATTGCAGTGCGCATGATTTCCCCCGAAAATTGCGCGACACCCTCAGAGTACGCCCGCAGAGGCCGAGTTTCAATGAAGCGGGGCCGGCCATATCAAACGGGCGAAATGGGAGGCGGGCAAAGAGAATAGTGACTATCTTGGGGCCATGAACGAAGACGCCGAATATCCTTTCGATCGTGAGCTCGCCCGGGCGGGCCGCTACGACGGCCGCTTCATTGTGGGCGTGCTGTCGACCGGCATTTATTGTCTGCCGTCCTGCCGCGCGCGCCCGCCGAAGCCGGGAAATGTGCGCCTTTTCAAGACGGAAGAGGACGCGAAGAAGGCGAACCTCAGGGCCTGCAAGCGCTGCCGTCCCGATCTTTACTATAGGGGCGAGAATTCCGACCTGTCGCTGTTCGAAGGGCTGATGGCGCGCGTGCGCAAGAATCCGGAGAATTTCGCGGATACGGCGGCGCTGGCCGCGGCTGCGGGCGTCAGCCAGACAAAACTCGGCGAATTGATGCGCGACCATGCGCATATGGCGCCGGCCGGGTGGCTCAGGCGCGAGCGCGTGAAGGCGGCGTGCGGCATGCTGTTCGCCGGCGGCGATCGCATCGCCGATATCGGCTTCGCAGTAGGCTTCGAAAGCGAGTCCGTTTTCCATCGTCAATTCCTCACCATCACGCGCATGACGCCCGGCGCCTGGCGCGCGCTGAAGGACTCGTCCGTGTTCGTGTTGCACCTGCCGGCGGGGTGGCGTGCCGAAGAAATCCTCGGCTATCACGGTCGCGATCCCGAAAGCCTCTGCGAACGCGTCGAAGACAGGCGGCTGTTCAAGGCACTCTTGAGCGGAGACGGTCCCGTCATTCTCGAGATCGCGCTGGAACGCGAAAGCGCCTGGTGCAAGGTTCACGCCGCGCACGTAGTAAGTCCCGGGGCGATGGAGCTCGCGCAGACAGCAGCGCTGCGGATGCTGGGCCTCACGGGCGACGTCACGCAATTCGAAAGCCGTGCCGTGCGCGATCCGAGGTTGTCGCTACTTCTCGACCAGCGCCGCGGCATGCGCGTGCCCATGACGGCGACGCCGTTCGACGCGTTGTGTTGGGCCGTCATCGGTCAGCAGATCAATGTGAAGTTCGCAGCCGCTTTGCGCCGCGAATTGCTCGCCATCACCGGCCACAAGGTTGAAGGCATGCTGGCGCATCCGGGCCCGGACCAAGTCGCAAACCTTGACGCGTCCGATCTCACCAGACGCCGCTATTCCGGCTCGAAGGCTGAATACCTGATCCATGCGGCCCGGCAGGTGGTGAGCGGCGATCTCGAAGCGGATGCGATGGGCGAGGGCTCTGCAGTCGCCGCCGAGAATGCGCTCAAGAACGTGCGCGGCATCGGGACCTGGACGGCGCGCTACATGCTGCTGCGCGGCTCGGGCTTCGCCGACTGCGCGCCCGTGGGAGACTCCGCGCTGGCGACGGCGCTGCAGCGTCTGCATGGCATGGAGGATCGTCCGGATCACGACGCCGTGCATGTCCTGATGGAAGATTATGCGCCCCACCGCAGCATCGCGACCTGCCATCTCTGGGCCAGCCTGAAGGACGCCGCATGACAGACAACGATCTACGCTGGGGACCAGTCGAGACTCGCTTTGGGACGTTCGGCGTGTGGGTCGATGCGCGCGGGCGGCTCGTGCGCTTGTGGCTCAATCTCGAGCGGGCACCGAAATCCGAACTCGCATTGCCGCGGGACGACAAGGCGGTCGCTCCTGTCGTGCGCGAGATCGTGGAGTATGCGCAAGGCAGGCGCAAGGAATTCACCGTGGAGCTGGCGCCCGAAGGCACGCCGTTCCAGCTGAGCGTGTGGAATGCGCTTTTGAAGATTCCCTACGGCAAGACGACGAGCTATGGGGCCATCGCTAATCAGCTGGGCTTTCCGAATGGCGCGCGCGCTGTGGGCTATGCGAACGGCAGCAATCCCATCGCGCTGATCATTCCGTGCCATCGCGTCATCGGCTCGGACGGAAGTCTCACCGGTTATGGCGGCGGCCTGCCGCTCAAACGCGCGCTTCTGGCTTTCGAAGCGGAGCATGCCGAGAAGCCTGGCGATCTCTTTGCACGCGCCGCCACGCGGCGATAAGCGTGTCGCGTTTGTCGTCGGGCGCGAGACCCAGCGCGTGCGCGAACCACTGCACGGCATCGGCATCGAGACCGTCCGCGGCGAGAACCGTGGCGTAGTTGAAGGCGCCGCGGAAATAGCCGGCTTCGGCGGAGCGGCGATACCACTCGCGGGCTTCGCCCAGATCGGGCGCCGTGCCCCAGCCTTCCTCGCAGCAACGTCCCACGAGACTCATGGCGCGCGGATGGCCTTGGGTTGCGGCGCGGCTGTACCAGTGAAATGCCGCCGCCGCGTCGCGCGCGACATTGTTTCCATCAAGATAGAAATGGCCGAGATTGTATTGCGCCCAGGCATTGCCCGCTTCCGCCGCGCGCGCATACCAGACGGCGGCGAGTTCGGCGCTGTGCGGGACGCCCCAGCCATGTTCGCAGCAGCGTCCCAGCATGTTCTGCGCCTCGGCGTTGCCCGCTTGCGCCGCGCGCGCGAACCAGGCAAAAGCGACCGGCCTGTTCTCTTCCACGCCTTCACCGGCAAGCAGCATGCGTCCGAGACGCACCTGTGCCTCTGCGATGTCGAGACGCGCCGCGGCCGCGATCCAGGGTGCCGCGTTCTCGGGATTGCCGCCCAGCAGCTTCGCAAGCGCCTGCGGATCCATCATGGTGAGGGCTGCCACACGCCAGGCATCTGCGCCCTGCGCGACGCTCATATCTCGGCCCAGCGGCGGATGAGGTTGTGATAGCAGGCGGTGAGACGGACGAGGGCCGGACTCTCTGGTGTCGCGCGCGTCAGGTCTGCAATAGCGCGGTCGAGATCGAACAGTATGGTCCGTTCGCCGTCGTCCTTGACCATACTCTGCACCCAGAAGAACGCCGCGATACGATACCCGCGCGTCACCGGCGTCACGCGATGAAGGCTTGTCGCGGGATAAAGGATCATGTCGCCGGCCGCGAGCTTGGCCATATGCGCACCGTAGGTGTCTTCGACGATCAGTTCGCCGCCGTCGTAGTCCTCCGGCGCGTTCAGGAAGAGCGTCGCGGAGATGTCGGTGCGGATGCGGTGTGCCGTGCCGGTCACTTGCCGGATCGCATTGTCGACATGGGCGCCGAAAGTCTGGCCTACTTCGTAGCGATTGAAGAGCGGCGGGAACACGCGAGCCGGAAGTGCCGCCGCGATGAACAGCGGATTGCGTTCGAGAGCCGCGAGCACCGAGTCGCGGAGCTTGCGGGACGCTTCGCAATCCTCCGGCAGTTGCAGATTCTCCTTCACGCGCGCCGACTGATAGCCGGCGGTCACGCGGCCGTCCGTCCATGGCGCATCGGCGAGAAGAGCACGCGCCGCCGCGAGCTGGTCGGCAGACAGAAGGGCAGGCACGCGCACGATCATCGTCAGAGGTCCAGAATGGCCGTCAGCATCAGCGTGCGTCCGGGCCCCGGCAGAACATGGTTTTCGGATGTCGCGGAATAATAGGAGTTCAGATAGTAATACGTGTCCGCCAGGTTGGTCGCATTGAGCTGCAGAGCCGCATGCTCGTTGAAGCGATACGATGCCATCGCATCCAGGGTGACATAGGACGGGATAATGTTCTGGCCCTGCGGATCGGCCGGGCGGCGGCCCATGTAATTGATGCCCGTTCCGACCTGGATGTCTTCGGTGAATTCATATGTCGCCCAGAGATTGAACTGGTTATGCGCCGTGTTGGGAATGGGACCCGTGAGGCCCGTGCCGGCGAGACCGGTCGCCGTTCCGGACAGATGGATATAGCCAGCGGTCAGTTCGAGCTGCTCGGCCACATAGCCAGTAGCGCCCAGCTGCAGGCCTTTCACCTCTTCGTTGCCGGAAAGCGACTGCAAGGTCGGATCGTCGGGATCGGAGATGCGTGCATTCGTCATCTGCGTGTCGAACAGCGCCGCGGTCGTGCTCAGCTTGTTGTCGAGCCACAGCATCTTGGCGCCGACTTCGAAAGTATGGTCCATTTCCGGAGGAAGATCGGCGTTCTTCGACGACAGGGTGAGGTTTTCCGCCGACGGGTCGTAGGACGTTCCGTAGGTGAAATAGAACGTCTGCGACGCATCGGGCTTGTAGATCAGCGATGCGCGCGGACTTGGGATGTTGTCGGTGTGACGGAAGCTCGCCGTGGACGGTGCGACGGGCTGGACGTAGTCGGCGTTGAAGCTGTCGAAGCGCACCGCGCCCTCGATGGTCCACTGATCGTTGAGGTCCATCGTGTCGATCACATAGGCGCTGGCTGTTTTGGCCGTCGTGTCGGGGCGCGAGCTCACTGCGGTCTGGTCGAGATCGATACCGCCGGTCTGAAGCGGATCGGGATCGAGCAGCGAGGTCGGTGGAATCTGCGAGATCTGGTTCGCATAGCGCACGAGATCGTCCGTTTCGCGGTCGAACTCGACACCGCCGATCAGCGTGTGCGTGAAGGGACCGGTCGCGAATTTGTAGGTCAGATCGGTATCGTTCATCAGCGTCGTTATGGTGCCGCTGGCGCTGGGGCGATCGCGGCAGATCGTGTCGGCCGAAAGCGGAAGCGTGGGCAGCGCGCAGGGGCTGCCGAAATTCGGCGCCGTGACGCGATAGTCGAACCAGTAATTGCCGTAACGGAACGAGTCGGTGAGCGATAGGCCGTTGCCGAAATCGTGCACGAGCTTTGCGGTCACGATGTTGGTGCTGCCTCGCGTCACGTCGCTCTGCGGCAGGCCGTAATAGGTCTTGCGTGGAACGGGCGCGGGCGAGCCGAAGACGAAGGGAATGCCGTAGTCGGGGATGCTGTCTTCTTCCTGATTCAGATAGCTCAGCGTCAGCGTCGTGTTCGTGTCGAGCCCGTAGGCGATCGACGGCGCGAAGCCCCAGCGGCGGTTGCGCACATAGTCGCGGTCGGCGACATGCGAATCCTCGCCCATCAGGTTGATGCGGAAAGCGGCATCGTCGGAAAGCAAGGTGTCGATGTCGGCGGTGGCGCGATAGCCGGGCGCATCGCTGGCGCTGACGCGCAATTCGTCGATCGGCTGAAGCTGCGGCGTCTTCGAAACCTGGTTGATCACGCCGCCGGTCGAGCCGCGACCGAAGAGCGTGGAGGCCGGGCCTTCTACGATCTCGAGCGCTTCCGTGTTGAAGGTGTCGCGGAAATAGGTGCCGGTGTCGCGCAGGCCGTCGAGATAGAAATCGTCGCTGGCCGAAAAGCCACGCAGATTGACGGTGTCGCCGTGCGCGCCGCCTTCGCCGGCATTGAGCGTGATGCCGGGCACGTTCTTCAGTGCATCCTGAAGGCTCGCCACGCCCTGTTCCTGCATGACATGCAGCGGGATGATGTCGATCGACTGTGGCGTGTCCTTGATATCCTCGGGCAGTTTGTCGAGGTGGGTCTTCTGCGCGGTCACGCTGACGGTCTCGATGTAACCCGGGTCCGCAACCTGCTGTTGCGCGAGCGCACCCGATGAAATCACAACCGCGCCAAGGCCGACGGTGGCCGCTTCCAATGCGCGGCGACGCTCTCTGCCCGAGTTGTCCAAATTCACAGTCATCCCTTTCCTGAAAACGCAATTGAGAATGATTTGCAACTAAGATCAACACATTGACCCATGTCAATGAGAATGAGTCGCAACTATGTCGCAGAAGCGGCGAAAGAGCTGATCCTTCACGGCGATGGCGCCGGGTTCGCCCGGCGAGGCTCCTTCAAGGGGCAGAGGAGGGGGGCTTCGCGCGGC
>Ga0335074_10005486_pt1 | contig 17545 bp, 19 predicted proteins | sample Lox_Sample_23_FD_206715 | JGI IMG/M metagenome (GOLD analysis project Ga0335074, IMG submission 206715) | Soil microbial communities from Loxahatchee National Wildlife Refuge, Florida, United States - Lox_Sample_2.3 | ecosystem: Environmental > Terrestrial > Soil > Wetlands | place: USA... | reverse complement strand
ACGGGTTACCTCACGGAGCGCTACCCCCGGCTGCCGCCGGACGCCGTGGCCCGGCGGGCGCGCTACGGCTACGCGCCGGACGCCGAGGGCCGGCTCCGGCCCCTGGCCGAAACCGAGGCCATGCGGGCGACCTGCGCTGGCCTTCGGGAGGACCTGGCCCCGGACCTGAGTGCCCTGGCCACGCCGGCGCTGCTGGTCCGCGGTGCGGACAGCGCCTTCGTCTCGGCCAGTGCGTTCGCGGCCACCCGCACCCTGCGGGCCGACCTGTGGGCCGTGGTCGTCGAGGGTGCCGATCACTACGTGCCCGAGGAGCGGCCAGCGCAGGTCGCTGCGCTCATCGCGGAATTCTCCGCCGAGGTGTTCGAAGGGAGCGGCTCATGAGCGAACGAATCGGTTTCCCGGCAATACCAGCTGAGGAGGTACGCGGCAGATGACATCCACCGTCAGCCCGGAAATCGGGGCCAGCCTGCGTGACCTGGCGCGGGCGCACCGCATCCTCGATCTCGAGGGCCACAACGACATGTCGCTCGGGCACCTGTCCTGGCGCGACCCGGAGGGCCGCGGGCTGTGGCTGAAGCGCGGCAACATCGGCCTGGAGGAGGTCCAGGACGGGGACTTCATCCTGCTCAGCTTCGACGGGGAGGTGCTGGCGGGCGAGGGCCTGCGGCACCTCGAGTGGCCGATCCACTCCGAGATCCTCCGGGCGCGGCCCGACGTGAACGTGGTGGCCCACACCCACCCGTTCCACGCCACCGCGCTGTCGGCGACGACCGCGCAGATCCGTCCGTACACCAACGAGGGCGTCTGGTTCACCGAGGCGGTCACGCACTTCAAGCTCACCAGCGACCTGGTCAACACCCCGCTGCTGGGCCGGGAGCTGGCCGTCGCGCTCGGCCCGTCCGCCGCGGTCCTGCTGAAGAATCACGGCGCCACGTTCGTCGGCGCCGGCATCCGGGAGGCCACGCTGGCCGGGGTCTTCCTGGAGAGGGCGGCCCGGGTCCAGCTCACCCTGGCCGCGTCCGGGCTGGAGCACACCTATCCCGACGCCGACGAGATCCGCCAGAAGCGGCTGACCATCTACCCCGACCGGGCCGTCGAGAACTTCTGGCAGTACTACAACCGCAAGCTCGACCGAGTGGAAGGCAGTGCCACATGACAGCAGGAGACATAAGCCGGGCCGCCATCATCGGCACCGGGACCATGGGACCGGGCATGGCCGCCACCCTGGCCCGGGGCGGCCTGGACGTCCGGTGCTTCGATACCAGCGAAGCGGCCCGCGATCGGGTGCCGGGCGAGGTGGCGGCGGCCCACGGCATCCTGGACCGGATCGGCGGTGCCGCGGCGGACCAGCGGGGGACCGTAACCGTTCACGCTGACCTCGCCGAGGCAGTGGCCGGCGCCGACCTGGTCCTCGAGGCCGTGCCCGAGAACCCGGAGATCAAGGCGGTAGTCTTCGCCGACCTCGACCGGCTGGCCCCGGCCGGGGCCATTCTGGCCAGCAATACCTCGGGCATTCCCATTACCCGGATCCAGCAGTCGGTCAAGGAGCCGGGCCGCGTCGTCGGCATGCACTGGTCCAACCCGCCGCACGTCATTCCCGTCATCGAGGTTATCGCCGGCGAGAGCACTTCCCCCGAGGTCGTGGAACGGCTGCGGACCGTGATCTCGGATCTCGGGCTGATCCCCGTCCGGGTGCTGCGCGACGTCCCCGGATTTGTCGAAAACCGGGTGCTCTACGCGATCATGCGCGAATGCCTGGCGCTGGTCGATTCCGGTGTCATATCGGCAGAGGAACTCGATACCTGCGTGCAGTGGGGAATCGGCTTCAAGCTCGCCGTGATCCCGCCGCTGCAGCTCCTGGACGTCGCCGGGCTCGATATATACCAGGCCGTCGCCAGCTACCTCAACGCCGATCTCAACGACCGCAAGGATGTCAGCGAGACGATCACCTCGCGGGCGGCGCGCGGCGAGCTCGGGATGAAGACCGGCAGCGGCCTGTTTAGCTACACCCCCGAGCAGGCGCAGGCCCTGCGCCAGCAGCGGGCCGCTGGCCTCGTCGCCGTGCGCAAGGCCATAAGCGGGTCGTGAGCCGACCTTTACCAGGACCGCGCGAGGAGTTTCAGATGGGGAGTTTCACCGGCCGGACGGCCATTGTCACTGGCGCTGCCCAGGGCATCGGAGCGGCGGTCGCCCGGCTGCTGGCAGCGCGCGGCGCGCAGGTCGTGGTGGCCGATATCAATGAGAAGGGCGGGGCCGAGTTGGCCGCCGGCCTCGGCGACCCCAGCTACGCCGTCGGGGTCGACGTGGGTGACGAAGCCTCGGTGGCCGCCCTGCACGAGCAGGTCATCAGCCGCAGCGGGCAGATCGACGTGCTGGTCAACAATGCCGCCCTGGTCCCCTTCACCGCCTGGGACGACATCGACTTCGCCGAATGGCGACGGATCATGCGGGTGGACCTCGATGGCGTCTACCTGATGTGCCGGGCATCGTCGGCTCGCATGCGCGAGCGGGGCTACGGCCGGATCGTCAACCTGGCCTCGAACACCTTCTTCGCCGGGACCCCGAACATGGCCGCCTACGTCGCGGCCAAGGGCGGGGTCATCGGCTTCACCCGCGCCCTGGCCACCGAGCTCGGCGGCTACGGCATCACGGTCAACGCCGTCAGCCCCGGCCTCACTGCCTCCGAGGGCGTCCTGGGCAGCGCGCACGCCGGGGGCTTCGACTTCGTTACGTCGATGCAGGCCCTGAAGGGCCGGGCCACGCCCGACGTGATCGCGCCGGCCGTGGTGTTCCTGGCTTCGGAGGAGGCCGGGTGGATTACTGGCTCGACTGTCAACGCCGACGGGGGACATGTCCGCCACTGACCCCGGGAAAGGGCTAAGCCCAATGCCGGGGATTTGACCCGGCGGGGGCAGACGCGGGGCCGGCGCAGCAGCAGCTGGCGGTCCAGCGTGGCGCGGTTGGGCGCGCAGGCTCGGCGTCGGATGCTCAGCCACGCCACTGTGGCACCTGCTGAAGCGCCCACTTGTTGCCGTCCGGGTCGGCGAAGAAGACAAACCGGCCCCAGTCGAGGTCCTGGATGTCGCTGACCTCGGCCCCGCGCTTGACAAGCTCCGCGTGCGCGGCCTCGACGTCGGCGACCACCATCTGCAGGCCGCGCACGCTCCCCGGCTCACCCTCGACGATGCCCCTGCCGATCGCGATCGAGCAGGCCGACCCGCGCGGGGTCAGCTGCACGAAACGGATCTCATCGCTGACCGTGTGGTCGTGGTCGGCGTTGAAGCCAACCTTGTCGGTGTAGAACGCCTTGGCACGGTCCACGTCAGAAACCGGGATGGCTACCAGCTCAAGCTTCATGTCCACCATTGGCTTGCCTCCTTGTGTCCTTGCTGTCTACCCCTTCACCCTAGGCGGCCATTAGGAAGATTACGTTCCTAATAGTGCGGCAAACTTGACGTCATGCTGGAAACATCGGCGCGGCTGCTGCGGCTGCTCTCGCTGCTGCAGACCCCGCGCGAGTGGACCGGCGCCGAGCTCGCCGAGCGGCTCGCGGTGTCGCCACGGACCGTCAGGAATGACGTGGACAAGCTCCGGGAGCTCGGCTATCCGGTGCTTGCCACCCGGGGGCCCGCTGGCGGGTACCGGCTCGGCGCGGGCGCGGCGATGCCGCCGCTGCTGCTCGACGACGACGAGGCCGTCGCGGTCGCGGTGGGCCTGCGGGCCGCCGCGACCAGAGCGGTCGCCGGGATGGCGGAAGCGTCGCTCGGGGCGCTCGCCAAGCTCGAGCAGGTCCTGCCCGCCCGGCTGCGCACCCGGGTGAGCGGGCTGCAGTCGATCATCACGCCCGTGCCCTTCGCGTCGCAGGGCCCGGTAGTCGACCCGGACGTGCTGACCGCGGTCGCGGCGGCGTGCCGCGCCAGCGAGCGGCTACGGTTCTCGTACGCGTCGCATGACGGGTCGGTCAGCGACCGCGAGGCAGAACCGTACCAGCTGGTGAACTGGGGGCGGCGCTGGTACCTGGTCGCGTTCGACATCGGCAGGAACGACTGGCGGACGTTCCGGGTGGACAGGGTGACCCCGCGGACGCCCGGCGGCCGGCGGTTCACGCCGCGCCCACTGCCCGCGGCCGACATCGCCGACTGGGTAGCCAGGCGCGTCGCGACCGGCGGGTGGCAGTACCGGGCGCGGGTGACCGTGTTCGCCCCGGCCGCCGCCGTCAGCGAGCGGATCGGGCCGTACGTGGGGACCGTCACCGCCGTCGACGATCAGACGTGCGTGCTCGACACCGGATCAGACAGCATGACGACGATGGCGGTCTACCTCGGGTTCCTCGGCTGGGACTTCCGGGTGGACGCGCCGCCGGAACTGGTAGCCGAAGTGCGCGCGCTCGCCGAGCGGTACGAGCGCGCGCTGCCCGATCAGTCAGGGCGCGGCTAGTCCGGGCTAAGCCCGGCTTAACGCCCCGCCCCCTGGCCGAGGCTTCCGCAGAGGCCGGGAAGGCCTGGGCTGGACGGCAAGATGAATCTAGTATAACGACAGGATGAATAGGTTTTGTGAGTCGCGTTCGGCGCTTCCTGATATCTCAGAATCTGAGCCATGAGACTGCTGAGGACATCGCTGCCCGTGGTGCTGAGGAAGCTGCTGATCGCCGGCGTCGGTCTGTGCGCGGCGGGTGCGGCCGTGGTCATCGCCGCCGGCCCGGCTCAAGGATCGTCCGGGGGAACCGTCGAGTACTGGGGGGACACCGGCAACGACGAGCTATATGCACCGGTCGCGCTGAGCCTGCCCGGCCCGGTCGCCGAGATCGGCAGCTCCAACTCCGCCGAGTACGCGCTGCTGACCAACGGCACCCTCTACGCCTGGGGGGTAGGAACCAACGGAGAGCTGGGCAACGGCGGCACGGCCAGCTCCTTGGATCGGCCGGTGCAGGTGGATTTCCCCGCCGGGGTGCGGATCGCTTCCATCCCGACCGACGTGATGCCTGATAACTCCGCCTTCGCCATCGACACCACCGGCCATGTCTGGGCTTGGGGCTACAACCCCAGCGGCGCCTTCTGCCTGGGCAGCAAGCAGGAGTACACCACGCCGGTGAGGTTGCCGTTCACCGGCGTGAGCGCCCTGGCCGGCGGCGGCAATCACGCCACCTACGACGCTGACGGGACCTTGTACTCGTGCGGCGGCAACCAGTACGGGCAGCTCGGCGACGGCAGCACGCAGCCCAGCACGACCCCGGTCAGGGTGGACGGGCTGGACGGAGAGCGGGTCACCAGCCTGGTGGCGTCGTGGTGTGACACCGGGGCCGTGCTGTCCGATGGGGAGTACTACGACTGGGGTTATGACGGCGCCGGGCAACTGGGTGACGGGAGAATAGGGGCATCGTCCGACGTGCCGGTCCGGCTGGGACTGCCTGGCCCGGTGACACAGGCCGCCGAGGGCGGTTCTTTGGCCGACAACGGGCAGACGCTGGTGCTGCTGTCGGATGGGTCGGTGTACGCCTGGGGTAATGATGACCACTACCAGCTGGGCGACGGCCGGACAGCCAGCGAAGATCTCCCCGAGAAGATCCTCCCGCCGGCCGGGGTAACCTACCGGACCCTGGCCACCGGGGGGAACACCTCGTACGCCATCTCAACGGCCGGGAAGGTCTACGCGTGGGGCAACGGCCTCGTCGGCCAGCTCGGCGACGGCCTCAGCACACCGGCGAAGCAGCCGGTCATAATCCTGTCCAGGGCCACGGCGATCTCCTCGACCGCCGCCGACGCCGTGGCGAGCGTGGGGTCCTAGCGCCGGGCGGCCGCCGGTAAGGCCCTGGCGCTACGGTCTGCGCTGGCCGAGGATTGCGGCGAGCACCTGGTCGGTTGCGGACAGATCGGGCAGCACGGCGTGCGCGCCGGAGGCGGCGAGTTCCGGCCCGGAGAACCCGCCGGTCGCCACGCCGACCGCCCGGGCCCCGGTGGCCAGCGCCGCCGCGACGTCAAGCGGGGTATCCCCGATCATCACCGTCGCCTGGCCGCCGAAATCACCCCCGTACTGGCGGGCCGCATTGCTCCGGGCCAGGGGCACGAGTTCGGCCCTGACCTCGTGCGCGTCGCCGTAGGCGCCCGTGTCCAGGTCGAGATGCTCGGTCAGGCCGAGCGGGCGGAGCTTCACCTCGGCCAGCGGGCGGATGTTACCGGTCAGCAGCGACTGCACCACGGCCATCCGCGCCGCCTGGCCGTCGCCGAGCCCGCCGAGCCCGCTTAGCCCGTCAAGCCCGCCGGGCCTGCCGAGTTCCGCCAGCGCGGCCATAGCCTGGGCGGCGCCCGGCAGCACCCGGGCCCGCTCCGCGACCAGGCCGGCCAGGCCCGGGGCGCGGGCCGCCATGGCGCGGTGGAACGCGTCCACCCGCTGCCGCGGCTCGTGCACCCCAGCCAGGGTCAGCACCTCGAGCGCGATGGCCCGGTCGGTCCGCCCGGCCATGGACCCGGGCTGCGGCATCTGGCCGCCGAACATCTCGCCGAACGTCGCCTGGTACAGCTCCCGGCCCACCCCGTCGGAGTCGACCAGCGTGTGGTCGACATCCCACAGGATCAGCAGCCGGCGCACGCGGTGACGTTATCAGCAGACCGGGACAACCCGGTCAGGCCATCCGGCCCAGGCCCGGATAGTCGACGACCACGCCCTCGGCGTCGAACGCGACATCGGCCGAGAAACTCCCGCTCTCGTAGCGGATCACGCTGAGCGGCCCAGGCCACGGCAGTCCCGGCTCGAACGCAGGGCCGTGGCGCAGGGGCGTGTAGCGCTGCAGCGCCGGGGTGACGGCCAGCCACGGGACGCGGACGAACGCCATCAGGAACTCGGCCGGATCCCCGCCACCGAGCAGGCCGCGGCGCAGCACCGGCATCGTGTTGGTGACCGGGCACTCACCGAGGTCACAGTCGAGGGCCTCGGCCAAGGCCGCCGGGTCGCCGCCCGGCGGCGGCGCGCCCGGCACGCCGGGGTCGCCGTCCGATCCAGCGTCGACGGCCCATCCCCCCTGCTGGTCGCGGGTGAGCTCCAGGTGGCGGCCCCAGCCAGCACCCCACGCGCGCACCGAGAGCCTGCGCGTGACCAGCCCGTCCCCGCAGTCCAGCTCGTATTCCAGCCGGTAGGGGAGCGGGTCGCCGCTGACCGCCACCCCGGCCGCCCGCAACTGACCGCCGCCCAGCTCGATCTCGGCGAACTCGGCCCCGCGTTCCTTGACCCAGGCGATCGCGCGCATGAGCGGACATCCTACGGCCGCCGGCGCGCGGCCGGTGTTCCCACCGGTTGCCGGTGGTGGCGACTAGACTCGCCGGGACGACAAGCAGGTGCATGGTGATCGGCGGTGGGCAAGATGGCAGGCCGGATCCGCGACGAGGATATCGCGCTGGTCCGTGAGCGATCCGCGGTCGACGAGGTCGTGGGGGAGTACCTGCAGCTCCGCAACGCCGGCGGCGGCTCGCTCAAGGGGCTGTGCCCCTTCCACGACGAAAAGACGCCGTCCTTCAACGTCACCCCGGCCCGCGGGCTCTGGTACTGCTTCTCCTGCACCGAGGGCGGCGACGTCATCAAGTTCGTGCAGCGGATCGACAACCTGGGCTTCGCCGAGGCGGTCGAGCGGCTGGCCGCCCGGGCCGGGATCGAGCTGCGGTACGAGCAGGGCGGTACCGTCCCGGGACGGGAGCACTCCCACCGCCGGCGGCTGATCGAGGCGCACCGCGCCGCCGCCGAGTTTTATCTTGAACGGGTAGCCACGGCCGGCGCCAGCTCCGCTCGCGCGTTTCTCTCGTCGCGGGGGTTCGCCGAGCCCGACTGGGCCCGGTTCGGCGTCGGCTACGCCCCGGCCGAGTGGGATGCGCTGGCCCGGCACCTGCGCGGCCGTGGGTTCACCGACGACGAGCTGCTGCGCGGCGGCCTGGCCCGGCAGGGCCGGCGCGGCCCCATCGACATGTTCCGCAACCGGCTGATCTGGCCGATCAGGGACCTGACCGGGGACGTGATCGCGTTCGGGGCCCGCAAGCTGGCCGAGGAAGACGAACCCAAGTACCTGAACACCCCGGAGACGCCGCTGTTCAAGAAGAGCGCGGTGCTGTACGGCGCCGACCTGGCCAAGCGGGACATCTCGCAGCGCCGCCAGGCGGTGATCGTGGAGGGCTACACCGACGTGATGGCCTGCCACCTGTCGGGGCTCACCACGGCCGTGGCCACCAGCGGGACCTCCTTCGGCGAGGGTCACATCAAGATCTTGCGCCGGCTGCTCCTTGACTCGGACAAGTTCCGGGGCGAGGTCATCTTCACCTTCGACGGCGACGCGGCCGGGCAGCGGGCGGTCGGGAAGGCGTTCGCCTTCGAGAGCGACTTTGTCACGCAGATGATGTGCGCCGTGCAGCCCGACGGCCTCGACCCGTGTGACCTGCGGCTCAAGCATGGGGACGCGGCCGTCAGGGACCTGGTCGCGCAGCGCGTCCCGGTGTACGAGTTCGCCATCCGCAGCGAGCTCCGCAAGCACAACCTGGACACCAACGAAGGCCGCCTGGCGGCGCTGGACGCCGCCGCGGCGATCATCGGCCGGATCAAGGACTACGGCTTGCGGGACCGGTACGCGGTCAACCTGGACCGGTGGCTCGGGATGATGGACGAGGACTTCGTGCTGGCCCGGGTGCGCGCTCAGGCACCGTCCGGGCCAGGGTCGAGACGGTCCGGGCGCCCCGCTGGCGATGGCCGCGCGAACATCAACGGACGCCCGCAGCGCGGTACCGGGCGGCCGGACCAGTCTCGTCCGGCCGGCCGGGAGAACGGCGCCGTGAATGGCGCGAGGGACACCGAGTTCCGCTACGACATGGGCGATCCGGTGATCCAGCTTGAGCGCGAGACGCTGAAGCTCGCGGTGCAGCGGCCGGCGCTGTGCGGGCCCGCCTTCGACGCACTCGGGGCCGAGTGCTTCACCGCCCCCGTGCACGGGTCTGTGTTCGGCCTCATCGCCCAGTGCGGCGGCGCGGGCAGTGCGGCCGGAGGCCGGGAATGGGCCGAGCGGCTGCGCGCCGCCGCCCCCGATGACCGGGCGCGAGGGTTCGTCACCCGGCTCGCGGTTGAGCCGCTGCGCGCGCCCCGTTCCGATGGTGAGGCGGACGCCCGGTACGCCGACGCGGTTCTGGCCCGGGTCGAGGAGCTGGCCGTCAGCCGGCAGATCGCCGTGATCAAATCGCGGCTGCAGCGGCTGAGCCCGGTGGAGGAGACGGCCGCGTACAACCGGATGTTCGGTGATCTGGTTTCGCTTGAGCAGCGCCGCAAGGTGCTCTCCGACCGGGCGGCCGGTGCGCTGTAATCGCTCCGTAACAGATAAGGCCGATCGCGTCACTAGCGGCAAGGTGACAATATTAGATCCCGCCAATGCCTGATTCGTGACGCACACTTGTCTGCATGAGCCTTACGGCCCTCCCCCCGGTCGACCAGGTAACCGATGTCGTTGCCCGGGCCCGGGAACGCGGGACGGTCGCCATGGCCGACCTCACGTCCGCGTTTGACCGCTGCGATCTGCCCGCAGAAGCCGTCGAGGGCGTGCTCCGGCTGCTGGCGGACGAAGGCGTCGAGATCATCGAAACTCCGCCGGAGGATCCGGAGGACCTGCGGCGTGAAGCCCAGGCGGACGGGGCCAGGCGCGCGGTCACCGGGGACCTGGTCCGGATCTACCTGCGGGAGATCGGCCGAGTGCCGCTGCTCACCGCCCAGGACGAGGTGGACCTGGCCAAGGCCATCGAGGCGGGCCTGTTCGCCGAGGAGAAGCTGCAGGCCGACGGCACGCCGGTGCCCGAGGCCAGCCCAGTCGGGCTCGGCGCCGGGCTCGCCGAGCTGGCCCTGCTCGCCGCCGAGGGAATGCACGCCAAACAGCGGCTGATCGAGGCCAACCTGCGGCTGGTCGTGTCGATAGCCAAGCGCTACATCGGCCGCGGCCTGGTCTTCCTGGACCTGATCCAGGAGGGCAACCTCGGCCTGATCCGCGCCGTGGAGAAGTTCGACTACACCAAGGGATACAAGTTCTCGACGTACGCCACCTGGTGGATCCGCCAGGCGATCACCCGGGCCATCGCGGACCAGGCGCGGACGATCCGGATCCCGGTGCACATGGTCGAGACGATCAACAAGATGGCCCGGATCCAGCGCCAGCTCCACCAGGATCTGGGACGTGAGGCCACCCCGGACGAGATCGCGATGGAGATGGGGCTGAGCCCGGAGCGGGTGGCCGAGATCCAGCGGATCGCCCAGGAACCGGTCTCACTGCAGTCACCGATCGGCGAGGAGGACTCCGACCTCGGGGACTTCATCGAGGATGCCGACGCGGTCGTGCCCATGGAGGCGGCCGCGTTCATCATGCTCCAGGACCAGCTGGAGCAGGTGCTCGACAACCTGACGGTCCGCGAGCAGCGCATCATCCAGCTGCGGTTCGGCCTGACCGACGGCCATCCGAGGACGCTGGAAGAGGTCGGCCGGGAATTCGGCGTGACCCGTGAACGCATCCGCCAGATCGAGTCCAAGACGCTGGCCAAGCTCCGGCATCCGAGCCGGGCGCAGATGCTCCGCGAGTATCTTGCGTAGGCCGTAGCGTCTTATGGCTTTGTAATCAGCGCCTGACCTGCATAGATGCGATCTGAGCGCCGATCTAAGGTCAACCGTAACTTACGCGTCGCTCTTGGCAAAGATACTCGCGGCCATGGAATCCGACCTCCGGCAGCTTCTGGCGTTCTGGCGGCGCCACCTTGAGGCTGAGCGCAAGAGCCCGCACACGCTGAAGACCTAGACCGATAGCGTGATGTACTTCCTGGCCTGGTGCGAGGCCGAGGAGCGCCCAGCCGTGCTCGACGAGGACACCGTTGTCGACTGGATCAACTCCCTACACCAGGCGGGAAGACCCCGGCGACCGCGGTGTCGCGACAGGCCGCGGTGCGCCGGTTCTCCAAGTGGCTGGTCGGCAAGGGCTACATCGAGACCGACCTGCTGCGCGACCTCGAGCGGCCCAAGCTCGACGAGGCGCCCCTGATGCCGCTGACCGATGCCGAGCTGCGTGGCGGCGATGCGGGCGAAGATGGAGGAAGACTGAGCGCCCGCAAGCCGTAGCCCTGCTATGGCGGCCGGGGATTGACGACTACGAAAGCTATGTGACACTGGGCAGGTGACCGAGCCGCTGGGGCCCGCGACAGTGCGGGCGCAACTCACCTGGGGAGACCTAGACAGCCTCCCGGTGCTGGCCGCTAACCAGTTCATTGTGCAGCTTTCAGCGACGGAGGCTCCGAACACCCCTTCCGATATCGTTCTTACAGTGGGATACCTCGCGCCGCCCTTGCTGATTGGGACGCTCGAAGAGCAGCAGCAGGCTGCCGCCGCCGTGGATCATCTGACGGTCCGTCCCGTTGCCCGGTTCAGCGTTCCCACCGCGAAGGCGGCCGAGTTGGCGCGGCTTCTACAGGACGTTGTTCAGCGCGTGGAAGCGACTAGGCGGCAGCCATGAGCGTGGCGACCTTCGAGGTTCTGATCGGCGGCCCGCAGGAGGCAGATGTCTCGCTGGCTGGTGCGGCGCAGGTTGGCCACCATGTCGACCTGCATGTCTGGACTGCTGTAACCGCACCTGCCGTGCCTGACCCAACTGGAACTCCGGCCCTGATAGTGCTCCCGGGGCTGCAGCGGGCACTGAGTGTCCGGGTCTACGAGACCACGGTGGATGTAGCCGTCGAGGATCCCGCCACCGGGATATTCGGCAGTGGTGAGACGCTGCCCGCCGCTGTCGAGGATTTCCAGGAGGCGCTGCGGGATCACCTCGCCGTACTTGCTGAAGATGACGAGCTCGCCCCCGCCCTGCAGCATCAGCTGGCCATCCTGCGGGGCTATTTCGGCGATTCCTGACGACAGGACGTTAGCGTGCCGCGATCGGCTAAGGCTCGTGCGGTGAAGGCCGCCCTGCTCGCGAAGGGCATGATTCCTGACGAGAATCATCACCTTATGCTGCGGAAAAAGGTGGAGGGCGTCACGACGCTCGTCACCAGGATGTCCCGTGATGACAGAGAAATCCGTGGTGACCTGGTGGGCTTAATGGCGCGCCAATGTTGCCTGCGGCCCGCTGAGTTCTGGGATCTGATCGATTGCCCGCTCGGCGAGGAACAGTGGGATGAACTGATCAAGAAGCGCTGTGCTGACGGGCGTAATCCGTACATCGGCCAATAGACCGCCACAAGCGCTAGTTCCAGCGGGCTACCGGCGGCCGGTGGCGTTCGCGGCCGGCCGCGCTTACCGTCTCAGCTCGTCGAACCGGGCGTCGTCAGGGGCGCCGTGCTCGTTCAGCTCGGTGATCAGCAGCGCGTTGAGGTACCGGCGGTAGCGCAGGAACCTGCTCAGGACGTTCATTTGCCCTCCGTGGTGGGGTGGCTGCCCGGCCGCCCGGGGTCGATCGCGTGCCTCAGCGGCTCTCAAGCGGCCTGGAGCATGCCGGGCCTTACCGAGGCATGTGTTTGCGGCTGGCTCAGGGCGTCGTTGCGGCGGGCGGCGTGTTCGCAGCGGCGCGCGGCGCGGCGAGCAGCTGGGGCGCGGACGGCGCGAGGATGTACCGGCGATCGCCACGCCAGCTGCGGCCGGGGAGCGGGAACAGCGACGGCCTGGTCACGGCCGCAGGGCCGCGCGGAGCATGCCGGCCGCCTCGGTGATCTCCTCGGCCAGCCGGTCCAGCTTGCGGGCGACCGCCTCGGCCTTGTCGGGTGGCACGGGCAGCCGCTCGGCGACTTCGGCCAGGTCAGTTAATACGCCGCCGATCGTCTCGGCGGGCTCGGTCTCGGGGGTGGGGTGATCAGTCATGGCCAGCAGCCAACTGCGGTCGGCGCGTATCGTGAAGACGTTGACCCGTGGCCTGTGGCCTGGTCAACACAAGTCCACGGCGATTGGTACGCGCGGTGAGCGAGTTCGGCAGCGAGGTTGCGCGCCTGCTGTCTGAGCGGGGCATGTCCCTGCGCCAGGCGGCCAGGCTGACGCACTACGACGCGTCCTACCTGTCCAAGGTGATCAGCGGGACCAAGCCGGGCTCTCGGCAGCTGGCCGGTGCGCTCGACCGGCTGCTCGGCGCGGACGGGGCCTTAACGGACATGATCACCGACAAGCCGGCCGCCGCGGTGATGCCCGTGGACGATGACGAGACCGAGGCGTGGGAGCTGGCGCGCATGGCCACCGCGAGCGACGTCGGCGCCGCCACGCTTAGCCGGATCGAGCAGGCCGTCGACGCCCTGGCCGTCGCCTACCCGGGCACGCCGCCCGCCGAGCTGCTCGGCCGGGTGCGCCGTCACCTCGGCTACGTCGCCCGGCTGCTGGACGCGCGGATGACGCTGGCCGAGCACCGGCGGCTGCTGGTCGCTGGCGGGTGGCTGTCGCTGCTTGCCGCAACGTGCGCGATCGACCTGCGCTGGTGGGACGCGGCGTCGGCGCGGCTGCGCACGGCCGCGCATCTGGCCCGCGAGACCGGTCACGCCGAGATCGCCGCGTGGTGCCTGGAAACCCGGGCTTGGCAGCTGCTGACCGTCGGCGACTACCCGGCCGCCGCCGGGCTGGCCCGCGACGCCCAGGCCGCCGCGCCGCGCGCCTCCAGCGCCCACATCCAGGCGACCGCGCAGGAAGGCCGCGCGCTGGCCCGTCTCGGCGACCCGGCCCGGGCCGACGCCTACGCCGCGCTGGCCCGCGTCGAGGCGCTCGTCTCCCCGCTGCCGATGCCAGAGCAGCCAGAGCACCACTACCGCTACGACCCAGCCAAGTCGGAGGCGTACACGGCGACCACGCTGTCATGGCTCGGCGACCCGGCCGGCGAGAACGTCGCCCGGTCGGTGCTCGATCGGCTCGAATCGTCGGTCGACGGGCCGCCGAGGCCGCGGCGCGCGGCGTCGGCCCGCATCGACCTGTCGCTTGCGCTGCTGGCCGCGGATAAGCCCGACGAGGCCGTCGGGGTCGCGCTGCAGGCCGTCACCTCCGGTCGGCTGGTGCCATCGAACTACTGGCGGGCCCGCGAGGTCGTCCAGGCCGTCGAGGCGGCCGGGACGGGTGAGGCGGCCGAGCTGGCCGAGGCGTACCGCGAGTTCTGCGGGCCGGGTGTCACGGCCGGGCGCCGGGAGCTGCCCGGATCGCCAGGCTGACGCTGCGCGTACCAGAGTGAAGGCGCCCTGCACCGGCCGCAGCCGACCGGGCGCCTTCTTGACTCCGAGGTCCGATGCCGCAGGCCAGCGCCTTGATCCACATCGGAGCCATTGGAGCTGTGGGTGTCCACGCAGGTCACCATGCATCGGAGTGCCCCGATGCCGCATCGGAGTCGCTGCACGCTGCACCGCGACACTCCGGCGCGATTCTGCGGTTACCACGTTACGCCGCAGGTCAGAGCCTTGATCATGTAACGCCGGTAACGGCTGGCCGCGTTTGCGCACCGCCACTGCCCACGTACCCCGGGCGTCAGATCGACGGATGAAAAGGGTTCAGTATCTACGCAGGCACCTTTGGCTTGTCCGGAATGGGCCTTTGCTTGTGCCTGGTGGCCGATGGGAGGAGGAGGGCGGGCAGCAGAGTCAAGGCGGTGAGACCGATCGCCCACCAGAAGGCAGTGTCGAAGGCGGGGCCGCGGGCAGCGGCGGTCAGGGCGTGATGGCTGAGGATCTCGCTGGCCAGGATTACGGCCAGGACCGCGGCTCCGAATGACCCGCCTATTTGCTGGACAATTCTGATGGTGCTGTTCGCGTCGGGAATCTCAGCCGCAGAGATGTCCCTGAACGCGCCGGCTATGACCGCGATGGTGACCGCGGACAGGCCGGCCCCGCGGACGAATAGCGCTCCGGCCAGCAGCCACTGGCTGGTAGCCGGGCCGGCCCAGGCGAACGGCAGGGTGCCGAGCAAGGTCAGGACCAGCCCGGTGAGAACTACCGGCCGGGCGCCAATGAAGTCGGCGACCTTGCCCGCGATGCCGCGCGGCAGCAGCGAGCCGATGCCCAGCGGGGCCAGGAGCAGGCCCGTGGCGAGCACGCTCTTGCCCAGGACCTGCTGGTAGTAGAGCGCGAGGAGCAGCAGCGGCCCGTAGACGGACAGCCCAGCCAGGAAGACGACGACCGTTGCCGCGGCGAAGGAGCGGATGCGCAGCACGCGCAGGTCGATCAGCGGCTGGTCGGGCTTGCGCAGCGCGTGCGTGACGAAGGCCCCGGTGCAGGCGAGGCCGGCCACCAGTGGCGGCCAGGCGTGTGTGCTCGCGAAGCCGTGCGGCCCGGCCGCCTGGGCGAGACCGTAGATGATCAGGCCCACGCCCGGCGACAGCCAGGCCAGGCCCAGGACGTCAAGCGGGGGCTTGCGCTGTCCCGGGGCGCTGGCCGGCAGGCCCTGCCCGGCGAGTACCAGGGCGGCCAGGCAGACCGGGACGTTGACGTAGAAGATCCAGCGCCAGGTCAGGTGGCTGATGATCAGGCCGCCGATGACCGGGCCGAAAACCGGGACAACCACAACCGGGAGGCTGGCGACGGTCGCGGCCCGGCCCATCCGTCCCGGTCCGGCCGCCTGGGTGATCATCTTGGTGCCAAGGGTCATCATCAGGCCGGCCGCTGCGCCCTGGACCAGCCGGAACACGATCAGGCTGGTCATGCCCCAGGCCGCTCCCGACAGCGCGGAGAAGGCCGCGAACATGGCCAGGGACGACAGCCAGACGTTCTTGGCGCCGGACCGCTCGGCCGCCCAGGCGCTCACCGGCATGGCCATGCCCATCGCCAGCAGGTACCCGGTGATAGTCCACTGGCTGGTGGCCACCGGGGAACGCATGGCCGTGCCGATCGTAGCCAGGGCCACGTTGACGATCGTGGTGTCCAGCGCCGGCGCCAGCAGTCCGAGGACGATGACCCAGATCAGCTTGCGCAGCGCAGGGTCAACGCCCTGCTCAGGCGCGGAGGCCCCGCTCATAGTCGGCTCCGTCCGTAGCTTAGAGACGCGCCGTCTCTTGGCCATACAGTACTCTAAGAGACGGAGCGTTTCTACATGCCAAGAGCAAGCACCGACCGGCGGAGCCGGAACAAGGCCGACCGCACCCGCGATAGCGCCATGCGCGTGCGGCGCCATGGCGCCGAGCTTGAGAACGCGCTGCTGCAGGCAGCGTGGGACGAAGCGCGCGCGGCCGGCTATGCCGGCCTGACCATGGAAGCCGTGGCCGCCCGGGCGGGCACCGGCAAGGCAGTGCTCTACCGCAGGTGGCCCAGGCGCGCCGAGCTGGTCCTCGCCGCGATGCGGCACCATGTGGGGTCGATTGCCAGCCAGATCCCCGACACGGGCGACCTGCGCGAGGACGTCCTCATCGTGCTCAGGCAGATCAGGGACCGCGCCGAACAGATCGGGCCGGACATCATCCACGGGCTCCGGATGGAGGCGCACGACCTGCCGCCAGAGGCACTCGAGATCACGCCGGCCGTCATGATGACCCTCCTGACCAGGGCCGCCGAACGTGGCGAAATCCCGCTAGAAAAGGTCACTCCGCTGATCGCCGCCTTGCCCGGCATTCTGATCCGTCACGAGCTGTTCCTCTCCAGCGCGATAGTTTCCGAGGCTTACCTCACCGAGATCGTCGATAGCATCCTGCTCCCCCTGGTGACGACCGCTGACCGTCAGTAAGTGCTCCGCGCGCCCGGCCCCGGCGATCAATACCGGGAATTGTCGGTTCCATCAGGGACAATGGGGCCGTGGGGTCTGGCGTCAAGGTCGGCAGCCTGCTGCGGGAGGCACCGTTCGGGCTGCATGCGCGCTTCGGCGAGCGTGTCGACGGACGGGTCTGGTTTCACCTTGTGGCGCTGGCCGCGATGACCAATACCGGCGAGCCCGTTATCGTCGGCGGGAAGGGGCCGGGCCGCGGCAACTATGGGCTCGTCCGGGCCGGCAGCTACCGCAACTACGCCGGGCTGGTGACCGGGCACGTGGCCGATGACGACTTCACCGACCTGGCCGTGCAGGCCACCATCGGCGGCTCGCCGCCGCGGCATTTGCTGGACATGGAGGGGGCGCTCGTGGTCCGGTTCAACCCCAGGGAAGTCGCCGAGTGGGTTGAGCACATCGCCAGAAACGCCATGAGCTTCGGCGGGCCCATGGACGAGACGGCCAGGGAGTACGCGCAGCGGATCGCGCCGTTCACGACCCTGACCGACGAGGATCTGGCCACCCTCGACGCCTTCCCTGGCGACGAGGACGACGCCGCGCACGGCTAAGCGCGACCTGGCGGGCTGAGCCTGGTACTTCGCGCCTGAGGCTAATCCGACGAACCGGGCGGGCGCCTGGTGGCCGCGTAAGACCCATCGCCGGATGCCTGCGCAGGGCCCGTCTGCTGCGGGTTCCCGTTCCGGTGCCGCATGCCGGGCAGGTGGTCCCCGACCTTGTCCCTGGCCGTTCCGGCCAGCTTCGGCATCCGGTCGTGGAACTCGTCGGTGACCTTCTGCTTGGCCGCCTTGGCCAGTCCGGCCGCCTGGGCCTGAACCGCGCCCGCCGCCTGCTGCGCCGCCGGGCTGTCGGCCACGCG
>Ga0335074_10005485_pt1 | contig 17548 bp, 15 predicted proteins | sample Lox_Sample_23_FD_206715 | JGI IMG/M metagenome (GOLD analysis project Ga0335074, IMG submission 206715) | Soil microbial communities from Loxahatchee National Wildlife Refuge, Florida, United States - Lox_Sample_2.3 | ecosystem: Environmental > Terrestrial > Soil > Wetlands | place: USA... | reverse complement strand
CGGTCGGCGTCGGCGTGCGGCTCGTCGCGGGTGTTGATGATCCCGCGTTTCAGTGTGGTCTCCAGCCCGACCTCGACCTCGATGTAGTCGGCCCGCTGGGACAGCTGGAAGCCCGGCTCGTCGCCGGCGGGCCCGATGCCGACCCGGCCCGAGCCGGTGACCACCTGACGGGACACCAGGAACGGCGTCAACCCCGCGATGACGGCCGAGAATGGCGTCTGCCGGCTCATCAGGTAGTTCTCATGCGACCCGTAGGAAGCGCCCTTGCCGTCGACGTTGTTCTTGTACAGCTGCAGCTTGGCTGCACCCGGCACGCTCGCCACGTGACGGGCGGCGGCCTCCATCACCCGCTCGCCGGCCTTGTCCCAGATCACCGCGTCGAGCGGGTCGGTGCATTCCGGCGCGGAATACTCCGGGTGCGCGTGGTCGACGTAGAGCCGCGCGCCGTTGGTCAAGATCATGTTGGCGGCACCGACTTCGTCCGCGTCGACGACCGGCGGCGGGCCGGCCGAACGGCTCAGGTCGAATCCGCGGGCATCTCGCAGCGGCGATTCCACCTCGTAGTCCCAGCGGGTCCGCTTGGCGCGCTGAATGCCGGCGGCGGCCGCATAGGCCAACACCGCCTGCGTCGAGGTCAGGATCGGGTTGGCGGTCGGGTCCGACGGCGACGAAATGCCATACTCGACCTCCGTCCCGATAATCCGTTGCATGCCACCAGCCTAGGCGTGGCGATGGCGCACCCCGCGCCGGGGGAACCGCCCGGCGGTGTTGCGGGGAGATGAACAGGGCAGATCGCCCATTGACGCTAGTGACTGAAGTGATTACCTTCACCCTGGTGCCTGCCCACGCTGCGCCAGACCCCTCGACCGGCTTGTCCGGGCAACGCTACGGCGAAGTCCTTCTTGTGACGCCGGGCGAAGCGGGGCCCCAAGCCACCGTCTACAACAGCTATCCACTCAACGACTGTCCGGCCGAGTTGTGGTCGGCGCTCGACGCGCAGGCCATCGCGACCGAAAACGGCGCTGCCACAGCGCTACTCAACGGACCGCGCTACTGGCTGATGAATTCCATCGAAAAGGTGTCCCAAGGCCCGAAGATCATCAAGAATTTCGGCGGCATCGACATGCAGTTGCAGGCCACGGTTTTGCTGACCGCGATGAACCCGGCGCCCTACACCGCGAACCAGGTCAACCGCCACACCATCTTCACCTACGACGCCGGCGAAGAGGTTTACGAGCTGCAGGATCCCGCCTTCCGGCGCTGGGTGATGCAAACCTGGAGCCAGATCGTCGATCCCAACTTGTCGCGGGGCGACCTACGCGGACTCGGCGACCGGCTCAACTTGCCGGAGGGGTGGACCTACCAAGCACGAGTGCTGGACAGCCCATTACAGATCGACACCGCTGAACGCGCCGCGCTGGTTTTGCAGGACGACCTGACCAACAGCTATTCGCTGATAACCAATTGAACCTGTCGTTACAGGTACTGGCCGAGGTTGGACTCGGTGTCGATAGCCCGCGACGCGCTTGAGCTCTTGCCGGTGACCAGGGTGCGAATGTAAACGATCCGCTCGCCCTTCTTGCCTGAAATCCGTGCCCAGTCATCGGGATTGGTGGTGTTGGGCAGGTCTTCGTTCTCGGCGAACTCGTCGACGATCGAATCGAGCAGGTGCTGGATGCGCAGACCGGGCTGACCGGTCTCCAGCACCGACTTGATCGCGTTCTTCTTCGCCCGGTCGACGACGTTCTGGATCATCGCACCGGAGTTGAAGTCCTTGAAGTACATGACTTCCTTGTCACCGTTGGCGTAGGTGACCTCCAGGAACCGGTTGTCGTCGATCTCGGCGTACATCCTGTCGACGACCTTTTCGATCATCGCCTTGATGCACGCCCCGCGGTCACCGTCGAACTCGGTGATGTCGTCGGCGTGCACAGGCAGCGTCTCGACGAGGTACTTGGAGAAGATGTCCTGCGCCGATTCGGCGTCGGGGCGCTCGATCTTGATTTTGACGTCGAGGCGTCCGGGCCGCAGGATGGCCGGGTCGATCATGTCCTCGCGGTTGGACGCGCCGATCACGATGACGTTCTCCAGGCCCTCCACGCCGTCGATCTCGCTGAGCAGCTGCGGCACGACCGTCGTCTCGACGTCCGAAGAGACCCCGGTACCACGGGTACGGAAGATCGAGTCCATTTCGTCGAAGAACACGATCACCGGCGTACCTTCGGACGCCTTCTCGCGGGCCCGCTGGAAAATCAACCGGATGTGACGTTCGGTCTCGCCGACGAACTTGTTCAGCAGCTCGGGGCCCTTGATGTTGAGGAAGTACGACTTGGCCTCGCGCGCGTCGTCGCCGCGAACCTCGGCCATCTTCTTGGCCAGCGAGTTGGCAACGGCCTTGGCGATCAACGTCTTACCGCAGCCGGGCGGGCCGTAGAGCAGCACACCCTTGGGCGGGCGCAGCGCGTATTCCCGATACAGCTCCTTGTGCAGGAACGGCAGCTCCACGGCGTCGCGGATCTGCTCGATCTGCCGGCCCAGGCCGCCGATGTCGTTGTAGGTGACGTCCGGCACCTCTTCCAGCACCAAGTCCTCGACCTCGGCCTTGGGAATGCGTTCGAAGGCATAGCCGGCCTTGGTGTCCACCAGCAGTGAGTCACCGGGACGCAGCCTGCGCGGCCGGGTGTCGTCGTTGAGTGCATCGGGGTGACCCTCAGGCAGATCCTCGGCGACCAACGGCTCGGCGAGCCACACGATGCGTTCTTCGTCGGCGTGTCCGACGACCAGGGCACGGTGCCCGTCGTTGAGAATCTCGCGCAACGTGGAGATCTCGCCAACCGACTCATAGCTGCCGGCCTCGACGACAGTTAAAGCCTCGTTGAGGCGAACTGTCTGTCCCTTCCTCAAAGACTTGACTTCGATGTTGGGCGAGCACGTCAGGCGCATCTTGCGTCCGGAGGTGAATACGTCGATGGTGTCGTCGTCGTGCGTGGACAACAACACGCCGTAGCCGCTCGGCGGCTGTCCGAGCCGGTCGACCTCTTCGCGCAGCGACAGCAACTGCTGCCGGGCCTCCTTGAGCGTTTCCATCAATTTGGAATTACGCGCGGCGAGCGAGTCGATTCGGGCCTCAAGCTGGTGAATATCGCGAGGGCTGCGCGCGGCGCTCTGGGCTCCGACGGCATTCTCGAGTTGCTCACGCAGTATTGCCGCCTCGCGCCGGAGCTCTTCCAACTCGGCCGCGTCCTCGCTGGACAGGTCGGGGTCGCGAGGGCTACCGAACGTTTCGCGCTCTGACTCACCCATGTTGACGCTCCTTTCCCGCTCCGGAAGGTGGTGCGGCGGATAGGTCAACGCTACCGGCGATTTCCAATTCATGCGGGAACTCGAAATGGGGCACACTGGCAACAGCGTTAACATCATGTTGAGCCTGGCTGATCGAGAGGACTTTTGTGACCGTGAAATCCCTAGCCACGGGCGTGGCGGCTGTCGCTGCGATCGGGGCGGCGGCTGCCGGTGTGACCTGCATTGCATCTGTTAACACCGCGTTGCCTCAGGTTCAGCCTGTCGTTTTTAGCGCGCCACTGCCGCTGGACCCCGTGGTCCCCGGCGCCGACGTGCCCACACCGGACCAGCTGGCCACGGTTCTCAACACGCTGCAGGACCCGAGCGTGTCGTTCGCCAACAAGGGCTACCTCATCGAAGGTGGCGTCCCGGTTCCGGCCTCCCTGGCCGACCACGAACTGCAGAAGGCCGCTGCGAAGGGCAGCCTGCCGCTGGCGTTCAACTTCACCAGCATCACACCCGCCGGTCCCGGTGTCGCCGCGGCCACCCTCACTGCGACGGGCCCGCATCTCGCCCCGACGTACGAGAACCTCACGTTCGTCGATCAGGGCGGATGGAAGCTCTCGCATGACTCGGCGATGACGTTGATCCAGTCGGTGCGTTCGTCGGGCCACTGACAGCGCCCGGATGGGCCGACATCTCACCGCAGTCCTGAGCGCCGCCGCGATTGTGGCGGCGCTTGGCTTCTCGGGGTGTTCCAGCGACGAGCGCGGTGCCTCGACGGAAAGTGTGCCAGCGCCGACGTCCGCGACGTCGACGTCGACGGCTACGGCGCAGGTCGCTCCGCTGCCGCCGCCTGACGACCTGGCCAAGGTGCTGTACCGGCTGGCCGATCCTTCGGTGCCGGGCAGTGAGAAGCTCAACCTGGTCGAAGGTGCCACCCCGGACAGTGCTGCCGTGTTCGACCAGTTCGCCAATGCGCTGCTCAACGGCGGTTTTGCGCCGATGAAGGTCGACGTGCGAGACGTCGCCTGGTCAGACCGGGATCCGGCCGACGTGGTGGCCAACGTCAACGTCAGCTCACCCAATGCCCGCGGGCCCAAATTCGCCTTTCCGATGGAGTTCACGCCGATTCAGGGCGGGTGGCAGCTGTCGGCACGAACGGCCAACGTGCTGTTCGCCTACAGTCCCGCACCTGTCGCGCTCCCGGCGACAACGCCCGGCCGCTGACCCCGCGATGTGGATCGGGTGGCTCGAGTTCGATCTGCTGCTCGGCGACGTGCGCTCACTCAAGCAGAAGAGATCGGTGATCCGGCCGGTAGTGGCGGAGTTGCAGCGCAAGTTCAGCGTGTCGGCCGCCGAAACGGGATCGCATGACCTCTACCGACGGGCGGGCATCGGGGTGGCGATTGCGTCGGCTGACCGCGCACACGCCGTCGACGTGCTCGACGCCGCCGAACGCCTCGTCGCCGCGCACCCTGAGCTTGAATTGCTGTCGGTGCGCCGCGGGTTGCGCCGCAGCGATGATTAGCGCTTGCGGCGCAGCGGCGTCGGCGTCACGGTGCCGGGAGCCAGCCGACGCGCGGACACCAGGAAGCCGGTGTGGCCGCGCATGTTGTGCTGCGGACGCACCGCCAGACCGACGACGTTCCACCCGCGCTGCATCGTCTCCCAGGCGCGCGGCTCGGTCCAGCACTGCTGTTCGCGCAGCGCCTCGACTGTCTTCGACAGCTGCGTGACGGTGGCCAGGTAGACGATCAGCACACCGCCGGCGGCTAGCACCCGCGAGACGGTGTCGAGCACCTCCCACGGGGCCAGCATGTCCAGCACTGCCCGGTCAACCGCGCCGTCAGCCAGGTCGGCGTCGGCGACGTCGCTGAGGATCAGCTGCCAGTTGTCGGGGACGCCGCCGGAGAACGTCTCCACATTGCGACGGGCGTGCTCGGCGTGGTCGGCGCGGACCTCGTAGGAGATGACCCGTCCATCCGGCCCGACCGCGCGCAGCAGCGAACAGGTCAGGGCGCCGGAGCCGGCACCGGCCTCCAGAACCCGGGCGCCGGGGAAGATGTCACCCTCAAGCACGATCTGGGCGGAGTCTTTGGGGTAGATCAACTGGGCGCCGCGCGGCATCGACATCACGTAGTCCACCAGCAGCGGACGCAACACCAGGAACGGGTCGCCGTTGGTCGACTTGACGACGCTGCCCTCCGGCAGCCCGATCACCGCGTCGTGTGCGATCGCGCCGCGGTGGGTGTGAAATTCGCCGCCGGGGCTGAGCAGCATCGTGTAGTGCCGACCCTTGGCGTCGGTGAGCTGGACACGATCGCCGACTGCGAACGGCCCCGTTGCAGACACAGCTGTCTAGCCTGCCAGCAGACGCGCCGCAAAAGGTGCGCGGGGTTGTCCGACCTCGCCCCTAGGCTGCGGATATGGGTCGCGCCGACGACGATCAACAGGGCAGTGCGATCTGCGATGGACAAGAGGAGCGGCGCAGATGAGCGAAAAGCTGCCGGCGACGAGGCGCCCCGCGCTGTCTCCGTCGCGGGCGGCGGACTTCAAGCAGTGCCCACTGCTCTACCGGTTCCGGGCGATCGATCGACTCCCCGAGCCGCCGTCGACGGCACAGGTGCGCGGCTCGGTGGTACACGCCGCCCTGGAGCAGCTTTACGGCCTGCCCGCCGCGGAACGCGTCCCGGAGGCCGCCGGCGCGCTGGTCGGCCCGGCATGGGAGCAACTGCTCGCCGCGGAGCCCGATCTGGTCGCCGAGTTGGACGCCGCGCAACAGTCTCAGCTCCTCGATGAGGCCCGCACGCTGCTGTCGGGCTACTACCGGCTGGAAGACCCGACCCGGTTCGACCCGCAGAGCTGCGAGCAACGGATCGAAGTCGAGCTTGCCGACGGCACGCTGCTCCGCGGGATCATCGATCGCATCGACGTCGCACCCACCGGCGAGTTGCGGGTGGTGGACTACAAAACCGGCAAGGCGCCACCGGAAGCGCGGGCCCTGGCTGAGTTCAAGGCCATGTTTCAGATGAAGTTCTATGCGGTCGCGCTACTGCGGTCGCGCGGCGTGCTGCCGACACGGCTGCGGCTCATCTACCTTGCCGACGGCCAACTGCTGGACTACTCCCCCGACGAAGACGAGCTGCTTCGCTTCGAGAAGACGCTGATGGCGATTTGGCGGGCAATTCAATCAGCAGGCGCGACAGGCGATTTCAGGCCCAGACCGTCACGGCTATGTGACTGGTGCGCGCATCACGCGCACTGTCCGGCCTTCGGCGGGACGCCGCCGCCGTATCCCGGTTGGCCGGCGCATCCCAATGAAGGCGGCGCGGACGCCGTTCTGCAGCAGGCAGACCCGGCGGCGTAACGGCTACTGCAGCGGCGACATCTCCTGCAGCATCGTCGGTATCAGCTCGCTCACGGTCGGATGAATGTGCATGGTGCGCGCCAACGTGGTGTAGGGCGCCTTCGCCGACATCACATCCAAAATCTCGTGGATGGCCTCGTCGCCACCAACACCGAGGATGGCCGCGCCCAGGATCTGCTTCGTCGACGCATCAACAACCACCTTCATAAAGCCTTGTGTCTCACCCTTTTCCACGGCGCGACCAACCCGTGTCATTGGCCTTTGACCGACTAGAGCAGGGCGGCCCGACGCACGCACCTGCTCGACGGTCATTCCGGCCCGCCCCAGCGGGGGGTCGATGTAGAGGGCATAGGTGGGAATGCGGTCGCTGACCCGGCGTGGATCATTGTCGAGCAGGTTGGCCGCAACGATTTCAAAGTCATTGTAGGAGGTGTGGGTGAATGCGCCCTTGCCGTTGCAGTCACCCATTGCCCAAATGTGGTCGACGTTGGTTCTGAGTTGATCATCGACCGTGATGTATCCCCGGGCGTCGGTTTGCACACCGGCGTGCTCGAGGCCCAGATCGTCGGTGTTGGGCCGTCGCCCGACCGCCAACAGCAGATGGCTCCCGGCGATCGGTGCGGCACCGGCCCGCGGCGTCACCTGGAAGCTGTTATCCCGCTTGCTTATCCGGATATCGGCGGCGTCGACGACGATGTCGATGCCTTCGTTCTGCAGGATCGTCTTGATGGTGTCCGAGACGTCGTGGTCTTCACGGGACGCCAGCCGAGGCCCTTTCTCGATGACGGTCACCCGGGCGCCGAAGCGGCGGTACATCTGGGCGAACTCGAGTGCGATGTAGCTACCACCGATGATGACGAGATGGTCAGGCACCGTGTCGAGTTCGAGGATCGACACGTTGGTGAGGAAATCGACATCCGCGAGACCGGGGATGTCGGGCACCACCGCACGTCCGCCGACGTTGAGGAAGATCCGCTCGGCCTGCAGGACTTCGTCGCCGACGCGCAGCGTGTGCGGATCCTCGAACCGGGCGTGCCCGCGAACGACGGTGCAGCCGTCCATTCCGTTCAGCCAGTCTTCGACGCCCTTGCGATCGCCGAGCATGATTTCGTCTTTGCGCGCCTTGACTTTCGCCATGTCCACGCTGACCGCTCCGGTGCCCACACCGAAGTCGGCGCCGCGGCGGGCCAGGTGCGCAGCATGCGCGCTCGCCACCAATGTCTTGGTCGGGATGCATCCGTTGTTGACACAGGTGCCGCCGATCAGCTTGCGCTCCACCACGGCAACGGTATGCCCGGCCGCGGTCAACCGGCCTGCCAGTGAGGGTCCGGCCTGGCCGGCTCCGACAATGATCGCGTCGAAACGCGTTGTCACAGAGCAGCTGTTACTGCGGCAAGCGCGAATCCACCCAGCACCGCGACCGCATCTTCGAGCAGGGCGATCGGCAGGTCGTGGCCGTGCGAGGCGACCAGGCGGGTGCGCGCCTGGTAGCCGCCCAGCGTGCCGAGGACGGCGCCGATGACTGCGGCGCCGAGCGCACTCCAGGTGTAGCCCCAGGCGGTGCCGATGACAGCGCCTGCGAACGCGCCCAACAGGATCCGGGCGCCGAACGACGGCGGCGCCGTGCGGGCCGGTGTCTTGGGCTGTTTGTCAAGGAATAGCTCGCCGACCGCGAGAATGCTGAAGACGATGACGGCCGCCAGAGAGCCGACCCAGGACGCCCAGGTGTGACTCAGGTTGATCCAGTGCAGATAGGCGGCCCAGGCGACGACGGCGGGCGCTGTCAGAGAACGCAATCCGGCGACGACACCGATACCCAGAGCTAGCAGCAGAACATAGAAATGCGTCACAGCGACCCTCCCGAGGGCTCGACAAAAGAACGCGACTCTAGCGGGACGTTAACACAGCAAAGCCGACTACACCGGCGCATTCAAGGTCAGAATCGGCAGAACCGGATGTCCGACGCCAAGATCGCTTTCGCCCCGATGGCCGCCAACTCGTCCATGATCGCGTTGACATCCCGACGCGGCACCAACGCCCGTACCGCGACCCAATCGGGATCCGCGAGCGGGGCGATCGTCGGTGACTCCAAACCCGGTGTGATCGACGTGGCGTTGTCGAGCACCGAACGCGGGCAGTCATAGTCCAGCATCAAATACTGTTGACCGAAAACCACGCCCTGCACCCTCGCGACCAGTTGGTCACGGGCGGAGGCGTCCGGCCCGCCGTCCGGATCGTCCGGGTCGATCTGTTCGATGAGCACCGCTTCGGAGTCGCACAGTGTCTCACCGAAGGCCACCAGATTGTGCAGGTTCAACGTCCGACCCGAACCCACCACATCGGCGATCGCATCGGCGACGCCGAGTTGCACCGAGATCTCCACGGCGCCGTCGAGGCGGATGACGGTCGCGTCGATACCGCGGGCCGCCAGATCTTGTCGTACCAGATTCGGATATGCGGTGGCGATTCGCCGGCCCGCCAGATCGTCGATGGTCCAGTCACGTCCGGCCGGTGCGGCGTAACGAAAGTTCGACGAGCCGAAGCCGAGCGCCAGCCGTTCGTTCACCGGCGCGCCGGACTCACGAGCCAAATCCCTTCCGGTGATTCCGAAGTCGAGCTCCCCCGACGCGACGTAAATCGCAATATCTTTGGGCCGCAGGAAAAAGAACTCGACGTGGTTGTGCGGGTCGATAACGGTCAAGTCTTTGGGATCGGTACGACGACGGTAGCCGGCCTCGGCAAGGATCTCGACAGCCGGCTCGCTCAGCGCCCCCTTGTTGGGAACCGCTACCCGCAGTCTGGTGGATCCGTTTCGGTTCAGCGCTACCATCACAACTTCCGGTACACGTCAGCGAGCGTCAGCCCGCGGGCGATCATCAGCACCTGTGTCCAGTACAGCAACTGACTGACCTCCTCGGCGAGTGCGTCGTCAGATTCGTGCTCGGCCGCCAACCACACTTCACCGGCCTCCTCCAGGACCTTTTTGCCCAATTTATGCACTCCGCTGTCGAGTGCGGCCACGGTGCTGCTGCCGGGCGGGCGGCTGCGGGCACGCTCACGAAGCTCGGCAAACAGATCCTCGAAGGTCTTCACGGCCAGCGATTGTTTCATGCGCGGGTAAGCAAAGTCACGGTGGTTTCAGGTCGACGACACTTCTTCGGGCATGTCTTCCAGGGGTACGCCATTGGTCTCGCGGACCCATTTCCACACGAAAAGAAGCGACAGCATCGCACAAAGCGCGTAAAAGCCGTAGGCCAAACCGAGCGCGTGCCGCAGCGCCGGGAACGTCATGACGACTGTGAAGTTGGTCATCCATTGCACACCCGACGCCAATCCCAACGCAGCCGACCGGATGCGGTTGGGGAACATCTCACCCAGCAGCACCCACAGGACGGGGCCCCACGAGACACCGAACGCAACAACGAACAGGTCGGCGGCGACGAGCGCGACCACCCCGGAAACCGCGTCGAGCTCTGGCCTGCCGTTGACGATGGTTGCGCCGGTGAAAACAACGGTCAGCGTCGCTAGCATCACCGTCATGCCCGCTGATCCCACCAATAGCAGGCGCCTGCGGCCGACCCTGTCGATCAGCGCGATCGCCACCACGGTGATTCCGACGTTGACCCCGGTAGTCACCAGCGCGATGGTGAACGACGATTTCTCGCCGAATCCCACTGCCTCCCACAGCACGTCGGAGTAGTAGAAGATTACGTTGATACCAACGGCCTGCTGAAAGACAGCCAGTCCCAGGCCCACCCAGACGATGCCGTACAGCCCGCCGGTCGGTTTGCGCAGATCGCGCCAGGACGGTGGCTTTTCCTGTTCCAGGGTGCCCGTGATCCGATTGATCGTGGGCTCCACGTCACGGTCACCGAACAGAGTGGACAGCACCCGACGAGCCTCCGGAACTTGTTGTTGTGCAACAAGATGGCGAGGCGACTCCGGAATGGTGAAAAGCAGCACGATGTAGAACAGCGCCAGAACAACCTCACCCAGGTAGATCCAGCGCCAAGCTCCCAGACCCAGCCACAGCGGGCCACTGGGACCCCCGGCGACATGAAACGGCAACCAGGTCAGTGCCAGGGCGCCAAAAATGCCGCACACGATGGCGAGTTGCTGCAGCGAGCCGAGTCGGCCGCGAAAGCGCGGCGGCGAGATCTCGGCGATGTACGCCGGTGCCGCGACAGACCCGAGGCCGATACCGATCCCGCCGATGGTGTGGAAAACGATGAACATCCAGATGCTGCTTGCCAACCCGGCGCCGAGCCCGCAGATGAGAAACAACACGGCCGAAAGCTTCATCATCCCCAGTCGGCCCGTCCGGTCCGCGATCCGTCCGGCAAGTACCGCTCCGATTGCTGCACCCATCAGCGCCGCGGCCGCGGCGAAACCTAACAGCGCGTTACCGATGTGGAAGTCGGCCTGCAACGCCTTGACCGCGCGGTTGGTGACCGAGATGTCGTAGCCGAACAACAGTCCGCCGATCGCGGCCACCGCCGCGAAACGAACGGCGGTCAAGAAAGCGGCCCGGGCGGCATCGCGGTCAGCCGGCAGGTCCTCATGCGGCTTTGAATCCACAGCCATCCGGCGATTATGCAGGAGGGCTCAGTCCTCCGGGTTGTAGCCGAGGTTGGGGCCGAGCCAGCGCTCGGCTTCGCGCAGGGTCCAGCCCTTGCGCTTCGCGTAGTCGGCGACCTGGTCCTGGGCCATCCGACCGACCACGAAGTACTGCGACTGCGGGTGCGAGAAATACCAGCCGCTGACCGCGGCTCCGGGCCACATCGCCATCGATTCCGTCAACTCGATGCCGGTGCGCTTCGTGACGTCCAACATGGAGAAGAGCGTCGTCTTCTCGGTGTGCTCGGGGCAGGCCGGATAGCCGGGCGCGGGGCGGATTCCCACGTACTTCTCCCCGATCAGCGCGTCGTTGTCCAGCTGCTCGTCGGGCTGGAATCCCCAGAACTCCTTGCGGACCCGTTGGTGCATCCGCTCGGCGAAAGCCTCGGCCAGCCGGTCGGCGAGCGACTCCAGCAGGATCGCGTTGTAGTCATCGTGGTCCGCCTTGAACTCCACGATCTTGTGGTGGCTGCCGAGACCTGCGGTGACGGCGAAGGCGCCGACGTAGTCGGCCAGCCCGGTGTCCTTGGGCGCGACGAAGTCGCCCAGCGACTTGTTGGGCACACCGTCGCGGTGCTCGCCCTGCTGGCGCAGGTTGTGCAGCGTTGTCAGCACGCCGGTGCGGGTCTCGTCGGTGTAGACCTCGATGTCGTCGCCGACCGCGTTCGCGGGGAAGAATCCGATCACGCCGTTGGCAGTCAGCCACTTCTCCTTGATCAGAGTGTCGAGCATCTCCTGAGCGTCGCTGTAGAGCTTGCGGGCTGTCTCGCCCGTCGCCGGGTTGTTGAGGATGTCGGGGAACTTGCCCTTCATCTCCCAGGCGTTGAAGAACGGCTGCCAGTCGATGTATTCGCGCAACTCGGCGAGGTCGTAATTTAGGAACTCCCGCACACCAACGCCCGCGGCGGGCACCTTTGGGGTATAGCCGTCCCAGTCGATGGGCGTCCGGTTCGCGCGGGCCTTCTCCAGCGTCAGCATCGGACGTTCGTTCTTCTGCGCATGCCGTTCCCGAAGGGCTGCGTAGTCCGCCGCGGTAGCCTCCAAGAGCCCTGGACGCTGCTTGTCGTCGAGAAGCGCGGCGGCCACCGGCACCGAGCGCGACGCGTCCTTGACCCAGACCACCGGACCGCTCCGACGCGGCGCCACCTTCACGGCGGTGTGGGCGCGCGAGGTGGTCGCGCCACCGATCAGCAGTGGGATCTCCAGCCCCTTACGTTCCATCTCGACGGCGAAGTTGACCATCTCGTCCAGTGACGGGGTGATGAGGCCCGACAACCCAATGATGTCGGCGTCGTATTCCTCTGCTGCAGCCAGGATCTTCTCGGCGGGCACCATCACCCCGAGGTCGATCACTTCGAAGTTGTTGCACTGCAGGACGACTCCGACGATGTTCTTGCCGATGTCGTGGACGTCGCCCTTGACGGTGGCCATCACGATGGTGCCGTTGGTGTCCTTCGAGTCGGCAGCGCCTGATTCCGCCTTCTCCGCCTCGATGAACGGCAACAGGTACGCGACGGCCTTCTTCATCACCCGGGCCGACTTCACCACCTGGGGCAGGAACATCTTGCCCGAGCCGAACAGATCACCGACGACGTTCATGCCGTCCATCAGCGGGCCCTCGATCACCTCGATCGGACGACCGCCTGCGGCGGCGATCTCGGCCCGCAGTTCCTCGGTGTCGGCGTCGACGTGGGCGTCGATGCCCTTGACCAGTGCGTGCGTGATCCGTTCGCGGACCGGGAGGTTGCGCCACTCGGCGGCCTTCGGGTCCTCGGTCTTCTCCGACTTGTTGAATCGCTCGGCGATCTCCAGCAGCCTCTCGGCGGCATCCTCGCGACGGTTCAGCACGACGTCCTCGATCCGGTCGCGCAGCTCGGGGTCGATCGAGTCATAGGGCACCAGCGCACCGGCGTTGACGATGCCCATGTCCAGACCGGCCTTGATGGCGTGGTAGAGGAAGACTGCGTGGATCGCCTCGCGGACGGGGTTGTTGCCCCGGAACGAGAACGACACGTTCGAGATACCGCCGGAGATGTGCACCCCGGGAAGATTCTCCTTGATCCAGGCGCAGGCCTCGATGAAGTCGATCCCGTACGTCGCGTGCTCCTCGATACCGGTCGCCAGCGCGAAGCAGTTCGGGTCGAAGATGATGTCCTCGGCCGGGAAGCCGACCTCGTCGGTCAGGATCCGGTAAGCGCGCCCGCAGATCTCCTTGCGGCGCTCCAGGTTGTCGGCCTGACCCTGCTCGTCAAAGGCCATCACGACGACGGCGGCACCGTACTTGCGGCACAGCCGTGCCTCGCGGATGAACTTCTCCTCGCCCTCCTTCATGGAGATCGAGTTGACGATCGGCTTGCCCTGCACGTTCTTGAGGCCCGCCTCGATGACCTCCCACTTGGAGGAGTCGATCATCACCGGGACGCGGCTGATGTCCGGCTCGGCCGCGATCAGCTTGGTGAACCGGTCCATAGCGGCGACGCCGTCGATCATGCCCTCGTCCATGTTGATGTCGATGACCTGCGCACCGACCTCGACCTGCTGCAGAGCGACCGACAGCGCGGTGTCGTAGTCCTCGGCCTTGATCAGGTTGCGGAACCGGGCGGAGCCGGTGATGTTGGTGCGCTCACCGATGTTCACGAACAGGGAATCGTCGGTGATGTTGAGCGGCTCCAGCCCCGAGAGCCGGGTGGCCACCTCGATCTCCGGCAGCTCGCGCTGCGGCTTGCCCTCCACGACCTTGGCGATCTCGGCGATGTGCGCCGGCGTCGTTCCGCAGCAGCCACCGACCAGGTTGACCAGGCCGGCCTCGGCGAACTCGGCGATATAGCCGGCCTGACGCTCCGGGGACTCGTCGTACTCGCCGAAGGCGTTCGGCAGGCCGGCGTTCGGGTAGCAGGAGACGTAGGTGTCCGCGATCCGCGCCACCTCGGCGATGTAGGGCCTCATCTCCGGCGCGCCCAGGGCGCAGTTGAGGCCCACCGCGATCGGCTTCGCGTGCCTGATCGCGTTCCAGAATGCTTCGGTGACCTGACCGGACAACGTTCGCCCGGAAGCATCGGTGATGGTGCCCGAGATGATCACCGGCCAGCGGCGCCCGCGCTCCTCGAACAGCGTCTCGACGGCGAACACCGCCGCCTTGGCGTTCAGCGAGTCGAATATCGTCTCGATGATGATGAGGTCGGCACCCCCGTCGACCAGGCCGGTGGCAGCTTCGAGGTAGGCAGCGACCAGCTGGTCGTAGGAGACGTTGCGGGCGCCGGGGTCGTTGACGTCCGGCGAGATCGACGCGGTCCGCGTCGTCGGCCCCAGGGCGCCGGCCACGTAGCGGGGCTTGTCCGGGGTGCTGTACTCGTCGGCGGCCTTGCGGGCGAGAGCAGCCCCGGCGTAGTTCAGCTCGTAGGCCAGCTCGGCCATGTCGTAGTCGGAGAGCGAGACCGCGTTCGCGTTGAACGTGTTGGTCTCTAGGATGTCTGCGCCCGCCTCGAGGTACTCGCGGTGGATCCCCTCGATGATCTGCGGCTGCGTCAGGGTGAGCAGGTCGTTGTTGCCCACGAGATCGCTCGGCCAGGCCTTGAACCGCTCGCCGCGGTAGCCGGCCTCGTCCGGCCGGTCCCGCTGGATCGCCGTGCCCATCGCGCCGTCGATCACCATGATCCGCTGACGCAGCGCTGCCGTCAGTTCGTGTGTGCAGTCGGGGCGGATGTTCGGTTCAAAGCTATTCGGCTCAGGGGCGCTCACATGCAATCCTTCCGTAGCGGAAGGCGTCCTTGACTCTGCCGAGCGTGGCGGAAACCGGTAAGGACCGGAGAACCGTTGCAACGCCTCTCGACCAGCAAAGTCTACGTCGTCACCCGACGTCTGGACGCCCAGCCCGACCCGTTCGGCGATCGCGGTGCCCTTGCGCGCCGGCTCACGGATCTTGTCGGCAATGTCGTAGTTACCAATGTTAACGAGATTGCAGCCGAACGTATTTCGTCTCGACCGCGTCGTTCGGCAAAGTCATCCAGACAAGCATAGCTCGACTATGCAAAATAGCCGGATGCTTCGGGCCGCTCGTCCCACCGGGACTCCGATCAGGCCGTACGCTGATTCTGTGACCTCGCCGGATGCCAGCGCTTCACTACCCGAACTGCATAACACGATTGTCGTGGCAGCGTTCGAGGGGTGGAACGACGCCGGTGACGCGGCCAGCGACGCTCTGGAGCACCTGGACGCGATCTGGGAGGCCGATCCGATTGTCGAGATCGACGACGAGGCCTACTACGACTATCAGGTCAACCGCCCGGTCATCCGGCAGGTCGACGGCGTCACCCGGGAATTGGTGTGGCCGTCGATGCGGATCTCGCATTGCCGCCCGCCCGGTGCCGACCGCGACATTGTGCTGATGCACGGCGTCGAGCCGAATATGCGGTGGCGCACCTTCTGTGCCGAGCTGCTGGCCGTCGCCGACAAGCTCAACGTCGACACCGTGGTGATCCTCGGCGCGCTCCTGGCCGACACGCCGCACACCCGGCCGGTGCCGGTGTCCGGAGCGGCCTACTCCCCCGAGTCGGCACGCCGCTTCGGGCTGCAGGAGACCCGCTACGAGGGTCCGACCGGAATCGCCGGTGTGTTCCAGGACGCCTGTGTGGCAGCCGGCATACCGGCCGTCACCTTCTGGGCGGCGGTTCCGCATTACGTGTCTCAGCCACCCAACCCGAAAGCGACCGTGGCGCTCCTTCGCCGCGTCGAGGATGTGCTCGACATCGAGGTGCCGTTGGCCGACCTGCCGGCGCAGGCCGAGGAGTGGGAGCAGGCGGTCACCGAGATGACGGCAGAGGATGACGAAGTCGCCGAGTACGTGCAGTCATTGGAACAACGCGGCGATGCCGAGGTCGACATGAACGAGGCACTGGGCAAGATCGACGGCGATGCGCTGGCCGCCGAGTTCGAGCGCTATCTGCGTCGTCGCCGCCCGGGCTTCGGACGCTAGGACTTCTCCAGCTGCTGCGTGTGGGCGCTGACGGAGCGCCCGAGTGCGGCGACTTCGGCGTCCATTCTGGCCACCTGGTCGGCGGCACTTGTCAGGATTGGCCGCTGGCCGAGTGGGGTGGACAGGAATGGCTTGAGCCAGCGGAACACACCCACCCAGCCCGGGCAGTACACGCGCTCTTTGCGCTTCTCGATGCCATCGACGAAGGCGTCGGCGCACTTGTCCACCGAGGTGGTCTTGTTCAGCGGCCACGGGAATTTCGCCAATTGCTCGCGGAACACGGGCAGGTCTTTTTGGGTGTCGCGGACCAGCGCGGTGTCGATCCAGGACATGTGGGCCGAGCCGACGGTGACGCCGTGGTGGGCGACCTCGAGTCGCAGCGCATTCGCGAGGTGCTCGTTGCCGGCCTTGGACATGTCGTAGGGCGCCATCCCCGGAGCCGCGGTGAACGCGGCCAGCGAGGACACGATCAGCACATAGCCGCGGCGCTCGATGATCGACGGCAACGCGGCCCGCACGGTGTGAAAAACACCCAGCAGGTTGACGTCCAACACCCGCTTGACGGCCTCGGGGTCAACGTGCAGGACCGAGCCGTAACTGGCGATCCCGGCATTGGCGACGACGACGTCGATACCGCCGAACTTTTTGACGGCCTGATCGACGGCGGCCTCCATGGCCGCCAAATCACGCACGTCCGCGACTACGGTCAGCACCCGCTCGTCACCGCCGAGTTCGGCGGACCGGGCCGCCAATGCCGCTTCGTCCAGGTCGGTCAGCACCAGTTTGGCGCCCTTGGCGTGCAACCGGCGAGCCACCTCGGCCCCGATTCCCTGACCACCGCCAGTGATGAATACGACTTGCGAGTTAACCGACGTCATGGCCGCAACCTACCTTCTCTTTCCGTCCCGATTAGAGGCCCACTCCCAGCAGTGCATCGACCGCCGCTGCCACGGCGCGCGGCGCCTCGGCATCGTGGCCGCCGTATTCCAGTGTGTCAGTAGTCCAACCATCAAGTGCAGCAAGGGCTTTGGGTGTATCAAGGTCGTCGGCGAGGTAGTGGCGCAGCCGGGCAATGACGTCGGCAGCGTCCGGGCCGGCGGGCAACGTCGTCGCGGCGCGCCACCGGTGCAGCCGCTCATTAGCCGCCTCCAGCACGTCGGCGCTCCAGTCACGGTCAGCTCGATAGTGGCCGGCCAGCAGGCCCAAACGGATTGCCGACGGCTCAACGCGCTCAGCGCGCAACCCCGACACCAGAACCAGGTTGCCGCGGCTCTTCGACATTTTGTGTCCGTCCAGGCCGATCATTC
>Ga0335074_10005484_pt1 | contig 17549 bp, 19 predicted proteins | sample Lox_Sample_23_FD_206715 | JGI IMG/M metagenome (GOLD analysis project Ga0335074, IMG submission 206715) | Soil microbial communities from Loxahatchee National Wildlife Refuge, Florida, United States - Lox_Sample_2.3 | ecosystem: Environmental > Terrestrial > Soil > Wetlands | place: USA... | reverse complement strand
CACAACCTTGTTTTCCTGCTTAATGAAGCCGTGCAATGGTTCAAGACCGGAGATTTCCGAAGCCATGACAAGCGGCTTGGTCGCAATCTCCATCGCATACGATTTCCTGCTGCCGAACAGCCTCATGCTGCGCGATTCCTTCAATCGTTCCACTTCAATTTCCCCGATAGCATCGGAAATCCACTTGGCCGCGCGAGGCTCGGTGGTCTTGAAAAATAGCTTGGTTGCAGGCTGCGAAAGCATGGCCTCGGCATCCTGGCCGTAGCGTTTTTCAAGCTGGCTGCGGCCCTGAAACCCCACCACAACGGGATTGCCGTACTTGCGGTTTTCCGTGACGGCGGTATGGAGTTGCGGCAACTTATTAAGGCTTGCCAGCTCGTCCAACACGAACCATACCGGCTTTGCGGTGTGGTCTTCGCAGTACCCCATCATGCGGAGGATGAACAAATCGAGCCACACGGAATGTAGCGGCAAAATCTTTGCGCGATAGGCGGGAGTGGAAGTCAGAAACACCCAACGCTTTCGGCTTGTGTACCATTCCGCTGTCGCAAAGGTCGGCCTCGTATGCTCCCACTCCGGCAACAATTCCAGACAGTCCGCCACCATATTCAGGCTGGCGAGAACACCCGCCCGCTGTGCGGGCGCTCCTGCGTCAAGCAACGCGGCAAGCGGTGTTCCTTTCACCGCAAACTCGATCCGCGACGGCTCGGCCATCATGCTCAGAATGTCCCTGGGCTGCGGCTGTCGCTTGAGCAGATGGGCCAGTATCCGGCGCGGCCCATCGGTGAAAAACTCTTTCTCGTATTCCTTCTCAGGAAGGAACGCGGCGGCAATCGTCGCCGCCGTTTCGTCGCGGTCGATCTCCTTGCCAAGACTCCAATACGGGCAACGCTGGTCCAGTGGATTGAGAATCAAATCGCCACGCGAGGGTGAGTAGAACTCGCTCACAAAGTCCATTGCAGGGTCGTAGACGATGGCGCTTTCTCCGCGCTCCCGCACCTGCCGAAGTAGTTGCCGGATGGCGTTGGACTTGCCGCTGCCAGTGTCTCCCATCATCAGAATGTGGCTGGCTTCCAACCTCTGCGGGATGCAATAGCTTGGGCCAAAGGGAAGCCACTGCAAAAGGCGATTCTCGAAACGCAAGCGGAAGCGGATGCCATCAGTTTTACTGCCGCGCAATCGCAAAGCCGATGCCAGCTCCGGGCCTTTGGTTCTGCGTCCGTGGCGTTCTTCCTGCTGCCGACTCCGGGCAAAACCTTGCTTCATCCAAAGCCGAAACACATAGAGCAGCATCAGTACCGCAAGGCTGTTGAGCATGGGACGGCCAAACAACCACCACACGCTCACGCCGTCATAAACGTAGTCACGCAATCCTTTGGCAAGCGCGTCGGCGGGCACTTTCTCCGGGGCGCTGAACTCCACTCCCCGCCAGCCCTCCGCAATGGCTTTGGGCGAGAGGCGGACGGGCAGTTTCGCGTCCGGCCCGGTCACTACATCCTCGGCTGAGGCAGGAACCGGCTTCCGCCTGGGCGCGGTCTTCATCACCCATCGGATCGTCATCTCACTGTGCGGCATCCCCGCCCCTACGGAACTGGCGGCATAGGTCGTGAGGTAGACCTTTTGCAACGGTGTGAGTGTCCAGTAGAGCCATGCCGAAGCCGGGAAGATGAGGACAAGCGGGCCAACCGCAAGCCAGAAAAAGAACCAGAACAGCCGTCCCGTCCGGCTCGGAAAACGCATGGGGCGGCTCACTGCTTGCCCCCGTCCGGTCCCTCCTGGGACAAAAATTCTGTGAGCAATTTGCGGGCGTCGGCCAGCTTCCGCACGTTCGCCTGGTCACGGATTTTCACCACGGAATCGGGCAGCAGATGTTTGCCTTCGGCGTTGGCCTGGGCGGTCGCGTGAAAGAGATTCAGGAGCATGTAGCGCAGTGCCGAGACCTCGGCCAGCACCAACTCTGTTGGGTCTGCCGGACGCTCCCGCGCGGCTTTCAAGGCCAGCTCGCGCAGCCACTCGGCCACGGTTTTTCCTGCGCCTTCGGCGGCGGTTTCTACCTCGGCCAGTTCTTCCGGCGTTACTCTGGTTGCGATGGTTTTAGCGCGCAAAACCGAACGCGCTTCGTCCTTCGGAGAGGCCGGAGACTGCAATGGAGCCGGGATGCGGGGAGTGCTCATAGGGAAACCCGCCTCGAAAATAGCTTGCACCCGTGCGATTTGGCCGTCAAGCGCTGGGATGCTGAAAGCCTTTGTTTATCAGTGCGTTTACACATTGGGCGCTGTAAGGCGCTCTGCGCGTTTACGCGCGTAAACACGTCACCACCATGTCGGAGTTGCAAACGAGCAAGCTGCTGATTCAAAGCGCGTTCACGTCGGCTAACGGCGATTTCAGGCCGGTTTACCGGCAGCATCCCATTTGGGGGTGACGTGTCGCCCGTTCATCCGCTGCGTAGCAGCGGGGGCCTCTGGGCTGGCGAATCAGCCTGGGGATTCCCTACTCATGAGGCAGGGCCGCTTGTGCCACGCGCTCACGCGCCAGAGCCACGGCACGATGCAACTGCGCCTGCAACATCTCCATGTCTGGAATGTGCGCCAGATACTCCGCCACGCGGATATTCGCTGCGCCAAGCTCCAATAATTCCACCTGTTCGGTATCGGACTGAGCACACAGAATCAACCCGATGGGAGACTCTTCTCCCTCCGCACGATCATGCTTGTCCAACCAGCGCAGATATAGCTCCATTTGACCTTTGTGCGCAGGCTGGAACTTCTCCAGTTTCAGCTCCACTGCAACCAGTCGGCGCAGGTGCCGATGATAGAAGAGCAAGTCCAGATAGAAGTCATCCGTCCCAACCGTGATGCGCTTCTGTCGCGCCACAAAGGTAAACCCCGTGCCCAACTCCAGCAGAAAACGTTCCATTTCCCGTAGAATGGCGTCTTCCAGATCACGCTCGCTATAGCCGTGCGGTAGTCCCAGAAAGTCGAGCATATAGGGATCACGAAATACCAGGTCTGGTGTCATCTGACCGCCCGCGCGGAGATGGCTGATCTCCGCTTTCACCACGCTTTCCGGTAGTTTTGCGATGGCCGTTCGCAGGTACAACTGGCTGCCGATGCGTTCGCGCAAGGTACGCACACTCCAACGCTCTACGCGGCAGAGTTCGGCGTAATACTCCCGCTCCAAAGGCTGCTTCAGCGGCAGAATTTCGACAAAGTGACTCCAACTCAATTCTTGCGACAGTGTCGCCAGAATTGCCTCATCGGGAAAAGCTTCTACGAAGTTGACCATACGGGTCAATGCGGATGCGTTGAAGCCCTTCCCATAATCGCGCACCAATTGCGCCGACAGCGTCGCAATAATCTGTGCTCCGTACTCCGCACGACCCTCTCGCAAAACCTCATTGCGGATGCGCAGGCCCACATGCCAGTACAGCATTGTGAGTGTGCTGTTGGCCGTCTGCGCTACACGTTGGCGTGCAGACTCAATCAGGCCGCGCAATTCCGTGAGCAAGGCATCGGCCTGCTTCGATGAAGTGAGCTTCTGTGTTGTCATCATCCACCCCTGCTCATCTCTTCGTGCTCGCGTCCTCAATGGCCTTCATCAGCGCAGCGTGCTCCCACTTCACAGACTTGCAACCGTGTTGCTGGAACGCCGGGGGAACACTGGCAGGGGCCTTGTCTCCCTTATAAACGCCGATGACACCTTTGCCGCGCTTGATGCTTTCTTCGATCTCCCAATTCACCCATTTGCTGGAGGCAGTTTTCTCGGAGAGATACACCACCATTACCGAACAGCGGTCGATCTTCTCGCGGATTTGCCGCTTGATGTAATCGGCGTTGCTACTGTCGAATGGCTCCTTAACTGAATGGTCGTCGAACTGCAAATCGACCTTCTCGTTCTTCGCTTGACCACGAAGCAGGTTCACCTCGTCCATATCTTCGTGGTTGAAGCTGATGAAAACGTGCCTACTGGCGTCACCTTTTGCCTCAGATAGTTTCTGTTTTGCCTGTTCTTCAAGGTGCTTTATATCAGAACTATCAAGACGACCGCCCGTGCTTCCGCCCATGTCATTTCTCCTTATCGAATTGAAATTCCAAGCAGGCGATGCACCGTCCGCAAGGCTCTGAATTGCCAGTGTGGCACGAGTAGGTGCCCGTGATGCCTTTGGCTTGCGCCAGCCTGACCACATCTGCCTTACCGAATTCGATCAGTGGCGTGAGCACCTTGATCTGCTTCCCCATTGCTAAGGAAATGGTGGTTTCGGCCTGAGACACAAACTGCCGTTTCTGGTCGGGGAACAGACTGAATTCCTCTGTCAACAAGCCAATCGTCACCGACGAAGCGCCTTGCTGATAGGCATGCGCGCTGCCCATCAGCAAAAACATCAGGTTGCGGCCAGGAGTGAACGCATCGGCTTTGACATCGAGTTCTTGACGGGTTAGGCCAGATGCGATGACGCGCCCGAATCCCGATAAATCCATCCGTGTCGGTGCCGGAAGCCCCAAGGCATTGTGGACGAGCTTGCAGGTTTCCCATTCCTTGCGGGCCGCCCGTTGTCCGTAGTCGATAAACAGCGGGAAGTGCTCGACACCTTCCTCCTTCGCCATCACGCCGATAAGCGTCGAATCAAGGCCACCGGAAACTAGGTTCACGAAACTCACAGGAAAGCCTCCCTCTTCGCTACGCGCATCGTCAACCATGTTGCCAAATCGACGCACCCCATCGAATGGCCAAATTCGGCAGCAATTTCCTGAAAGGTATTCTCGATTTCCTCATACAGCGAGAGGCGGCCCAGTTTGTTAGGTGGCAGCGACAGGCCACGCGCCAGTTGCAGATAGTCCAACACATGGACATCCAACACGGCGAGGTCGGCACAGTAGCCCACACGGCGTAGAAAGAGACTGGCCTGTTTTGGACCGAAGCCCCAAACGTGCTGCATCAAGGTTTCGCGTGCTTCTCTTGCATTTCCGGCATCGGACAAGAACCCTCGGATCGTTCGGGATTGCCCATAGATTTCAACGATGGTCTTAGCCAGCAAGGACGCCTGCCTGTTCTTGAAGCGCGGTCGTACCCATCGCTGCGTCCCATCAGATGCGGGAACCGGCAACGGATCGGCTAGGGCTTCAATGACCTCTCGTTCAATGGTTTGAACGCTTCGCCTGCGTGGCGCAGGCTGGAGCAGCTTCCTCTCTTGCAGCCTATCCGCCGTTGCTACCGCGATCTCGAAAACCATCTGGCTGCCGAAGATGCAGATCGCTGCTTCGTACAGAAATTCACCTTCCGTCATCAGTTGCCAGTTCTGCGTGGCAAATGCGTGTGTCTTGATCTCAAGACACATCGCGCGAATGGTCTGGTTGATGATGTCTACGGTCATGATTGGCTCCATCCAGCAGCATCGGCAACGTACCGAAAAGCGCGAGTGGGCAAATTGAATCGACAGAATTCTGACAGGCGATCCTGACTCACCGCATCACGCAGCCTTCGCATCCAGTCAGCGAAGAATTCCAGGTTGTGGGCCAACGTGCGCGCTTGAAACGACAACTTGCCGTCATCTCCCCACGCTGTCTGACCGGCAAAAAAGTCGGCTTGCGAAAGGTGGTAGAGAAGGCCGGATTCATGATCCACAACTGTCTGGCACCATTCCAGTCCATCGAAGCTGTCAGCGCCCATCGCCGAATACAGGGCGATGGAGATGGGGTTGCCAGTGCCCAACAGGTGCAAAACGACGTAACGCCCGAGTTCGTTCAACCCCGCTCGAATCGCTTTCACGGCGCAGGCACGCTCCAAAACGCCGTCGCCCAGCCTGCGTTCTGGAACCGCCAGCATTGTAACGCCGGTCTTGACGGCGACGGCTGCACACAAAGAGGGTAATTCACGGGCCGAGGCATGAACGATGGGGATGATCTGGCAGCTACCCGCTGCGGCTTGATCCGCTTGCCAGCGTTCCGCTATCAGAGCAACGTGATCGTCAGCGTTGGCCGGTGGCTGCTGCTCGTCGAAGCCGAAGGCCAGATCGCAGGGAAAGTCGGCAAGCATCTTGTGGAAGTCTGCTTGCTTCCAGTCTGCCTGCGCGTCCTTCCAGAAACTTTCATAGTTGCCGGAATCCATTAGCGTGACGATGCCCGCCTGACGCGCAGAAGCAAGCGCCTGTTGGGCCAACTGCGGCTGATCGACATGCGCCAGGTCGAAGGCCGAAACCAGAAATTGGCTGTTCAATCCGCCCAGCGACGACAGCAACTGCAAATATTCCTGTGGGTACAGCGCCGTCTTGACCGATGAAATGGATGGGAAATATACGGGCAACGGCAACGACCGTGCTCCAATAGTCAGCTCTGTGGGGCGCACGACCGGCATCACGCGCCTTCCCGTTTCTGCGCCGTGGCGGCGCGACGGGTTTCATTGAACCAGTTGGCGTGTTCGGTCGAGACGTGCTCTTCGACCCTTTCAGCCAGCGCGATAAGCCGCTCAGGTTCGGCCAAGCCCTTGTATGGGCCAGCAGCGGAAAGGAACAGATATTTTTCATGCTTGAGCCGTTCGGCGGTAGCCCGGTACATCACCCATAGAGTTGAGTACTGGTTCATCTGCTGTACAGCTTCCAGCACAGCAATCAGTGCGCCCGCGATGGACGCCGTCCATTTTGCGCAATCCGCGGGCAGCAGGCTGGTAACTGGAATCAAGACAGCCAGCGCAATCTGTGCGAACTTCAAGCCCTTGAACCGACGCTGGCAGTACCGGCTCTTGCTGTCGTACCAGTTCAACTGATCGATCAGTCTGCACCATGCTGGGTGTGACCCGACTGACTCAGGAACCGGCGGCTCGTTCATATTCTTCTTTTCGTCGGCCATGCGGTCACAAATCTCCTTTGAACACCTTGTCAAAAATGGCGGGAGTGAACAGGCATTGGATTATGTGTTACAGCAGCGAATGAAGTGAATCAAGAGCAAGTTCTCGACTTTCACTGACGATAGACTCAGCGTTTGAATAAATCTGTTTGGTTTCATCATGCAAATAATCAAGCTCCGCAACAATTTCCTGTTGCATCGCAAGTTCAGGGAACTCAATCAACACACCTTCGAGATCAGTCAACGTGAGCGATGTATTCGCTGTACCCGCCATCAAAGTGACTAGCTTTGCATCTTTGTGTCGCCACAAATAGTAATAGAGAAATTTGGGTAATAGCCGTTTTTCGTCACGAACAATTAAGGCCGCCATGATATTTGCGACTGCAAATTTACCTGTTTCAAAGTGAATTCGGTGCAAAGCTGCGTGACCGTGACCCGTAGATGAAACCAGCGGAATGCAAATAGCAGTTCCATCGAATTGATATGCGTCAGCCGTCTTGCGCAGAGCCGCAGTCACGACAAATGGATATGGTCCAGATGGCGTCTTCATCGTTGGAAATTTACCCTTAACGATAGAACACATATCTCCCAATCGTGCTTTGTTCCACAGACGATTGCGGACATCCTGAGAAAGTCGTTCAACTTTAGTGCCTAGCTCTACCAGCTTGAAGACGCTTTTTGAAATCCTGCTAGCAGCATCATTGGCATTTTGGCTTCGCGTATGAAGATCAATAACACCACGACCGCGCTCATTTGGATTTTTGAGGTCTAAGTTGCATCCGTCTTCAAGAATGGTTTTGGCTTCAACACACCACGCCTGATTTGTTGCCTTTCGTTTATTCCACCAATCAAGTAGAGGCAAGAATTCCTCAAATACTAGTGGTTCAGTTTGCGAGTAGCTTGGTGCGCGCATCGCAGCGCGCTTTGGAGGTAGTGGATGCTCGTAAAACCATATGTCCCTAGTTGGTCCCGAAGTATCAAAGAAGAGCATGTTGGTTGGAATATCCGCATAAGGTTCAAAAACACCCTTCGGTAGTCGCACGATTGTGTGGAGGTTGAAGTTGGAAAGAAGATCGCGTCTTATTCTTTCGGCAACACCTGACGCATAGAGGGTTCCGTTTGGCACTACTACCGCCGCCCGAGCTGACCTTTTTGCCCCGGTAGGTACGCGATGCAATCGTCGCATGATGAGTTGAAGAAAGAGAAGAGCGGTTTCTGAGGTCTTGCGGTCTTCGGGAAAATTCGTCTGAATGCCGCGCTCCTCTTCTCCGCCGAATGGCGGATTCGTGAGGATCACGTCCACGCGCTCTTTCTCGCCAATTTCAGAGAGCTTGAACCGGAGCGCATTTTCGGGATCGATCTGCGGCGCATCCAGTCCGTGCAAGAGCAGATTCATCTGGCACAGCAGATAAGGAAGTGATTTCGGCTCGCATCCGCTGATGGTTTCCGTTTGAAGCCGCTTGCGGTCGGCGACGGTCTTCACTTGCTTTTCAAGATAGTTGTACGTCTCCACCAAGAAGCCGCCCGTGCCACTGGCCGGGTCCAGCACGGTTTCGCCCAAACGCGGGTCGGTCACTTCCACCATGAAGCGGACGACGGCGCGCGGCGTGTAGAACTCGCCAGAGTCGCCCGCCGCGTCGCGCATCTCGCGGAGCATGGATTCGTAAAGCGCGCCCAGGGTGTGCAATTCATCCGACGATGTGAAATGAATGTTTGCGACTTTGTTGATGATGTCGCGCAGGAGATAACCGCTTTTCATGCGATTATCGACGCCCTTGAACACGGTGGCTATAACGTCGCGGCGGTTGTCGCCGTTAGAACTCGTGAGCGAACGCAGGTAAGCGAACAGCCCTGCGCCTTTCTTGCCGTCGGCGCGCACGGCTTCGTCATTATTGATGAAGGCGAGCAATTCGTCGCCGGTGATGCCCTGTGGGTCTGTCGCCCAATCGCGCCAGCGATAAGGCGCTTCGATGGCGGGCTTGAATTTCTTGCCCGCAAGTTCGGCTTCTTCCTCGCGCTGAACCTCTATGTCGTCAAGGAACTTCAAAAACATAATCCACGTCAGCAGCGGCAAGCGGTCAAGGTCGCCGTTCAGCCCCTTATCCTTCCGCATGATGTCACGCGCGGATTTGAGCAAGCTACCGAGCATTTGCGATGTGGTCATCGGTGCGGCGCTGTTAGCGCCGTTCTTTTTTGACTTAGGCGGCATATAGGAGTCCTTGCAGTTCTGTTACAGCTTGCCGTAGCTGTTCGGGGCCGCCGAAGAGTCTGATAATTTCGGCGGGCTGGCCGTGGGTTGAAATGGGCGGGACTCTCAGCACGTCCGGCAATAGAAACTGCGCGTCGCCGTGTTCCGCATACTTTTCCAGAAGCTCGTTGAGAATCTGGCGCGCTTCGGGCGAGAATTTGTCGAAATAGTCCTTGCGCTCAGACTTGAGCCGCTGTGCGCGCTCGCGGCGTGTGCGAAGCGGCGCGTTAAAAGCGAGATGGCAAAGCAAGTCGAACGGGTCTGCGTCCGTCTGTCCTGTCTGCTCTGCTAATTGATCGAAGTCGATGCCGCGCTCGTTAAGCGCGGCGATAATCTCGCTTCGCTTATCCGCGTCTGCCCATCTCTGCCGCAGGTCTGCGGATGTGGGCGAAAGCGAACGGACGCTTTCGGCGGCATAGTCCGTGTACTTTACGACGCGAAGCTGTCTGCCGTTGGGGTCAAGCTCATGGACTAGGTGAGCGACGATCTCTACCTGCCCGCCGTCAAAGTAGAACTTCCTCGGCTCGCCCGTGGGCGGCTCTGTGATGATTGGGCCGGGTTCGGCCTCCGGCGGCGGCTCCTGTCCTTCGGGGACGGTTTCCGTCATAGAGGTTGTCTCGCCGTTTTCCGTCACTTCTTCTTCCGTGATGCGCGCCGGCTCGCCGTCAAAATCCTTGTCGGCAAACATCCGCGTCGCTGATCCGGTGTAGTCGATGATGTTGAACCAGAGTTTGCCGTAGTCGTCGCGCAAGCGCGTCCCACGCCCGATGATCTGCTTGAACTCGCTCATAGAGCCGACAACGCGGGCGAGCACGACGTTCTTGCAGGTCGGCGCGTCCACGCCCGTCGTGAGAAGCTGTGACGACGTGAGGATCACCGGCGTTTTGGTTTCTAAGTCCTGAAACTTGGATAGATGCCCGCGCCCGATGGCTCCTTCGTCGGCGGTGACGCGGGCGACGTAATCCGGGTACTGCGCCACAAGGTCGGAGTTGAGGTTGACAAGCGCCTGACGCATTTCCGAGGCGTGTTCCTGATCGACGCAAAAGACAATGGTTTTGGCAAAGCGGTCGGTCTTTTTCAGAAAGTCCGTAAGGTGGCGGGCAATCGCCTGAGTGCGCGCGCGCAAAGCGATAACGCGCTCAAAGTCCCTTGTCTGATATTCGTCGTCGGGGATGGCACGCCCGTAGCGGTCAACCTCATCCTTGCTCGGACGCCAGCCCGCCGCGTCCCATTGCGTCACAACGCGGTGGACGCGGTACGGGGCAAGAAAGCCGTCGTCGATGCCCTGGCGCAGACTGTATTGATAGATGGGATTCCCGAAATACAAATAGGTATCGCGGTTGTCCTCGCGTAGAGGCGTCGCCGTCATGCCAAGCTGGAAGGCCGGTTTGAAATGCTCAAGAATGACGCGCCATGAACTGTCGTCGCGCGCGCTTCCACGGTGGCACTCGTCAACGATAATCAGGTCAAAGAAATCGGGTGGGTAGTCGCGGAACAATCCGGCGCGGCGCTCGTCCTCAGCAAGCGCCTGATAGATGGCGAAGTACATTTCGCGGCTCTTGACGACTTCGCCGGATTCAATCTTGTACCGTGCATCCCCGAACGGCGTGAATGTCTTGTCCTTCGGGTCATCCACAAGGATGTTGCGGTCGGCAAGATAGAGGATGCGCGGCTTGCGGTGCTCGCCCGTCCGATTCCAGCGGCTTGACCATAGTTTCCAGCAGATTTGAAAGGCGACGATGGTTTTGCCCGTGCCGGTTGCCATCGTGAGAAGCAAGCGGCGCTTTCCGGCAAGGATGGCTTCGACCGTGCGGTTGATCGCAATTTGCTGGTAGTACCTGGGCGGCTTCCCGCCAATCGTGTTGTAAGGGGCTATGAGCTGGTCGGCCTGTTGTGGCGCGGTAATTCCGCTTCCCGTCTGATAGCGGTGCCATAAGTCGTCCGGTTTGGGAAAGTCGGGAATCTGCTTTTCCGTACCGGCGAAATAGTCGATCTCGATGATGTCGGTGCCGTTCGTCGCATAGGCGAATTTCAGATCAAGCATTTCCGCGTACAGGCGCGCCTGTTGAACGGCGTCGGTCGCCGTTTTGTAGCTGGCCTTCGCCTCGACAACGGCAATCGGAAAATCCCGCGTATAGCGCAACAAATAATCAACCCGCTTGGGCGGCTTGCGGATGAAGCCTTCCTTGCCAACAGGAATCACGCGCCCATCGGTAATTGTGCGCTGTTCGGCAATGGAATGGGGGTCGCTGTCCCAACCAAGCGCGAGTAATTTGGGAACGACGTATTTCCGGCAGGTATCGGCTTCGGTATTCATATTGTGCCCCCGTGCGCGGCACGAAAATGCTCATCGGCCAGCTTCTCGTCGTTCTGGTCGCGGGCAATCTGTTCCGGGTTCTGGTTCTTGGTCGCCGGAGGCATGGGGCCTGCGTTTTTCCTATGAATTACCTTAACTATCGCACACGTAACCTGCTGATTCCAAGGCAGGAGTCAAGGCAGTGGGTTCTCAAGAATTGTAATGGAATCCATTACGGTGTAATACTTGGATATGGCTATTGCTACCGCAAGGAAATCGAAGGTCTACACAATCAGCCTGCCGCCTGAACTCGCACAGAGGGCCGAGGCGCTGGCACAACGGGACAGCCGCACCATGAGCGAGCTATTCCGCGAAGCCTTCCGCACCTACTCCGCGCAGCAGGCGCGAACGACGTTGGCGGAGCTGGGCGAATATGCGGCAGGCCTCAATCCTAAAAGCTACACCGAAGCCGATGTGTCCCGGCTCATCAAGGAAGTGCGCGCAGAGAAGCCGCGCCGCCGCAAGATACGGTCTAACGGATGACCGTTGCCATCGCAAAGGCTGCGGGGATGCCGCTGATAGCGGCATCCCCGGCGTTTTCGGTTGTCTCGTTCTCTTCCTCAAACGTGCTGCCGAGAATCAGGTCCACGGCTCTCTGTGCGTTGGCGGCACCATGAACGATGAGGCGGTTATCCTCTTCCAGCTTTTCAATCCAGTTCTGAATGTATGCAGTAGTATTCCGGTCGGTATGCTCGTTGGCGATACCGGCGATAGCGCAAAGGAAAGCTGCGCCCATCTCGGCAACCAATTCTTCTTTGCTGTAAAGCTCATCCCCGAAGCGGTCGCCAAAGGTGCGATTGAGGCGGCTTTCGTGGCCTGTGCTATGAATCAGCTCATGGAATAAGGTGCTGTAATAGTGCGGCGCATCCACGAACCGGGAGCGGGCGGGCATGTGTACGGAATCGGTAGAGGGCCGGTAGTAAGCGCGGTACTCGGTGGGGTTGTTGAGATGGAGCGCGGGGCGGTTCTCCCATCCCTTTACGATGCTCTCGCAAATATCGTCTTCGTCAATCTCTGGTGCAATGGCAGGCTGCGAGATTTCAGGAAGCGTTAAGCCGTCGCACTGCTCCACGTTGAAAACCGTATAGTGGCAGAGAACAAAGGGAACGCGCTCATCCTCGCCAGTGCCTTCCCCGTCCTTTTCGGCATGGTCGGGAAGCTGCTTGTAAAAGATAATCTGCGTTCCGTGCTCACCCTTGCGAACCGTGCCTTTCAATGCCTGGGCCTGTTTGAACGTAAGCCAAAACGGGGAGTTGTATTCGCTCGGCCAAAGCAAAAGGACATTGATGCCACGGTAGGGCTTGCCAGTGTAGAAGTTGCGCGGGAATGGGCCGCCTGCGTAGCGCGGCGTCCTCCACGGCTTTTCCCACGGAATCACACCCGCTTTGAGGCTGGCAATAATGCGGTCGGTAACGGTCTGGTAGATGCTCGGCCTGCTGGCTGCGTTGTGATGGTTACGATATGCCATGACGTTTGCTCTCCTGTGCTGCCCGCGTGGGGCGAGATTCTGAAGGAGGGCATTTCGCCTTTGGCTCTCAACCCAAATTTCTTTTGTTGAGTGCCCCCGCTTCATGTCTTGCGCGGCGGGCAGAGGCGAGGCGGGTTCGGTCAAGGGCGCGCTGTTCTTGCGCGTTTATGGAGCGTCAGCGAACACCCTTGACGGGTTCCGACCGGCTCTGCCATAAAGCCGCATGAAGCGGGGGCACTTGATAAAAGAAGAAATTTCGGTCTACTTCCGCATGTTTTAGAGAGGGGCGTTGCGGGGAAGGAACGGCCCCGCATGGATGGGAAGCGGAAAACGCCCGGCATCATGGGCGGTTGCAGCGCGGGAAGGGCGGAGCATCCTTCCCAAGAACCATCTTTATTGATCTACCTCGACGGGAATCAAGATCGTTAACATCTATTGCAAATGGTGAGAAAATCAGCCACTTGTGCCTGCTGATCTCCCTGCAAGACCGGCAAGTTAAACATTAGGTACAGTATTTCCTCATAATGTATCCCACGATTATTCAACAACATTGCCTAATATGTAGGAGACAACCCATTTTTTATAAATGGCTTACCAGAGGTAATGTATTAGTATGGCAACTTCAAATGATGCTTCGGAACGCCTAGAGAAAAAACTTGACCTCATAATCCATTTACTGTGCCTGTTGGTGGACCAGAACAAAATGCCATCAATCGCAGATCAAATCGCAATCTTGGCTTCTCATGGTCTCGCGCCTGCGGAAATCGGAAGGATTGTAGGCAGGGAGGCAAACTACGTGTCTGCTTCTCTCAAGAACAAAAAGAAAGGTAGGGCCAATGCAAGCTGAAGACACTGAAGACCTCAAGAAAAAGATGGAGTTACTTGTGCGGCTTTTTGCCATTCATTTGGTGAACGGAAAAAGTCAGCGAGAGCAAATTCGTTTGTTGTCTATCGCAGGGATGGGGCCTAAAGATATTGCCGACCTGCTGGGGACGACACCGAACACCGTTAATGTCGCTTTGTCGGCGTTGCGGAAGAAGGGAAATCTGAACCTGAAGTCCGAAGGAGCCAAAGAAGATGCCGGATGAATCGAACATATCTCTTGAGAACACCTTGCGTGCCCTGCTATTGGTTTCGCTGAAAAGTCTGGAGGTAGATGCTCAAGTCGAAACGCTTTTGCGGGCGGGATTTTCCAATGTGGACATTGCCGATCTTACCGGCATGACTGCCAACGCGATTGGTCTGCGGAAATCACGATTGAAAAAGAAGGCAAGCAAATGAAGGAAACCAAGACAACCGGCGATGTGAACCTTGAGCTAAAGTTGCTTGTATTTCAGATGCACGTTGCCGGGTACAGTCAGGATGCAATCGCCTCCTACGTCGGAAAACGTAAAAGCACCATCAACGAAATGCTCAAGCCGCTCCAGAAAAGAAAGGACGATTGAACGTGGCTACAGAACGATCCATTACTCAAGCGGAGGCACGCCCGCTAGACGCACTCCTAGCTATTGCGCTCCAGCTAAAGGCGCGTCTCGATGTTTCCGATGGAATACGGAGAAACCTCGGAAATGAAGCTGTGCTTCTCAGATCGTTTGGCTATAAGAATCCGGAAATCGCCGCGATCATCGGTTCAACTCCAGCCAGCGTGGCCGAACTCATTAGCCAAGCACAGAAGGCTACAACCGGACGGAAGACGGCGAAAGGCAAGAAGCGGGCCACAAAGGGCAAGTGAGGAATTGCATAGCTGTGATCTTTTTCTGCCAAGGATGAATTTACGATGGCTCTACCCACCAGGATTTTTGACGCAGGCAAAATCGACGAGATAAGTGAATATCTCAGTAAGTCCCCTGCAAGGCAGGCCGTTTTCGACTGCATCTATCGGCGTGGCAATCGCCCAAAATCGGCTGAGTACATTGCTGGACTGACGAAATTGACCAAGGTGCGAGTATTGCAGATCGCTACACCTTTGGCGCACAAGGGCTATGTCATTGAGCAGAAGGAGAACGGAAAGAAATCCTTTCTGAAACAGAAAGACCTCGTATCCAGCAGGGATAAGATTCTCCGACTCGCCCGGAACCGCAAACGACTTAAAGCCCTGGCGGATGCCAAACTCGGCAAAGTCCATGTCACAGTCAAGGTAAACGGGCAAAAGTCCATCCGTGTGGATGCGATTACCATTGACTCGATTGACAATTTCTCGAAGGCGCACAAAATTCCTGCCACAAACGCAAAAGTCCGCAATATCTCGCCGAAACGTTTGAGAGAGAATGTATTCAAATATGGAGTCGCAAACGTTCTCGGCGATCAGGGGTCATTCACCGATTGGGGTGGAGAAAAAAACGATCTTTATTCGGATTACGTGAAGATAAGCGGCAAGAGGATTCGGACGGCCATCGCATTCAAGGGAATAGCAACGAAGCCACCGCTCACCATCAAGAAGCTTGGCAAAAATGGAGATCAGATTCCAAGGCTTTTCAGTTCATCTGCTGAAGTGTTTCTCGTTCAGTTTGAGGGGCAAATCTCAGAAGCAGTGATTGAGCAGATGGAGACTTACGCAGTCAGAAAATCTAAAGAGACGGGTAAACTCATCAGATTTGGCGTGATCGGAGCGGAAGACTCATCTCGGCTGCGGGTAGCATACCCACAAAGTTTCGTCGCTTCTTAGCAGCACAATGATTGAAACCGTTCATTGGCAGCATGATTTCGTTCCACTTCGGCTTTCGCCGCGAAGCATCCTTCCCAACACAAAGCAGGTTGGAACCGCACGAAGAACAGCCGCCAGCGGCGGCTCGTGCGCGAAGATTTGCCGCTAAGAACGCCCCGGCGGGGCAGCGGCAAATCCAGATCGGAAATGAAAATGATTACCTCCCTGCGCCAGCCTCCGCCAGCGGCTCCGGCCAAAGACGGCTTCGGGAAGGTTCCACGGTCAGCCTGTCCTGCGGTGCTGACCTCGCTTGGATTTATCGTGCGTTTGCGCTGCCTTCGACGCTTTGGGCCTGGTAACGTCCACTTCCGGGTGCGGCAGCTCCCATCCCGCCATGCCCTGCAATACGCGGTCGGCGTGCTTGATTGTGTTCACATGTCCATAGTGTTCTTCGATCATGTGGACGGAGGTTCCCATCTGCTCGGCAAGGAAATACACGTCCACGCCCTCCTGCAAGCGGAGCGTGGCATAGGTATGCCGGAAACAATAAGTCGATCTCGGAACGCCCTGCGTTCCTTCGCGCAAATTTGCCTCGTTCAGAAGATCGGCAATCAGACTGGTGTAAAGAGATTTTGCGGGCTTACCCGTGATATTGGTAAAGACTCTATCCTCTGGTTGCGTTGCTTTGGAGATTGCGCGGATGCGTTCTAAATAGTCTCCAACACTCTTAGGAGCGACCAGCTTGCGTGACTTGCCCTTGCCCTGCACAAACAGCACAACAATCTCGCGCCCTTCGCGGTCTTTGGCGGGCATAATGTCGCGCCAGCGGAGATTCTTCATCTCCGCTGGCCTCATGCCCGTGTTGCAGGCAATCAGAATCATGTTGTAGGTGACGGTGCGATACCAGATACTCGAAGGCTTGTCCGTTTCACCAATCCACTTGCGGCCTACGGTGTGGAGCTTGCGGTACTCTTCCAGCGTGAACTCATCCCGCCGCATCGTCTTGAGCTTCGGGCGCTCATCGAAACGCTGGCTTGCGGGAACGTAGCGTTTCTTGATGGCGTAATTCATCACCGCGCCGAAGATGGACATCTCGAACCGGATGGTGGAATCGCTAATGAAGGGAACGGTTCTTTCTTCGGAAGGTTTGACTTTAATCGGTTTCAAAACCCGGATGCCAAGCGTCTGCTGAACCTTCGTACGGCGTTCAGCTTCATGATCCGCGAAGGCTTGGGCCATCTCGTCGCTAACTTCACGAACGCCGTTGCGCTTGTTGCGTCCCGCGCCATTCACCCGCCGCCATGCCGGATAGCCGCCCCAAAGCTCATCCCCAATAAGGTGAACCTGCGTCGAACCTACGTATTTGTCTAACGTGCCTTCAATGATGGCGCGAATCTTTTTAGGCCGCGCCTTGCTGATCTCTCCACGTTGTGCCCGCGCTTCCTGGGTCAGCAGGTATTCTCTGCCTACTTCGCGGAAGGGGCGGTTGAATACGGGAACATCATGCTTGATGCGGAATCGAACGTCCGCATCTTGATCGAAGGCGCGTTCTCGCGCCGCTTCTTTGTCAGTTGTTTTGAGCGAAACCGTTTTATAGCGGTCTGCCTTCGGCATCTTCATGCGGCAATACCACATGCGATGCTCCACGTCGCCGCGCCGGAAGATGATGAGGCCCGGCTTCAGCTCCTCTTTTTCGGTGACGAATGCCATAATTCGCCTTCATCGTTTGACTCGTTCTGTGCAGATTCCGTGTAGGATTTTTCCGTAAGTCGTTGAATTTCCGTATCTGTGCAGGACTTGTACAGATAATAACAAGAAGTTATCTCGTTTATTTATACTTATTTACCTTATATTTGTCATCCTGAGCGGATGACAGGTGTCATGGTGACAGCTGTCATTTCGTATCGATGACAGCTGCTACTGTTTTTCCCCGGCCGCCCGGCGCATTCTTCTCTTACGGTCACGAGAGAGGGAGATCATGAATCTCGAATTCA
>Ga0335074_10005483_pt1 | contig 17553 bp, 16 predicted proteins | sample Lox_Sample_23_FD_206715 | JGI IMG/M metagenome (GOLD analysis project Ga0335074, IMG submission 206715) | Soil microbial communities from Loxahatchee National Wildlife Refuge, Florida, United States - Lox_Sample_2.3 | ecosystem: Environmental > Terrestrial > Soil > Wetlands | place: USA... | reverse complement strand
CGCGCTGACAGCGCGCCAGAGTACGACAAACTGGCCCGTGAACCGCTAACAGACCTGGGCCTCGTGCACCTCCGCTGGGCCACGCCCGGCCTTGGCGTAAACGAGCTGAACAGTCACCCGTTCCAGTACGGCCAGTACGTGTTTGCGCACAATGGCGCCATCCATCCGCAGGACCGGCTGCCCGAGATGCTGCCGGAGCAATGGGAGCGCCAGCTGGCCGGCACGACTGACAGCGAACGGTATTTCTTGCTGATCATGTCGCGGCTAGCCAGTCATGGCGGAGACATGGTGGCCGCGATCGCTGACGCGGCCACCGACATCGACTCCAGGTTCGAGCCGAATAGCCTGAACGCCATCCTGCTGACGCCGGACAGGCTCTACGCGATCAGCTGGCACCACGGCGACCGCGTGCCCGAGACCAAGCTGCGGGCCAGCGGCTACGACCAGCCGGAGATCGCGGCCTATTTCGATCTGGCCTACCTCGCGACTGACAGCGCTGTGGTTGTCGCGAGCTCAAACTGGCCGCAGCCCGGCTGGACACCGCTGGAGAACCGGCATGTCCTGGTGACGGACCGGCGGACGCTGAATAGCCGGGTGCTGCCGCTGCAGTGATCTTGACCCGCGCTCTATCGGTCAGCCCGTCGGCGGCCCCGGCAGCGGAACCGGCCCGACCACGGCATCGGGGTTGTCGCCGTAGCTGAGCCAGCTGGCAATCGGCGCCTGAACGCCGACGCCCGGCCGCTGATAGTCGCAGACGCCAGTCGGGAACGCCTGGCGGAGCTGGGCCTGCTCGGCCGCCGTGAAGGTCACCGGGTAGTCGCGGAAGTTCAGCGGCTTCAGGCTGCACTTCAGGGCGTCCATCGTCAGCGGTTCGCCAGCCACCAGGCGCGGGTTCGACGCCACCGGGTAAGCGGCACCGCACGTCCCGGTGCCGGGGTCGGTGAGGCTCTGGTGGACCAGGTCGGTGGCCGACAGGAAGCAGCCGTCGGTCAGTCCGGCGGGCTTGTCGTCGAGCACCTTCTGCTGCGCACTGCGGTGCGAGTGGTCGTTCTCGATGTTCGTCAGCCAGGCATCCATCTCCGCTAGCTCGTACGTGTCGGCCGCGTTGATCTCTGCCGTTGTCGGCATGTTCTCGATGATGACCTGGTTCCCGTCGGTGCCGTTCGCGGCCAGCATCCGCGCGCGCATGATGAATGACCAGTCGGTGGTGTGGATGTCGTTCCCGAAGCCGAAGAAGTCGAGGTCGAGGCGCTGGTCGATGACAGGCGTCGTGCGCAATCCGAGGGACGCGCTGTTGAACAGGTCATCGGCGTAGACCGCATGCAGCGCTGTGAGGCTCGCCTCGGTGCGCTCCGGGACCTCGACGCCGGCGTAGTTAATCCCGCCGATGTCGGCGTTCAGGGTGGCGAACTGAGCCGGCGTAATGGCGCCCGAGTCAAGCGCGCCCAGCCCGTACTGGACGCCGACGTTGTCCAGCGGGCTGTTGGGGAAGCCGGTGGCGGGGTCGACCCCGAGCTGGTTGACGATCTGCTCGTCGGAGTTGCAGATGATCCCCGTCGGGTTCGTCGGGCTCCACTGCTCAGCGGGCGGGATGATTGCCGGGTTGCAGCTGCCGGTGGCCGTCGCCCGGTTCGCGAAGGTGGCATCCCATGACTCACACGTCGTGTAGTCGTTGTAGCCGGAAACGGCGGTCTGCTGGGCGGTCGTGTACGACGATCCGTTCGGCCCGTTGAAGAACGAGTCGAGCAGCCTGCAGTCGGTGACCGGCCCGCCGGTCGTCAGCGGGTCCGGGAACGAGATGCTGGGGATGATGCCGTCCAGGATGCCGGGGTAAGCGTCGGCGATGTCGTACTGCTGGATGGCGCCACCAGAGCCGCCCCAGCCGATGGTGAACTGGACTGGTCCGTAGGTGTCGATGAAGTGCTCCTTCACCATCATCGCGGCCTCCGCCGAGATGATCGTGGAGCAGTTGTTGTCGAGCACGTTGAGCGTCGAAGACGCGACGGCGTAGCCCAGCGACAGGAACTCGTCGTCTAGCACCCCGCCCGTAGACGTGCCCTGGTTGTAGCCCGAGTTACAGCCACCCCCGAAGGTGTAGATGAGCTTGCCGTTCCAGCTCGTATCGGGTCGCAGTGGCGACGGGGCCTGCCCGTCGTACAGCGCCGCGATCTGATAAACGGCCCGGTCGATGACCCCGGTCTCGACCCGCACGATGTAGGGCACGCTGCGCCCGTCCACCGTTGCCGTGGCCATGTCGGCCGGAACGCTCGCGGGACTGGCTAGCGGCACGAAGGCGCCTGAGGTGTTCTTGTATACATACGAGACCACGGTCGGCGCATAGCAGTCAGGCGGGCTCGCGGGGGCCAGACCGAACGAGGTCGTCTCGCAGACGTACGGAAGCTGCTGCTTGCCGGAGAAGACCGGCCCGTTAATGGAGTGATCGATGACATCGAGCGACGCGAACTGACCACGCGCCGAGGCGACGAGCCGGTTGCGGCCGATCTGCAGGCCGGTGACCAGTCCGAGCAAGCTCCCGTCTGCCTGCACCTGGAAGCCGGAAGTGACGTTCTGGCCGTCGGAGGTGATCTGCACATCAGCAGGGTTGGTGTGATCAGGGACATCGACTCGCACCAGCACCTCGCCGCCGCTGACCAGCTCCGGGCGGGGGTTGGACACGGTCACCAGAGTGAGCCGCCCCACCGCCAGGCCGTTGCCCGGTGCCGCGGCCTGAGCGGCCGTTGGCGCGAGCACGAGCGCGATTGCCGAAATCGCCGCCAGCCAACCCACGGGTCGGCCTCCTGCTAAGCGTGATCTCACAGAGAACCTCCTTGCCGGGCCTTAACGGCGTGCTTGGCGGCCATGCCGCGACCGAATGCGCGCCTCGTGCCATCATGCGTCGATGGAACGGTGTGCCGGAAGTCCTGAGTGGCTGAGCGTCTGCACGGCCGCGTACTTCGGGGGTCGGCGCTAACGGCCCGCGCACATTCGCGGTCAGGCCGCCTCGCGGCTGAGCTTCACTGCTCCGACCACTAGCACGATGAGAGCCGGGGCGAAGAACAGGCCGGTATGCAGGATGCCGCCGATGAGTCCGGCGAGAATGACGACCGCGCCAGCCCAAGCGACCACCCTGGCAATCGGCAGCGGTCCGAAGGCCGCCACTGCGACTAGCGGCGCAGGCGCGATCGCCAGCAGGAGCGACCACCAGGTCACGCCCAGCGGGTCGACGCTCAGCAAAGCCGCGACCGTGATCAGCTGCGCAGCGCCGGCCAGAAGCAGCGCCCTCCGTCGCCACGGCCAGCTGGGCGGAGTCGACCTGCCCCAGAGGCTCACGGGCGAAGCTTGCGGGGTAGCTACAGGTGCGGTCATCGCAGACTCCTAGCGGACGAATCAGACAGTTGCTACTTCGCGCCGACCAGGCTTCCCGGCTCGCCTAATCGGAAGCCTAGACCCAGGGAGCTGGCGGCAACAGATGCTGCGGTCCGAAATGTCCGCGTGGCACGGTGGAGAATTGGTGACCGAGACCGGAGCGCTGCCTGGGCGAACGCGCTACCGGAGCGCGAGTGCCTGCGCCTCGACCAGGTCCGGCGATGCGCTGGTCAGGTCAAAGTACGGCTCTTCCTCGGGCTCAGGCAGCGCCATCGCACTGGCGCTTGGCGCGGGCCGGGGCCTGCGCGGCCGTCCGGCCGCCGAGGTTCCGCCGCGGCCGCGGTAGATGAGCAGTCCGTTGACCGGATCTGGCACGGCGTCCAGGGCGGCCCGGACAGCCGGCAGATTCCGGAAGGCCTCCCACTCCTCAGCGGTGCTGAAGCACACCTCGAAGGCAACGCCCCAGCGGTCCGCGTGCCACATTCCGTCGAGCGCGCCGTTAGTCAGCGCCGCCTCGATCAATTCGGAGTCGTGCGCTTGCTGCCACTGGAAAGCCGAGAACTCTCCGTGCAGGACCTCGATTGACCACCATTCAGCCATTACTCGGATGGTACGTCCGCGCGGGCTTATTTGCACCGGGCGTAACCGTCGTGCAACCGGTCACCGGCTAGAACTTGGCTGAATCGAGGAGAACAGGAGCACTCACGTGTCCACCGATATCGAGGTGTACGCCGGGCCGACCGGGAGCCGGTCGCCGCACGGCGGGGGCCGTTCGTTTTTCCTTAGATACCTGGGCCGCGAGCTCGGGCGCAGAGCCCGGCAGGCCATCGTGATCGCCTTGGGTCTTGCACTGGGCATCGGCTTGGTGATCATCGTCTCGGCAGCCGCGACCGGTGTGAAGAACGCCCAGGCTAGCGTGCTGCACTCGCTCTACGGGGTAGGCACCGATATCACCGTGACGCAGTCGCCCGGCGCCGGGTCGGGAGTGGCGAAGCACAACTTCTCCCTCCAGATCCAGGGCGGCGGACCGGGCCAGAAACCCCAGGTCTGCGTCAACGGCAAGTGCAAGTCGGGGGCACAAACCATCGACCAGTTGTTCCCGGCGCGTGGGGGCGTCCTGCGCTACTCGGAGATCGCCAAGATCGCGAAGCTTGCAGACGTCAAGGCCGCTGTGGGCGGCCTCACGCTGAGCGACACCCAGATCATCATCAGCTCCACCGGCGGGTCGCCGCCGACCAACTTCACGGTTCAGGGCGTGGATCTTTCCGGCGACAACCTCGGCCCGCTCAGCTCGGCCACGCTGACCTCCGGGCACGTCTTCACCACCTCCGACGCGAACTCCTACGTCGCGCTCGCCGACGCGAACTACGCCAAGGCCAGCAACCTCAAGGTCGGCTCTGACGTGACGATCGCCAAGCACAAGTTCAAGATCATCGGCATTGTCTCCCAGGCAGAAGCAAGCAGTCCGCCAGAGGTGTACGTCCCGCTGACGCTCGCCCAGAAGCTAGCCACGCAGGGCCCGGGCGGCGGCGGCAGCCTCAAGGGGTACGTCGACACGATCTACGTCACCGCGACCAGCACCGCTGACATCTCGGCCGTGCAAAAGGAGATCAAGGCGCTGCTGCCGAAGGCCACGGTTACCACCGCGTCCAGCCTGGCCAGCGAGATCAATGGCTCGCTTGGCAGCGCCGCGAAGCTGGCCGGCGATCTCGGCACCTGGCTGTCCATCCTGGTGCTGGTCGCCGCGTTCGCGGTGGCTGGGCTGCTGACGATGTCGGCGGTGTCCCGGCGAGCCCGCGAGTTCGGCACGCTGAAAGCCCTCGGCTGGCGTAGCAGGCGGATCATCGGCCAGGTCATGGGCGAGTCGTTGGCGACCGGCTTCATCGGGGGCGCGGTCGGGATCGGCCTCGGCTTCGCCGGCGTGGCGATCGTCGACAAGATCGCACCGAAGCTGACCGCGATCATCCCCTCGGCAGGCGGCCCGGGTTTCGCTCAATCCCGCGTGGCAGCCGGGAGTGGCGGCGCCGGACCGGTGGCCGTCGGTCCGGGCGGCACCCTGGGGTCGACGACGCAGAGCATCCCGGTGCACTGGTCGGCGTCGGTCACGCTGGCCGTCATCGGGCTCGCGGTACTGCTGGCCATCGTCGGCGGCCTGCTGGCCGGCGGACTGGGCAGCTGGCGAATCTCGCAGCTCCGGCCGGCCGACGCGCTGGCCCGGGTCGACTGAAAGGAAACCCCAGATGTACAAGCTCACCAACGTGACCCGGCTGTACCAGAAGGGCCGGCGTACGGTTCCCGCCGTGCGGGAGTTGGACCTGGAGATCCCGGACGGCGACTGGCTGGCCATCCAGGGCCGCACCGGGCACGGGAAGACCACGCTGCTGCAGTTGCTGGGCGGGCTGGACCGCCCTACGTCCGGCACGATCGAACTGGACGGTCAGGACCTCGGGCGGATGCGGGAGCAGCAGGTGACCGCGCTACGAGCCACGTCTATCGGGTTCGTGTTCCAGACGTTCAACCTGGTGCAGACGCTCACCGCGGCCGACAACGTGGAAGCCGCGCTGATCCCGCTCGGCATCGGCTGGTCGCAGCGGCGCAGCCGCACCGCGGCAGCGCTCGATAGCGTCGGACTGTCCGACCGGGCCAGGCACCTGCCGTCAGAACTGTCCGGCGGCCAGCAGCAGCGAGTGGCGATTGCCCGTGCTCTGGTCAAGGAGCCGAAGGTGCTCCTCGCCGACGAGCCCACGGGCAACCTCGACGAGGACACCCGCGAGGACATCATCGGGTTGCTCGAGAAGCTGTGGCGCGAGCGTGGCCTGACGATGGTGCTCGTCACGCACGAGACGGTCATCGCGCAGCGAGCCAAGCGAATCGCGGTGATGAGCAAGGGCAGGCTCGCCGTGCGCACCGCCGGTGCCGCAGCCGCGTCCATCGTCGATGCGCCGAACGGCTAGCCCGAGTTTGAGTCAGCGTGCGCAGCACTGTGGGAGGTCTGCACGTGAACGGCGACAGGACTGAGCAGGACTGGACGAGCGAGTTGTGGCCGGACGACGGGCCTGACCCGGACTGGCCCGACCCGGACTGGCCCGACCCGGACGGGGCTGACCCGGACGGGGCTGACCCGGATTGGCCTGACGACTGGCGGGGGAACAGTCGGCGTCTCGTGGTGGCTGCCGGGTCGAGAAGCCGCGGCCGGAGCGGCCTCGCCCTCGCGCTCACCGCTGCGGTCGCTCTTGGCGCGGGCGCGGGCGCCGTTTATCTCTACAAGAGCGAAGTGGCCGGTCCCGCGCCGGCCGCTTCGTCACCCAGCCCGGACGTGGGCGGCGCGGAAGAGAGCGTGATGACGCTGGGCCGGGTGCTGGCGGTCGGGCGTGACTCAGTCACCGTCGGCGGCGGGCCTGGCCAGGCGATCAGTGCGCGCGTGACGAGCGCGACGAAGTTCACCGGGACGGTTCGGTCGCTGGCGCAAGTGCGGGTCGGCGACACCGTCGCTGCGGAGATTACCGTGTCGGGCGGCGTGGCCACTCTGGTCCGCCTGCAGGATCCCGCCAGCCAGCCTTGAGCAAACCTCCGGCTCCGCGTGCTATTACCGCCTCCGTAACCAGTCGGGCGGAGGAGGCGGCGGTGCGCGTGCTTGTGGTCGAAGACGACACCGAACTGGCTGACGCGATCGGCGTGGGGCTGCGACGCGAGCAGATGGCGGTGGACGTCTGTTATGACGGGGCAGCCGGGCTCGACCGGGCCCTGTTCACCGGTTATGACGTGATCGTGCTCGACCGCGACTTGCCGGGCCGACACGGCGACGAGGTGTGCGCCGAGCTGATGGCTGCGGGATGCCGCAGCCGGGTGCTGATGCTGACCGCCGCGGCGACTATCGAAGACCGGGTCGACGGACTGGATCTCGGCGCCGACGACTACGTGCCGAAGCCGTTCGCGTTCGTGGAGCTGGTGGCACGGATCCGGGCGCTGCGGCGGCGCGCACAACCCGCTCTCCCGCCAGTGCTGACCTGCGGCGACGTCTCGCTCGACCCGGCCCGCCTGAGGGCTTGCCGGGCCGGGACGCCGCTCGACCTCGGGCCGAAGGAGTTCGGCGTGCTGGAACTGCTGCTGGCCGCGCAGGGACGCGTGGTATCGGCTGAGGAACTGCTTGAGCGAGTCTGGGACGAGATGGCCGACCCGTTCAGCTCGGCGGTCAAAGTCACGATGAGCCGGCTGCGCCGCAAGCTCGGCGATCCGCCGGTGATCGAGACGGTCGCCCAGGCCGGCTACCGGATACCGGAATGAGACCGCAGTTGCCGGGCCTGGTACCGCGAGCCTGGCTCCGGCTGCCGCGGCCGACGGTGCGGCTGCGGACGGTGCGGCTGCGGCTGACCGCCTTGTATGCCGCGCTGTTCCTGGTGTCCGGAGCCGGGCTGCTGACCATCACGTATGAGCTGGTAGCGCATGAGCTGCCCAGCAAGACGGAGGTGAGCGTCAGCGGGGGCGCCACGATCCGGGTGCAGACCCCCGTCGGGAGAGCCGGCGGTCCTGTCGGTGGCGGTCCGGGTGCGGCGGTGACCGGCGGCCCGCAGGCGTGCGCTGTCATTGCCGGCCGGACGTCGATTGTCCCGCCGAGTCCGGGCCAGATCGACCAGTGCGTCGGGTACCTGAGCTCCAGTGTGTCCGCGCAGCACGACCACGACCTCGACAACCTGCTGATCGGATCCTGCGTCGCGCTGGGCGCGATGACGATCGCCGCCCTCGGGCTCGGCTGGCTGATGGCCGGCCGGGTGCTGCGGCCGCTGCGCACCATTACCTGGACGGCCAGGAACATCTCGGCCAGCAATCTGCACAAGCGGCTCGCGCTGACCGGGCCAGACGACGAGCTGAAGGAACTCGGCGACACTTTCGACGGCCTGCTGGGCAGGCTGGAGGCGGCGTTCGAGGCACAGCGGCAATTCGTCGCGAACGCCTCCCACGAGCTGCGCACTCCGCTGGCCCGGCAGCGCACTCTGGTCGAGGTGGCGCTGGCCGAGCCCGAGCCGACGGTTGCCGCCTTGCGGGCCGTGTGCGAGCGCGTGCTCGTGGCGGGAGAGCAGCAGGAATGGCTCACCGAGGCGCTGCTGACGCTCGCCCGCAGCCAGCGCGGCCTGGACCGGTGGGAGCGGGTCGACCTCGTCGAAATCACCGAGGAGGTGCTGCTTGGCCGGGAGGCCGAGGCAGCTGACCAGAACGTCGATGTGAGTTGCACTGTCGCGGACGGGGCGATGGCGACGGCAGGGCCGACAGCCATGCTGCTCGGCGACGCACGGCTGACCGAGCGTCTCGTCGCCAACATCGTGGACAACGCCGTCCGGCATAACGTGCCCGGCGGATGGATCAGCCTCCGGGTCGGCACTGAGCAGGGGCAGGCAGTATTCACGGCGGCAAACTCCGGCCCGGTAGTGCCACCGGGCGAGGTGTCCAGGCTGTTCGCGCCGTTCCAGCGGCTCGGCGCCGCCCGGGAGGCGAGGCCGGGGCGGCGGGAGGGTCAGGGGCTCGGGCTGTCCATTGTCAGTGCCATCGCGGCCGCCCACGGCGCCGACCTGCAAGCGCGCGCCCGCCCGGACGGCGGACTGCATATAGAGCTCCGGTTCCCGCCGCTGCCTGCCGGCCCGGTGTCCGTGCAGGCGGGCGCCCTTTCATGATCGTTGTGAAATTTGGGGTGCTATAGGCCCCCTAATTCAACAACGATCATGGCGGGCGAGCATTGCTGGCAGCACGCCATCGGCCTGTGCGGCCGAGATCGACTCGAAGGTGCCGGAATAGTCAGGCGCGATGGCCCGCATGGCGACCGGACCGTGCCGCAGCGGGCCCGGCTGTGTCCGGCCCTGCCGGGAGTGCCGTGATAGGCGCGATCCGGACCAGGCAGTTGTAGGTCACGACGGCAATGGCGAGGTGCATGACCATGAGCACCGCCACCGCCTTACCGGGCTGGCCTCGATAGAGGATGTACAGGTCAGGCAGCCACAGGACCAGCGTGACCAGGATGGCCGACACCAGAAACAGCCAGCGCGGCCGCGAGCTGACCCTCGTCACGACGGGCCAGCCGATGCAGGCGATGATGACGCCGATCACGGTGAGCTTGGCGTAGTCGTGGAACTGGAAGTGCACGTAGCCCTTGGTCGACGGGAACACCGCCTGGCCGATAACCACGCACAGCGCGTCCGCGACGAGCGAACCGACGATGGCGGCCACCGAGGCGAACAGAACACGCAGCCAGCTAGGCTGGCGGTGCTGAGGGGCGAAGTCGATGTGCACGAGCGCCGCAGCCTGACTAAGCATGAGCCGAGAATATCTACAGACGCGTAGTGATTCGGTGGCGGGTGGCCTCGGCTTTACCTTGCCGTGGGGGTGCCCACTCGGTTTATCTCCGAATCAGCCGCCCGACTTCTCGTGGCCTGCCCGCTTGCTCTTAGCTGATTACTCGTGCAAGACTAATCATGTGCAATTAATAAGGCTGCCCATATCAAGCGAGGAAGGGTCCAGCTATCAGCACTACATCGGCGCAAGCGAACGCGGCCGGCCGAACTAGCGGCGACCTGGCCGCCGTCATTCACACTGCGGACCTGACCAAGGTCTACCCCGGTGCCGACTTCGCCGCTGTCGACAAGCTGAATCTCGACGTCATAACTGGCGAGATCTTCGGTCTGCTCGGACCTAACGGCGCCGGGAAGACGACGACGGCCGGGATGCTCACCACGAGAGTGGTGCCAACATCCGGGACGGCGCTGCTGGCGGGCATCGACGTCGCAGCCCATCCGGCGCTGGCCAAGCAGCTCAGCGGCATCGTCTCGCAGCAGAACACGCTGGACCGGCAGCTCACAGTCTGGGAGAACCTTTACTTTCACGGCCGGCTGTTCGGCATCGGAGCGCGGGAGTCCCGGCGGATAGCCGACGAGTTGCTGGAGCAGTTCCAGCTGTCCCGGTGGGCGAAGGCGTCGGTTTACGCACTGTCTGGCGGTATGGCGCAGCGGCTGATGGTGGCGCGCGCCATCTTTCACCGCCCGTCGGTGCTGTTCCTGGACGAGCCGACGGCGGGCCTTGACCCGCAAAGCAGGCTGGCGCTCTGGGATTTGCTGGGGGAGTTGCACCGGGCCGGCCAGACGATCCTGCTCACCACGCACTACATGGAAGAAGCCGACCAGCTTTGTGACCGCGTGGCGATCATGGATCACGGCAAGATCCTGGCCCTGGACACCCCGGCAGCGCTCAAGCAGAGCATCGGCGCCGACAACGTCGTCACTGTCAGGACGGCCGGCGACGCCGGCCGGCTCGCCGAGCTGCTGTCCGCCGACGTGGCGGGCGTCACCCGGACGCGTCTCGTCGACGGCGGCCTGGAACTTCACGTCAAGGGCAGGGAACGGCTGATTCCGCGCATCGTCCTTGCGGCCGAGCGCGGTGGCTATGACCTGGTCGACCTGTCCGTTGCCGAACCCAGCCTGGAGACGGTGTTCATCAACCTGACAGGTAAGGAACTGAGGGACTAATGGCCACTTCCGCAACCCAGCAGCAGGCGCCGCCAGCCAAGACGATCGGCGGCGGGCCAACCCGCTCCGTTGCCGCGGCTAGCTGGACCGCGCTCGGCGCACTCATGCTGCGTGACCTGGTTGTACTCCGCAAGCATCTCTGGGAGTTCGTGCTGCGGACGATAATCCAGCCGTTCCTGCTCTGTTTTGTGTTCTTGTATGTCTTCCCCAAGATCGGCCAGGGGATCGGCGGCCACGGTGCCGCGGCGGAGTCGGCGTTCGCGACCATCCTGGTGCCCGGAGTCGTGGGTATCTCGGTGATGTTCCAGGGCGTTCAGTCGATCGCGCTAGCGATGGCACAGGAGTTCGGGTTCACCAGGGAGATCGAGGACCGGGTACAGGCGCCGTGCCCGATCTGGCTGGTGGCGATCGCGAAGGTGCTGTCCGGCGCGGCCCAGGGCGTGCTGTCCGCCATCATCGTGTTCCCGATTGCTTCGGTGGTGCACGCGCCCGGCGTGCACGCGCATCTGACGCTGGACTGGCTGCTGATCCTCACGTTCGTGCCGCTGTCCTGCATCGCGATGGCAGGACTCGGCCTGGTGCTCGGCACCAGCTTCGAGCCGCGGAACATCGGGCTGATGTTCGGGTTCATCATCCTGCCGATCACATTCCTGGGCGGCACCTACTACTCCTGGACCAAGCTGGCGCCGGTCACCGTCGGCGGCTGGCACTGGCTGCAGACTGTCGTGCTGATCAACCCGCTGATCTACGTCAACGAGGGCATGCGCGCCGCGTTTACTACCGCGCCGCACATGCACCTGTACGTCATCTACCCCGTAGTTGCGGCGTTCGGCGTCCTGTTCCTGATCATCGGCCTGCGCAACTTCCGGCGCCGCGTGCTGTCCTGATGAGGCCTAAGGTCAGTTCGCGACGGCGATGTGCTTGCGCACGGTCGCCGGGTTGCCGATCGCAGCGAGGATGCACGCAGCCAGGTCGGCCCGTGACACCTTGAGGCTGCGCGGGAGACCGCCGCCGATGCTGGTGCGGTAGCGGCCGGTGACCGGGCCGTCGGTCAGCCGCGGCGGCCGCATGATCGTCCAGTCCAAGTGGCTAGCCTCGACTTCCGCTTCGGCGGCTCGCATGTCGGCGCAGACGTGCCGCAGGAAGGTGCGCCGCACCACGGGCTTGACCAGCCGCAGGTATGCACTCTCGCCGTCGTCGGCAACGATCGACCCGCTCACCGTCAGCAGTCGCCGGGAGCCGGCCTTCTGCATCGCGGCGATGATGCTGCGGACGGTGTCCTGGCTGACCGTCGTTACGCCGGTGCCGCGCGGGCCGATCGCGGAGACCACGGCGTCCGCCGCTGCCACCGCTGCGACGATCGCTGCCGGGTCCATAACGTCGGCGGTGCTCACCTGCAGTCGCCCCGTCATTGCTGGCACCGACGTGCTAATGCCCAGCCGGGCGGGATCGCGCACCACGGCCGTGACGTCATGCCCGGCGGCCAGCGCCTGCTCGACCAGCGATGTCCCGGTGCCACCGGTCGCGCCGAAAATTGTGAGATTCATCGTGCCCGCCTTCGGAGTACGTGCCGTCCCGGTGCGTGCCTGGGGGTGGGGCCGCAGCCGCTGTCTGGCGTACATTGATTCGTGTCTCTCATAAGATACGGAAACCATATCATATGAACACCGAACTATATGGACCGGATTCCGGCCGGACTAGCCGGCCGCTGACCCGCGCCATCAAGGAGGCGCTGCGTGAACTCGGCGGTGAGCTCTCCAGGCTCAACCAGAGCGTCGGTAGCCGGCTCGACCTCAAGGGCACTGACCTGGAATGCCTGGACCTGATCACCCGGCATGGCCCGCTCAGCCCGACTGCGCTGGCCAGGCGCACCGGGCTGCACCCGGCTACCCTGACCGGCGTCCTTGACCGGCTCGAGCGATCCGGCTGGATTGTCCGCGACCGCGACCCGGCAGATCGTCGCGGCGTCCTCATCCGCGCGGAGCGGGGCCGCGGGGCGGAAGTGCTGCGCCTCTACCTCGTCGACTCCGGAATGAACGCGGCGCTCGACGAGATCTGCGCGCGGTATTCCGGCGACGAGCTTGAGGTGATCGCCGGATTCCTGCGCAGCACGGCGCAGGCTGGCAGGAGCGCAGCGGAGACGCTGGCCGGCGACTGACTTTGCGACCCGCAGAGGGTCCGTTCACTCCGGCGCTCGCCGTGATTCGCAGGAGCGTCATCCGGTCCGTGTAGAAGTCCGTGTAGAAGGAGACCGGTCCTTCTTTCACCCTGCTACCCAGGAAAGAAGGCGCCTTGCTGCGCACAGCTACCCGCACCGCGAAGTTCGCTGCCGCCATCTCGGCGGCCCTCGCACACATATGTGACGCAGGGCGAACGCAAGACCGAGCCCCTGACCAGCCCGGATGACATCACCGTTCTCGGCGACCACATCTTCACCGCCTTTCAGAACGGGGTTGGGCCGCAGGGCCAGCCGAGCTTGGATGGCAATGATGACAGCACGGTCGTGGAGTTCACGCCCGGCGGCCACGTGGTGCACCAGTGGGATCTGCACGGGAAGTGCGACGGCATCACTGCTGACACTCAGCGGGGCATCCTGATCGCCACCATCGACGAAGATGCGAACTCGAGTGTCTACACGATCAGGCCGGGCGCCCCGAAGGGCGACTTCATGCTGACCAGCCAGGGCGACAAGGAGCAGATCTTCGTGCTGCGCAAGGGCAGGCTGGGCAGTCACCTGGCGGTGCTGCGGCTGTCGCAATCGGTGGACGACACCGCCTGGGCGCGCAGCCCGCGCGGCAAGCTCTACGTCGCGAACACTGGCGGCGGCACCATCGACGTCGTCACTGGCCCGTTCCGGCCGGGCACGGTGTTTGCCGCCGTGACGCCATGCGACGCGGACAATGCCCCGGCGACCTGCCCGGCGAAGGGTTTCCCGCCGAACTACCTCGGTCAGCTCAACCCGTGGACCGGGCGCATTAACCGGGTGCCGGCAGGCGGGCCGGCGTTCGGGCCGCAGGGCATGGTCTTCATCGCCCCGCACTGGAACGTCACGCCAGGCTGACTAATCGCGGCATCAGCGGGCGGCTCTCCGAGCGCGAGAGCCGCCCGCTGCCAGCTGAGCGATACGGCGCTAGTTGAGTGACACTGGGAGGTGCGCAGGCCCGCGGAGGTTGATCCGGCCGTTCCAGGTCACGTCGCCGTCGAGGGCCAGCTTGGGGAAGCGCGCAGTGAGCCGTGCGAACGCGATCGAGGCTTCCAGGCGGGCCAGGGATGCGCCCAGGCAGTGATGCGGTCCTGCGCCGAAGGACACGTGCCGTTGCGCGTTGTCGCGGCTGAGCCTGACCTCGGCGGCGTCGGCGCCCCAGAAGAACTCGTCCCGGTTGGCCGAGCCGAGGCTGGCCATGACGAAGGCCCCGGCTGGGATGGTGGTGTCGCGGATGGTGACCGGTTCGAGGGTGATTCTCCTGCTGGCCTGCACGGGGCTGTCGTAGCGCAGCAGTTCCTCGACGGCGCTCTCGGCGAGACCGGGGTTGTTCCTCAGCAGCGCGAGCTGACCGGGGTTGCGCAGGAGCGCAAGGGTGCCGCCGGCGATGAGGTTGACCGTCGTCTCGTGCCCGGCGAGGTACAGCAGCAGAGTCTGGGCGATGAGTTCGTCGTCGCTGAGCGCATCGCCGTTGTCCTCGGCAGCGATGAGCGCGGTGAGCAGATCATCGGCAGGGTTGCTGCGCTTCCACGCGATCATGTCAGCCGCTATCGCGGTCAGCTCGGCGTCGGCGGCTGCGATCGCCGCGACCAGAGCAGGATCGGCCACCGGCTCCAGCGACCGGACCACGGTGCCGCTCAGCTGCCTGATGCGTTCGTGATCAGCCGGCGGAGTGCCGAGCATCTCGGCGATCACCGTGAACGGCAGCGGAAATGCCAGCGCATCGACCAGGTCGACCCGGCTTTGACCGGCCATCGCATCGAGCATGCTGTCGACCAGGGCAGTGATCCGTGGCCGCAGTGCCTCGACGGCACGCGGCGTGAACGCCTTCGACACCAGCCGCCGCAGCCTGGTGTGGTCGGGCGGGTCCCGGTCGAGCATGGACTTGTCCGCAGCGGGCACCTGGTCGCCGTACATCTGGTCCTGCAACTGCCTGAAGGTGCCGTCGGCGACGTTGCGGTCTTCCACTGAAAGTCCGGCGCGCAGCAGCCATGACACATCGTCGTAGCGGGTGAGCAGCCAGAAGCCGAAGGGATGCAGGTAGACCGGCGCTTCAGCCCGCATCACCGCGTACTGCGGATACGGGTCATCGGTGAAGCCCGGTGCGAACGGGTCGAATAGCGGCGACGGCACGGCCTGGGTCATCGGATGCTCCCTCCTCGCTGCGCTCCAAATCTTTCCACGTTTGGCGCAGCGTCGAGGTTCAGGCGAGCGCGGTTGACTGGCCTGTTTCACCATGGCCGAGCCGAACGCGGTTGCTTGCGGCCGCGCGAGCGCTGATTCCGGCAACCCGATGTCGAGTACTTGCGGCCGGCCACCCCACCCAGAGCCAGGGACAAACGGCCAGCTAGCCTCGGCTTGTGGGCCGGCCTGATCAGTCGTCGCGCGGCGCGCAGGCTGCGCGGCTGGCTCGCGGCGCGGCGGACTGGCTGATCGACGGCCTAGCTCTGGACCCGCGGGATCTGTCTCTGTACCACGGGCTGGCCGGCGTAGTCCTGGCGCTGCACGAGGCGCACCGGCACTTCGGCGATGACCGGTACGGCCGGGCGGTTGAGCGCGCTGCGGACGCACTCAGCGCACAGGCGGACGGACTGGAGGACTGCTCGCTGTACTTCGGGCTGACCGGGGTCGCGGTCGCGCTCCGTGCGCTCGGCAGGGACGCGGCAGCAGACCGGGGGCTGAACCGGGTTCGTTCCCGGTTCGACGGGCAGCGGTGGCACGAGATGTTCGAGCTGTTCATGGGTAATGCCGGCATCGGACTCGGTGCTCTGCACGCGGGCGATGTGGACCTGGCCGTCATGGCGGTGACCCCGTACCTGACAACGGCGGACCGGACCCGTTCCGGCGTCAACTGGGCGGTCCGGCCGTCGCCTGCCCGGTCGCACCACCTCGCGCACGGCACCCTGGGCATCGTGTACGCACTGGCTTCAGTGGGCGAGGCAGCGGGCCGACAGGACATGATCGAGATGGCGCTGGCCGGGGCGGCGGACGTGGCGGGGCGGAACGAGGCCGGCCCGGACGGTTTTCTCGTCCCGCACTCCGATCCGCCCCACCGGCCAGAGATCATCGAGCGCTATAGCTACGGCTGGTGCAACGGCCCGGCCGGCGACGCCCAGGTCTTTCGCCTGCTCGCCGGGGTGACTCGAGACGAGGCCTGGGCCGATCTTTCGGACCGCTGCTGGCGAACGGTCCGCGGCTCGGGTTTGCCGCGTCGTACCCGGCCGGGATTCTGGGACAACAATGGCCGGTGCTGCGGGACCGCTGGCGTCCTCGCGCTCGCGTGCGACCGCCTCGTTGAGCGTGACGACGACTTCGAGTTCGCCAACGTGCTCGTCGACGACCTCACCGCACGTGCCATCGTTGACGACGCGGGCGTGCGGTGGTCGAACTACGAGCACCGGGCCGCCCCAAGCGACTTGGAGCCACGCCCCGGGTGGGCGATGGGGAACGCCGGCATCATCCGCGAACTGCTGCGGTACGCGCGACTCAGCGACAGTGGCGCTGGCGGCTATGCGGTCCCGTGGCCCGATCAGCTTGCCGCGACGGCGACGCCAGGCGCCGCTCCGGCGTGCGCCGGTGCCGGGCCGGTGGAGCCGCGCACCACAAGCTCTGGCTCGAACAGCAGTTCCTCGGGATCGACCGAGGCGCTTTCCATCTGATTGACCAGCAGGGCTACGGCCGCCTTGCCCATTGCCTCGATTGGCTGCCTGACGGTAGTGAGCGGCGGGTCGGTGCAGTTCAGCCAGCCCGAGTCGTCGAAACCCACGACCGAGACGTCGCTCGGTACCGACAGACCAGCTCGGCGTACCGCCCGGATGGCGCCGAGTGCCAGCACGTCGCTGCCGCAGATGATGCCAGTCACGCCACGTTTGAGCATGCGAGTGGTAGCGGCCTGGCCACCTTCCAGGGAGAAGAGCGCGTGTTCCACTGGTGCGACCGTGAGGCCGGCCCGCTCGACATGCTCGGCGAACGCGCCGAGCTTCCGCCTCGAGGGCATATGGTCCTCTGGCCCGACCACCAGGCCGATCCGCTCGTGGCCGAGTGAGGCCAGGTGCCTGAAGGCCTGGCCGGCGGCGGTCACATCGTCGGTCGACACACACGGGAAGTCCAGGTTGTCGATGCCCGCGTTGATGAGGACGACAGGTATGCCGCGGCTGTGCAGCAGCCGGAAGTGATCGTGCGGAGCGGCTATCTCGGCGCAATGCCCGCTGGCGAAGACCACGCCCGATGCGTGCTGGTCGAGCAGCATGTCGACGTAGTCCGCCTCGGACAAGCCGCCGCCTGCCGTCCGGGTGCAGAGCACCGGCGTGAACGCTCGCTGCGCGAGCGCGCCGCCGATGACCTCAGCCAGCGCGGGAAAGATCGGGTTCTGCAGTTCGGGCAGGACGAGGCCGATAAGTCGGGCGCGGTCGCCGCGCAGCTGAGTCGGGCGCTCGTAACCGAGCACGTCCAGCGCCGTGAGAACGGCTTCCCTGG
>Ga0335074_10005481_pt1 | contig 17556 bp, 15 predicted proteins | sample Lox_Sample_23_FD_206715 | JGI IMG/M metagenome (GOLD analysis project Ga0335074, IMG submission 206715) | Soil microbial communities from Loxahatchee National Wildlife Refuge, Florida, United States - Lox_Sample_2.3 | ecosystem: Environmental > Terrestrial > Soil > Wetlands | place: USA... | reverse complement strand
CGCCCGGCCACGCGGTGTGGAAGGGCATGCACGAGGTCGAGCCGGGGACCATCGTCACTGTCAGCAGCAGCGGGCTGCGCACCACCCGCTACTGGGCGCTGCAGACGCGCCCGCACGCCAGCGGTCAGGCCAGCTCTGTCGAGCACGTCCGGGAGCTGCTGGAAGACATTGTGCGCCGCCAGCTGGTCGCTGACGTGCCGCGGTGCACCCTGCTTTCCGGTGGTCTTGATTCGTCGGCGATGACTGCCTTCGCCGCGAGGCAGCTGGCCGAGGCGGGCCAGACCGTCCGCAGCTTCGCCGTGGACTTCGCCGGGCGGACCGAGAACTTCGTGCCGGACGAGCTGCGCAGCACCCCGGACACGCCCTTTGCCCACGACGTGGCTGAAAAATCCGGCACTGAGCATCAGGACATCGTGCTCAGCTCCGACAAGCTCGCCGACCCGGAAGTGCGGGCGAGGGTCATCAGGGCCAGGGACATCCCGATGGGCATGGGCGACATGGACGCGTCGCTGTACCTGCTGTTCAACTCCATCCGCGAGCACTCCACCGTGGCTCTCTCCGGAGAATCCGCCGACGAGGTCTTCGGCGGCTACCAGCAGTTCTTTGACCCTGAAGCCCAGCGTGCTCACACGTTCCCGTGGCTGGTGCGGTTCGCCGGGCAATTCGGCGACGACGAGAGAATCTTGTCCCCGAGTCTCATTCAGGCCCTGGACCTGCCGCGGTATATTCAGGACGCCTACGACACGTCGATCGCTAGGATCGGCCGGCTGGCCGGAGAATCAGACTTCGAGTGGCAGATGCGCAAGGTGTGCTACTTGCACCTGACGCATTTCGTGCGGATCTTGCTCGATCGCAAAGACCGGATGTCGATGGCCGTCGGCCTGGAGGTCCGGGTGCCGTATTGCGACCACCGCCTCGTGGAATACGTCTACAACACCCCATGGTCACTCAAGACGTACGACGGTAGGGAGAAGTCGCTGCTGCGCGGAGCCGCCAGTGACGTGCTCCCGCGGTCGGTGCTGGATCGTGTCAAGTCCCCGTACCCCTCCACCCAGGACCTCGGATACACCGTGAGGCTCCAGAACAACGCGCGGGAATACCTGTCCAGCCCCGGCCATCCGGTGTTCGACCTCGTCGACCGGGACTGGCTGGCCAGCGCGGTGGCGGCCGAGGCCCAGATCACTCAGGCATCTCGCCACGGCCTCGAACGCGCGCTGGACCTGGCGCTGTGGCTAGACATGTACCAGCCAGCGCTGAGATTGTCATGATCATGAAACGGCTATGACCGGAGTCCCCGCTAGTCAGCGAGAAGCCGAGCCGCCTCGCGATGCCGGCGGTCCGGGGGCAGCCGGCGCTGGTGCTCAGCGCGCTCGCGGGCCGGGAAGGCGTCGCGGTTGCGCTGGGCGGCCTTCAGCAGGTCCCTGGCGCGCTCGGCGGCGATGGACTGGACGACGAACGGGTGCATGTTCCCTCGCTTCCGCTCTGATGTTTGGGTTCTCATCTGGGAGGACCTGGGGTGACCTGCGGAATTAATCTCCCGCCGACCGATGAATTGGGGCGGTTGCCGCGGTCAGTGTCCGTATGGGAACTCTGATGGCGGACGAGGGTGAGCTGCTCACACTCGCCAGGACCGGCGACGAGGGCGCGTTCAATGACTTGGTCGAAGCCCACCGCGCCGAGCTGCGGTCTTACTGCTACCGGATGCTCGGCTCGGTTCAGGACGCCGAGGACGCGGTGCAGAACGCCATGCTTCGCGCGTGGCGAGGGCTCGGCGCGTTCGAGGGGCGGAGCTCGGTGCGGACGTGGCTGTTCACGATAGCCACGAACACGACGCTGGACCTAGCGCGGCACCGGTCGCGGCGGGAGCTTCCGGCGGACTTCGGGCCACCCGCGGCGGCGGGGGCGGCGGTCGAGAATGCGGTACTTGACGCGGTCTGGCTTGAGCCGTACCCGAGCCAATGGCTGGCCGGTGTTCCCGGTTCCGGGCCAGGGTCTGATGCGGGCTCCAACGAGCTGGCCGGGCCGGAGGCGCGGTACGAGCGAAGAGAATCCGTTGAGATCGCGTTCATGATCATGCTGCAGCATCTGCCGCCGCTGCAGCGCGCGGTTCTGATCCTCCGGGACGTGCTCGCGTTCTCCGCCGCAGAGGTCGCGGCCCAGCTGTCTTCCACGGTCGCCGCGGTGAACAGCGCGCTACAGAGGGCGCGCGCCGCGGCGCAGGCCGGGCTCCCGGACAGCAGCCAGCAGTCGGCGCTGCGCGCACTCGGCGACGCGCGGCTGGCGTCGGTCGCGGCACGGTACGCCGACGCGCTGGAGGCTGGCGACGTCAACGCGCTGCTTGCGATGCTCACCGCGGACGCGACCTGGTGCATGCCGCCGCTGCCAACCTGGTTCCAAGGGCATGAGGCGCTGCGGTCCTGGCTGACGGGCGGCCCCCTGACGCACCGGTGGCAACACGTGACGACCCAGGCCAACGGGCAACTGGCGGTAGGTTGCTACCTGCACTCGCCCGCGACCGGAGCCTACGAGCCCGCAGTCATCGACGTGCTGACCCTCTCCCGCGACGGCAAGATCAGCGCGGTCACCGCCTTCCTGCTGTCTGACGGGCAGCCCGGCCCGGCCTCGGTGTTCGCGCGCTTCGGCCTGCCAGCGACGGCCCCGGCGAGCTGAGTTGCGCGGGCGTTGTGGCCCCGCGTGCCGTCGCCCGCGCGAGGGTGACCTCTCTCCGGCTCCGCGGATATTCTGGATGACATGGACAGCCGGGCGAGTGACAAGCTCCCCGGAGCGAGGGTGCGCGTCAAACGACCCGTGCGAGAGCAGCCCCCATCAGGTGGCAGGCCACGGGAGTGGCTGGCCCTGGCTGATGGAGCTGTCCAGGAAGCCAGGACCGAGGGGCCTGCTCTTGCCCTCATCGGGCAGCCGCTGCCGTACCAACCTGGCCGCGCCGAACGGCGCAGCGGCGTGCCCGCGGAGATCATAACTTCCGATCACGTACCTAATTCTTGTACATGCTCGTGGGCGTATTCCCGGGGAAAGCTGACCTTGAAGCATTACAACGCGGCGTGCCCGGTGCACCCAGAGGTTCTTGGTCGCTGATAGCGGCAACGCCGTACGCGCTTTTCTGGCGTGCGCGCGGCGGCTCGACTCGTGGCATAAAGAGTGCGGGGATGCCTGCGACAGCTATGACCGCAATTGCCAGGTTCAAGGTGAGGGTGAGGCCGAGGGCGTGGCCGAGCAGGCTGGCCAGGAGCGCACCAATCAGGGTGGCGGCGTTTTCGGCGGTGGAGTAGGCCGCACTTACGCGGCCGATCATCTCTTCTGGAGCGAGGCGCTGGGTCAGGGTCTGCTCGAGCATCAGGAACGCGCCGCCGGGAATGCCGGCTAGCCCGATGAAGATCGTTGCCGCGACAAGTGAGCTCGTGTTGAAGAACCCGGCGAAGGCCGCCGCGATGCCGACGACCATAGTGACCACGCAGACGCGTAGATGCGGGCTTGCGCAGGCGTTCTTTCCGGGGTAGGCGCTGAGCAGATAGCCCGCGCCCAACGCGGAGAACAGGGTGCCGACGGTGCGGGCGTTGCCACTCAGGTGGAGTGAGATATAGGGGATGAGCAGGGCGGTTAGTGCGCCGTTCCCGGCCAGGAAGAGCACTGTTACCGCGAGCATCGTCGCGAGGGCGCGATTCCGGATGATCGGCGTGGTCCCAGCCTTGAGGTCAGCTGCGAAGTCATGCAAGAACTGCGGGTGTTTCGTCCGTGATTCCGGCGCGTGCATGGCGCGGCGCGCGGACGCTGAGCGCAGTACGGGCATGGCGGCTATGCATGCGGCGGAGATGAGGTAGGACGCGGCATCGACGGTGACGACCCAGCGGAAGCCGAGCGCCGCGTACGCGACTCCGCCTAGCGGCGCTCCGGCCAGCCTGGTGAATCCGCGTGCTGCGGTGCTCCAGGCGTTGGCAATCTCCAGATCGGTACCCCGGCCCACGGCGAGCGGCACCAGACCGCGGTATGCGGGGGTGAAGAAGGTGCCGAGCGCGTTCTCGGCAAACACGGACGCCAGGAGAATCCACGCCAGGCCGGGCCTGGTGAAGAAGATCAGAAGCAGGACGCTGCCTGCCTGGGCGACATTCGATGCGACCATGGTCAGGCCGCGGCTCCACCGATCCACGAAAACGCCGGCCAGCGGACCGGCAATAACCATAGGCACGACCTCGGCGACGGTCGCCAGGCCGGTATCGCGGGCCGAGCGCGTGAGGTGAAAAACGTAGACAGGGACTGCTATCACCATGAACCAGGTGCCTAGGGCCGACAGCAACTGGCCTGTCCAAAGTAGGCCGAATGAACTGTTGCGGATGACGATCGCCCGGCGCAGCCGCGTGGGAGGTGATTGCGGCACAAGCACGGACGCTCTCCAGGATGACGCCTTGCCGAGGGTTCTGGTGCTGTCGCCGAGCTGTGGTGGTGACGTTTCGGCTAACTGTGAGACTATTCTGTAGAGACACTGACTGGCAAGGGTTGTTTCGTGGAAATAGAGGCTCTAGGTGTGCGGCTGAGGGCCAGACGTGCCGCTGCGGGCGAGACAATCGCTTCGGTAGCAGCGCGCGCAGGACTGTCGGTCCCGTACATAGCCAACCTTGAAAACGGGCGGGGGAACCCGACGCTGACGGCGCTATCCGCCCTAGCGCGAGCGCTCGGCGCCACCCTGCGGGTAGAGCTTGTCGAGCCAGGTGAGGACGACACGCCACCGCTCGCGCCGACTGTTTCGTTGTCGAAGTTCGCGCGGTTGCCCCGATTCGCGGAAGCTGCTGATCGCCTGGCCGCCTTGGCTGGATGCCCTGTGCCAGTGGAAAAGGACCGTTTGCTGCACGCCATGTCGGCGGTCGCCGCGGCAGTGCCCCGGCCCATGACTGAACTGGACTGGCACCGGGTCCTCGATGCGATGCTCCTGGCTTCAAGCGACCGAGTTGGCTGACACGAGCGGGCGCCGTTCGGGACGTCGCTCAGGTCGGTCTCACTGGGCCACGACGATCAAACTTGAAGGCTGAGGTTCGCGAGTTGCTCTGCGGCCGCGGACAGGCGCACCTCGTCGCTGACCGGATGGTCGCAGGCGAGGGCGGAGAGGGATCGGGTACCGGCTTTCTCTCCTCGATCAGTTCCGATCTCCCCGGCCGGGCCGTCTCATCCTCTGACCCAACCGCGTAAGGCCAGTGTTAACCCGGGCAGGCTTACCTGGACGGAGTATGTCGAGTATTATGCTCAGCATGATGCTAGGCATGGTGATCTGGTGAGTGTCCCGCACGCGCTCCTGGCGCTGCTGTCTGAGGGGCCGAAGTACGGGTTGCAGCTGCGTGAGGAGTTCGAGGCCGGCACCGGCGAGGTGTGGCCGTTGAACGTCGGGCAGGTGTACAAGACGCTGGGCCGGCTGGAACGCGACGGGCTGGCTGAATCGGAGGGCACCGCTCACGACGGCCCGCAGAAACGGTTCCGGATCACGCCGCGGGGCGAGGAGGCGCTGGCCGCCTGGCTGCGAACGCCGCCGGACCTGACCTCTCCGCCGCGCGATGAACTGGTCATGAAGGTGCTGGTGGCGGCACGCGTGCCGGGCACGGACGCGCATGAGGTGATCCAGGCGCACCGCCTGTACCTGCTCGAGCTGATGCAGCAGTGGACGCGGCTGAAAGAGGGCGAGGCCCGCGATGATCTGGGGCTTGCGCTGATGGTCGACGCTGAGCTGTTCCGGCTGGACGCGGTGATCCGCTGGCTAGACGCCGCGGATGTGCGGCTCGCGCGGGCCGCGGCTGAGCCACCCCGGCCCGCCGTAGCCCCCGCTCCGGCTCTGCGACTTCGCCGGCTGGGGGCCACATGACCCCGCCGGAACTAGGCGCTCACGGGCCTAGCGCGGCGAGCGTGCTGGAGCTGCGCGGGGTGTCTAAGACCTACGGCCAGGACTCTGCCAGGGTGCACGCGCTTGACGGGGTTGACCTGTCGGTGCGGGCCGGCGAGCTGGTGGCGGTGATGGGGCCGAGCGGGTCGGGCAAGTCCACGCTGCTGACCATCGCCGGGAGCCTGGAAGACCCCACCGGCGGGGAGGTCCTGGTCTGCGGCATGGCGCTGGCCGGAATGCCGCCGGACCGCAAAGCCCGGCTGCGGCGGCGGTTGATCGGGTACGTGTTCCAGGATTTCAACCTGCTGCCCGGGCTTACCGCCGTTGAGAATGCCGCCTTGCCGCTGGAACTGGATGGCGTCGCGGTGCCGAAGGCGCGTGCGGCTGGGCTGGCCGCACTGGAAGCGCTTGGCGTGGCCGGGCGGGCGGGCTGGTTCCCCGATCAGCTGTCCGGCGGTGAGCGGCAGCGAGTGGCGATCGCCCGCGCCGTCGTGGGGGACCGTCGGCTGCTGCTGGCTGACGAGCCGTCTGGCGCACTGGACTCGGTGAACGCCGCCGAGGTGATGCGGCTCCTGCACGAGGCATGCCAGCGGGGCGTCGCAGCGGTGGTGGTGACCCACGACGCGCAGCTGGCCGCCTGGGCCGACCGGGTAGTGCTCTTGCGGGACGGGCGCATGACCGGCTCGACCACGCGGCCACCGGGTCCCGAATCTCTCCTGGTGCCCAGGGAGATCCGATGAGCACCGCCCTGAGCGACCCACCCGACCTGGACGCGCGAACGGGTAGTGGCATCGTCGCCTGTCGTGCGGTGTTCCGCTGGGGCTGGCGGCTGTTCCGCCGCGAGTGGCGCCAGCAACTGCTCGTGCTCGGCCTGCTCACCCTGGCGGTCGCCGCGACGGTCTGGGGCGCAGGCGTCGTCACGAACTCGCAGCTCGGTAACCCCAACTGGCCCACGTACGGCACCGCTCCCGCGAGGGCCAAGCTGCCCGGCAGCGACCCGCGCCTGGCCGCCGACATCGCGACCATTCAGCGCCGCTTCGGCCCGGCAGATGTCATCGAGAACGAGACAATCGCCACCGGCACGAACCAGCACGTGCAGCTCCGTGCCGAGACACCGCGCGGGCACTTCAACGCTCCGCTGCTCGGCCTGGTGAGCGGCGCGTACCCAGACGGACCTGGTCAGGTCGCGCTGACCAGCCAGGTGGCGGCGCTGTACGGCGCGCACGTAGGCGGCACCTGGCGGGCCGCCGGGACGACCTGGCGGGTGACCGGTATCGTCCAGGACCCGAGCAACCTCTCGGACGAGTTCGCGCTGGTCGCTCCGGGTCAGGTCAGGCACCCGAGTCAGGTGATCATGCTGCTAGGACCGGCCGCGGCGCTCGTGGCGACCAGCGACGGCGACGTGACGCTCCCCGGCGTGCCGGCGGCGGCGCTGTCCACTCCCAACGAGATGAGCGGCGGGCTCTCGCAGGCGGTGCTCATCCTGGTGCTGGAGATAGTCGGCCTGGCATTCATCGGCCTGCTGTCGGTAGCCAGTTTCTCTGTGATAGCCCAGCGCAGGCTCCGTGCCCTCGGCATGCTCAGCGCGATCGGCGCGACTGGACGGAACCTGCGCCTGGTCATGATTGTCAGCGGCATGGTGGTCGGTGTGGTCGGCGCGCTGGCCGGTACGGCGCTTGGCCTCGCCGCCTGGTTCGCCTACGCACCGAGGCTGCAGCAGGCCAGCGACCACGCAGTCAACCCGGCCAGCCTGCCCTGGTGGGCGATCGCCCTCGGGGCGGTGTTCGCGATCGTGACTTCGGTGCTGGCGTCCCGCAACCCCGCTAAGACGATGGCCGCAGTTCCGGTGGTGGCCGCGCTGTCCGGCCGTCCCGCGCCACCGAGGGCAGTACATCGATCCGCCCTGCCCGGCGCCATTGCGTTCGCGGTCGGCCTGGCCATCCTGGCGTTCTCTGGCGGCCTGTCCGGGCCGCCGGGCGGGGGCGGTGGCTCCGGCAGCGCGCTGCCCCTGCTCCTCGGCCTGGTTGGCGTGATCGCCGGGATCATCCTGCTCGCACCCCTGGGCATCAGCGTGCTGACCGCAGGGGCCGGACCGCGGCTGCCGGTCGCGATCAGGATCGCGCTGCGTGACCTGGTCCGCTATCAGGCGCGGTCTGGTGCCGCGCTGGCGGCGGTCACGTTCGCCATTTTTCTGGCCACGGTGATCTGCCTCGTCGGCAGCGAGCGAACCGACAACCCGCTCAACCCGGCCGGCCCCAACCTGTCCACCAGCCAGCTCGTCATCACCGCCGGTCGCAGCCCGAACCCCGGCATGATGATGCAGCTCACCAGCGCGCAGGAGGCCAGCCTCGCCAGGCGGCTCAATAGCCTCGCCGTCAGCCTGCACGCGCGGTCAGCGCTGGCGCTGGAATCCGCGGGCATACTGAATCAGGCAGGAGCGCCGCTCAACCGCAACAGCAACAGCGTCGGGGTCGCCCTGTACGTGGCCACCCCGCGGCTGCTGGCCACGTACGGGATCAAGGCCAGCCAGATCGCTCCCGGCACCGACGTCCTCACCTCGCGGGCGGGACTGGCGGGCCTGTCGCACCTGGAGATGATCTGGCAGAGATCCGGCAACGGAGGCGAACCCGACAGCAACAATAATGGCCCGTCCTGCACGCCGGGCAGTTGCCTGGCCAGCCCCGCGATACAGACGATCAGCAGCCTGCCCAGCGGCACCGACGCCCCCAGCACGCTGATCACCGAGTACGCGCTGCGCAAGTACCACCTGCAGACTCGCCTGTCCGGGTGGCTGATCCAGGCCCCCGCCCCACTCACCGCCACGCAGATCCAAGCCGCGCGGCACGTCACTCTCGCCTACCAGGCGCCGCTCGAGATCGCCACCGGCGGCGCCGACTTCGCCGAGATCGCCGGCATCGGCACTGCGGTCGGCATCTTCATCGCCCTCGGCGTGCTGGCTGCATCCGTCGGCCTGATCCGCAGCGAGACCGCGCGCGATCTGCGCACCCTCACCGCGACCGGGGCCAGTTCCGGCACTCGGCGGACGATTACAGCGGCGACGGCGGCCGCGCTGGGCCTGCTCGGCGCGATACTCGGCATGGCCTTCGCCCTGGTCGCGAGCCTGGTCTGGGCGCACGGGAGCCTGTCGGCCATGTTCGGCGACGTGCCGCTGGCTGACGTGCTGGTCCTGCTGCTCGGGCTGCCGCTGATCGCGGCAGCCGGAGGCTGGCTGCTGGCCGGCCGCCAGCCGGAAGTCATCGCCAGGCAGCCGCTCGACTGATGCCGATCCGGTGCCCTAAGGCAACCGCGTGCTCGCCAGGGTCTCGGGTCGGAAGCGGCGCAGCCGCAGGCTGTTGGTGACTACGAAGACCGAACTGAATGCCATCGCCGCTGCGCCGACCAGTGGGCTGAGGAAGCCGAGGGCAGCAAGCGGGATGGCGAGGGTGTTGTAGCCGAACGCCCAGGCCAGGTTCCCCTTGATTGTGGCCAGCGTGCGACGGGACAGCCGGATGGCGTCGGGAACGGCAAGCAGGTCGCCGCGGACAAGGGTCAGGTCGGAGGCCTCGATCGCGGCGTCGGTCCCGGTGCCCATCGCCAGGCCGAGGTCCGCCTGGACCAGCGCGGCGGCGTCGTTGACCCCGTCCCCGGCCATCGCCACTACCCGGCCGGCGTCCTGCAGTTGCTTGATCGCGTCCACCTTCGCGGCAGGCAGTACGCCGGCGATGACCTCGTCGATGCCGGCCTGCGCGGCTATAGCGCGGGCGGCGCGCTCGTTGTCGCCGGTGAGCAGCACCGGACGAAGCCCCATGCGGCGTAGCCTCGTGATCGCCTCCGGCGAGGTGGGCTTGATGGTGTCGGCGACTGCAAGGACGCCGCGGACCTGCCCGTCCCAGGCGGCGAACACAGCGGTCTGGCCGGCCGTTTCCGCCGCCGCAGCCCGCACCGCGAGCTCAGCGGGAACGGCCAGGGCCAATTCGCGCTGCAGCCAGGCCGCCCGGCCGACAGCGATGGCGTGCCCGTCGGCTATGCCGGAGACACCCATCCCGTCATGGCTGGCGAACTCTTCCGCTGCGGGCAGGGCGGCGCCGAGCCGCTCCCGCGCGCCGGCCGCGATCGCTGCGGCGACCGGATGCTCGGAGAAGTCCTCGACGGCCCCGGCCAGCCGCAAGACATCGTCCGGGTGCGTCCCGGACGCGGCGGTCACATTGACGAGCGCCATCCGGCCCGTGGTTATCGTGCCGGTCTTGTCCAGCACTATGGTGTCGATCGCCTTGGTGGACTCGAGAACCTCAGGGCCCTTGATCAGGATGCCGAGCTGGGCGCCGCGCCCGGTGCCGACCAGGATCGCGGTGGGCGTGGCCAGGCCCATCGCGCACGGGCAGGCGATGATCAGAACTGCGACCGCGGCGGTGAACGCGGCTCCGGCGCTGTGCCCGGCCGCCAGCCATGCCGTCAGCGTGACTAGCGCCATGCCGATAACAGACGGCACGAACACAGCGGAGATCCGGTCGGCCAGCCGCTGCACCGGCGCCTTGCCTGCCTGAGCGCCAGCGACCAGCCGCGCCATCTCGGCGAGCTGAGTGTTAGCGCCGACCCGGGTGGCGCGGACCACCAGCCACCCGCCCGCGTTGATGCAGCCGCCGGTCACCGCGTCGCCTGGACCCACCTCGGCGGGCACTGGTTCGCCGGTCAGCATCGAGGTATCCACCGCTGACCTGCCATCGGCGACGATCCCGTCGGCGGCGATCTTCTCACCGGGCCGCACCGTGAACTGCTCCCCGGCGGCAAGCTGCTCCGCCGGTATCCGCACCTCAGTGCCATCGCGCAGCACTGCGACGTCCTTGGCGCCCAGCGCCATTAGTGCTCGCAGCGCCGCCCCGGAGCGGCGCTTGGCGCGGGCTTCGAAGTACCGGCCGAGCAAGACCAGCGCGGTCACGCCGGACGCGACCTCCAGGTAGGTATTGCCCGATCCGCTCCCGGCGGCGAGCCATGCAAAGCTCATCCGCATCCCGGGATCGCCCGCGGTGCCGAAGAACAGCGCGTACACCGACCACAGATACGCGGCCGTCACGCCGACCGAGACGAGCGTGTCCATCGTGACCGCGCTGTGGCGGGCATTGACCACCGCGGCACGATGGAACGGCCACGCCCCCCATACCGCCACCGGGGAGGCGAGCGTCAGGGATGCCCACTGCCAGTTCCGGAACTGCAAGGCCGGAATCATGGCCAGCAGCACGACGGGGATGGTCAGCGCTAGCGACACCAGCAGCCGGATCCGGAGCGAATCTGCCTCATGCTGGGCAGCTTGCGCGGCTTCCGCCACCTCGGCCTGGCGCTCCGCGGGAACCCTAGCCGTGTACCCGGTCTTCTCGACCACCGAGATCAGGTCATCGGCCGTGACCGCCGGCGGGTACGTCACGCTGGCGGTCTCGGTAGCGAAGTTGACGACGGCAGTAACGCCGCCGACCCTATTCAGCTTCTTCTCAATCCTGGACGCACATGAGGCGCAGGTCATGCCGCCGATCGCTAGCTCGACGCTGCGCGCGCGAGCAGCTTCCGGCCGGTCACCGATGACAGTGCTGTCCGGCGAGCTCTCTTGACTCACGTTCGTCTCCAAGCACAAGCTCGGGCAGCATTCGCCGGCCGCCGAAGGTCGTTGTCAGCGCTGTTCAGGTCCGGCTAGCTGGTAGTCGCCGGCCTCGTCAAGCGCCGCGCTCACGTCGTCGGTCAGCAATGGCTCATCACTAGTGACAGTGACCGCAGACTGCCCTCCGGGGACCAGCTCGACCGTGACCCCGGTGACTCCGCCCAGGCGGGTGAGCTCGCTGCTGACCGCGTGCACACAGTGCTCGCAGGTCATCCCGGTCACCGCATAGATGGTGTTCGCTGCCATGCCGATTCCTCCAGGTCCTCGCGTGCGGTTGTCAGGAGCGGACCAGCCGGGCGATCGCGTCGGACGCCTCGCGGACCTTTGCGTCCGCCGCCGCGCCGCCCTCAGCCACCGCCTGGGCGACGCAGTGCCCCAGGTGGTCCTCCAGCAAGCCCAGCGCTACCGCCTGCAGCGCCTTGCCGGCCGCCGCGACCTGGGTCAGGATGTCGATGCAGTACCTGTCGTCCTCGACCATCTTCTGCAGGCCCCGGACCTGGCCCTCGACCCGACGCAGGCGCTTCAGGTAGTCCTCTTTGCTTGGGGCGTATCCGTGCACCCTGACCTCCGTCTTCGTCTGCACCTCGGCTTACGGTACCCCAGTAGGGTATCAGACGGGTTGGCGCTGCCCGGTGATCTTCGTCACTATCGCTGCTCGAACTGCAAGGTCTGACGGTGTGCGGCGGGGGCGACGCTGCAAGCATTGAGCATCCGGTGATTCATCGATGGGGGGAAATAGCGTGACAGTAGACGCTCCGATCTCCAAGTTTCCTGAGGTCGATCAGGCTGACGCCAGAGGCGAATTGGCGGAAATCTACGATGACATCGAATTCACCCTTCACATGCCGTGGGTCCCGTTCGCCGTAAGGGTGATGTCGCTATTTCCGGATTTCGTGCCTGCCGCGTGGCAGATGGTGAAGCCGCAGATGTCGACTGTGTACGCCGAGAAGGGCGCCGACCTGGTGCGTGAGGCTTCGATCATTCCTGGGCCGCCGCCGCCTGACCCTCGTCCTAAGCTGCGCGCTGCCGGGCGCTCGGATAAGGAGATCGGCAAGATCAGCCGGGCACTCGATTCCCTTAACTCCGGTAACTCCAAGGGCATGATCCTGATCACGGCCTGGAACGAGGCGTGGAATGAGCGCGCCGCTGGCAGTCCCGCGAACTCGCTGTCCGCATCGGAGGCCCGGCAGCTTCCGCGCGGCCTGCCCGGCGGAGGCGAGAAACTCCGCCTGATCGATCCGGACCGGGCTCCGCCAGATGTTCAGGAGCTCCTGCGGCAAGCCAAGGATCTGTTGCTGCATCACGCTCCGATGAGCGACTACCGGGTGCTGGCGGCCTGGCCCGACTTCCTGCGCATCGCGGTCGAGGACATCCTGGCTCCAGTTGCGCTCACCGCCGAGTACGAGGAGACGGCACGGCGGATCCGGGCAATCGCCCGCAATCACGTGGCGGGTTTCCCCGGCGTCGGCGGGGTAAGCCGCCGGCAGCTCAGCGACTCGCTTAGCGGGCCGCAAATTGCGGGAATCACCGGGGTGCTCTTCATGTACAACCACCTGATCGCCGACATCACCATCGCGATGATCCGGGCCAAGCAAGCCCTTGACGGAGCTTCATCAGCTACCGAGAACAAATTCCCAGTCAGCGCGTAAGGGCCGCGAGTTCCTGCAGGACAGGGGCGTCTTGAGTCGCGAGGGGGGTTCGTGGCTATGTTCGCGGGATTCGATGAGTTCGACATCGCTACCTCGGGTGCGACGGTCCATGGATGCCGGGGCGGCGAGGGGCCGCCTGTGCTGCTGTTGCACGGCATCCCGGAAACGCATCTGATGTGGCACCGGGTGGCACCGCGCCTGGCCGAGCGCTACACCGTCGTGGCTACCGATTTGCGCGGGTACGGCGACAGCGGCAAACCGCCCAGTACTGCCGATCACGAGCCCTACAGCATGCGCGCCATCGGCGGTGACCAACTCGAACTGATGCGGCAGCTGGGCTACGACCAGTTCAGCATCGCCGGACACGACCGCGGGGCGCGTTGTGCCTACCGTCTGGCGCTTGATCACCCGGAAGCTGTTGACCATCTCGCTGTCATCGACGTCGTTCCGGTCGGCGATGCCTACGATCGTGCCGGCAAAGACTTCAGCCTGCTGTACTGGCAGTGGTCCTTCTTGTCCGCGCCGGCACCGGTACCGGAACAGTTCATCGCCGCGGCACCAGCCACCCTGGTCGACTTCATGCTCAACGAATGGGCGGTGGTGAAGGACGCCTTCCCGGCCGAGGTTCGCGACGAATACGTCGAGAAACTCACCCACCCCGACACGGTGCACGCCATCTGCGAGGAGTTTCGCGCGTCCCCAACGCTGGACTATCAGCATGACGAGGCCGACCGCGGAATCAGGAAGATCTCGAGCCCGGTGCTGTTGTTGTGGAGCCAGCGCGGCTCAGTCGGGAAGCTTTACGATGATCCGCTCTCGATTTGGCGCCGGTGGGCCGATGACGTTCGCGGCACCCCGGTACCAGTCGGTCACTTCATTCCCGAAGAGGCACCCGAGGAGACCACGCGCCAACTGCTGGATTTCCTCCAGTAGTGCGGATTAGCCGCAACGGGCTGACGCAATCGAGCAGACGGCTGGAGTTCGGTCATCATGGCGGATAGCAGCGAAGCTACGAGAGAAGAAAAGATCGCCGATGCGCTCCGGGCCGCTCCGGCCTACATAGCTGACTCGGCGACGGTTGTCGACGTGGATATGACGACAGTCCTCAGGGAAGGGTCACCCTACTGGACCTGTGTGCCCACCGCTCCCGGTAAGCCGTGGCCGGCACCGATGTGCCTTGACCCGCCATTTCTGCGGTGGTTCAGGGAGCTCGCACAGGGGGAAAACGCCGGCGATCGATCGGATAGGAATCTCCTACATGCTGATGGGAGAAGCCGGCGCAGACTTCGACCACCTCGAAGCCACGCAACCTCCTGAGGGCCAGGACTGGTACCGCGTCGGCCCGCACGTGATGTTCGTCTTCCCTGAAGGCACAGGCCACATCCTGAACGGCTTGGCACATGACACGACATCGGGACTGCCGTATGTGCGGCCAATCCCTGGAGCTGCGCCCCTGCTCGTCGTTCCGGTCGCCAAGCCAGGCGAAAAAGCTTGCGGATGCCCGAGCGAGTGCTCTTGCGGGTTTAACGGCTAGATCTAGTACGCAAGCGACAGAATCTGGTTCGTGGACTATTACGGCAGAGAGGGCACGGCTGGCGGCGATGCCCGCCGCTGAGATGAATTTCGAATGGCTTGACGGCCGGGGGGCTGCCGCGCACGCGGCTGAGCTGCAGTCGTTGCACGACGAGGTCTACACAGACACTGACGACTTCCCCCGTCGGTTCCGGGTGCACACCCGCCAGCCTGGCTTCGTCCTGGTGGCTGCGCGCAGCGGCGGCTACCTGATCGGGTACGCGGCCGGGATGCCGCTTCGCGCCTCGACTTCATGGTGGCGCCGGGTGACGACGACCTTGCCCGAGCAGGTCACCACGGAGTACCCGGGCCGGACCTTCGCGCTGGTCGAGCTGCTCGTGCGCGGTTCGTGGCGGCGGCAGGGCATCGGCCGTTCCCTGCATGACCTGATCCTTACCGGAAGATCAGAGGAACGAGCGACGGTTGTCGTTCCGCCGACGGCTACGGCGGCCCAGGCGGCCTTCCAGAACTGGGGCTGGCACAAGGTGGCCCGAGCCACTAGCCCGGCTGCCTTGCCCGCGTCGGACGTGCTCATAACCGCAATCCCTGAGGACCGCGAGTCATCACGGCGTGAGTTTTGACAGGCCCGCAGAGTGGTGGCGCGGGGCGGCTCAGGATCCGATCTGCCGGTTGTGGATGCGCAGGGCCAGCACGGCTAGGTCCATTAGCGGGTTAGCGCTTCCGGCGGTGCGGGCGCGAGCGGCGAGGTCGGCCAGCACCGCCTCGACTTCGGTGCGACGGCCATCGATCAGGTCGCGTGTCAGCGACGATGTGGTCGGCGATCCCGGTGCGGTGACGGTGTCCTCGGTCACGCGCAACGGCTCAGCGGGAACCGGATGGCCACAGGCGGCCGCCGCGGCCGCCGCTTCCGCGACCACCGACCGCGCGTACTGCTGTCCTCCGGGTACGGCCACGATGTCGCCGACGGTCGCCCGCATCAGCGAAGTCACGGCGCCGAGACTGGCGATGAACACCCACTTGACCCACATCGCATCGACGATGTTCGCAGGCACGGCGACGTCTGCTCCGGCGTCCCTGAAGGCCGAAGCGAGCCGGTCGACGCGAGCGCTCGGCGAGCCGTCGAGCTCCCCCAGTTCGACCTCGAATGTGGGCGCCAGCACCCGGATCGTCCCGTCGCCGGTGAGCTCAGTGGCGACCCGCAACATGCCGCCGAGCACGGCCGACCCGAACCGGCCGGTCAGGGCCTCGACGTGGGCCATCCCATTGAGGAACGGGAGGATCACGGCCGGGGGCTAGACCGCGGGTTCGATGTCGGCCATGGCCCCTTCGAGATCGTCCGACTTCACCGCCAGCACGATCGCGTCGTAACCAGGGGTGAGCTCGCCCGCGGTCACGACCGACGGACGTAGCAACCTGGTCTGCTCCTGGCTGGCGATGCGGAGCCCTTCGTCGCGCAGCCGCGCGGCGCTGCGCGGCCGCACCAGCATGGTCACGTCGTAACCAGCATCCGCTAGGCGCGCCCCGACAAATCCGCCGACGGCGCCGGCTCCGACGACGAGGAACCTCAACGGCGTTTCTTGCTGACCAGCGAGCACCGGGCCTCCGGCGTTCATGGCTACAGAGTGTGTGCTGAAGACCGCATCGTACGCGCAGGCGTGACCGCCCCCCTTCGAGAGCGGGCGGCAAGGCTTTCATAGCGGGCAGCGGACGCCGGGCTGCCGTTCAATGTCGCACAGCTCATAGGCAAGGGCGCCATGGGTGGCCGGCCGGGCCGCACCCTGCCGCCCGATCGGCAGCACCTCGCGACCGCGGGAGTCCTCCATCAGTAGCGCGAACGCTGTGTACAACGCCACGGCTGCCAGGAGGAAGCCCAGCGCGGCACCCGCCTGGGAGATCGCCTGGTTGCCGGCGAGCTCGGCGACGCCAGCGATCAGGAACCGCGGGGTGGCGACCGCGAGGACGGCGGCCAGGGCACGTTTAAGAAGTGAGCCGACCAGCATGAACGCCACGAAGACCGCGAACACGATATAGAAGATCCCGAGTACGGCGGCAGCGCCCGGTGGGTTGAGATACAAGACCAGCGCGTCGACTAGCCAGGTGGTGGCGAAGCTCAGCATCACCGTTGCGGCGGCGCTGTCACGGGCACTGAGCGCGAATAGCCCCGCGATCGTTTGCAGAATGAAAGCGGGGAGGACGATCCGGGTCGTTGCCCGCAGGCCTGGCTCGAGAATGCCCCCGTCGAATGAGGTCCCGGGATCGACGCCGGCTTGCTCAGGCTTTCCTGGGTCGGCGTCCTGGGGAGTCCGTCAAAGAGGCGATCCTTTCCCTGTTCCGCACCGCTGGCGCGGATGGCGCCCGGATTCGGCATATGGTCCGGGACGTCCGCCAAGTCCGGAGGCACGTCGCGGGCCAGTTCAGCCGGGGGAGTTGCCGATCGCAAGGCCAGCACGGGTGCCATCGCTAGGCGTGAAGCGGACTTGCCCTATCTCCAGGCGAGGGAAACGCCCGCGAAGGCAAACGCGGCGGGTCAGAACTGCCCGTGGCGCACTCATTTTTCTCTCATCTCGCGCGCGGAGGATCAGTTACGCGCGCCGAAGGAGCCTGGGCTTGCTCGTCCACAGGGGGATAGATGACTGCCAGAATCAGTGCCCGTCAGCCGCTCAGGTGCGCGGTCAGCCACGCGCCCGGTCACGGCCACCCAGGGGAGGCAGCGCAATGGCAGCTGGTCAGCGAGGCAAGCCACGAGCTGCGGACGCCGCTGACGGCGCTGCGCACCGAGGTCGAGCTGGCGCTGCTGGGCGACCGCGACGCCGCCGAGCTGCGGGCCGCGCTCGGCTCGGCGGCCG
>Ga0335074_10005479_pt1 | contig 17561 bp, 16 predicted proteins | sample Lox_Sample_23_FD_206715 | JGI IMG/M metagenome (GOLD analysis project Ga0335074, IMG submission 206715) | Soil microbial communities from Loxahatchee National Wildlife Refuge, Florida, United States - Lox_Sample_2.3 | ecosystem: Environmental > Terrestrial > Soil > Wetlands | place: USA... | reverse complement strand
TATTACCGCTTATCACAGACCAAAGTAGCTTTAAAACACTTGTCTTTCCTGCCCCATTTCGTCCAGTCAAAATTGCTAGGTCGTCACTTAAGTTATACTTGATTGGTTCATCGCGTCCAAGCAGGCCATCGATTTCGAAGCTCACTATTTTCAATCTCGCCTCCTAGTCAAAGAGTAGTTCAGAGAGATATCGGAAGATCTGGGCCGTCTGTGGTCAGAGTTTTAATTCCTGCCGATTGTCCGCGCGCTGGATTGCATGTAGCGGCTGTCCGCCGGGGACCGCCCGAACCGCTAATGCCGAATGAGCGCAACGAATGCATAATTAACGGGATCGGTTTTGTCGATAGACAGGAAGATCGGGGCCGGAGTTGTAACGCTCTTGTCACCGCCGCCTGGACCTGCCGGGCTTCACGCGGCCACATCGGCGAGCGAAATTCGGTCCAGAATATCAGGGTCGGAGTTGCAATTCTCGTCACCGCCGCCCGGCCCCTGTCGCGCTTCATGCCGTCACATCGGCGAGCGAAATTCGGTTCAACGCCAGGTCGGCCAGCAGCGCCACGTGAATGTCCAGGGCATCAATCACTTCATAGCCGGGGCTTTGCCCGTCGAACGCCAGATTGAGGTCTGTTCCCGCCAGCACGATCGCCTCCGCGCCCGCCTCCACCAGCCGCCGTCCCGCATCGAGAAACAGCGACGCTTGCGCCGGCGAACACGTGCCTGCCACCGCCACATCCTGATAGGTCTGGCCGATCAGCTCTATCTCGCCGTCGAGCGCCAGCGCCTCGGTGCGGGCGAGCTTCCCATAAAGCCGTGTCCGCATCACGGCCCGCGTGCCAAGCAGTCCGATTCGCCGGATGCCGCGCCCGGAGAAATAGGCGTCGAGCGGCGCCAGGGCGGAGACGAGCGGCAATGGCGACAGCGCCGCGAGCTCGTCAAAGCAGAAATGCCCGCCGAGCGACGTGAGCGCTCCACAGTCGCATCCTGCCGCCTTCAGCCGTTCGACCAGCGGCAGGAAGGCGCGCGCCTGCTCGGCGCGCCGGTCCGCCAGATTGTTGCGGATCAGCTCATGAATATCCCCATGAACGATCGTCAGCGCCAGCGCCTCCGCGCCCTGGGCTGCGACCGCAGCCGTCAGCCGCTGATAATAGGCCAATGTTGCCGCCACCCCGATTCCGCCGACCAGGCCGATATGCATTGCGAGTCCTCATATGACAGGCTGAGCCGTGCCGCCGACAGCGCATCTTTGCGGCGGCAGCGCCAGCAAACCGGCCTGAATGCAACCGCCGGCAACATGCCAGCGTATCGGGCGCTAACGGCAACCTGGACGAGGCAATTGGGTGCCAGGCGGTCCGCTACCAGCTCGCACCGTCCACCTTCTTTACCGGTACCGCATCCCATGCGCCGAACGGCAGCATGCGCGCGTTGATGCCCATGCGATCGTAGGTCTTGTCCACTGGAACCCACCACATCACGCAGCCACACGTCTTGCAGCGGTGCATCTGCAGCATGCGATCGCCGCGCATATAGATCTCGGTCGGCCCGGTCATTGTGGCCTGTTTCGGTGAGTAATATGCCCACAGCCCGCCCAGTCGCCGGCAGATGCCGCAGTTGCAGTCGGTAACTTCGTCCAGCGTGCCATCAACCGCATAACGCACCGCACCACAATCGCATGAACCTTCGAGCATTGCCTTCTCCTCTTATCTGCATTCTCCTGGAGCACGCCTCGTGCCCACCAAAAAATGCACGAGGCCGGGCATTTTGCTGCTCCCCGGCTCAAGCGGCGCCAAAGCGGCCATCATCATGTCGCGCAAGCCCGAGAAATCCTCCGGCTTGCAGCGCAGTATCGAAACACGCACGACAGACATCAAATATCCTCCTTCGCTCAAGCCTCGCTGGCTTCGCATCGCAGTATACTATGAGAAATTTTCGCGGCGACCTTCGCGAAGGCGGAAGGGATAACACACGCGGCTCGCATCTCGCTCAGAGATATCGGCGTGAGTTGTAACTCTCCCGATCCGTCCGCGTCAGCCTTGAGAAGCCGCCGGTTACCGCGATTTCTTCGGCTTCGATGGCCGGAGCTGATCCCGTTTGCCAAATTGCGGCTTCGCCGGATTGACCCTGCCTGAAGGCGCCGCAGGGTGTTCGGGGCGCGGGCGAGGCTTCACGGGTCGAATTAACCAGTTATATATGCTTATTGCCATGCGGGACAATACGGCGCGCCGCACTAATTAGTCAACAATATAACGAAATGGAAGCGTCCTGATTTGGCACCATTATGAAAAAACGCTCGCCGAGAATTGCGAGGACAGAACCGCATTTCCTTCGGTCCGCGAGGATTGTAATTCGTGTCCCGTTATTGCCCTCCACGCATCGACCGGACTTTCGGGGCCGCACCGGCGAGAGGCGTTGCCGACCCGGGCAACGGACCCTGGAGGCTCGCGATCCGCGGCGCGCCATTTGCCCCGGCTTGGCAAGGGGACTAGCATATGATCAGCCTTCGCATCCGCGACGGTTTTTCCCGAGGAGGGGCAACATGAAGACGATGATCACCGCCTGCGCCGCCCTGTTGGCACTGGCAATTCCGGCGACCGCGGCGGACCTGTCTGCGACGCAGCAAAAGCTGATCGATCTTGAAGCCGCCTGGTCGAAGGCTCAGGTGGAGAAGGACGTGGCGGCGCTGTCGTCCATCATTGCCGATGACTGGACTGCGCAAGACGACAGCGGAAAAGTGACGGACAAAGCTCACATGTTGGCCGACATCAAATCCGGGAAATTGGCGTGGAGCAGCATAAACAATCGTGACGAGCATGTTCGCGTGATGGGCGCCGTTGCCGTGGTTCAGGGCGCCGACGATGAAAAGAGCACCGACAACGGCAAGGACACGAGCGGCGCTTATACCTGGATGGACGTCTTCGAAAAGCACGGCGGCAAGTGGGTCGCAGTTGCCTCGCAGGTGACGAAGGTCAATCCCGGCAAATCGTCGGGTCCATAATACCGCACCTGGACCAACGTTCGCCAACCTGGGTATCACGAGGGGTGCGCCGGGCGAAAACCACTCCATAAGCTGCAAGAATCGGCAATCGCTGCTAATTTGCAGGCGAACGTTGGACCCGTCACCGGGTTCTCGTTGAAGCTTTGGCGACACGGCAAGCTTGAGCGTCGCGCAGGCCGGCGCATTCATCGCCGCTTATATGGCGAGCAACAGAAAACACCGTCCGTGTTCTTGGATGGCCGGGACAATACTGCCCGTTCATGACGGGCATGGGTGTGTTACGGTGCCTGAATCGAAAGCGCGAAACCATCGGCGTGGTGGAAGTCGGGTTTGCCCGGAACGTGCGCCAGCGCAAAATACGAGATGTTGCAGTTTTTTTCTTCGATGACGGCAGAGAGCCCGAGGCGCCAGTCGGCGCGGCTGTCCGCATCGGGCATGCCCGCCAAATTCACTTCGGCCTGCAACTCGAATACGCGCGCGTCCTGGCGCATTTCGATTCGTGGTGCACGGATTTCCAGGGTTCGCATTCTGCTTCTGTAGCCGTCGAAGGCGTGCGCCGCCCATTGCAGCGATGGTGCGAAGTTGAATTCGCAATAGGCGTCCTCGCCGCCCACGCGGAGGAAAAGCTCGAAACAGGTATGGCGCCAAAGGCCGTCCACGCGCGCCGCGCCTGAGGGCAGCGGCAGCCGCACACTGCGTATCTCACCTGTTACGAAGTATCGCACCACGAGGCTGCCCGGCGACGAGCGCGTTACCTCGGCCTCGATGCTTTCAATCGCCTCGCAGCGGCTGTCCGGGTGAAGGAGCAAAGAGCGACGCATTGGCGATCAGGAAAAGTCCGCGCGCGCCAATCGTACTTCGCGGCGGCGCGCGCAGAACCTCACGGGGCTTACTGGCCCATGTAATCCTTCTTGCCGATCTCGATTCCCTTGTGCCGCAAGAGGTCGTAGGCCGTGGTCACATGGAAAAAGAAATTGGGCAGCACGAAATTGGTGAGGAACGCGCGGCCCGGGAAGCTCATCTCACCCTGCGGGAATTTGAGCGTGCAGGTGCGGTCCTCCGCGCCTTCGAATTTTTCCCGCGGAACGCTCCTGATGAAATCGATGGTCTTGCGGATGCGCTCCTGCAATTCGGGAAAGGTTGATTCCGTATCGGGGTAGCTCGGCGGGTCGATCCCGGCGAGGCGCGCAGTACCGAGCTTGGCGATGTCGCTTGCAATCTGTATCTGGCGCGGGAAGGGGTGCATGTCGGGCGCAAGCCGGGCTTCGAGAAGCTCCGACAGCGGCATGTCGCGTTCCTTGGCCTGCTGCACGGCCTTGTCGAGAATTTTCGAAAGACTCTCGAAAAAATGGATCATGGGCGGAACGGATGCTTCATAGACGGAGAAGGACATTGGGTTCATCCTCAGGATTGCGGAGAAGCGATAAGACGCGAGATGCGCCAATCGATCAAGATCCACGACATTCGCGCCCCGGATGTGATAGGAGTCCGCGCTTTATCAAGGGGGCGCAATGAGATACATCGTATTCGCGCTATTTTTGACGCCATTGGCTGCCCATCCGCAGACCACGCAGTCCGCCGCAGCGCCGTTGCAGAGTCCCGCCATGAGGAACCCGCTCACTGCCACATGTGACGCATGGCGTACCGGGTCTGTACAAAACGCGTACGGAACGACCACGCTGTCCGTGGACGTGAAGACGGACGGATCGACGGCCAATCCCACTTTGGTAAGGTCTAGCGGCAATGCCGACCTTGATCGGGCGGCATTGAGCTGTCTGAAGATCGCCCGTCTGAAACCTGTGACGGAGCATGGACAGGCAATTGAAGTTACGAGAGAATACGATGTTCGCTGGGCGGTCGATGATCATTCGTATCTGCTGCTTACCCGTCCAGCCGGGGCAGGAATTTCTCCCACGTCATGCCGCGAGAAACCAAGACCCGGATACGTTCCGCGTCATCTTGTTCCCACGATCGTCTCGTTTCAGATTGGAACCGACGGCGCTGCTCACGAGGCGGAGATAACGCAGTCGAGCGGGAGCGGAAGCCTTGATCAAGCGTCCGTGGATTGTGTTCTTTCTGCATTTCGTTATGTGCCGGCCATGCAGAACGGAAGGGCAATCCAGGTGGACGAGCAAGTCCAATTCTCGTGGACAACGAAATGATCGTCGCATGTGACAGATTCGATGCGCATCGGTTCTTCTTATGAACTACCCTCCACTCTGGAAGGCAACCGTGACGCTTGCAAAAGCACGTGCGGGGGAAGCGGCGGCGCTCTTCGAGCTTACGCCGCCACGGCCACAGGCCGTGCTGATCGAGGAAGAACCATTCGGCGGGAATGCCGCCGTCGAAGCGCTTTATGCAGGGATGCCCGATGGTGTGCTGCTTTCGCGGCTGCTGGGGGCCGAAGTTTACGTCGCGCTGCTTCCCGACCAGGACTGGATCAGGCTTTCACAGGAGGGCCTGCCGCCGGTGCGTGCCGGACGTTTCTTTGTCTATGGCGCGCATGACAGGGGCGCTGTGCCGCGCGGCGTCATTCCGCTCAGGATCGAAGCCGGCCTCGCTTTCGGGACCGGCCATCACGAATCGACGGCGCTGTGCCTCGCATTGATTTCCGATCTCGCCAAACGACGGCGCTTTCGCCGCACGCTCGACATCGGCTGTGGCACGGGCGTGCTCGCCATCGGCATGGCAAAACTCTGGCGGCAGCGCGTCCTGGCGACGGACATAGACCACGTGGCCGTCGCGGTGGCGCGCGAGAACGCGGACTGGAACGGAGTGCGTCCGCTGGTACACACCATCATGGCCGATGGCCTTACGCACCGCGCGATTGCGCGCGCGGCGCCCTTCGATTGCATCGTCGCGAATATCCTGGCCGGTCCGCTGACCAAACTTGCGCCGCAGATCGCGGCCGCGCTGGCACCGCACGCAATGGTCATTCTCGCCGGCCTGTTGCGCTGGCAGGAAAATCTTGTGCTCAGCTTTTATCGTCCGCATGGGGTAGTGCTGCGCGAAGCAAGGCGCGACGGCAATTGGTCGGCGCTGCTGCTTGAGAGGGTTGGCCGGGCGGGCTAACGTCGGTTCATGGACAAAAATCTCTCCTTTCAAAGTTTCGAAGATCAGTCCGAGGCGGCGACCTGCGCCCCGCGGCTGGCCGCCTTGCGCGCCGAACTCGCCAAACGCGGGCTGGACGGCTTTCTCGTGCCTCGCGCCGATGAGCATCAGGGCGAATATGTGCCCAAACGCGCCGAACGGCTCGCCTGGCTGACATCATTCACCGGCTCGGCAGGCGCCGCCGTGGTGCTCAAGGACAAAGCCGCCATCTTCGTGGATGGCCGCTACACGCTCCAGGTTCGGGAGCAGACGGATACGAAGCTGTTCGAGCCGCGTGATCTGGTCAACGAAGGGCCCACGGCGTGGCTGGCTGCAAACGCGCCGCTCGGCGCGCGCATTGGCTACGATCCGTGGCTGCATACGGCCGCCGGCCTCGAGCATCTGCGCATTGCGGCCACCCAGGCCGGCGCCGAACTCGTTGCCTGCGAGCGCAATCCGATCGATGCCGTCTGGACCGATCAGCCCGGACCGCCGCTCGTGAGCGCGACGCCGCATCCGCTCGCGCTCGCCGGCGAATCCGCCGAGTCCAAGCGCATGCGCGTCGCGGAGGCGCTGAAGAACCGTCAACTCGACACGGCCGTAATCACTTTGCCGGATTCGATCTGCTGGCTTCTCAACATGCGCGGCGGCGATATTCCGCATACGCCTTTCGTACTGTCTTTCGCGCTTCTTCACGCCGACGGCTCGACCGATCTGTTCATGGACGCGCGCAAGAGTTCGCCCGAACTCGCGCAGCATCTGGGCAATGCGGTGCGGCTCAGGGAGCCTGCGGAATTTGCCGGCGCGCTCGAAGAACTCGGCGGGAAATCGGTATTGGCCGATCCCATGAATTGCGCGGCTGCCGTGTTCGACCGGCTTGCCAGAGCGGGTGCGCGCGTGCAGCGCGGCGCCGATCCCTGCCAGCTGCCGAAGGCGTGCAAGAATGCCGTCGAGATCGAAGGCATGCGCAAGGCGCATATTCGCGACGGCGCGGCGTTGACGCGCTTTCTCGCCTGGGTGGCGCGCGAGGCGCCAGGCGGACATCTCAGCGAGATCGAAGCGGCGCAAGCGCTTGAAGGCTATCGCCGCGCAGAGAATTCGCTCGTCGATATCAGCTTCGATTCGATATCCGGCGCTGCACCGCATGCCGCCCTTCCGCATTACCGCGTCACGCGGTCGAGCAATCGCGTTATCGGCCGCGATGAAATCTATCTCATCGATTCCGGCGGACAGTATCCCGACGGCACGACCGATGTGACTCGCACCGTGATCGTGGGCGAGCCGACCGATGAAATGCGCGACCGCTTCACGCGCGTGCTGAAAGGCCATATCGCGCTCGCGATGATGCGCTTTCCGGAAGGCACGACCGGTGCCGCGCTCGATGCCTTCGCGCGCAGGCCGCTCTGGGACGCGGGCCTCGATTACGACCACGGCACCGGCCATGGCGTCGGCGCCTATCTCTCCGTGCATGAGGGGCCGCAGAACATTTCGAAAAAGCCCATCACCCAGACGCTGAAGCCCGGGATGATCTGCTCGAACGAACCCGGTTATTACAAGACAGGCGAATACGGCATCCGGATCGAAAATCTGGTCGTCGTATCCGAACCGGAAAAAATTCCGGGCGGCGAGCGCGGCATGATGCGGTTCGAAACGATTACGCTCGCGCCGATCGATCTTGAACTCGTCGAATTGTCCCTTCTCACGGACGAGGAGCGCGCCTGGCTCAATGCCTATCACGCGCGCGTGCGCGATACGCTTTCGCCGCAGGTCGATCCCGAAACCAAAAAATGGCTCGTGCATGCAACCCGCGCGATATAATTATCTTTCCTCCCCCGCAAGCGCGGGGTCATCGCATTGGAATTCGGGCTTCCGTCCGAGGTTAATGGGACGCGGAGACGCGGAGATGCGAAGAAGGAATTCTGAAACGCCCGGTCTCCCGGCGCGCCAAGGCTTCTCCGCGCGCTTTCGCGCGCAATTCTCTCCCTGGCGAGTTGGCGTCTTGGCGGTTTTTCTCTGCGGCCGCGCGTCTCCGCGCGCACATGCGACGGCCCCGCCCGCAAGCGGGGGGAGAAAATGAGGCGGGACTGGTCTGCAGCCCGGGGACAGGTTCACCGCCTGACGCTCGAAAGCCGCGTGCTCCTGGGCAATCTGCTGCGCGATTCGGCGGCGCGAACGATCGACGTCTATGTGCCGGCCAATGTGGAAAGCGTCGGCCTGCCGCTGCTGGTCGATCTCGTCGGCTTCACGGCCGGCGGCCCGGCGCATACCAACTGGAAGAATTTCACCGAAAACCTGCCGGAACGGCTGGACCGCCTGATCGGAACTGGCGCCATGCCGCCCGTGATCGTCGCGTTTCCCGATTGCTTCACCAAGCTTGGCGGCAACCAGTACATCAACAGCGCAGGCACGGGTCGCTGGGCGGATTTCCTGCTCAAAGAAGCGGTTCCCTTCGTGGAGCAGCATTTCCATTGCGGCGGCGAGGGAAAGCGCGGCGTGTTCGGCAAGAGCTCGGGAGGCTATGGCGCGATCATGCACGCCCTGCTCTATCCCGAATTCTGGAGCGCTGCGGCCTGCCATTCCGGCGACATGGCATTCGAACTTTGTTATCTGCCCGAATTTCCCCGCCTGTTGCGCGCGATCGCGAAGGCCGGCGGTTCGATCGAGAAATGGATCAGCGATCTGCACGCGGCGCCGAAAATCAAGGACGGCGAACTGCACGACCTGATGACGCTCGCCATGTGCGCGACCTACGATCCAGATCCCGCGGCACCTTATGGCATCCGTTTGCCGGTCGACTCGCAGACCTGCGAACTCATTCCCGAACGCTGGGCGAAATGGTTGGCCTGGGATCCCATCGTTTTGGCCGGGACGCGCGGACCACGCCTCGCCATGCTCAAGGCGCTTTATATCGATTGCGGGGATATCGATCAGTACGACCTTGTCTATGGCGCGCGGCGCCTGCATCGCCTGCTCGAGCGGCAGGGGATCGCCCATGTCTACGAGGAGTTTCCGGATGATCACACCGCCGTCGACTACCGCATGGACAAGAGTCTGCCGCTTCTTTCGAAGGCGCTGAGCTGATGTCTCGTCAGCGAAGGGACGCAAGTCATTTCCTCCCCCGCTTGCGGGGGAGGTGTCGAGCGGAGCGCAGCGAAGTGCGACGGAGGGGGGCGGTCGGCGCAACACTACCCCTCTCCGCCCGCTTCGCGGGCACCTCCCCCGCAAGCGGGGGAGGAAAAGCAGTGGCGCGTGCGGTCGCATCGCTCGCGATCATTGGCTGCGGTTTGCTCGCCGCCTGCGAAGTCTATCCCCTGGGACAGGATGCGGACGGGCTGGACCTGCGGCGCAACGCCAATCGCGTGATGATGGCCATCGAGACCTGGAACCACGACAAGCGTACATTCCCCAAATCGCTGGCTGAGCTTGTTCCGCAATACTTGCCGGCGATCCCATCGGAGCCGCACCTGCAGTACCGCCCCGCAGACGGCTCCCTCGCCTTCCGCTATGTTCCCACCTGGCCGCAGCTCCGGCCGGTCTGGTGCGCTTCGGTTGGCGACACGACGAACTGGATTTGCGCGGAGCACCTGCTGCTTTCGTGAGCGGCCGCCACACCTGGCCCGAAACGCGGCCCATGCGTTCTAGCCCGGGGAGCCGTTTCGCTGTTCCGCCACTCCCCCATTCGAGGAGATAGCCGATGTCCGTCTGGAAGACCTGCGCCCTGGCATTCGCCTTCGCATTCGCCCTGTCCGCGTCTGCCCGGGCCGAGGACCCGGCCGCGGAGAAAATACAAAGTTTCTACAACGTGCTGCTCGACACGATGAAGCGCGGGCCACAGCTCGGCATGCAGGGCCGCTATAAGGCGCTCGAACCGGCCGTGGATGCGACCTTCGATATACCCGCGATGATCGAGTTCATCGTGGGACCCTCCTGGGCGAATATGAGTGCACAGGACAAAGCCGCGCTCACGGCGGCTTTCCGGCGCATGACCGTGGCCAATTATGCGGCCAATTTTTCAAAATATGACGGCGAGCAGTTCAATGTGGATCCGAACGTGCAGCAGCGGGGCCCGGACAAGATCGTGCAGACGACGCTTGTGCCCCGCGGCGACAAACCCGTGCCGCTGCTCTATCGCATGCGCGACACGGCCGGCAGCTGGAAGGTGATCGATGTATTCCTGGACGGCTATGTCAGCGAGCTGGCGACGCGGCGCTCGGATTTCGCGGCAACATTGGCCGCCGGCGCACCTGCTCTGGTCGCCAAGATCAACCAGCTGAGCGACAACCTCCTGAACGGAACGACGAAGAGTACGCAGTAGCTGCGGCGTTTATCGTCGCTCCTCCCCTGTGCGAAGCACCGAACGATAGGCATCCACGTCTCACACCGTTTCCGGCATGCCGCCTCTGTAGGCGGCCTGGGCAAGGAGGGCGGGCAGCAGGAAGAGGACCGTCGCGAGAATCCATCCGAGCGAAATGGCGAGCAATTCGCCCATGCTGGCGAGACCCGGATGGCTCGAAAGCCATAGCGTTCCGAAGGCGGACGCCGTCGTGCCCGCGCTTAAGACAACGGCGCGCGTGAGCGGCGACTGCAAGAGCCTTCGCATGCCCGAGCGCCAGGCCATCACGAAATAAATGTCGAAGGCCACGCCGATTCCGAACAGCAGCGGCAGCGCGATGATATTGGCGAAATTGAGCGGCATGCCGATGAACACGCAGGTGCCGAGCGTAAGAATGCCCGCCAGCACCAGCGGTCCCAGCGCAATCGCGATATCGGAGAGACGGCGCAACGCCAGTGCGAGCAGTACGGTGATCGAAAGAAAGGAAAGTACGCCTGCCTGGAGAAAGGCGCGAACAATGGTGCGGCCGGATTCCTGGATCGAGATCGGCGTGCCCACCGACTCCGGTGCAATGATGCGCACTTCCCGCGTGAACTCCTCAAGCACTGCGTTGTTGTTGGCATTGCCCCTGGGGAAAACTTCCACGCGGTACTGGCCGCCCGGCGTTATCCAGTCCCGCTTGAGGTCCTGGGGCAGCGAGGCGAGCGTTACCGGCTGTGGCGCCAGCGCAGCGCGCAGTTCGTCAAGCATTGTTTGCAGGCCGGGTACCAAAGCATTTTCCGCTCGCGCGCGAAGCGCCTGCGGACCCTGCGCGATGCGCGTAAGCAGGTCCGCGAACTGCATCGCCTCGCGCGCAACGGGGCCTTGCCCATTTGCCGCCGCCGCGCGAAGCGCCGCCGCGGCAGTCGTAAGACTCGCGATCACGTCGCGATCTGTCGGTGGCGGCCTGGTAAAAAATGGACTGAGCGTGGGATCGAGCAGATTGTCCGCATCCCTTATGAGCGCGAGCTTGGGTTGCTGATCATCAGGCACGAAACTGTCGAGCGTGAGCGTGTGCGAGACGGCCGGCAGCGCGCCGAGTGCGGAGGAAAGACGCCGGGCTGCGGCGTAAGAGGGCGCAAGCACATTGATCGTGTTGGGCGAAGTGTCGGGATTGTGCATGAGATCGAGCGCCGTGGCGACGGCTTCGCCCTTCGGACTGCGCAGATCGAGCGGATTGAAATCGAATGTCAGATGGGTAAGTGCGGCCGTGCAGGCGACGCCCAGAATGGCCGCCACGGTAATCACTTCCAGCCGCCGGGCGCTCAGGAAAGCGTCGAGCGGCGCGAGCGCCCGCCAGCCGATCCGCTCCGGTTCGCCATGCGGTCGCAGCAGTTTCACGATGGCCGGTAGAACCGTGATCGCCAGCACGAAAGTGATGATCATGCCGGTGCCGGCGATCAATCCAAGCTCCGCCACGCCTCGATAGCTCGTGGGCAGAAACGAGTAGAACCCTGCGGCGACGGCTGCGGCGGCGAGGGTGAGGGCGTTGCCCACGCCGCTGCCGGCCTGGGCAAGAGCCAGATCGAGATCGTTCTGCTTGTGCCGCTCGGCGCGATAACGGATGCAGAACTGAATGCCGAAATCCACACCGAGGCCGACGAACAACGTCACGAAGGCGACGGAAATGATGTTGAACGATCCGACGGCCAGAAGTCCGACCGCCGTCGTCATGCTGAGCCCGATGAACATGGTGAGCAGAATGGCGAAGATCAGTCGGCCGGAACGCACGGCGAACCACAGCATGGCGAATACACCTGCCATCATCAGCGACAGCATCAGCACCGCGCGATCCTTGATGGTGGCGAATTCTTCGTCCGACATCGGCACGGGCCCGGTGAGACGCACCCGCACGCCCTGATCGGGAGTCAAATGCAGCGTCCGCACCAGCGCCCGGATTGCATCGGTGGCGCGGCGGCCGGGCTCGAGTGCCTGAAAATCGAGGTGCGGCCGCGCCTCGATGAATTGGCGCGTTTCGAGCAGGCTGGGTTTCTGACCCGTCAGCAGCGAGCGCCAGGCAAGAAAGGCGGGTTTACCCGCCACGACGCCGGACAATGTGTCGTTGAAGGCCGTGATCGGCCGGCCGAGCGAGTCGAGGCTCGCCTGGCCGCGTTTCACGCCTTCCAGCGCCGTCGTGAGACTGTCCATGATGCCGCGGAGGCTGGGATCGCTCGCCAGCGCGCCCAGAAAAGGCTGACTCGCGATCAGCTGCCGGGTTGTGTCGCGCACTTGGCCAAGCGGCAGAAAAAGAAGGCCATTATGCGCGAAAAACGCGCCGCCGCCGGGACGTCTGACGCTCAGGAAAAGGTCCTGACGCTTGGCCATCGCAGCGGCAAGGGCTGCAGCGTCCCGATCCGCCAGCTCGGGCGTTGCGCCATCCACTACGACATCGATCGTATTGCTGAATTGCGGGAAATTGGCGTCGTAGACCGCCTCGCGCTTGCGCCACGTCGTCTGCGACGAGATGAGCGCAGCCGGATCGGTGTTCATCGCGAAATGCGTCGAACTGTAGATTCCCGAAAGAATGCCGAGCACAAGCGCCGCGGCGAGCACCAGTCCGGGGTAGCGGGCGCAGAACGCGACGATACGTTCAACGATCGGTGCCGACATGCCGCCGCTTTCTGGTGAAATGCCGCCCGGCCCGCGCCGGCGCAGGCGGAATCATCGCGCCGATGATGACTGGGAAAATGCGCCGAGGCGAGAGGGCGTGTTAGAAATTGGGCAGGTTTTCCAGGCTCGGCTGGCCGCCATGGATCTCGGCTTCCCGGTGCTGCCGGTAAAGGCTGCGCAAGGTGGCGTAAAGATCGACGGAAGAGCGCTCGAGTTCGTCGAGCGTGCCGATGTTGCGGGAGCGCTCGTCCACGAATTTCAGCACGCCGCGCCCGATCAGGAAGTAGGTGCTGCTGCGCCAGGAAATCCAGGTCAGCGGATCCATCGCGATGTCGACTCCATAGCCGACCGCATCGCGCGGATCGCTGGGCCCGAGGATCGGCAATACAAGGTAAGGCCCGGGACCGACGCCCCAGACGCCAAGCGTCTCGCCGAAATCGGCATCATGTTCGGGAATGCCGATCTTCTGGGCGACGTCAATCAGACCGCCCACGCCAATGGACGAATTGATGACAAACCGCCCGAGCGATTGCGCGGCATGATCGGCCGCGCCCTGGAGCACGTCATTGCCGAAGGTGATTGGCACGTCGAGATTGGCAAGGAAATTGTGGACGCCGTCGCGCGCCGGCTCCGGCACAACATGCACATAGAACTTGGCGACCGGGAGCGCGACGTACTCGTCCAGTTTCATGTTGAATGCGAATACCTTGCGGTTCTGCGCCTCGTACGGATCGTTCGGATCAAGACCCATCTGCGAGGGGGGCGGTGTCGTGGTGGTGCAACCCGCTGCGGCGAGCGCAAGCAACAGCGCGGCAAGGTGCCGGAACTTCGGTGCCATCAATAATCCTCTCTCTCCCCTCACGGCGTCCCCCTCCCGTAGAACGAACGAGCCCGGAACGGGTCGCGCAGTTAACATATGGTGAAATATATGGTTGCGGCCAAGGGGCAGGTTGTGCAGGGCTCCGGAACACAAAAAACCATGGGAAACGGAGTTTCAGCCCCGCTTGCGGCTGCGGAACCAGAACTCGACCTCAAGAACGGCCCAGGTGAACCCAAAGCCTACTGCGCCCGTTGCAAGGGCGAAGAACAGGTCGGAATCTCCCGTGACCGATAGATGATGAAATAGGCCGCAATGGCGAGCGCGACGGCGGCCATAGGGGATGGCCCAATGCCGCCGCTTCGCGTCCGGCGAAGTTCCTGCGGAGCTTTGCGCCATGCGCCACCGGGCCAAAATTGGCGGCGCAAATTAGCGGCACGCGGCAACCGGCACCAGCTTGGCTCCTGCAACCGTTGCGAAACGAATAGGTTTTAGGTTGATACTGCCGTGCTATAGGTCGCGCCCACCAGTGGAGAGGGATCATGTCTGTGACGGAATCGGAAGTTCAGGCCTTGTCCGACGAGCTCAAGCAGCTCCGCGCCGAATTCGTGCGGCTGGGCCAGCTGCTTGAATCGGCGGCGCGAACCGCAAGCACCGAAGCCGCGCAGGCGGCCCTGGCAACCGGGGAAAGGGCCTGGGGGGAAGTTCGCAATCGCGCCGATGAACTCGCCGGCCGGATCGAATCGCGGCCGGTGACTTCGGCGGCAACGGCGTTCGGAATCGGAGTAATTCTCGGCCTGCTGTTCAGCAGCCGCCGCTCCTAAGCTGCGGTTATGCTCATGGGAATTTTGCTCCGCGGCGTCGTTATCGTCGCGGTTATTCTGGCATGCGCGACGGGCCTGATCGCAGCGTTCGGGCTTCTCGTCGCCGCGGATTATTTCGCCTTCGCAACCATCCTTCCGCCGGTGTTCGCCGCGCTTGCCGCCGCTGGCACGGCGCTGGTTTTCTGCGTTCTCGCGATCATCATCGGGAAGCTGGTGCTTGCGGGTCTGGGCCGGCGCGCCCGGCGCAGCGTGCCCTCGCGCGTCGCCGCGGCGATTGGCGAGCTTTTCGGGCGCGAACTCGGCGATCTTGCCGACCGCCATCCCGCGCGCGCCATCGGCCTCGCGCTTGTCGCCGGCCTCGCCGTGGGCGCGAGTCCCGGCCTCAGACGCGCATTGTTCGCCTTCTTGCGGCGCTGACCGCAGCCTCTGCGGTCTTCTGAATCATACTGATCCATTACAGCGGAGATGCCGGCCCGCTGCTCAGGCGGCGCTGGCAAGCGCTCGGCGCACCCGTTTTGCTCCATACTCACCATGGCCGCCCCCCCGGTCCGCACGAAGCGCGACCGGAGGACGGACACTTGATGAGGGACGAAATCAACTGTCCCTTCAATGCTTCCGCTTGCGGGTTTCCTCATCGCCGGAATTGTCGCCGCCGCCAGCATAGCCGAGGACGTCGACCGTGATGACCGATTCTTCGTTTTCGGTGTTGTTCGATGCGGCGGAGACGGCCTGGGCCATTTGCGAGGCGGCAGCGGCGGCGCTGGTGCCGCTGGTCTGCGCGGCGACATTGACGACCGCCGTGCCCGGAACGCCCACGGTCGTGCCGCTGACGCTGAAGTTGCTGGTATTCGCCACCTGGAATGCGGCGACGAACAGATTTCCCGACACCCGCACGCCGGCCGCACCCGCATCCACCGTGCCGCGCGGCGCGACGAGATAGACATCGGGCGCAGCAACACCAGGCGCGGGCTGGAAAGCCGCGATGCCCGCGCCGGTTACGGCGCCGGAGGAATCGACATAGGTGTAAAGGTCCTCGTCGGTCTCCACGACGATCGGCGGGAAGTCGGAGGACGTCAGCGGTCCCTGGCCCGCATTCAGGCTGCCGTTCGACGACCACATGATGATGTTGCCGCCGTCCTCGGTGAAGAGGCGGCTCTGGTTGAGCAGGAAATCCTCGTCGGTGAAGGTGTCGATTGATCCGCCGCGCAGCGTGAGAACGCCTTCGTAGCCCGCGGGGATGTCGCTGACTGTCGACGGGTAGGGAATCCCGGCAGAACTGGGCAAGAACCCGTAGACCAGATCACCGTCTGGCTGAATCGGAATGCCCGCATAAAGCTGACCGTCCACAGCGGTATGGAGCGCGGCCTGGGCGGAGGTCGCGACTGTCGAGCCGATCAGCGCACGGCCGCCGGGCCCGAGAATATAGATATTCCCGCCCCATTCGGTCTCGATCGTGGACAGCCTGAGGTCGAGGTCGCCGGTTTCGACCAGCTTGTTGGCACCATTGCTGCCGCCGCCGAGATTGTTCGCCGTATAGCCGAGCGAAGAGGGGAACAGCAGATTCACGGCGATATAACCGCGGCTGTAATCCTCGTAGGAGCCGCTGTCCGGCACCGAAGTCTCAGCCAACTCATTGAAATAGACATTGTCGAGCAGGAATATCTGCTGTTCGAGTTGCGGCAGTTTGACAAATGCGTCATAGGCCTGCTGCCAGGTGACGTTCGTGGTGCCATAGGCCGACTCGAGAGCCGCGGCGAAATTCTTCCTCATCCAGTTGATAAGAATAGGTGCGTAGATCGGCGCGGAGCGGTTCGCGACCGTGTTGCCGGACTGGCCCGTCTCCTGTTCGAACAGATAGTCCGGCATGCTCGCCTCGTTCGCCGGATTGAGATAATAGTCGCTGAGCGCATTGTAGTCCGCGCCCTTCGCAATCCCGAACATCACATAGAGATTGGCGCTGACCGGCGCGAGATAGGGATTCCACTGGTTTCCGACTGCGATGATGCCGCCCGCATAGGATTCCGGGGTTGGGGAGCCGTCGCTATCGTATCCGTCCGTATTGGCCGAGTTCAGGAACGGCCCCATGTTGCGGCCGGCCTCCAGGAAGAAGGACCCCGGTCCGCCGATGATAAAGTCGTTACCCTCCACGGCCTCCTCGGGCGTTCCTTCCTGCTCCCATTCTTCTTGTCCGTTGACGTCGACCAGGACCACCGGCGAGACAAGCTCTGTGGTCGCCGTGATGTCGCGGCCGGCGACGATGCGGGTGATATCCGTGGGCAGCAGATTCTGCCCGAAGAACATCATGTTGATAATGTCCTGCCCGGCCCAGATTCGCGCCTGCTTCGGCACCGAAACGATCATGTCGAGAATGTCGCCGCCGGCGTCGATGCGCACGGGATAGGGGTCGTCGATATGGGTGGGCGTGCTGTTGTGATAGGTATCGAGCGTCGCCTCATCCGTGCCAGGCTCGACGCTCGGGAAGCCGAATGTCCGCCCGGCAAGAATGCCGGCCCCGTTCGAGTTGTAAGAGAAAACCGAAAAAATGCCAGGAAGAAGGCCCGGATCGCCGTCTTCCATGTCGATGGTGACCGGTTCGATATCCGCGCCGGCATACAGGTTCAGCTGTCCGACCGGGCTCGGATAGAGAACGATTTCGTCGGACTCAAGCATCGGGCCATACGGCGAGTTTGGCAGAAGTGAGCTGTTCGCATAGGACCCGTCGATATTCAGGCTGCCAGTGAGCGCGGCTGCATATAGCGAGCCCGGATAGACGGCGGAGGTGAAATCATCTGTCGAGCCGTCGCGGTTGGTTACGATGCTGAGGTCGTAGGGCTGCGAACCTGAAATAGGCACATA
>Ga0335074_10005477_pt1 | contig 17561 bp, 18 predicted proteins | sample Lox_Sample_23_FD_206715 | JGI IMG/M metagenome (GOLD analysis project Ga0335074, IMG submission 206715) | Soil microbial communities from Loxahatchee National Wildlife Refuge, Florida, United States - Lox_Sample_2.3 | ecosystem: Environmental > Terrestrial > Soil > Wetlands | place: USA... | reverse complement strand
GGTTATGTGTATAAATCTTGGCTGCGCCTGAGTTTCTATTAGTGGCAACTTGGGTTGCATTCAGGGAAAGCCTGCGCGCCGGTCAACTCTTTGACGGTGAGGACGCCAGCATGGCCCGTCGCTGGCGTATTCCGGGGTTAGATTGCGGCGCAACAGATTTCGGTCGAAGAAACCGCCGAATCCGCATTGGTGATGCGATGCGCGAGCGCCGTCCGACCCGTGAGAGGGGGTATTTCCATACATGTCTGGGAATCAAATGAAATTCAACGCATATCTAACGTTAAGGTATCGGAAAGGTGGCGCCATTTGTTAATCGGCATGACCAGAATGGTCGATAACGCTACGCCTCGACGAGCGCCTTAGAGCCTTTTGGGGTTGCGGGACACGACAGCCGGAGGCGTACCATCTCGCCATGAGCCGAATCGGAACCTTCGCTGATGACGACGTTTACAGCTGGGCGACCAAGTCCCCGGACCTCGGCGGCGCGATCGCCAATTTCAGCCAGGCCGTCTATACCAAGAACCGGCTTCCGCTGCGTACCCGTGAGCTGGCCCGCGCGGTGATCGCCCACGACAACGAATGCGAAGTGTGCGTCAACACCCGCGACGCCGACGGACCTGCCGCGGGCGTCGACGAGGCGCTCTATGAGCACGCGCTGGAATGGCGTACCTGGCCGGGGTACAGCGAACAGGAGCGGCTGGCCGCCGAGTTCGCCCACCGATTCGGCACCGAGCACACCAAGCTGCGTGACGACGAGGACTTCTGGGATCGCGCCAACAAGCAGTTCTCCGAGGAGCTGCTCGCCGACCTGGCAATGTCGTGCGCGCTGTGGGTCGGCATGGGGCGCATGCTGCGGACCCTGGATATCGGCCAGTCCTGCAAGCTGACGCTGCCGAGTCGGGCCTGACCCACCGGGCCCGCCCGGCGCATGACCACCGCACCGCTCGCCGCCGCGGCCATCGCCCAACTCGAGGCCGAAGGGGTCGACGCGGTCATCGGCACGGTGGTGAATCCGGCCGGGCTAACCCTGGCCAAGACCGTACCGATCCGCCGTACCAACGCATTCGCCGATCCCGGCCTGGGCGCCAGCCGGAGTTGGCATGGCTTCGCCATCGACCAGACCGGCATCGCGTTCAGCGAACACATCGGTGTCGTCGGTGATCACCGGGTCCGGATTGACCTGTCGGCGTTGCGCATGGTCGGCGACGGATTAGCGTGGGCGCCCGGCTCATTCTTCGAGCAGGACGGCACGCCGGTGGCCGCCTGCAGCCGCGGAACGCTCGGCCGCATCGAGGCGGCGCTCGCCGAAGCCGGGGTCCAGGCGTTGGTCGGTCACGAGATCGAATTCCTTTTAGTCAATCCGGACGGTCGCCGGCTGCCGTCGACCCTGTGGGCGCAGTACGGCCTGGCCGGTGTACTCGAACACGAGGCGTTCGTCCGTGATGTCACCGCAGCAGCTGCGGTATCCGGTGTCGTCATCGAGCAGTTACACCCCGAATACGGGGCCAACCAGTTCGAGATTTCCCTGACACCGCAATCGCCGGTCGCCGCGGCCGACCAATTGGTACTGACCCGGCTGATCATCGGCCGTGTTGCCCGCCGCTACGGGCTGCGTGTCAGCCTGTCACCGGTGCCGTTCGTCGGTGATGTCGGATGCGGTGCCCACCAACATTTCTCGCTGACCAACTCGTCCGGGCCGCTGTTCTCCGGCGGGGCAGGTGCCTGCGGTATGACGAGCAAGGGCGAGAACGCGGTGGCGGGGGTGCTGCGCGGCCTTCCGGAGGCCCAGGGCATCGTGTGTGGGTCGATCGTGTCGGGTTTGCGACTGCATCCCGGCAACTGGGCAGGAGCGTACGCGTGCTGGGGAACCGAGAATCGAGAGGCAGCACTGCGCTTCATCGTCGGCGGTCCTGGTAACCCGTACGGGGGCAACCTGGAAGTCAAGGTCGTCGACCCCTCGGCCAACCCGTATCTTGCGACAGCGGCGATCCTCGGACTGGCGCTGGATGGCATCAAGGAGGCGGCCGTGCTGCCGCCGGAGGTCAAGGTCGACCCCGCCGTGCTGTCCGACTCGGACCGAAGCCGCGCCGGCATCGTGGCGCTATCCGAGTCGCAAGCTAAAGCAATTGCTGCACTGGATAATTCGAGCCGATTGCGGAGAATCCTCGGCGACCCTGCCGTCGACGTCGTGGTCGCGGTCCGCAACTTCGAGCATGATCAGTACGCCCATCTCAACCGTGAGCACCTGGCCGACAAATTCCGTATGGCCTGGAGTGTGTGAGCGTGGCGGCTCTGGCGGACCACATCGCCGCCGTGCCGCTGATCGACCAGCATATGCACGGTTGCTGGCTTGCCGCGGGGGACCGGCGCCGGTTTGAGAACGGCCTGAACGAAGCCAACACCGAACCGCTCGCCGACTTCGACTCCGGGTTCGACTCACAACTCGGCTTCGCGGTACGCGCCCACTGTGCTCCGCTACTCGGACTGCCCAAACACGCTGACCCAGAGGAATATTGGCAATCCCGCAGCCAGCTCAGCGAGGCCGAGCTGGCCCGAATCTTCCTGCCAGCCTCCGGCGTCAGTGACTGGCTGGTAGACACCGGGTACGCCGAGGGCGTAACGGACGTCGCGCAACTCGCCGAATGGTCCGGTGGCCGCGCTCACGAAGTGGTTCGCCTCGAGCAGGTGGCCGAGCAGGCCGCACACGCCCCGGGGGACTACGCCTCGGCGTTCGCGGAGATCTTGCACCGGCGCGCAGCGGCAGCGGTGGGCACCAAATCGATCCTGGCCTATCGCGGCGGGTTCGACGGCGATCTGACCGAACCATCCGCGGCGGAAGTCACCGAGGCCGCCGCCCGGTGGCGCGACAGCGGCGGAGTCCGGCTCGACGATCGGGCGCTGCTGCGCTTCGGGTTGCATCAGGCCCTGCGGCTGGGTAAGCCGTTGCAATTCCATGTCGGCTTCGGCGATCGGGAATGCGATCTACACAAAGCTAATCCGCTGTATCTGCGGGACTTTCTGCGCCAGTCCGGTGACACGCCGATCGTGCTGCTGCACTGCTATCCCTACGAGCGCGAGGCCGGCTATCTGGCCCAGGCGTTCAACAACGTCTATCTCGACGGGGGCCTGTCCATCAACCACCTGGGCGCCCGGGCGCCGGCATTCATCGCGCGGCTGCTGGAGCTGGCGCCGTTCCGCAAAATCGTCTACTCGTCGGACGGGTTCGGCCCGGTCGAGCTGCACTATCTCGGTACAAGGCTGTGGCGCAACGGCATTCATCGCGTGCTGGGCAGATTTGTCAACGACGGCGACTGGAGCGAACCTGATGCGATGCGCGTCGTCGATCTCATCGCCCGTGACAATGCGGCCCGTATCTATCGACTGGCGCCAGCAGGAATAGAAAGTTGAAACTTGCCACGTGTCAAATATCAAGCAGTAGGGTCGTTCCAGCGCAAACAGCGCGGTGGAGGAGGTCGTCATGGCCAACCGCTATCTGCAGGGCCCATTCGCACCGCTGCAGGAGGAATACACGCTGACTGGCCTGGAGGTTGCCGGAGCAATTCCGGACTACCTGGACGGGCGGTACCTGCGCAACGGGCCCAATCCGATCGGCGAGATCGATCCGGAGCGCAGCCACTGGTTCATTGGTGACGGCATGGTGCACGGCATCCGTATTCGTGATGGCAAGGCAGAGTGGTACCGCAACCGCTGGGTGCGCGGCCCCAACGCGGCAAAGGAGCTAGGTGAGCCGCCACCGGCGGGTCATGTCGGCCTGTACGGGCTGGGCTCGAACACCAATGTGATCGGACACGCCGGCAGAACCTTCGCCTTGGTCGAAGGCGGCGACCCGCAATATGAGCTTACCGATGAGCTGGACACCGTCGGGGTCTGCGACTTCGACGGGACACTCACCGGCGGCTACACCGCGCACCCGAAACGTGACCCGGAAACCGGTGAGCTGCACGCGGTTTCGTACAGCGCGTTTCGCGGCAACAAGGTGCAGTACTCAGTGATCGGGGTTGACGGTCGGGTGCGACGCACTGTCGACATCACGGTAGCCGGCAGCCCGATGATGCACGATTTTTCCTTGACGGAGCGTTATGTGGTGCTTTACGACCTACCGGTCACCTTCGACGCCCCGATAGCTGCGGCTATGACTGTGCCACGCGGACTCCGACTGTCGGCCCGGTTGATGCTCTCGGCATTGATCGGCCGAGTTCCCATCCCCGACCCGATCACCGCCCGCATACACGTTCCCAAGGCCTCGGAGCGGCGGTTCCCATACTCGTGGAACCCGAAATACCCCGCGCGCGTCGGCGTCATGCCACGCGAGGGTGCAGACGCGGACGTGCGCTGGTTCGACGTCGAGCCGTGTTACGTGTTCCATCCGATGAATGCCTTCGACGAGGGGGACACGATCGTGCTGGACGTGGTGCGATACCCCAAGATGTTCGAGCGCGACCACACCGGGCCCAACGACGGACCGCCCACGTTGGATCGCTGGACGGTCGATCTGGCCGACGGGAAAATTCGCGAATCCCGCTTTGACGATCGTGCGCAGGAATTTCCACGCGTCGACGAGCGCCTGGTTGGCAAACGGCACAGATACGGCTACGCCCCGACAGCGTTGGAGGGTATCGAAGGCGATGACAGCTTGCTCAAGCATGACTTCGTTCGCGGCAGAACCGAGTCATGCTCCTTCGGCCCCGGAAAGGCACTAGGGGAGTTCGTGTTTCATCCTTCGTCACCGGATGCTGCTGAGGATGACGGCGTGCTGATGGGCTTTGTGTATGACCGGCCCACCGATCGCAGCGAGCTGGCCATCATCGACGCACAGACCCTTCACGACATCGCGAGCATCAAGTTGCCGCATCGAGTGCCCGCCGGATTTCACGGCAACTGGGTGCCGAGCACCGACTAATCGACGGGAAGCCCAGAGCCGTTCGCCCGCGGCGCGCTAAATTGCTGCATGGCAGGAAACTGGGGCTCTGTCCTCACCGGGCTCATTCCGCTCGGACTGGTCATCGCGCTCTCGCCGATCACCGTGATCCCCGCGGTGCTGGTCTTACAGGCACCTCGGCCGAGGCCAAGCAGCCTTGCATTTCTCGCCGGCTGGCTGCTGGGCCTGGCCGCGCTGACGGCGGTTTGCGTCGCGGCCTCCGGCCTGCTCGGCGGCCTGCACAAGTCGCCGCCAACCTGGGCGTCCTGGCTGCGCGTGATCCTGGGGTCGGCGCTCATCCTGTACGGCATCTACCAGTGGCTGACCCGGCACAGCCATACCGAATCACCGGCCTGGATGCGTTCGTTCGCCACGATCACCCCGGCGCGCGCGGCGATGACAGCGGCAGGGCTGGTGATAATACGGCCGGACGTACTGCTCATTTGCGTTCCGGCCGGATTGGCGATCGGTGCCAGCGGGCTCGACATCGCCGGTGACTGGATAGCCGCCGCCTTCTTCGTCGCGATCGCTGCGTCAACGGTTGCTGTCCCGATACTGGCCTACGCGGCTGCGGGTCGCCGCCTGGACCATGCGATGGGCCAGCTAAAAGACTGGATGGAGAAAAACAACGCAGCATTGATGGCGGCAATCCTGGTTGTGATCGGTTTGATGGTGCTCTACAACGGAATTAAAGCTTTGTAGGGCGCTGAGCAGCCACTACGGACGGTTCGAACGGCGGGATGGTTCAAACGATGGTCGGGGTGGTTGCGACGGGTTATGCTCCGTGCAGCAAACGCGTTTTGGGCACCGGGGGCTGGGCGGGAACTCGTGAAAAAAACGATTTATATCACCATGTTCGGTGTGATGGCGCTGTCCGGAGCCGGGGTGGCCTCTGCCGACAGCGTTGATGACCCCGGCGTTCTGTCCGGTTCGGATCTCGCGATCATCGTCGGACCTACCGGGATTGGCGATCCGAACGCGACCTTCATCGCAGATGCCGAGTCACTTTACCTCGACCCGAACGGGTTCAGCCCCAACGGATTTGCGGAAGATCTGGCCTTCTATACGGCGTCCGATAACTTCGGTCCATCGGTGGCCGCCGGCCAAAATGACCTGACCCTTGCCGCAGTCGCTGACTACTACCTGGGCATATTCAATGGCGAACATCCGTTGACGTTGTTCTGTTACTCGCAGGGCGCGGTGGTCTGCAATAACGACGAACCAACCTTGATCAAGGACGGCATACCGTCCGACGCGATCAAAATCGTTGAGATCGGTGACACGTCCAGTTCGCAAACGGGGTGGGACGGTGCCCCCGGACCAATCGATGGTTTCCTCGATAACACCGCTGCGCCAAACACTCTGACTGCGTTGGGTCTTGATGCCCTCGGGTGGGGCAACCTTGTCGGCGACACCACGCCCACCAACGACTACGACACCCTCGTCTACACCATCTACGGTGACATGTGGGCCGACGTCACCGCCCCCCTCTGCGTGTTGTGCCACGACGCCTACCTGGGACTCACGCCGGCGGAGATCAGTTCTGCTGTCCCGGTTATCGACGGCCTGACGACGTATTTCGACATTCCCGCGCTCTCCACCACCGCGCTGGACAACGCGCTGCTCGCCGCGGTTGGAGCACTTTAAAGGCGTAACGCACAATGGCGCCGGTCGCGCATCGACGTGCTACCGGCGCGGTCAGCGGTGATCAAGTTCGCGTTCGGCGACCTGCTCCGCCTGGTCTGCGCCTTGCCTTGCTGACAGATTGTTGAGGTAGCGGTTGCGCGCCAACAGCGTCACTTTGAGGTCCTCAATGAGCGGATCAAGAAACTCGTGTCGGTACTCGCCGTCACCGACAGAACGCGCGCTGACGTACATGACGGTGAGTGTGCCCAGAAAGAAGTTCATGTTTATCAACGCCTGGGGCAACGGCATCGGAACGCCGAACAAAGTTGCATGGGTGAGGCTGTGCTGAGCCCACTGCCGCAGCAGCTCAGGGGTGAGCATCACGAGGCCCGCCACAAAGAACAGCAGCTGGGGTGACCCATGCCACCGCGGTTATCCGGACGAGCTGTGCCGTCACCAGGGTCACCACCACGTTGAAACGCTCCCGCCGCGTCAACGGCTGGACCTCAATGGGATCCGGCATCTCCTCGAAGGGTGTGCCGGCCAACTGCGGCGCGTGACGAGACGACGCGGTGGCCGCTAGCAGCGTCGGCTTAGCGTGCTCGATCGTGCCTTGAACGACGAAAGCCACCGCGATGACAAGAAATACATCCAGCGCGAACCCGAACCGGGCCGGTCTAAGAGTCGCTGCCATGGTCCACACCGCGGTGTTGAAAAACACCAACACCGACACCAGGACCACCGGCAGAGCGCGGACCAGCAGCGCCCACGCGGTGACGAACTGCGAGAGTGCCAGACGGATCGCCCAGCCGACCACCGAGCCCACCCCCACAGCGGTCAACAACACCACCGCGGGGACGGCAACGAGCCCCTCGGCCAAACGCGCCAAATGGTCTTGGGATGTATGACCTTTGACCGCCTGGCTACCGACACCGACCACCGACGCAACTGTCGAGACAATGGCGTGCCCACGGTCGGTGACCATCCGTGCGACGATCCACCCGATGCCCACAGCCACGGGCAAGGCGAGCAGGGTGACGACCAAACCGACCCGCTGCACCAGGGCGGGTGCGCCTACGAAGTCGACCCCGCCCACCATCTGATAGGTGACCATGGAGCAGACATCCAGGGTTGCCGTAGCAGCCAGGAACGGCGCAGAGCGGGACCAGACTGCTTGCAGGCGCGCCCGTGGTGTCAGCACCGAGGGCAGGCCGCGGTCCAAAAACCAGCGTTCCGCGGCGCGATGGGCGGCAACGGTCGTGCTCATGGCGACCCTTCATATGGGCGTAGGTTGGGACACCGATGACAATTATGGCGCTGTAGTTGTCCAGGTTGTGCAAAATTAAGCCGAAAACGCACGTTATAAGGGACGCGATCGGCAATGACGGCACTATCGGCGACAGTCACGCTCGTCTACGTACTTGCGTTTAGCACTAGACGCCGCAGACCCCATGGGCATTTTTTCGGAGGAATCGGGACGGCCCTCGGGACTGCTGGCCTCGCCGCAGTCGGCGTCGGAGTGGCCGTCCTGGTGGTTGTCGTGGTTCTGCTGATATGGCTCTACCGCCGCGCTAAGCGCCGGTGAGGGTTTGTACATCTGGGTTCGAGGCGAGAAATCAGCGCCCGACCAAGTGGGCTTGTGTCCCGCGTATTGCTCCGCGCCAAATTAGCTTGAAGTCGCAGCCGGGACTGGGGGCATCTTCGGCTATTTGAAATTCAGCACACCACAAAATTACTGGAGGTGAGGCGCGATATGGCTGAGTGTTCAAACTGGGATCACCCCGTGGCTAGTTGTTTAGTCTCGCGGCATGGATCGCATCTGGCAGTGGGCGTGGGATCGGTACGGAGCAGGGTATTCGTGGGTGATCTGGCTAGTCATGTTCGCCGTGCTCCTGCCAGGCGACGTTATTTGGTCGTCGTTGGTCGTAGGTTTCGAAAAGTCGAGTCGCTACGTCGAGGCGAGCGTTGTGACGGTGATCGCGGTTTTGATGTTGTCTTTAGTGGTGGTTCTTCCCGGTACCCGGCGGTTGCGCGGTGCGGAAGCCTGGGCGGCGGGCCGGGAGGTCGATCGTGCAGGGGCACTGCAAGACACCTACGCCTGGACTCGCGCAGCTGGCTTTCGAGCGACGGGATTTAGGACTATTTGGGTCGCAGTGCTTTTGATGGTTGTCGGTGCGATCGCGGGAGCGAGTGGGCCGCGGCTAGTCCAGTACGGAATCTTGGGTGCCGGGTTCGGAATTGGCTCGGCATTGTTCGGCATGCACAGCTTCATAGAACCCGCGCTGCGGCCAGCCAGGGTTGCCCTGGCTTGTGACGATGAGATCGGCGACTCGCTTCCCCGCTCACGCCCGACATTCGCCGCGTGGGTGAACTTGTCCGTGCTCGCGGCCGCGTTCGCGTTCGCCCTCACGGGCGCGATGCTAGCGGCCACGTTCGATCGAGTCCGTGACGTACCCGTGCTCTGCGTAGTGTTCGCATCCGCGCAGGCGCTTTTGTACGCGGTACCGATCACCGTCGGCGCCGGTTTCGCAGGGTCGTTGCTCCCAGTACGCGACCTCGCTGAGGGCACTGAACGGGTCGCGGCCGGCAATTACGGCAGACGCCTGCCGGTGGTTCAAGACGACGACCTCGGGGCGCTGGCGGCGTCGTTTAACCGCATGCAGGCGGGATTGGCTGAGCGGCAACGACTTCAAGCGGCATTCGGGACCTACGTCGATCCAGCCCTGGCAGCGCGGTTACTCGAGCAGGGTGACGATGTCTTCACCGGCGAGCGCCGCGAGGTCACCGTGATGTTCGTCGACGTCCGTGACTTCACCCCGTTCGCCGAGGCCAACACCGCCGAAGACACCGTCTCCCGCCTCAACGCTCTGTTCGAGATCGTGGTGCCTGCCGTCGTCGACACCCGCGGGCACGTCAACAAGTTCCTCGGCGACGGCGCCCTAGCCGTCTTCGGCGCCCCCAACGACCTCGCCGATCATGCCGACGCCGCCGTGAACGCTGCGGTGCTGATTCGCCGGCTGGTCGCCGAACGATTCGGCGACGCGCTTCGTATCGGCATCGGGATCAATACCGGTGTGGTGATTGCCGGAACCATCGGCGCTGGCGGCAAGCTCGAGTTCACTCTCATCGGTGACGCCGTCAACGTGGCAGCCCGCGTCGAGCAACTCACCAAAACCACCGGTGACGCGATTCTGCTCACCCAGCAGAGTGCCGACGCGCTGGCGGCTCGACCGCCCGGCCTCATCGACCGGGGATTCCACGCCCTGAAAGGAAAGTCAGCTTCCGTGCAGGTCTTCAGCCTCGACCAAGCGAGCACCGGTTAGAGAAGTCAGCGTTCAACCCGGTCAGACAAACCCAGTCGCGTCGAAGATCCACGACGTGTCCGCCGTCGCGAGATCCTCCAACCACGTCGGCGGGGCCTGGGCGGTCATGCTACCCATGTCCCAATAGTCTTTCCACACAGTCACTTTGCCGTTTTCGACGCGATGCACCGAAACGAACTGCAGCAGAGCAGTTTCGCCGCTTGACCAGTTCCATGTTTCGGAATGTTCGTACATGACATCCGAACCATTGGACACCAGCACGCCGTCGTGGTTCTCGTAGCCGGCCAGCGGCTCGAGCCCCACCTTGAGTCGCTTGACGATGTCATCGGGACCACGCGCCGCCAAGGTCGGTCCTACCGGCATGTCCACATAGATGCAGTCGGCCGACAAGAACGTCTTGACCGCATCCCAGTCCCGTCGCGATAACGCCTGCCACAGCCCTAGTACGGTGTCGTCAACCGGCATGGGATGTCATAGAACCGGGCTGTTGGACACGTTGTCAACGATGCGCGCAGGAGGTGGGGGATGGCGACGCTGCGATCCCGACGCAAATCCGGCACCAGACGTACCCGCAAGACACGTCCGTCGCCGTTCAAGCCGGACTGGACACCCAGGCCGGCGCTCTTCGGATGGGGGATACACCACAACATCGCGATACCGATGAGCGATGGCATCGCCCTGCGCGCCGACATTCATTACCCGACAGTGCCCGAGACCGGGCAGCCCGCCGCCGGACCATTCCCGGTGTTGTTGTGCATGACGCCCTACGGCAAAAAGGCCCCGCCGCCGGCCGCCCAGATCGGCGGCGGGGCTACCCCGTATCTGATCAAGCGCGGCTACATCGAGGTGATGGTCGACGTCCGCGGCAGCGGCGTGTCCGGCGGGTCCTTCGAGATGTTCGGGCAGCGGCAGACGCAGGACGGGATCGAGCTGGTCGATTGGGCGTCGAAGTTACCCAACGCCAATGGCCGCGTAGGCATGTTCGGAACGTCCTACCTGGCGATCAACCAGCTGTTCACCGCCGCCGCCGTCGGACCCGATTCGCCGCTGAAAGCGATCTTCCCGGTGATGGCGGCCCGTGATTTCTACCGCGACGCGGCGGCAATGGGCGGTGCTCCGCACCTGCGCACGGTACGGGCGTACGGGGCGATCTACCGCCTACTCAATGTCGTCAACCCGGCGCTGGAAGTGGTCAAACTCGGCAAGCATCCGCGGCCGCGGGCCGGCGGGTTCGCCGGGGTGCGGCAGCGTGGGCGTGATCAGCGAGGGTACTTCCGGCCGTTGATCGCCGACGCCGTCGCCGGCGGTGAGACCGCATTCGACGGGCCGTTCTGGGATGCGATGCGGCCGGGCATGGTGCTGCCGGGCATTGTCGCCAACAACGTCGCGGTCTTTCTGGTCGGCGGTTGGCACGATGCCTTCCAACGCGGTGCGCCGCTGAACTATGCGGCATTGCAGAATGCCTTCGCCGGGCGGCCCCACGAGTCGCCGATGCAACCCGGCCAGCCGGTGTCCGAGCGGATGCGGTTGCTGATGGGACCCTGGTATCACGTCTCCGACTTCGGCGGCCTGCACATCCACGCGCTACAGCTACGTTGGTTCGACCATTGGCTGAACGACGACGCGGGAGCGGAGATAACCGGATCACCGTTTACCTTCCAGCCCATCGGAAGTTCGCGGTGGTTCCACGCCCGCGATTACCCGCTCGCCGAGGCGACGCCGACCCACTTCTACTTGTCACAGGCTGGCCACTTGACCGCCGAGTGCGCGCCTGAGACGTCCACGGCGACAATCACATACGTGGGGCGGGGCCCGACGGCCGGCCGAAGCATCGAGCAGTGGACCCTGGGGATGACCAGCTTCATCCGCGCCCAGGGCGGCGGCAACACCCGCTACGACCAGGACAACCGGCGGCTGCAGCGCGGCGCGCTGACCTACACCACCGAGCCATTCGCCGCGCAGACACTGGTCGCAGGACCGATCGCGCTGACCCTGCACGCGACGGCCACCACCAGCGAGGCGCTGTGGGTGGCCCACCTCGACGACGTCGCCCCGAACGGGGCCAGTCGCCCGCTGACCCAGGGAGCGCTACTCGGTTCGCACCGCGCGCTGGATCCGGAGCGCACCTGGTATCTGCCTGACGGCACCGTGCTTCGCCCACACCACTTCAGCACCCGGTCGGCGGTTAAGCCCGTGGTTCCCGGCGAAGTGACCCGCTATGACGTCGAGGTCTTCCCGACCGCCGCGTTGATCGAGCCGGGCCACCGGCTGCGGCTGACGGTGACCACCTACGACTTCCCGCACCTGGTCCCGACGAAGCCGGCGCGCCTCGCCTTGGCCGGCGGTAGCTACCAGCTCCATCAGGGTGGCCCCACTCCGTCCCAGCTGCTCATCCCGATGGCTGATCCGAACAGCTTCGGCTGAGCCACGCCGCCCCGGCACCCGGCGGCAGAGCGGTTTTCGGCGCATACTCCCCAGGGTGACATCGCTAAAGCACTACCTCGCCGAAGAGATTGCCACCGACCACGTCGACGGTCTGCTGACCAGGCGCGAGGCCTTGCGGCGGCTGGCACTGCTCGGACTGGGCAGCGGGGCCGCGGCCGCGCTGATCGCCGCCTGCGGTGACAAGCAAACCCAACGCCCAGAGGGGTCATCAGGTACGACGGGGACACAGCCGCCGGGGATGAATCAGGCGCTGGAGACCGAGGCGATCACCTGGGCCGGACCGAACGGAGAACTGCAGGGCGCCTGGGCACAAGCCCACAATGCGCGTCGCGGGGTGTTGGTCATCCACGAGAACAAGGGTCTGAACGATTGGGTGCGGTCGGTGGCCGGACGGTTCGCCGGGGCCGGCTACTCGGCTCTTGCCGTCGACCTGCTGTCCGAGGAAGGTGGCACCGGGCACTTCGCCGATCCGGCGCAGGCCACCGCCGCGCTGAGTGCCGCTAAGCCCGACCGGTTCATTGCGGACCTGAACTCCGCTATCGCGGAACTGCAGTCGCGGGTTCCGGGCCGGAAAATCGCCGTCGTCGGTTTTTGCTTCGGCGGCGGGCTGGTATGGCAACTGCTGGCCGCTGGTATACCGGAAGTGTCGGCCGCGGTCCCGTTCTACGGGCCGCTACCGGACAACCCTGATTTCGCCGCATCCAAGGATGTCGCGGTGCTGGCGTTCTACGGGGCCCTCGACACCCGCGTTACGAGCTCTCAAGCCGCGGCCAAAGCAGCCCTTGATCGTGCCGGGCTGGTCAACGACATCGTCGTCGAACCGAACGCCGACCATGCGTTCTTCAACGACACCGGACCGCGCTACAACGCGGCCGCCGCGAACGATGCCTGGGGGCGGGTGCTGGAGTGGTTCGGCCGGTACCTGGCTTAGTTCGGCTGTGCGGCATGATGCGTCGGTGACCATCCCGCCTCCGGTCCTCACCCTGAACCAGGTACTCGACACCTTCGACCTCGATCAGGTGAACGCCGAGTTCTTCGTCGGAGCCCAGATCGACGAGATCGACCACCACATCGTCGGGGGCCACATCGCGGCACAGGCCCTGATGGCGGCCAGCCGTACGGTCTCGGAACGCTCACCGCACAGCATGCATGTCTCGTTCCTGCGTCGGGGCGACGCCAGACATCCGGTTGATTTCGAGGTCACTGCGCTGCATGACGGCGGCACCGTCTCCGCTCGCCGCGTGACCGCACGCCAATTCGGCGCCGTGCTGTTGGAGGGCATCGCTTCGTTCACCGACTTCTTAAAAAACGATGAAAGCCACGTCTACCAACAGCAACCACCCGATATGCCCGAGCCCGAATCCTTTCCCACCATGGCCGAGCAGCTCAGCTCCTACGCCGACGAGCGAGCCGGATGGTGGGTCCGTGAACAGCCCATCGAGATGCGCTATATCGATCCGTCGGCCCGGCTGGCACTCGACTTCGCTGAACCGCCGCCGGCTCGGATTCGAATCTGGTGGCGTCCCAACGGGAATCCACCGAGCGACCCCATTCTTGCCTACTGCCTGGCGGTTTACCTGTCCGGTCGCACGCTGCTGGAGCCGGCCATGATCGCCCACCGCACGACCCCGCTGGGACCGGGTAACTCGGCCTTGATGGACCACGCGATATGGTTCCACCGGCCACCCGACCTGTCGGATTGGATTCTGTACGAACAGCATTCACCCAATGGCATCGGCGGCCGTGGACTGAACCAGGGCAGCATGTTCAACCGCACCGGCGAGTTGGTGTGCACCACGATGCTGGAGGGTTACTTCGGCCGCCGACTCCAGCGCTAGCTCATCGAGCCGCCATCGACCGCGCCGTGCCCAGGGCAACCGGCAGCGTCGACCAACCACGCAGGACACGGGTATCGCGGCGGCTGCCGGCACCGGCCGAACGCACGTCGGGGAAACGGTCGAAGAACGCCCGCAGCCCCACTTCGCCTTCGGCTCGGGCCAGCGCCGCCCCCAAGCAGAAGTGCCGTCCACCCGAGAAAGCCAGATGCTTGCCCGCGTTTTCGCGTTCGATGTCGAAGCGATTCGGGTCGGGGAACACCACCGGGTCACGGTTGGCCGCGGCGACGTAGATAATGACCAGTTCGCCTTCTTTGACCCGAGTACCCGCCACCTCGGTGTCTTTCAGCGCAAACCGTGCGGTGAGCTGAACCGGCGACTCCAGCCGCAAGATCTCCTCGACGGCGTTGGGCCACAGCTGCGGACGCCCACTGAGCGTGCGCAGATGCTCAGGATTGTCCAGCAGCATCCGAATCCCGTTGCCCAACAGATTCACCGTCGTCTCGAAACCGGCCGCTAACACCAAGCCAGCGACCGCACGGAGTTCGGGCTCGTCGAGATACGTTTCCGGCGAACCACTTTCGGCTTTCTGGATCAGCTGACTCATCAGGTCGTCGCCGGGAGTTCGGCGCAACTGTTGCAAATGCTCGGTCAGCCACGAGTTGAACCCCTCGATCCCACGCTGCACTCGCCGGTACTGCGGCCAGGTGAGCCCGAAATCCAAACTGGGCGCGGCGAGTTCGCCGAACTCGAGAATGTGCCGGCGATCCGCGTCGGGCACCCCCAGAATGTCACTGATGATCGCCACCGGAAGCTGCGCGCAGTACCGGTCGACGACATCGACGACACCCGGTTCGCGGGACAATTGATCGAGCAGTGTCAGCGCGGTCTGCTCGACCCCGTCCCGCAGTGCGGTGACCGCCCGTGTGGTGAACACCGACGAGACCGTCTTGCGGTAGCGGGTATGGTCCGGTGGCTCGACTGCCAGTAGCGACGGCGCACGCAGCGGATGCAGCAGATCGTCGCGGGTGCGACGCTCCACCCACCGCAATGGCGCCGGCAGATTCGCCCCGATCGACAGCACCCTGAAGTCGTCCGATCGCAGCAGCTCATGGCCCAGTGCATGGTCGGCGGTGATGTAGCCGACGCGTGATCGCACCAGGGGACCGCGGGACCGCACCTCCTCGTAGAACGCCACCGGATCCGCTTTGACGGCCGGGTCGGAGATCAACCGGGCCTGCACATCACCCCGGCGGGCACCGAGCGACGTGACGCCGCGGATGAAGCCATGCAGCGCCAGCCAGTTCACTCTCTGCTTCATTGCGATGTCCACCTGTAGGCCCCTCCGCATCGACGAGCAGTGCTACCGCCAGCCTACGGCCATCGCGCGGGTCAGCCGTTAGACCAGTTCCCAATTCATGTTCTGCGCGAACGCGATCGCGTCGTCGGTGACGGTGCCGCATGCCTTAGACCGCTGGATGTAGTCGCGGACCACGGGCAGGAAGTTCATCGGGTTGTAGGCGTCTTCCTCGTAACTCCACAAGTCGTTACCGGCGTACCTCATCACCGAGAGGTTGGCCGCCTGATGAATGCTGCCGTCGCCGGGATCGCGCATCCGGTTGAGAAACTCGCAGAACACCCAGCCACGGTCGGTATCGATGGAGTACCAGGAGGTCGGATAGAACGGCATCTCGCTGCCGGGGAACATATTCATCGTCGAGACAATCCAATCGCGAATCTGCTCGCGGCCGTGGAAGGTCCCATAAGTGTGCTCGACGTAGGTGGCGTCCTCGGTGAACTGATCGGCGAACCGTGACCAGTCCCAACTCGAACCGATTTCTACGACGACCTGTTTGTGGCGTTCGAAGGCCGACTCGATCTCATCGCGCGACCACTGTCCCATGGCAACCTCATTCAGTTCGATAGATGACGAATTCAGGCCTCGACAACGTCCTTGATCCGGTTCAACGTCTTGGTCATGTCGCGAATGTTGCGTCGCTGGCGCAGCAAGCCACCGAACATCCAGTAATACAGCGCGGTCATCAGCGAGCCGGCCATCCGGAATGATTCGGTAACGTCGGTGCCGTCGGCTTTTGGCGTCAGTTGGTAATGCCAGTTGTTCACCGCCCTGTCGCCGAGGAGCACCTCGAAGCCGAATTCCCGGCCTGGGTCGCATGCCGTGACTCGACAGGTCGTCCAGTACACCGGCCCGATTTCGTTGCGCTTGACGTGGCCGCGGAATCGCGCCCCGAGCGCTGGTCCGGTAGCTCCGTCAAGCCATTCGGCCTCGAATGTTTCGGGGGAAAACCGCCCGATGTTGCGGACATCCGCGATCAGGTCCCAGATCTCGTCCGCGGGTGCCGCCATATGAACAGTCGCCGAGCCCTGCATGGGCCGATCCAAGCATGCCGACGCTGGGCCGGTGACCGAAAATGCCGATGTTCACGCGAGGCGACTAATCCTCGCCATCGTCCGGCACGTCGTGCCGTACCACCCGCACCTTGCCATGGGGCAGGCAGGCGGCGTAACCGTGATATTTGCCGTACAGCTCCCAAGCGGTGACGTTGTCGTCAGGCGCTACGTCCATCCGGTGTCCGTCCGAGAATTCCAAGTGCAGGTCTCCGGCGTCATCCCAGCTGACATCGGTGCACGTCGCTCCGGAGAAATCGAAAAGGGCTCGCTCTTGGACGGCGAGATCGTTGGGGTCGACGGAAACAACCTCGACAGGCGAGTCGGCGCTCGCCGGCAAGGTCAGCCTGAGCGGTGCCGAGATGACGAGTTCGTTGTAATCCTCGAGGTCGAGTACGAGACCGTCACGGAATGTGATCCGCTGCACCGCGCAGCCTTGAATCCAGTGCTCAAGCAATTTCTGGTCGGTCATGCATTTACTCTTCTCGCGACGCCGCATTTACACAAGGCCCGCAATGCCACTCGCGATAACACAGTTTTGTAGGTGGCAAAGAATGGCTATGAATATGTCTTTTACGCCTCACCTGCGGCCCGACCGAAAAGCCCGCGGCGGGCCCAACCCTTGTACAGACGGTGGATCCGCGCTAGCGTTTCGACGTCTTCTATCGCGATCAAGATCAAGACGGGTGATCACCATCGACGCACAGATCAGTGATGCCTTCCCAGGCGCAAAGCGATCCAAAGGCAACGGCGCACCGGATGACGGCGAGGCGCCGGTCATTGTCAGCTTGGTCGAGGCGGCGATGCAGATGTTCACCGCAGCGATCGACGCCTTGCCTGACAACAGCGATCCGGATTTCTCGGGACGCGCCGTGGTGATCCTTGCCGGTCTGCGTAAGCTGCAGACGGCACTCACCAAAGCCGCGTCTCGCGGACGGGCTACACCTTCAGTCATCGTCTCGCTGAGCGGAGTTCGAACGCGCT
>Ga0335074_10005476_pt1 | contig 17562 bp, 15 predicted proteins | sample Lox_Sample_23_FD_206715 | JGI IMG/M metagenome (GOLD analysis project Ga0335074, IMG submission 206715) | Soil microbial communities from Loxahatchee National Wildlife Refuge, Florida, United States - Lox_Sample_2.3 | ecosystem: Environmental > Terrestrial > Soil > Wetlands | place: USA... | reverse complement strand
AGCGCGAAGGCAATAACGGAATTCATGCGACGGAGGCTCTACGGCGGCTCAACTGGTTCCGCCGGCGCGGTCGATAAAGACGGTGCCCCTGCTGACGACCTTCTCGCCGGCGGCAAGCCCGGAGACGATTTCGACGAGACCGTCCTGGGTGCGGCCGACTTTGACGAGGTGCGAAGCGAGGGTGTCGTCGGGCCCCGCCACCCAAACCCGGGCCTGGTCGCCCTCATAGACGATGGCCGATTGCGGCACCGCCGGTTCGGTCGCGTCCTGGCCGGTGGTGATGCTGAAATTGGCGAACATCATCGGCTTTAGTGCGCCGTCGGCGTTCTCGACGTCGGCGCGCACCGGCAGCCGGTGCGTGTTGGGATCGAGCGAGGCGGCGACCCATGAAATCTTCGCCTTGAACACGCGCCCCGGATAAGCCGGCACCCGGACCGCCACCGGCGCGCCGAGATGCATCAACGGCACGTCTTCCTCGCGGACATTGGCGATCAGCCATACGGTCGACAAATTGCCGATCGTGTACACGGGATTGCTCGCGCCGTTGGAAATCGACTGGATGTTTTGGCCGACGCCGACCTGGCGCTGGGTGACGACGCCGTCGATCGGCGCCGGGACGATTGCGACCGGATCGAGCTGCTGCGTCGGCGCCGCTTCGAGCGCGGTGATATCCGCCTCGCTTTTGCCGAGAATGCGCAGCTGATTGCGCGCCGCCGCCAGCGCGATATCGGTGCTGCGCACGGTGTTCTGCGCGGCCGCCAGATCGGTTTTGCTTTGCTGCCAATCCTTGAGCGCGCCGCCATTGGCGAGATAGAGATCATGCGCGCGTTTCTCGTTGATCTCGGCCTGCTTCAATTGCGACTGCGCGGTTTTCGCGGCGGCGACGGCAGTGATCAGCGTATTGGCGGCGTTGACGTATTCAGTCGCCTCGACTGAAAAGAGCGGAGCACCGCGATCGACATGGTCGCCGAGCTTGGCGATCAGCTTTACAACATGCCCGGAATAGGGCGAGAAGACCGGCGTCGTCAGGTCGTCGTCGAGTGCGATGCTGCCTTCGGTGACGCTCTCGGAATGGAAAGTGACAAGATCGACCGAGGCGAATTCGAGGTTCTTCCACTGCTCCGCGGTCGGCTTGAACGTGCCGGGAGGCGACGACTGATCGGCGCCCGCCGGTTGGCTCGCGACCGGGCGCACCAGCCGCGGCCCGATGAGGACCATCGCCAGGACCGTCGTCACCAGCACGGCTGCACCCAAGACCAATTGCCGCGCCCGCCGCCGGGCTCGCCCATCGAGCGTAAATCGAATTCTCATTATTGCGTGCCCCCCGACACGCCTCCGGGACCGCCAGTAACCTCAGAAACACTAGCACGTCATGCTTACATTACACTTTCGTGGAACAAGCAAAGGAACACGCTTTCTTTGATCGACGAGGATCGATCCGCGACTCTTTGTCCGCGTGGAAGAAAAATGTGTAATTTTACTGTAAGAAGTCCTCGATGCATCGGTCGTTTCTACGATGCATCGGAAAAGGGGGGCTGGCAGCGTCCGTAAGAATCGGTCACCCACAACCCACCTACCCTTTGATAAAAGCCACGTTCGGGCTACCCGCACCAGCCGGCTGTGCGCTAGGTTGTGGCGACGCCGACAGAGGCAGGGACAAAACGAAGAACTTGGGGGGAGAAACGTGCCAAGGTATCGGTTGCGCGCTTGCGCCGCGGGGCTGGCGGCGGCGCTGCTCTCGGCGGCAGGGCCGGTCGTGGCCCACGCTCAGACGATCAAGATCGGCATCATCAACAGCTACTCGGGCTTTGTCGCCCAGGCAGCCGACGAGATGCAGAAAGGCATCGATCTCTATGTCAAGCTGCACGAAAAGGACCTTCCAGCCGGGGTCAAGGTCGAGCTCATCAAGCGCGACGACACCTCGAACCCGGAAGTCGGCAAACGCCTCGCGCAGGAGCTGATCACCCGCGATCAGGTGCAGCTGCTCGCCGGGATCATCCTGTCGCCGGTGGCCGCCGCGGTCGCGCCGCTGACCGTGGAAGCCAAAATCCCGCTGGTCTTGACCAACGCCGCGGGCGTCCAACTCACCCGCCTGTCGCCTTACGTCGTCCGCACTTCGTTCACGCTGTGGCAGCAATGCTACCCGATCGGCAAATGGGCGGCCGAGCAGGGCTGGAAGACGGCCTATACCGAGGTCACCGACTTTATCGCCGGCCATGATTCCGAAAACGCTTTTGTCAAAGGCTTCACCGATGGCGGCGGCAAGGTGCTCGATTCCGTTCGCTACCCGATGCAGAACCCGGACTTCGTGCCCTTTGTCCAGCGCGCCAAGGACGCCAAGCCCGATGTCGCATTCCTCTGGGTTCCGGCGCAGACCCAGGCGACCGCGATGATGAACGCAGTGCGCGACCTCGGATTGCGCGAGGCAGGCATCCATATCGTCTCCGCCCAAGACCTGCTGCCCGACGAAGAACTGCCCAAGATGGGCGATACGCCCTTGGGCCTCATCACCGCTGGCAATTACTCGACCGCGGCGGACCGGCCGGCGAATAAGGCGTTTCTTGCCGATTGGAACAAAGAATATGGCGACCAGTCGATTCCCGACTTTTTCTCGGTGGACGGTTGGGACGGAATGGCCGCGATCTTCGATCTGATCAAATCGACCAAGGGCAAATTCACCAGCGACGAAGCGATGGCATTCCTGTCGCATTGGAAAAACCCCGACAGCCCGCGGGGACCGATCGAGATCGACCCCAACACCCGCGACATCGTCCAGAACATCTATATCCGCGAGGTGAAGAAGGTCGACGGCAAGCTCGCCAATGTCGAGATCGCCACGATCCCGATGGTCAAGGACCCGTGGAAAGAGCTGAACCCACCGAAGTGACGACGTCCGTCGGTCACATTCAGCATGTCATTCCGAGGCGCTGCACCAGCAGCGAACCCGAACCCATGAACACGGGCATTGCCGCTTTGTGCGCTGACATTCGCACCTCTTTTGGCAAATTCCGCGTGCATGGGTTCCGGGCTTATCCCTATGGGCTGCCCCGGAATGACACCGCAGGGTGGGCGCGCCCGTGAGCGGCGTCGCCGACGCCGTTGTCAGCATCGGCTTTCACGGCTTGGCGTTTGCGATGGTGCTCTACCTGATCTCGGTCGGTCTCTCGGTGACGATGGGGCTGATGGGCTTCGTCAATCTGGCGCACGGCGTCTTCGCGATGCTGGGCGGCTATGTGATGACGAGCCTGATGAGCCAGTACGGCGTGCCGTTCATCGCCGCTCTGGCGCTTGCCGCGCTCGCCAGCGCGCTCCTCAGCATCCCGGTCGAGCGTCTGCTCTACCGGCGCTTCTACGGCGGCGACGAGCTCGACCAGGTGCTGCTGACGATGGGCCTTATCTTCATGTCGGTCGCCGGTGCGACCTATGCGTGGGGGCCGCTCACGCAGCATGTGCAGCCGCCCCACTGGCTCGACGGCGAGGTCAGCATTGCCGGCCGCAACTTTCCCGCTTACCGCGCGTTTCTGATCGCCTGCGGCGCCGGGCTCGTGACAGCGCTGTGGCTGGGGCTCGAGCGCACCCGGTTCGGCGCAAAGGTCCGCGCGGCAGTCGATAATCTGCGCATGGCGCAGGCGATCGGCATCAACACGTCGCTGCTGTTCATGACGACCTTCGCGCTGGGCAGCGGGCTCGCCGGGCTGGGCGGCGGGCTCGGCGCCGACCTGCTGTCGATCAGCCCCTCCTATGCGCTGCAATACCTCGTTTATTTCATCGTCGTGGTGGCGGTCGGCGGGCTCGGCAGCATTCGCGGGCCGTTTTTCGCCTCGCTCTTGATCGGCATCGCCGACACGGCGTTCAAATACCTGCTGCCGGAGCTCGGCGCCTTTTTCATCTATGCGCTGACCATGGCGCTCTTGCTGTGGCGCCCGCAAGGCCTGTTCGGCCGCGCCTGATGACCGCGGTGTCCGACGGGCGACAGTCGGTCATCGACGCCTTTGCCGCGCGGCACCGGCATCGCCCGGTCGAAGCGGTGCCATGGCTAGCGGCGATCGCCGGGTATGTCCTCTTGCCGGGATATCTGGCGCTCGGCTCGCAGATTTTCGCGACGATCCTCTTCGTGCTGTCCACCGATCTGGTGCTGGGTTACGCCGGGATCGTCACGCTGGGCCAGGCGGCGTTTTTCGGGACCGGCGCCTATACCGCCGGTCTCCTCGCAGCCAACGGCTGGGGCGAGCCGGTCAGCGGCCTCATCGCGGCGTCGCTGGCCGCGGCGGCGATCGGATGTTTTTCCGGTCTCGTCATCCTGCGCACCCGCGGCCTGGCGCTGTTGATCCAGACGCTGGTCGTCGCCGCGACGCTCTATGAAGCGGCAAACAAGGCGGGAAGCTGGACCGGCGGCGATGACGGGCTGCAAGGGATGAATGTCTGGCCGATCTTCGGGCGCTTCAAATTCGATTTGTATGGTCGCGTTGCTTACGTCTACTGCCTTGTCGTGCTGTTTATCGGCTGGCTGATCGCGCGGCGCATCGTCCACTCGCCGTTCGGCCGCTCGCTGACCGGGGCGCGCGAGAACGTCGCCCGCATGCAGGCGATCGGCGCGCCGGTCGCGCGGCGGCGGCTGGTGATCTACACGATATCGGCGGCGCTGGCCGGCGCCTCGGGAGCGTTGATCGCGCAGACGACGAGCTTTGTCGGCCTCACGTCGCTGAGCCTCGAACGCTCGGGCAATGCGCTGATCATGCTGATCATCGGCGGTGTCGGCCGGCTTTACGGTGCATTTATCGGCGTGCCGCTGTTCATGATCGCGCAGGACCGTTTTTCCGAGATCGACCCGGTCTACTGGTATTTCTGGATCGGGTTATTGATGGTGCTGATCGTCGTCTTCGCGCGTGGCGGCGTGCTCGGCCTGCTGGATCGGCTGCGCGTGAGCCCCGGCAAGTGAGCGCGGACGAAGTGACCACTGGCGCCGCGCTCGAAACCCGCGGACTGCGCAAGAGTTTTGACGCGCTCACCGTTGCCGACGGGATCGACTTCCGGCTGGAACAGGGCGCGCGCCATGCGTTGATCGGACCCAACGGCGCGGGCAAGACAAGCTTTGTAAACCTGGTGACCGGCGCACTGCGGCCGAGCGGCGGCAGCATCCATATCGGCGAACGGGACGTTACCGGGCTCAGCCAGTCGGCTCGGGTCAAACTCGGCCTGGCGCGCACGTTTCAGATCAACGCGCTGTTCCGCCGACTGTGCGTCCTGGAAAACGTGACGCTGGCAATCGCCGAACGCGAAGGCGTCGCCGGGGAGTTGTTGCGTCCGGCAGGCCGTCATCGCGCGGTGATCGAGGAAGCCTACAGCCTGCTGGAGACGCTCGGCCTCGCCGACCAGGCGCTTGAGCCGGTCAACGCCCTCGCCTACGGACGCCAGCGCCTGGTCGAGATCGCGGTCGCGCTCGGCCTCGCGCCGAAGGTGCTGCTGCTCGATGAGCCGGCCGCCGGCGTGCCGTCGGGCGAAAGCGGCATCATCATCTCGGTCATCGAGAAGCTGCCGGCCGACGTGGCGGTGCTGATCATCGAGCACGACATGGAGCTGGTGTTTCGCCTGGCGCGAACGATCACCGTGCTCGTTCAGGGCAGCGTGCTCGTCGAAGGGCCGCCGGCGGCGATTGCCAACGACCCGCGCGTGCGCGAGGTCTATCTCGGCGAGCGCCAGCACCGATGAGCCGTGAGGCAAGCCACGGCGGATTGGTGCTCGAAGGGGTCGAGGCCGGTTATGGCGAGACGGTCATCGTCGAGGCGATTTCGCTCAGCGTTCCGCCCGGCGGCACGCTGGCGGTGCTTGGCCGCAACGGCGTGGGCAAGACGACGCTGCTGGCGACGATCGTCGGGCGCACCAATTTGCGCGCCGGGCGGATCGGCTTCGCCGGCCGCGACATCTCGAAGCTGCCTGCGCACCGCAGGGCGCGACTCGGCATCGGCTTCGTACCGCAGGAGCGCGAGGTCTTCGGCACGTTGACCGTAACGGAAAACCTGTCGGTCGCCGGGCGCCGAGGAAAATGGTCGCTGCCCCGCATCTTCGAGCTGTTCCCGCAACTCGCTGAACGCCGGCGCAGCCGCGGCAACCAGCTATCGGGAGGCGAGCAACAAATGCTGGCGATCGGCCGTGCGCTGATGGGCAACCCGACGTTGCTTCTGATGGACGAGCCGCTCGAAGGGCTCGCCCCGGTCGTCGTCGACGGCCTGCTGGCCGCGCTCGAACGCCTCAAACACGAAGACAATCTGGCGCTGGTGCTGATCGAGCAGCACGCGCGGCTCGCCCTCGACTTCGCCGCCGAGACGATCGTCCTCGATCGCGGGCGCGTCGTATTTTCGGGCGAGAGCCGCGATCTGCTCGCTGCCCCCGATCAGCTCAGCGAGTTGCTCGGCGTCACGGTGCGCTAGCGCGACCGCTACCCGGCCAGGGCGCTACCCGGCCAGGGTCGGCCACACCGGCTTGGCGACGGCCATGTTCTCGGGGAAGACGGTGACCGGCTTGCCGTCCTGCCACTGCACGATGACGAGCTCGGCGTCGACGCGGCGGCCCTTATCGTCGAACTTGAGGTGGCTGCCGGGGAAATAGACCGCCGGCCCGTCGGTGATGTCCATCGTGCGGATCGCGTCGGCGACCTTGGCCTTGTCGGCGGCGCCTGCCTTGTTGAGCGCCCAGGCAAACATCTGGACGTGGGCATAGGCGAAGATTTCGTTGTGGCCGAACCACGGGTTGCCGCTGCGCTTGATGTAGCGCTGCGAGACGTCCTCGACCGCCTTGCCCGGCCAGTTGGCGAGACCGACGAGGACGTCCTGCAGGATGTCCTTGCCGGTGGTCTTCAGCAGCTCCGGCACCACCCAATGCCCGCCATTGCCGATTAGCGGCAGCTTGGTGGCGGGCATGCCATACTGGGTGAAGGTGTCGATCAAAATCTTGTCGTCGCCATTGTTGGTCGATTGCAGCAGCACGAAATCGGGCTTGGCGCTGCGCGCCGGCTGGACCAGCGCGGTCGCGTCCGAAAGCGGCGGCGTATAGACCTGATTGATCACCGCGGTGAGGTGCTGGTCTTTCAGCACATGGTCGTTGATCGGCTTCATAAAGCTCACCGACGCGGCGGTATTGTCGCCGATCAGCGCGACCTTGGTCGGGGCCTTGCCGGTGGCGGCCTCGGCGAGCTTCATCAGATAAGGCACGATCTGCTCGGCCTGGGCATTGGCGGTCGGCGAGGTCTGGAACACATATTTGAAGCCGCGATCGGTGATCGCGTCGGAATAGCTGAGCGTCAGCCAGGGCAGCTGGGCGCGCTCGGTGATCTCGGTGGCGGCGAGGGTAAAGGTCGAGAGCCAGCAGCCAAAGCCGCCGATCAGGTTGGGGTTGTCGGAGACCATGCGCTGCGCCGCGTCCTTTGCGGTCTCGGCGGTGGACCCAGTGTCGATCGAGAGCAGCTTCAGCTTGGCACCGCCCATCGCCTTGATGCCGCCGGCGTTGTTGACGTCGTCGATCGCCATCTCCGCGCCGGCCTTTTCGAGGATGCCCTGCTCCGCCCAGGGGCCGGAAAGCGGCACCAGCATTGCGATCGGAATCTCGTCTGCCGCCCGCGCGACATAAGGCTTCGCCAGCGCTGCGGCGCCCATCAGCCCCAGAACCGTGCGCCGTCCTATTTTCTGTGTCATCGCGTTTCCCTTATCGGTTACGAATGTTCAACTACGCTTCTTCGCCCATGCCGAGATAAGACCGCCTGACGCGGTCGTCCGCAAGCAGGGTCTGATACGGCCCGTCGAGCACGACGTGACCGGTTTCGAGCACATAGCCGTGATCGGACAATTCGAGAGCCTCGGCGACGCGCTGCTCAACGAGAAGGATGGCGACGCCATCCTCTTTGTGGATTTGCGCGACGCGCTCGAAGATCGTCTCGGCGACCGCCGGCGCGAGACCCATCGACGGCTCGTCGAGCATCAACAGACGCGGCGCGCAGGCCAGCCCGCGGCCGATGGCTAACATTTGTTGTTCGCCTCCCGACAGCGTCCCGGCGAGCTGATGCGCGCGCTCGGCGAGGATCGGGAACAGAGTGTGGATACGGTCGAGCGTGTGCGCCCAGCGCTCGCGTCCCGAGCGCGGATAGGCACCCATCTCCAGATTCTCGCGCACTGTCAGGGTGCGAAAGACCTGCCGGCCTTCGGGCACATGGGCAATGCCGAGATGCGCGCGCTTCGCGGCGGGCTGGGCGAGGAGCGGCGCGCCGTCCCACATCACCTCGCCGGATCCCGGCACGACAACGCCGCAGATCGCCTTGAAGAGCGTCGTCTTGCCCGCACCGTTGGGGCCGACCACGGTCACGAAGCGGCCCGGCTTGACGCTCAGCGATACGCCGTGCAGCGCCCGCAAGCCGCCGTAGGATACCGACAGGTCGCGCACCTCAAGCATGCAGATCGGCCGAATTGTGGTGCTGGGCGAGAAACTTGGTGCCGAGATAGGCCTCGATGACCGCGCGATCCTCGACGACGTCCTTGGGCAACCCTTCGGCCAGCACCGCACCGTGATCGAGCACCAGAAAGCGGTCGGCGAGGCGCAGCATCGCGTGCATCGTGTGCTCGATAATGACGATGGTCATGCCGGCGGCGCGCAGCTCGCGCAACACGGCGAGCAGGTCGTCGCATTCCTCGCGGCCGAGCCCGGCCAGCGTCTCGTCGAGCAACAGCAGACGCGGCCGGCCCGCCAGCGCGCGCGCCAGCTCCATGAGCCGCAGCTCCTTGTTGGTGAGCTCGCCGGCCGGACGCGCGGCGCGGTCGCCGAGCCCGACCGCTTCGAGCGCCGCCTCGGCCGCGGCTGCCGCCGCACGGTCGCCGAGCCCAGCGCCGTAGCCGCCCACGATGACATTGTCGAGCAGCGACAGGCGCGGAAAGCTGCGCACCACCTGAAAGGTGCGGCCGACGCCGAGCCGCGCCACCTCGTGCACCTTGAGGCCGCGCAATTCCCTGCCGTCGAATCTGGCTGAGCCGGCATCGGCCGGCAGCACACCATTCAACAGGTTGAACAGCGTCGTCTTGCCGGCGCCGTTGGGACCGATGATGCCGAGGATCTCGCCGCCGGCAACGCTGAAGCAGACATCTTGGACCGCGCGCAGACCGCCGAATGATTTCGACAGGCCGCTGACCTCGAGCAGCGTGCCCTCCTTCACCAAGACGGCGAGCGAGGACGCGCGCTCCTCGATCACCTCCGGCGCCGGCGCCCGTCGCCAGAAGCGGTCACGCAGCGTCCAGAACAGGCCCTCGGGCGCGGCCAGCATGATGCCGATGATGGCGACGCCGTAGATCACCCCCTGGATGCCGGGGACGATGTCGCCGAGCCGGGCGTTCAGCGTCTCAGCCAGCGGGATAAGGACCGCCGCGCCGATCACCGGCCCCCACACCGTCGCGACGCCGCCGAACAGCGTCACCACCAGCGCCTGCGCCGAGACAATGACGCCGAACACCGAGTCGGGCGTCACGACCAGCAGCACGCAGGCGTAAAGTCCGCCGGCCGCCGCGGAGATCGCGCCGCTCGCCGTCAGCGCCAGCATCTTCCAGCGCTTGGTGTCGAGGCCGGCCGCCTCGGCCGCCAGCTCGTTCTGCTTGATCGCCAGGAGCGCAAGACCAAAACGGCTGTTCTCGACCAGCATCGCCGCGACCATCGCCGCGATGAACAGGCCCATTGCCACAAGCGTCGAATAGAACGGCTGGGCAAATTGCAGGAACAGCGCCGGATGCTCACGGTGCATCGGCAGCGGGATCTCCTGAAAACCAAGATATTGCAGGACGTAGAGCATCGCCAGCGGATAGGCGAGCATCGCCAGCGCGAAATAATGGCCGCGCAGCCGGAAGGTCGGCAGCCCAATCAGCACCGCGGCGATGCCGCCGATGATCATTCCCAGGGGAATGCCCAGCCACGGCGTCAGGTGCCAATAAACCAGCGCCAAGGTGACCGTGTATGCGCCGATGCCGAAGAACGAGGCATGGCCGAACGACACCAGCCCGCTCATCCCGGAAAACAGGTTCCAGCCGAGCCCGACGACCGCCCAGATCGGCACCAGGGTCAGGATCAGCTGGTAGTAGCTATTGTGCACGAGCGAGGCGAGCGCGACATAGAGCACACTGACGATCGCCAGCGCGACTGTATCCCGCCGCAGCCGTGCGGCGCCGCCAACTCTCACCGCGAGGTCCTCATCGCCGTGGCCTCACGCGCGCTCCGCCGAGCGGCCGAAGAGGCCTTGCGGACGCAAGCCGACAATCAGCAGGAAGACGACGAAGATCGCCGCGTTCTGCAATTGCGGCGACAGCACCAGGGCCGAGACCTGCTGCACGAAGCCGACCAGCAGCCCACCCCAAAACGCGCCAAGGATGCTGCCCATGCCGCCGAGCACCACGCCCGAATACATGATGATGACGTAGTCGAGCCCGACAAATGGCGTAAAGGAAAGATAGGTCGCCATCAGCCCGCCGGCGATCGCGGTAATCGCCGAGCCGAGGCCGAAGGCGATGCGATAGGCGCGGTCGACATCGATGCCCATGTAGGTCGCGGCGATCGGGTTGTCGGCGGCGGCGCGTAATGACTTGCCGAGCCGCGTGCGCTCCATGACCAGCCACAACGCCACCGCGATGACGATCGCGACGACGCACGCATAGACCCGCGCCTGGTTGAGGAACAGCATCGTGTCGCCGGCAAATGGCCCGATGATAAAGGCCTTGGCCGAGAGCGGCGTCCGCACGCTGGCGGGGGTCGAGCCGAACAGGATCAGCCCGCCATTCTGCAGGATCAGCGAAATGCCGAGAGTGACGATCAGCTGCCCGAACCCGCCCTGGTCGAGGCGCGACGCGGTCGACAGACCGGAGACGTGCCGCAACAAAAACCGGTGCAGCAGCGCCCCGCCGCCGAACAGCACCGGCCCGGCGATCAGCGCCGCGACAAAGGGCGCCGCGTAGGGACCGAGAAAGCCGATCGCGGCAAACCCGCTCACCAGGTAGAGGCTGACGTACATGCCGAGCATCAGAAGCTCGCCCTGGGCGAAGTTCACGACATTCATGATGCCGAAGATCAGCCCGAGGCCGATGCACATCAGCCCGTAGAGGCAGCCGATGATCAGCCCGGCGGCCACCGCGTTCAGCACATTTTCGAGCAAGCCGCCCATCTCCTCAGCCTTGGGCGGCCGGCCTCCCGGAGCGCCGACCAGGTGCGTATTCGCCCAATTTTCGCGCGCAGGTTAGGGAGTCGTTTTCGGTCACGCAATGGCTGCGACCGCATGCCTCACAGGCTCGCCGGCGCTCAGCGCGCCAGACCCGACGAGCCAGCGGGCACGTCGTAAAAGGCGAGCGTCATCGATACGCTGGTGTAATGCCCCATCAGGCAGATGACGTCGGTAATGCCGACATGGCCGAGCGCGTCGACCGCGCGCTCGTAGAGGCCCTTCGACACCCAGCGCGACTCGGAGAGACATTTCGCCATCTCATAGACGACCTGCTCGCGCTTGTCGTCGAACGAGGTCGCCAAGCCCGAAAGCAGCGCTTCGACTTTGTCCGCCGGCAGGCCCATTTCCTTGCCGCGCCGCTCATGCGCCGCGGTCGGGTAGGCGGAGCGCCATTTGCTGTTGATGATGATGACGGCGATCTCGCGCTCGCGTTCGGAGAGCGAATAATGGCCGGCATGAAAATGCCCGCCAAACGGCGCCGCGACCTTTGCCAGCTTGGGGTTGTAGACCCAGATCTTGTTGGGGCCGCCGAGCGGCCCGCGCGTCTCGACCGCGAAGCGATAAGCCTCCTGCTGCTCTTGTGTCATCTGATCGAGCGGCAGCTCGGTGAAGCGGCCGAATGTCGGTGTGTCAGGCATGGTGGGGCTCCTTTGTTCAGCCGCGCGCCAGTGAATAGACTTGCGTGCCGCCCGGCGGGGGCGGTTGCGGCGTCCAGCTCTCGCCGGCATCGAGGCTCGTCCAGACTTCGCCGCCATTGGTGGCGCAGGACATGCGGCTGGGCTGGCGCTCGTCAAAGGCCACCTTCATCATCGTGTGCGGTACCGGCGCGCCGAGATCGACCTGCACCCAGCTGTCGCCGCCATCGCGGCTGTGCAAGAGGATGCCGAGATCACTGATAAAGCCGGAGCCGGCCGCGCACCACAAATGGCGCGGGTTGCCCGGCACCTCGCGGATGTCGCGGCAATAGATTTGGCCTTTGACGTTGAGCGGCTCCAGGGGCACGTGGCTCCAGTGGTCGCCGCCATCGCCGCTCCTGAACATGCCGGCACGGGCGATGCTGAACACCGTGCCGGGCCGCCAGCGGCTCGCCAGCACGCCGTGCATGTCGACCATGTCGTCGTTGATGTACATGCCGTGGCTCAAATTTTCCCAGTGCTCGCCGCCATCGGTCGAGCGGATCGTGCCGCCGACCTCGACCGCGCCGTAAAGGTGGTTGGGCTCGCTCGCACTGGCGTCGAGCATCAGCACACGCTTTGCCGGGTTGGCGCCCGGCGCGGTGGTGATGTCGGGAAAGCGCACACTGACCGGCAGCCGCGTCCAGTGCTCGCCGGCATCGTCGCTTCGGTAGATTTCGCTGTTCTCGCAGCCGACGAGGATCACGTCGGGATTGTGCGGATGGAAGAGGATCGACCACACCGGCAGGCCGTGGTCGGGCAGCGCGACCCGTTCCCAATGCTCGCCGCGGTCGGCGCTGCGGTAGGGGCCGGACTGCGTGCCGGCATAGACGATTTCGGGCTTTTGCGGGTGCACCGCGAGCGCCCGCACCGCGGGCTGGTCGGGCAGGCCCTTGTGCAGCGCCTCCCATTCGTTGTCGCCGTCGGCTAGCCGGAACAGCCCCGAATGCACGACCCGGCCGGTGCCGGTCTCGCCCGCGAGGCCGAGATAGAGATAGGACTGATGCTTCCTGGACTTGCCGTTCTTTGCCATGGGACGCGCGCCTCCGCCCTGATTGCGCGGCGCTGGCGATCAGTCGGTCGCAACCGATTTTCGCTTGGCCGCCTCTCGTGAAGCTTGGCAAGTCATGCAGAGTTCGGCAAGGCTCGGGGCATGGCATGCCGGCACTGGAACCATATTGTCATCATCGGCGCAGGCGCCGCGGGCTTGATGAGCGGGCGCGAACTGGCGCGCGCCGGCAAGCGGGTTACGGTGCTCGAAGCGCGCGACCGTCTCGGCGGGCGTATCTGGCCACTTCCCGAAAAGGAGTTCGGATATCCCGCCGAAGCCGGGCCTGAGTTCATCCACGGCACCGCCCCAATGACCCGCGGTCTTATCAAGGACGCAGGGTTGTCGCCGCGGGCACGCGGCGGATCGCGATGGACGATCCGCAACGGCGTGTGGTCGCAGTCCGATCCGGCGATGCCGAACGCGGATGAGTTCTACCAGGCGCTGGACGAGGTGACTGTCGACCTGCCGATCGCGGAGTTCCTGGCGACGAAATTCGGCGCTCCGCGCTACGACGAGCTGCGGCGGCGGATCACTCGCACGGTCGAGGGTTACGACGCGGCCGACCCGAATTGTGCCAGCACGCTAGCGCTGCGCGAGGAGTGGAGCGCGCCGGAAGGCCAGCACGGACGCATCGCCGAAGGCTACGGCGCGCTGATCGACTACCTCGCCGGCGAGTGCCGCAAGCATGGCGGCGAAATCCGCCTCGGCGCCGAGGTGACGGCAATTGAGGAAAGCACGGCGGGACTTGCCGTGCGCTGCCGCGACGGCGCGACGCTCGCGACCGACGCCGCGATCCTCTCCGTGCCGCTCCCGTTGCTGGCCGAGATCGCGCTGCCGGATGCGGCGCGCGAGCGAGCGGCGGCCGCTGCCGATATCGGCTATGGCAATGTCGTCAAGATGCTGCTGCGCTTCAAGACGCGGTGGTGGGCGGCGTGGCGCAACCACGACCTGTCCGATTTGTCGTTCCTGTTGTCCGATGCGGTGGTGCCGACCTGGTGGACCCAGCGCCCCGCGGCGCATCCGGTGCTGACCGGATGGTACGCCGGGCCGAAAGCCGACCGCGTGTCATCGCTCAGCGAGGCCGAGCTGGTCGAGATGGGGCTTGCCTCGCTCGCCGAGATTTTCGCCCTGCCGGTGGCGCGCCTACGCAGCGACCTCGTCGCGGCGCGGGCGATCAATTGGCGCAACGACCTCTTCGCGCGCGGCGCCTACTCCTACGCGACGCCGAAGACCCGGGCCGCGCAACGCGAGCTGACCCGGCCGGATGGCCCCATATTCTTTTCCGGCGAGGCGCTGCACGCCGGCCCGGATATCGGAACGGTCGAGGCGGCGTTCGCCATCGGTCGCGACGCGGCGCGGGCGGTGTTGCGCGAAGGGTCAGCGACGTAAGACTACCGGTCGCTCACCGACAGCACGGTCTTGTTGACCTCCGAAACCCGGATGATTTTGTAATTCCGGGCCTCGGCTGAATTCGGCAGCGCATAGCCGATGGTCAGCGACCAGACCGCGAGGTGATCGTCGTAGAGGAAGTTCTCCAGCCGCACATTGTGCGGAATATCCGGCGCGAACAGCTCGCCGACATGCTGTTTGGCGACGGCGACCGCGGCTTGCAAATCCATATGTCATCCTTCTGAGCAGTCGTCTGCGAGGAGGCGTTATTCGGCGACCTCGCGGCGCGCGGCATGCCAGTCGGCGGCGCGCGGTATGGCCAAACCAAGATTGTCGCGCAGGGTCGGCCCCTCGTAATCCTTGTGGAAGAGGCCGCGGCGCTGCAGCTCCGGCACCAAGAGGCGCACCACATCGTCGTAGGCTCCCGGCATGCTGGTCGCGGCGAGCACAAACCCGTCGCAGGCCGGGGCAGTGAACCATTCCTCCATCTGGTCGGCGACCTGCTTGGGATTGCCGACGAACATCGAGTGCTCCTTGACCGTGCCGCGGCCCGAGATGGTGATGAAGTCGCGCACGGTCGGGTTCCGCTTGCCCGAGAGCCGCACGACCCGGTCGCGAAAGCCCTGGAACGACAACTCCGTCAGTTCCTCGTCGCTGAACGGTTCGTCGAGCGGCTTGCTGGCGAAATCGTAGTTGAGCACCTCGGAAAGCAGCACCAGCGCGTCGATGTCGCGCGCGGTCGCTTCGATGACCGCGCGCTTGTCCTCCGCCGCCGCCTGGCTTTCGCCGACGCAGACATAAGAGGCCGGCGCGACGCGAACGCTCGCCGGTTCGCGGCCGGCGGCGGCGACAGCGGCCTTGAACGCTGTGTATTCGCGCATCCCGTCCTGCAGGCTGTGGAAGATCACGAATACCAGGTCCGCCCATTTCGCCGCGAAAGCCTGGCCGCGACCGGATTGCCCCGCCTGGATCAGCACCGGCTGCCCTTGCGGCGAGCGCGGCACGCTGAACGGCCCGCGCGACTGAAAATACGGCCCAGCATGATCGAGCCGGTGCACCTTGGCTGGGTCGGCGAAGCGGTTACTCACCTTGTCGAGGACCAGCGCGTCGTCTTCCCAGCTGTTCCAGTGGCCGAGCACGACATCCATGAACTCGTCGGCGCGGTCATAGCGCGCGTCGTGCGCCATGTGGTCGCCGCCGCCGAAATTCTTGGCCTCGCCGCTGTTGAGCGAGGTGACGATGTTCCAGGCGACTCGGCCCTTCAGCATCAAATCCATCGTCGCGAAGACGCGGGCGATGTGGAACGGCTCGTAATAGGTCGTCGAATAGGTCGCGCCGAGCCCAAGCCGCTGCGTGACCGCGCCCATCATCATCAGGACCGTGCAGGGGTCCATCTTCACCGCCCGCACCCCGGCGGCCACGGCCCGCGAATGGTCGCCGGTATAGATGTCGGGCAGCGCCAGACGGTCGTCAAAAAACGCCATCTGGATTTTGCCGTCTTCGAGTGTTCGGGCGATGCGCTGGTAGTATTCGGGGGTGAGGAAATCGAGCATCGTCGAGGGATGGCGCCACGACCCCGGCAGGTTCGAGCAGTTCTGCGCCTGGAGAAAGGCGATCAAGGTCATCATCCGGTTCTGCGCAGCCATGCCCTCTCCCACTGCCACCAGCAACGCAAGGCTGTGTTTCGCCTTGCTCAAACCGCCAGATCGTCAGTCTAGCTTACGATTGCTCCGACGTTGCCGATAGGGAAAGAGAACATGCCGGATACGCTCATGCAGGTGGATCGGCCTGCGCCGAATGAAGTCGCCGAGTACGATGCGATCGTCATCGGCGCCGGCATTTCCGGCATGTACATGCTCTACCGCCTGCGCGAACTGGGGATGACCACGCGGGTGTTCGAAGCCGGGACGAATGTCGGCGGCACCTGGTACTGGAACCGTTATCCCGGCGCGCGCTTCGATTCGGAAAGCTGGACCTACGGCTATTCCTTTTCCAAGGAGCTGATGGCCGAATGGGACTGGAAGGAGCATTTCTCGCCGCAGCCCGACACGCTCGAATACCTGAACTACGTCGCCGACAAGTTCGACCTGCGCCGGGACATGGAGTTCCGCAGCACGGTCACGGCGGCGCATTGGGACGAGGCGGCCCACCGGTGGAATGTGACATTGGAAAGCGGGAAGCAGGCAACGGCACGGTTCCTGTTCACCGCGATCGGCATCCTCTCGACGCCCACATTGCCGGCGATCCCAGGCCGGGACAGCTTCAACGGCCCCGCTTACCATCCGGGACGGTGGCCGCACACACCGGTCGACTTCACCGGCAAGCGCGTCGGCATCATCGGCACCGGCGCGACGGCCATCCAGGCGATCCCGGAGATCGCCAAGCAAGCAAGGCACCTGACCGTGTTCCAGCGCCGGCCCAATTGGGCGGCGCCCTTACACAATTCGAAAATCGGCAAGGAGGAGATGGCGGAGATCAAATCCCGCTACGACGAGATCTACGCGCACTGCGCGCAAACGCCGAGCTGGTTCATCCATCAGGCCGACCCGCGCAAGGCCGTGGACGTATCGCCCGAGGAGCGCGAGGCGTTCTGGGAGAAGCTTTACGGCGAGCCCGGCTTTGGCATCTGGATGGGCAATTTCCGCGACATCATGGTCGATGAGGAAGCCAACGCCGCGATCAGCGCCTTCATCGCCAAAAAGATCCGCGAGCGGGTCAAGGATCCGAAAGTGGCGGACAAGCTGATCCCCAAGGATCACGGCTTCGGCACCCGCCGGGTGCCGCTCGAAAGCGGGTATTTCGAAGCCTACAACCGGGACAACGTCACCCTGATCGACACCCTCGTCGACGAGCCGATCGAGTGCATCACCCCAAAGGGCATCAAGACCGCGAGGCAGGAACACGAGTTCGACATCCTCGTCTATGCCACGGGGTTTGACGGCGTGACCGGCGCATTTGACCGTATCGATATCCGCGGCGAGAACGGCCTACGCCTCAAGGACGCGTGGGCGGAAAGCCCGCGCACCTATCTCGGCATGCTGGCCGAAGGCTTTCCCAATATGCTGATGGTGCTGGGGCCCCACACGGCGCGCGGCAACATCCCGCAGGCGAGCTCGCACAGCGTCGAATTCCAGACGGAGCTGCTGCGCTTCATGCGGCTGCACGACCACGTCCGGGTGACGACCCGGCCGGAAAAAGTCGACGAGTGGACA
>Ga0335074_10005475_pt1 | contig 17563 bp, 11 predicted proteins | sample Lox_Sample_23_FD_206715 | JGI IMG/M metagenome (GOLD analysis project Ga0335074, IMG submission 206715) | Soil microbial communities from Loxahatchee National Wildlife Refuge, Florida, United States - Lox_Sample_2.3 | ecosystem: Environmental > Terrestrial > Soil > Wetlands | place: USA... | reverse complement strand
TCTGCTCCTTCTCATCGTATCCACCAAAGCCGCCGCCACTGGACCGGCTTCGTCCCAGCGCATCCAGCTCGTCGATGAAGATGATACTCGGGGCGGCCTTGCGCGCCTGATCGAATAGATCCCGCACACGCGCGGCGCCAACACCCACAAACATCTCGACAAACTCTGAACCGGAGATGGAGAAGAAGGGCACCCCGGCCTCGCCGGCGACGGCGCGCGCCAGCAGCGTCTTTCCCGTACCGGGCGGTCCCACGAGCAGAATGCCTTTGGGAGCGTGGGCGCCGAGCCTCCCGTAGCTCTTCGGGTCCTTGAGGAAGGCAACCACTTCCTCGAGTTCGAACTTGGCCTCCTCGACGCCGGCAACGTCGGCAAAGGTCACCTTGGTGTCCTTTTCGACATAGACCTTGGCCTTCGACTTGCCGATCGTCATGAGCCCATCAAAACCTTGGCGATCGGCGACATGACGAACGAGGAACATCCAGATCAGGTAGAACACCACGGCCGGCACGATCCAGGACAAGAGTGTCGGGATCAGGCCGCCGGAGGGCACACCGGCGACGACGACGCCTTTGGCCTCCAGTTTGTCGGCAAGCGCGGGGTCCACGCGGGTGGTGGAAAATGCAGTCTTCCCGCTTGGCAGCCTGTTCTTCACCTTGCCTTGAATCGTGTCCTGACCGACCGCAACCTCGGCGACCTCGCCTTGCGCGACGAGCTGCTCGAACTGACTGAAGGGTATTGTCTCGGTCTGCGAATAGGTCGTTAGCCACCATTCCAGAAGCAGAACCGCTATCCCGGCCGCGAAAACGTACCCGACGGTGACACGCTGCTTTCGCGAGGACGAGTCTGGCGCCATTTCTAGGAGCTCCTTGGAACACGCGGTCAGCCCGGTGCCATTCCGCGGAAATCATCAGTCAGCGGCCTGACGAAATCACGCCCGGCTATCGCCGTCATCACAATGGCAAAGCCCGATGTGATCAAATTGATCCCGACGGTGACACCGACCGTCCAGTCGGCCGTGACCGGCCAGCCGATAATGACGACCGTGGCGAAGACGAGATCGGCGAGCCCACTAAACAGCATCTGGCCCCATGCACCGGCAACACGTCGCGGTAGGCGATCGATGTCGCGGCCTGGAAGATCCCCCCGGCGATGAAAAACGCGGTCAGCACGATGGTGGGGGACACAGCACCGGTGGTCGACTTCGAGATCAGGGCGCCGCCATGTCACAACAGAGAAGGCCGCCGTCATGAGACTCCGTGCAGAGGCTGGCATGTCGCGGAACGGGAGCACCGCGGCGAGCCCAATCATCACATCGATCAGGAACAGGCAGCCGACATAGACGTCGATGACAATCGTTGGCACCGCCGGCACACAGACGGCGGGAATGCTAAGGATGATCAGGATCGCGGCTTGCCAAGGGGACAGACGCCGGTGAAGGCGCGGCGCATCTCTTACGGCAAGTTGCACTTCGTGGAGATCCGAAGGGTCGACCGAAACCATTAACCGTCTCCTATTATGCAGGTTTGCGTGCCTGCGCGCTATCGGACACCCACCGCAGCAAAGCCACCGCGCGAGCTTTCTCCTTGATTGCATCGAACGACGCTCGGAGGACGTTCCCGCCTTCGCCAGTCTCCTGTTTCGCTGTTCTCCAATAACCCTCTCCGACAGCATCGCAGCAGCCGCATTGATATGGATCAGTAGAGTGCGAGGCGCGCTACCGGTAAGGCTCGTATATAGAGATAGGGGCAACAGCCAGGGGAGGCACCATTGTAGTTGCCATATCCTCGATGATGGAGTGCGCCATGCTGCAGTCTGCCAAAAAGCGACCTCAGCCGGCCTTTCGTCGCCCCTTAGCAAGATAAAATGGTGGTAACGGTTGTCGAGCTTAGTTCAGGAACTTGATCGGTCGGTACAATGCTCCCGCATCAACGAGAACCTCTGAAGAGCTGGTACCCGAGCTCTGCTCTCGCTGCTGCATCGCTGGTCCAACCGCAGCGGGGGCGGAGGATCGGCGAAAGCGCCGCGAGCGCACTGGGCTGACGGTCGAGTACGCCCGCTACGATGCGCGTGTCCGGTTTGGCCAAATCAAAACCTCTTCCGAGGGCTCGACCGAGTGGTGGCCCTCCTGCGGGCGCGCCCCAGGGGACCGGCGCCGCGATCATCGGCCGCTTGGAGTCGGACAGGGTGTTGTGCGCGATGGCCTGGTCGTTGACGCGCGGGTGCTTGACATGTTCAGCGGTGGGCAGCTCCTGCGCATCTGCGGCCTCCGAGATCTATTCACGGAGTTATGATCTTGGCCCTCCCCCTCAAGCTCCGCTGGATTGCGATAGCCCAGGCCACGCGGACCGACACGTTTGAGATGGATCAAGCCCATGCGGGTCCCGTCATGCAGACTATGCACGGGCGGATCTCTGCCCTGTGTCCTAAAATAAGGAGAATTGCGATGGCTCAAAGTCCGGTCGAAGGGAGGAAAGCATCAGCAGCGGGGATGCTCGTGCCAGAACCATGGCGGTCGTTTCGTACTGAGATGGACCGCGTGTTTGACCGTTTCGCCGGCGGCTTCGGACTCCCCTGGCTACGGCACACGTTCGACATGGAACCCTCCTGGCGGCAGGAGAGCCCATTCAGCTTTGCTGCGCCCGCTGTGGATATCACGGAAGACGACAAGGCATACAAAATTGCAGCCGAGCTCCCCGGCATGAGCGAGAAGGATATCGATATATCGATCGCCGGCGACATGCTCATGCTCAAAGGGGAGAAGCGGCAGGAGCGGGAAGAGAAAGAGAAGAACCGCTATCTCGCTGAACGGAGCTATGGCGCATTCCAGCGCAACTTCGCGCTTCCCGACGGAATCGACCGCGACAAGATCGCTGGGGAGTTCTCGAAGGGCGTCCTGACGCTGACACTTCCGAAGACGCCGGACGCGCAGAAGCAGCAGAAGAAGATCGAGGTGAAAGCCTCGTGACGCTCTGACTGGCGGCGGTGCGCCCGGTAGGCCGCCGCCAAGTCAGTGTCGCATGGCGTTGCCGGTCAACACGTCATGCAGCGGTGGGGGTCGGCCGATGGCCGCCACAGCCGCATCTCCGGCACGGCCAAGGTCCACCGAAAAGGTGCGGCGGCCCGGGGTGGAATTGCTCCGAGCGGCTCAACTGGCACCGGAGGTTCCGTGAGCTGTTGACGCTGCGCAGCGCAGTGGCACATTTTTGTGATGTGCCTCGCTTGCCGCAGTGGCGGCGCTGACAGGTTCGAGGTGAGGTGTTGATGAAAGGCTCGCCGCACCGGAGAACAGCTGCACCCCGTCGCCGCCCAACGCAGACCGATGGGGTCGGCGGCAGGATCACTGCGGATGGGGGCGAGCACCAGCTGATCAGGGCGGCAAAAAGTAGCGGCGCTGGGGACCAAGCGTCTCATCGAGTTCATAGACGAGTGCGGGCCTGTCGGCAATTCGAACTCAGGAATCGGATGATCTGCGGGACGCTCATCCCGATGACACGCGCGTACGCAGCTCCAGACCCATATAGCGTGTGGTCAGGTCCACGTCGCGCTCCTCACGATCCGATCGCATCTGCGGGCCGATGAAACGTCCCGCCACCGAGACCCGCCAGTTGCTCGTAAGCGCGGTATTTCTCGCTCACGACGCTCTGAGCCATCCGCGCCAGCTCTTCCGCCTCGACAGGACGCGTCATGGTCAGGGCGTGATATCGGATCTCGTTATAGGCATAATCCTTGAAGGGGATCGTCGGACGGACCGAGTCCAGTCGGAACGGGTTCTCGCCCACCGTGCGCATAGCCGGATTGAAGCGGAACAGCGGCCAATAGCCGCTAGCAACCGCCAATTCCTGCTGGTGCATCCCATACTGCATGTCGATGCCATGCGCGATGCAGTGGCAATACGCCAGGATCAGGGACGGGCCCTCGTACGCCTCGGCTTCGCGGAACGCGAGCAAGGTCTGTTGTGGGTTGGCCCCCATTGCCACCTGCGCCACATAGACATTGCCATAAGCAATGGCCTGTAGCGCGAGGTCCTTCCGCGCCACGCGCTTGCCAGCGGCCGCGAACTTCGCCACCGCTCCGAGCGGTGTCGCCTTGGACGCCTGTCCGCCGGTGTTCGAATACACCTCGGTGTCGAGAACCAGCACATTGACGTTGCGACCCGATGCCAGCACGTGATCCAGCCCGCCATAGCCGATGTCATAAGCCCAGCCATCGCCGCCGACGATCCAGATGCTGCGGCGCACCAGTTGATCGACGACGGACAGCAGGTCCGCCGCGGCAGCGTTGCTGTCTGCAAGCCGTAGCAATTGGGCCTTGAGCTGTCTCACACGCGACCGCTGCGCCCGGATTTCGGATTCCTGGATCTGCGGCGCCGATAGCAGCTCGGCCACCGTCCCTTCGCCGAGCACCGCTGCCAGTCCATGCAGCCGCTGCTTCGCTAGTTCAAGATGCTTGTCAGCCGCGAGCCGAAAGCCCAATCCGAACTCGGCATTGTCCTCGAACAGCGAGTTCGACCATGCCGGTCCGCGCCCTTCGTGGTTCCTGCTCCAGGGTGTCACCGGCAGGTTGCCCCCGTAGATCGATGAGCAGCCAGTCGCATTCGCGATCAATGCCCGGTCGCCGAACAGTTGCGACAACAGCTTAAGATACGGCGTTTCCCCGCAGCCGGCACATGCCCCGGAGAATTCGAACAGGGGTTCCAGGAACTGCACCCCGCGCACATTGGAGAAGTCCACGCGCGCGCGGTCGTTCACCGGCAGTTGCTCGAAAAGTCTAACATTCGCCCGCTCTGCCTCGAGCAGCGGTGTCTTCGGCCGAAGGTTGATCGCCCTTGTGTTCGGATCGACCGGGCTGTGTGCAGGGCAGGCCTCTGTGCACAGGGCACACCCCGTGCAGTCCTCCACATAGAATTGCAGGGTGAAGCGAACATTCGGATAGCCGCGGGCATTGACCGGCGCTGATTTGAAGCTGTCCGGCGCACCTTCCAGATGCGACTCGTCATAGTATCTGGCACGGATCACGCTGTGCGGGCAGACGAAGCTGCACTGCCCGCACTGGACGCAGAGCGCGGGTTCCCACACCGGCACGAAGTCAGCAATGTTGCGCTTCTCCCAGGATGCGGTGCCGGACGGGTAGGTGCCATCGACCGGCATGCTACTGACCGGGATCTCGTCACCTCGCCCTTCCATCATCCTGGCCGTCACCGTGCGTACGAACTCTGGTGCATTGGCGGGGACGAGCGGTGCTCGATCAAACGCACTGCTGGCGTTGGCCGGGATCGCCACCGAGTGAAGGTTCGCCAACGTCTGATCGACGGCCCGGAAATTCCGCTGAACGACCTGATCACCCTGGCTGCTGTACGTTTTCCGGATCGCCTCCTTGATGTGTCGGATCGCCACCTCTCGCGGCAGCACGCCGGAAATCGCGAAAAAACAGGTTTGCAACACCGTGTTGGTCCGGTTCCGAAGTCCTGCCTCGCGTGCCACCTTGGACGCATCGATCACGAACAAACGTAAGTCTTTATCGATGATTTGCTGCTGCACAGAGCGCGGCAGACGGTTCCAGACCGTATCGGGTCCGAAGGGGCTGTTCAACAGGAACGTCGCGCCCGATGCCGCAAGACGCAGCACGTCCAGCCGCTCGAGAAAATGGAACTGATGACATGCAACAAAATTTGCCACGCTGATCTGATAGGCCGAGCGAATCGGCCGTGGACCGAACCGAAGATGCGAGATGGTCTGCGCGCCTGACTTGTGCGAGTCGTATACAAAGTACCCCTGGGCGTACAGTCCGGCGTCTTCGGCGATGATCTTCACGCTGTTCTTATTCGCCCCCACGGTGCCGTCGGCGCCCAGCCCGTAGAACACGGCACGCACAATATCGTCCGGCTCGATCGACCAGCTTTGATCGACGGCGAGGCTGGTATGCGAAACATCGTCGTTAATGCCGACGGTGAAGCCGTTCCTGGCATCCGGCCTGGCCAGTTCGTCGAACACCGCCTTTGCCATCGGCGGATTGAAATCCTTGGACGACAGGCCGTAACGGCCGCCAATGATCCTGGGCATGCTGCGTCGCTCGCCATGCGCCACAGCCTGCGCGAGGGTCGTGACCACATCCAGATAGAGCGGCTCGCCTGCGGCACCAGGCTCCTTGGTCCGCTCTAGCACCGCGACGGATCGGCAGCTCTCCGGCAGCGCGGCAAGGAAATGCTCGGCGGAGAATGGCCGAAACAGGCGCACCCGCAGTACGCCTACTTTCTCGCTGGCTCGCCGAAGAGCCGCCGCTGTCTCTTGCGCGGTCTCCGCACCGGACCCCATCAGGATTATCACCCGCTCGGCATCGCTTGGCCCGTCATAATCGAACAAATGGTACTGCCGGCCCGTTAGTTGCGCGAACCGATCCATTCCCGACTGCACTATCCCCGGCAGCTCGGCGTAGAACGGATTCACTGTCTCGCGTGCCTGAAAGAACGTGTCGGGGTTGTGGGCCGTGCCGCGGATGAACGGGTGTTCGGGATTGAGCGCCCGAGCCCGATGCGCACGCACCAGATCGTCGTCGATCATGGTCCGGATCTCATCGTCGCTCAGCAGCGTCAACGTATTCAGCTCATGCGACGTACGGAATCCGTCGAAGAAATGGACGAACGGGGTGCGGGATTGCAGCGTCGCAGCCTGTGCGATCAGCGCCGCGTCATGCGCCTCCTGCACGGAGCCCGACGAGAGCTGCGCGAAACCGCACGCGCGTACCGCCATCACATCGGAATGATCGCCGAAGATCGACAGGGCCTGTGTCGCCACCGATCGCGCTGCGATATGGAACACCGTCGGCGTCAACTCGCCGGCGATTTTGAACATGTTTGGCAGCATCAGCAGCAGGCCCTGCGAGGCCGTGAACGTCGTGGTCAATGCCCCCGCCTGTAGGGCGCCGTGCACGGCGCCCGCCGCACCACCTTCGCTTTGCATCTCCTGCACGACGGGAATATTGCCCCAGATATTGGTCACCCCGGCGGCCGCCCACTCGTCGGCAAGCTCGGCCATGGTCGAGGATGGGGTAATCGGAAAGATCGCGCAGACCTCGTTGACCCGATAGGCGACGTGCGCGACTGCCGTGTTGCCGTCCATCATTGCCGTCTGCCTGGCCATGCTCAACCTCTCACGCTGGCTCGGCGATCATCTCGATCGCGTGGCAAGGGCATTGCTCGTAGCAAACGGCGCAACCGGTGCACTTCGCATAATCGCATCGGTAGCGCAGGCGGGACCCCAGCTTGATGATCGCATCCTGCGGGCACGCGGCGTAGCAGTTGTCGCACTCGAAGCAGTTACCGCAGGAAAGGCATCGCTGGGCTTCCCGGCGCGCTTCCGCCGTGGAGAGCCCTGCCATGACTTCATCGAACCCGGCCGCGCGAGCCGCCAGCGGCAGCTCTCTCTGGAGTGACGGGTCGGCATCGCTATAAACCGGCAAGCGGAGCATGTCGAAAGACACGACCGGCACCTTTGCCCGAGCCTCGTAGCTCGTACCACGCAACCAAGCGTCGATATGACGCGCTGCTCGCTTGCCGTGACCGACCGCCACGGTCACCGTCCGTTCGCTCGGCACCATGTCGCCGCCGGCGAAGATCCCGGGATGTCCGGTCATCATGTTCGGAGCCACGCGCACTTCGCCGTCGGCGCCGAATTCGATTCCCGGCACCTGGCGCAAGAAGGCGCTGTCGGTCTCCTGACCCAACGCCAGCACGATTGCATCGGCTTGCAACGTCTCGAACCGGCCCGTCGGCTGCGGATGTCCCCCGGCATCGAGCTCCATCATTTCAACGGTCAGGTCTGGCCCGACAACTTCCTTGATGGTCGTGAGCCACTTGATCTTGATGCCCTCGGAAAGTGCCTCGTCGGCCTCGAAGGCCCGAGCCGGCATATGCGCCCGGTCCCGCCGGTACACGATCAGCGCTTCATCGGCACCGAGCCGCCTGGCCGTTCGCGCCGCGTCCATCGCCGTGTTGCCGCCACCATAGACAATCACCCGGCGGCCCAGTCTCGGCGCCTCACCTGTCGTCACGTCGCGCAGCAGCGAGACGGCATCGAGCACCCGTACAGCATCACGCGCCGGAATCTCGACATGCTTGCCGATATGCGCACCGATCGCCATAAAGGCCGCGTCGAAGCCGCCGGCCTTCATCTCCCCCAGCACATCCTCGACCTTGTGCTCCAGCACGATGTCCACGCCCATCGCCTCGATGCGATGGATCTCGCTCATCAGGTCCGACCGCGGCAGCCGATAGGCGGGGATGCCGAAATGCATCATGCCGCCCGGTAGAGGACCTGCCTCATGGATCTCGACCGCATGTCCAAGCCTTGTCAGGTGATAGGCCGCGGAGAGCCCGCTCGGCCCGGCGCCGACCACCAGAACGCGCTTGCCACTTCGTGCAGCGATGGGCGGAAAGGGCCATCCCTCGGTGATGGCCTGGTCGCCTAGAAAGCGCTCCACCGCATGGATGCTCACCGTGGCGTCCAAATCCTTCCGGTTGCAACCGTCCTCGCAAGGATGATAGCAGACCCGTCCATGCACGGCGGGCAAGGGATTGTCCTGAACCAGGACATCCCAGGCGCCGCGGTATTTCCCGGACTGCGCCAGAGCAAGCCACGCCTGGACATTCTCGCCGGCCGGGCAGGCGTGATTGCAAGGCGGCAGCAGATCGACATAGATCGGCCGCCGCGTGCGAACAGCACCCGTACCCTTCTCTGTCGTGAGATCAACGGCCGGCGTCATGTCGCCACGCCTAGCGACCATTACTGCCTCTCCGGGCGACTGTTCCGCTACACCCTCGCCAGGGGTGCCCTCCAGGGCATTGATCTGCATCAACCGAAGGCGGAGCGGCCGCTCGACGCAGCTTCACACCGTCATGCTGGCGACCCGCCGGAATCGCAGCAGGGCCAATGCCAGGAACATCCCGCCGATCAGCGCCACAATCAGAAACTCTCGCCAGACCACGGCAATTCCTGCCCCCCGATAGAGGATCGCCTGCGCGAACGAGACGAAATGCACCGTCGGCGACGCCTGCATGACTGTCGCTAACCAGGGCGGCATACTCTCAAGAGGCGTGTTCGCCCCCGACAGCATCGCGAGCGGCAGATACACCAGCAGATAGAGCAGACCAAGCTGAGGCATCGAGCGTGCGACGGTGCCTAGAAATATGCCGATGGCGGTGGCGAAGAACAGATAGATCGCCGCGCCCAGCAGGAACAGCGGTATCGAGCCAGCAATCGGGATCCCCAGCACGCCCCGCACGATCAAATAGAGCGACAGGCCAACCGCAACGATGATAACGAGACCGTTCGCCCAGATTTTGGACATTGCGTTTTCAAACGGGGTCACCGGCATGACCAGCAAATGGTCCATGGTGCCATGCTCGCGCTCACGGATCACTGCGGCTCCGGCGAGTACGATCGCCAGCATTGTTATGCTATTGATGATCCCCATCACACTTGTGAACCAGCCTGTCTCCGCATTCGGGTTGAAGGCGATACGCACAACGAGGTTGACTGACGACAATGGACCGCCTTCCGCGCGAGACAGAAAATTATCGATCTCGGTCGTTATGATCTGCTGTGCATAATCCGACCCGAGCCCCGCCTGCACCATCGCGGTCGCGTCCACGTCGAGCTGGATGGCAGGCTCGCGCCCGCCGAGAACGTCGCGCTCGAAATGCGGCGGAATATCGAGCACGAATGTATATCGCCCGGCATTCATCAGCGGGACAATGTCGCGCTCGGCGATCGGTTGAGGTTTCTGGAAATATGGTGGCAGGAACGCTTGCGCGATCCGGCGCGAGAGTTCTGAACGGTCTTCATCCACGACTCCAACCGAGGCATTATGCACCTCCTGCGAGTTGCTTTGTGCCTGCGCAATAATGGCCAGCGAGAAGCTGTAGATGACCAGAGCCAGAAGCACGAAGTCATGCAAGAAGCTACGCAACTCCTTGGTGCCGAGCCAGAAGATGTTGGCGATGGTTCTCATGAGCGATCGCTTAACGCTCCTGCTTTCGGAGCAGCAACAGGCTCAGCGTCAACAGGGCGGGGATGAACAGAGTAAGCGCAGCTACGTCCGTCCCCAGGTCGGCAAAGCCCAGGCCCTTTGTGAAGGTGCCGACGCTGATCGGCAGGAAATAGGTCATCGGGAACAGCCGTCCCATGATGTGGGCCATACCTGTCAGCGAAGAGACGGGAACCGTCATGCCGGCGAACATCGTCGCGGGTAAAACAGTCAGGATCGCCGTACCAAACAATGCCGCTATCTGTGTGCGGGCAAACGCCGATACCAACATGCCATAGGCGGTCGTCGCTGTGACGTAGATCAACGTCGCGACGAACAGCGTCGGAAAGCTGCCCTTGAGCGGCACCTTGAAGATGATCAGCGCCATCAGGAACATCAGGGTAAAATTGACCATTGCCAGCCCGACATACGGCACCTGCTTGCCCAGAAGGAATTCGAGACGAGTCACCGGCGTGACGTACAAATTGGTGATCGAGCCGAGCTCTTTTTCGCGAACCACTGCGAGCGCCATCAGAATCGCCGGGAAGAGCGCCAGCTCCAGCGAGATGATCGATGGCACCATAGCATAGATGCTCTCAAAATTCTGATTATATTTGAGCCTGATCTCAATGTCGGCGGGTGGATTAGGCGCTGGCTGGCTCGTCACCACCGCGGGGTCGGAAAGGTAGAGCTGATGCATAGCCTGCAGATAGCCGCGGATCGTCTGGGCGATGAACGGACGCGCACCGTCGATCCAGGCAGCCACCGAGGCCGGTCGACCGCGCGCAATGTCGCGGCCGAAGCCGGGTGGGATTTCGATGGCGCAGTCGATATCCCCGTCGGCAAGCTGCTTCTCGAGATTGGCGTAATCGCCAAGTGGCGGTTTTTCCACGAAATAGGCCGAGCCGCGCAGTTCTTCGAGATAGGCGCGGCTCTCGTGGGTGTGGTCATGATCCAAAACGGCGAAGGTCAGCGAGTTGACGTCGGTCGAAATGCCGAAACCGAAAACCAGCAGCAAGAATGCCGTGCCGAAGACGGCAAAGGCTAGCCGGATACGGTCACGCACCAGCTCCAACGTCTCGCGGATCGTGCAGGCAAGGAGACGGCGCAAGCTGAATGACCCGGTTTTCAGCTTTCGCACCGCGCCGCCCATTTTCTCTTGTTCTGCCGCCGGAGCTGGCTCCGGCGGCATCACGCCTGAGCGCTCACCCGTCGCCTCTTCAAGGTAGGAGATGAACGCCTCTTCCAGGTTGGCGGCATGACGCGATGCAACCAGGCCGGCCGGCGTGTCGGTTGCCAGCACATGGCCCGAATCCATCAGCGAGATGCGATCGCAGCGCTCGGCCTCGTTCATGAAATGTGTCGAGACGAAGATCGTCACGCCTTCATTTCGCGACAAGTGGATCAGAAGCTCCCAGAATGTATCGCGCGCCAGCGGATCGACGCCCGAGGTGGGCTCGTCGAGAATCAGCATCTCTGGCTGATGAACAACCGCGACCGCAAGCGATAGTCGCTGCCGGATACCCAGGGGCAGATTTTGTGCGCGCTGGTCGATATGATCAGTAAGCCCGAAGCGGCGGACAAGCTCAGCCAACCGCGCTTTCGCCTCACGCGGCGGTAAGTGGAGCAACCGAGCGTGAAGGTCCAGGTTCTGGCGGACAGTCAACTCGGTATAAAGCGAGAATGCCTGCGACATGTACCCGACACGCCGGCGCGCGCCGAGGTCGCTCGCATCGAGCGGCCGGTCGAACAGCTGCGCTTCCCCCTCGGTTGGCGGCAGCAGACCGGTCAGCATCTTCATCGTGGTCGTCTTGCCGCAGCCGTTCGACCCGACGAAACCGAAGATTTCACCGCGCTCAATCGTGAAGCTGACACGATCGACGGCGGTGAAGTCGCCGAACCGGCGGGTCAGGCCCCGTGCCGTTATGACCGGCTCCGTCTCCACAATGCGCCGCGGCGGGATCGACAGCGTCTTGTGGCCCCGGCGCTCTGCTTCCGGGAGCAAGGCAATGAATGCCTCTTCCACCGTGCGCGCATTAGTGTGCTGCTTGAGCGCGGCGGGAGGGCCGGTGGCCACGACCCCGCCCGCGTTCATCGCCATCAGCCAATCAAACCGCTCGGCCTCTTCCATATACGCAGTCGCGACGACTACGCTGATGCCCGGGCGACGGGCGCGGATGCGTCCAATTAATTGCCAGAATTGCCGTCGCGACAGTGGATCGACTCCGGTTGTCGGCTCATCCAAGATCAGCAGGTCGGGGTCGTGGATCAACGAGCAGCAAAGCCCGAGCTTCTGCTTCATGCCGCCGGACAGTTTCTTTGCTGGACGATCGGCAAACGCCCCCAGCCCCGTGCTGGCCAGCAACTCGGCGATGCGGACGTCGCGCTCACCCTGGGACTGGCCGAACAGGCGGCCGAAATACTCGATGTTCTCGCGTATGCTGAGATCGGAATACAGATTTTTCCCGAGCCCCTGCGGCATATAGGCGATGCGCGGGCAGACCGCCGCGCGATGCGCCGCGCTGGCAATATCCCCGCCCAGCACATGCGCCGTGCCGGACTGGATATGCCGGGCGCCGGCAACGATCGCCAGCAGCGATGACTTGCCCACGCCATCGGGCCCGATCAGCCCGACGAGGCGACTATTGGGAATCGCAACGCTCACCCCGTCGAGGGCGATGGTCGTGCCATAACGCTGGGTAACGTCATCAAGGTACGCAACCGTGCCCGCTTCTGCACTCATCGGGACCACTATCGGGGCGTTGGGGGCGGGCTGGGGCTTAGGCTAGACGGCCACTCGGCCGACTCACTGGTGCGCACATAGGCGACCCCCGGAAGGCCGCTCCGAACGATTGCCTCCCGCCCTTCAAGTCGCGCGGGATCGATCCGCACCCTTATGCGGAACATCAGCTTGTCACGCTCGTCCTTCGTCTCAACCGTCTTCGGCGTGAATTGCGCCTGGCTGGCGATGAACACCACTTTGGCCGGAATGACGTGGTCGGGATACGCATCGAGCACAATGCGCGCATCCGACCCGATCCTGACCTTGCCGGCCTCCTCGGTCGGCAGGTAAATGTCCATGTACACGTAAGAGGCATCGAGCATGGTGAAGACCTTGCCTCCGGCCGGCAGAACCTCCCCGACATTGGCGACGCGATACTCGATCGGGCCGTCCTTCGGCGCGAACAGTTGGTCGTCAGCGATTGCAACGGCATAAAATTCAACTTGATGTGTGGCCGCATTTAGCGCATGCTGGGTCGCTCCAATTGCGGCCTCGTCCGCCTTCAGAGTGCCGAGCGCAGTGCTCAGATTTTGCGTCTGCAGGTCCAGCGTTTCCTGGGTGGCAAAACCTTTCGGCACCAGGTAAGTCGAACGCGCCACCTCCTGCTGGTCGAACTTCACCACCGCTTGCTGCGACGCATGATTTGCCGTGGCCTCATCGAGCGTTCGCTGATCCTGCAGCACCACTTGCTGGTACTGCTTGAGTTCAGCCTGCAGATCGCGCGTGTCCATGACTGCGACGACCTGGCCGGCTTTCACCATGTCGCCTTCATCGGCTCGAAGCTCTGCAATGCGACCGGCGAACTTCGTGTCTATATCGACTTCGTCGGCTTCCAGGCGACCATTGCCGAAGGCGAACCCGGGCGGCAGCGTCGGACGCGGGTGAAGCCACCAAAAGCCTGCGCCCGCGGCGGCGACCAGCAGAGCCAGGAGCCACAAAGCGTGTCTGCGCCGGTTGCGTGCCGCCGGCCGAGGCTTCTCCTGCACCACAACCGCCGGCAAGTTGGTGGCTTCAGGCAGCGCGACGTCTGGTGCAGCCCTGACGAGGGGGTGTTCGTCCTTCGTTTCCTGCATTCACCGTGCCTGTGCAGAACTCTGTCCGGACGCCTTCTAGGCTGAAATCCGATCGCTTAGATTGATCTTGCTCAATCGAGCTACGGTAAGCCGGGCGCTGAGCGCGACGAACAGACCGACGCCACCAACCCGCGCCAACCTGCAACCTTGACACCCCGCTGAACCGACCCGTATCGTCCCTCATCTGCATCAAGGCACACATGGCGAAGTTCCCAGTCATTGCAGCTGCGCTTGTTATTGGCTGCGGGTCCGGGCTGCTTCCCGACGCCTGCCTCGCCCAGTCTGCTTCTGTGTCCGAAGGCCGTCAGCTCGCCCAGAAGACGTGTGCAACCTGCCACGTGATTATCCCGAATGGGCCCGCTTCTTGGACCGACGCTCCGCCCTTCGAGAGCATCGCGAACCGCCCGGGCATAACCCAGCAATGGCTCGCCGCTTTCGTTCAGAAGCCACACATGCACATGCTCGAGGACCGGTATACCCCCGGGCAGGCGAACGCCATCGCCTCCTTCATCCTGAGCCTACGCCATAAGAGCGCGACCCAATAGCGCACACAACGCTTGACCTGGATCAACGCCTGGAGACTGGCCTTGCGGTGAGGATAAAGCACCGTTGGAAGATCACGGACGATCCAATCAAGCAGCGAGCGCCCATGACTGACGATTTGTCTGCACCGCGGGTAAAGCTGGAGCACAAGCACAGCAGAGAAGAGATCCGTGATCGGCTCACTCGCGACAGACGGGGGAACTATCTCCGGGATCAGATCTACGGGGGGATTGATGGAGCGATCACGACCTTCGCGATCGTCGCCGGAGTAGTGGGTGCCGACCTGCCTGGAATGGTCGTGCTGGTGCTCGGCCTAGCCAACCTCATTGCCGATGGATTCGCCATGGGAGCGGGCAACTACAGTGCCACCAAGGCCGAGGCAGACGACTATGGACGCCTGCTTGCCATCGAGCGCAAACACATCGCCCTGGAACCGAGTGGCGAGCGCGAAGAAATCCGGCAGATCTTCCGTCTCAAGGGCTTCGCAGGGGCCGAGCTCGAACGAATCGTCGATGTCATTTCATCCAACGAAGACCTTTGGGCGAGGACAATGGCCGTCGAGGAATATGGCCTGTCTCCGGCTGTAAAGTCGCCCTTGCTGGCCGCGTTAAACACATCCGCCGCGTTCGTGCTGTGTGGAATCGTGCCGCTCGTCAGCTATCTCGTCGCGTACAGCCTTGTTTGGTGCGTTATCGCGACAGGTCTCGTGTTCTTCGGCATCGGAGCGGCGAAGAGCCAATGGTCGCTGGCCGGCTGGGCGAGATCAGGGGCAGAGACGCTATCGATCGGGATGAGCGCGGCCGGTCTCTCGTTCGTTATCGGCTTTGGGCTCAGGGCTTTCGTCAAGTTCTCGATTTGACGCCGATAGGTCTCGGCTGGAACTGGCTCGGCTCCTACGGCATCCCCGGATTCAGCGACAAAGCATACCAACGGCGTCTCTCGTGACCATGCACCAGCAGCAGCACGTAAGGCTGCCTGTTCTTCTTCACTTCCTCGATCGCCTGCTGGACCTCATCCACACGCGCGATCTGCTGTGCTCCAACACGCAGGATCACATCCCCGGGCCCAAGACCAAGCTGCGCCGCGACGCTCCCCGGCTGCACGCTCACCACCACGACGCCGGTCTCGTCCGCACCCTGCTTGTATTCGGCACGCAGTGCCGGGGTCAGCGCGGCGAGCCCCAGACCCAATTCTGACCAGCTCGAGGATAGCGGCGGCTGTGGTGCTGGCTGTTGCGCGGGTGCCGGCAGGGCTTTCACGACAGGGGCCAGCGTGAGCGTGGTGCCTGCACGCCAAACCGATAGCGGAATCTTCGAACCAATCGACCACCCGGCGATTATCCGCAGCAGAGCGCGTTCATCGGCAGGAGCCTTGTCGCCAGCAAGGATCACGACGTCACCAACGCGAAGGCCCGCCTGTTCCGCCGGTCCCCCCGCCCGGACCGAGGTCACGATCGCGCCACGCAGCTCAGGCTCGCGTAGCCCCATCGCAATGTCTGGCGTCACCTCCTGAAACAGCGCCCCGATCACACCGACCCAGCTACGACCATAGCGCCGGAGGCGATCGACGACGATTGCCGCAGCGTCGGACGGCAGCGCGAAGCCAATACCAATAGATCCACCCTTTGGTGTCGCCGAGTCGAACGCGGTGTTGATCGCGACCACCTCCCCGGACGCATTCAGCAACGGCCCCCCGGAGTCGCCATGATTGATGGCTGCATCGGTCTGAACGAAATCATCGAAGATCGTTTCACCAATATTGCGGTTGAGTGCGCTGACGATTCCTGCTGTGACCGACGCCCCGAGCCCCAGCGGATTGCCGATTGCCACTACGGTGTCACCGATGCGCAACTTATTGCTCGGTCCGAAGCGCAGCGCAGTAAGCTTCTCGGTTGGTGCAACCCTCAACAGCGCGACGTCGAGCCGCTGCCCAGCCCCAACCAGCGTCGCAGGAAGGCGGGTACCGTCCTGGAAAACGACCGTAATCGCTTCGGAACTCTCGACGAGATGCCGGTTGGTAACGATCAAGCCTGATGGGTCGACGACAAAACCCGACCCGTAGCTGAGGACCTGACGTAGCGTTGGCTCGCCGGGCATAGGATGCGGCTTGGGCTCAAGCCGGATCGTGCTGATGTTTACCACTCCCGGCAGAGCCGCCGCGATCAGTGTCGGCAGATCAGCCTGTGGCTGCCCACCCCATGCTGGTCCCGCAAGCAGCAACCCGATCAAAAGTACCGTTAAGTGGATCCAGCCTGGGTCGGGCCGCGGGAGTGACCCCTGGGCCCACTCCCGATCCGCCGTTTGGCCAATCATTTGGCTTGTATCGGACATTGAAAAGAACGGGGGCGGGATACGAGGTTGTCTCCGACGCCAGGAGCCGTAAGCGAGGCTACTGACAGCCGGCTAGCTGCGGGATCTTCCCGCCTTCCCCACCACCGGCTTCGGCGAGCTGTTGGGTCTTCCCACCTTCGCCACCGCCGGATTCGGCGAGCTGCTGGGTCTTCCCGCCTTCCCCACCACCGGGTTCGGCAAACTGCTGGGTCTTCCCAGCATCGCCACCACCGGCGTCGGGTTTTTGCATGGTCCCGCACGGATGCGTACTCCCCGCCGCGAGGGCGGTCGTAGGCACTCCCCCCAGAAGCCCCACCATCAATGCGGCGGCGCTAACCATTGAACCCGTTCGAACAGCCATTTTCCGCCTCTTTCTTCGGCTCGTCGGGGGACATCCACCAAAATCAACTATCGAGACATATGTGTCTTTCCCTGAGCCCGTGGCTTGATTTGGATCAAGACTTCTTGGGATTTTCGGGGGTTTTCTGTTCGCGGCACCCGAAGGCAGCGGGCGCGGGTGGCAAACTTTCGGCGGAGGAGGTTGGACTGAAAGCAGTGACGCGGCGATCCCTGCGGCCATGGCAAAGCTGCGCTGTCTGCCCGGCGCGGCGTCTTGGCTTATGCGCCCAGCTTGCAGCCGAGGAAATCGCGGCCCTTGCCGAAATCAAGCGGCGTGCTCGTGTCGTCCCGGCGGGTTCACTGCTCTATCGGCAGAATGAACCCTGCAACGATTACATCGTCATTCTTGTCGGGTGGGTTTCACTGCGAATAGCCCTTGAAGACGGGTCCCGCCACATTCTCGATTTCGCAGTCCC
>Ga0335074_10005474_pt1 | contig 17565 bp, 14 predicted proteins | sample Lox_Sample_23_FD_206715 | JGI IMG/M metagenome (GOLD analysis project Ga0335074, IMG submission 206715) | Soil microbial communities from Loxahatchee National Wildlife Refuge, Florida, United States - Lox_Sample_2.3 | ecosystem: Environmental > Terrestrial > Soil > Wetlands | place: USA... | reverse complement strand
AGTCCCGGACGACCTGAGCCTGCCGACGACCCCGACCAGCCTGGCCAAGGTCCAGGCGACGCTTACCCGGATCAGCCAGGATCACGCCTGCGACGTCGCGAATCACCGGATCGCGGCGTGGCAGTCCGAGTACAACCAGCAAGAGCAGGCGATCAAGGAAGCCAAGGCAAAGCACGCCAAGGACAAGAAGTTCAAGGTGCCGGTCATCAGCATGCCGGCCAAGCCCACCCTGCCGCCGAACTGCCCAGCGGGGGCCGGGTGAGCTTCACTGCCGACATCGACCAGCCGGTCCCACTGCCGCGCGGGCGGCGCGGGGCTGAGTTGCTCATGCTTGCCTTCGCGCTGGCCGTGGTGCTGTTCGCGTTCGCTGCGGTCGGCCTGGGGCTGCGCGGCAAGCTGCCCGCCGGGCTGCCAGTCGACGTGCTCGTCTTCGCCGTGATCATGCTCGCAGGGCACCTCGCGGTGCGCAGGTTCGCGCCCTACGCTGACCCGCTGCTGCTGCCGCTGGCGGCGCTGCTCAACGGCCTCGGCCTGGTGATGATCTACCGGCTCGCCGAGTCCGGCCGCAACGGCAATCCTGGCCTCCAGGTAACCGATATGTCCACCTCGGCCACCACCACGCAGCTGATGTATACCGGTGTCGGCGCCCTGGCGATGGTTGCCGTCCTGGTCCTCATCTCGCAGCCGCGAGTACTGCAGCGCTACACCTACACGCTCGGTGCGCTCGGCCTCGTGCTCCTGGCGCTGCCCGCGATGCTCCCGGACAGTCACAGTGTGGTGAACGGAGCCAAGGTCTGGATCATCTTCGGCAGCTTCTCCGTCGAGCCCGGCGAGTTCGCCCGGCTTGCGCTCGCCGTGTTCTTCGCCGGGTACCTGGTCACCAAGCGCGACGCGCTGGCGCTGGCCGGCCGCCGGGTGCTCGGCATCGACCTGCCCCGAGCCCGTGATCTCGGCCCGGTCTTGCTCGCCTGGGCAGCGAGCCTGCTCATCCTCATCTTCGAAACCGATATCGGCACATCAGCGCTGTTCTTCGGGATGTTCATCGCGATGCTGTACATCGCGACGCAGCGGACCTCGTGGGTGCTGATCGGCGTGAGCCTCTTCGTGGCAGGCTCCTGGCTGACTGCCTTGCTGTTCAGCCACGTGATGGAACGCTTCACGGTCTGGCTGCACCCGTTCCAGGGCGCTAACCCGACCGGCATCGCGTTCCAGCCGGTTCAGGGCCTGGAAGGGATAGCGTTCGGCGGCATCTTCGGTACCGGACTCGGTCAGGGCCAGCCGTACCACACCCCGCTGGTGCAAAGCGACTTCATCTTCACCGCGTTCGGCGAGGAGCTTGGCCTCGTCGGAGTCATGGCCTTGCTGCTCGTCTTCGGCCTGCTCGTGCAGCGCGGCCTGCGGGCAGCACTGGCGGCCAAGGACCCGTTCTCGAAGCTGCTCGTCGGCGGCTTGTCATTCGTCCTGGCGCTGCAGATCTTCGTGATCGTGGGCGGGGTCAGCGGCCTGATCCCGCTGACCGGCGTAACCACCCCGTTCCTGTCCGAGGGTGGTTCGTCGCTGGTGGCTAGCTGGATACTCGTCGGCCTGCTGATCAGGGTCAGTGATTCCGCCCGCAGGCCGGCCCCGCAGCCGATCCAGGAAGAGGGCATGACTCAGGTGGTGCGGGCCGCATGAACCGCGCGCTGCTGAAGATCTCGCTGGCCTGCCTGGCCATGTTTGTCCTGCTCTTGCTCAACATGAACTACGTCCAGGCTTTCGAGGCCGGCAAGCTGGCCGCCGAACCTGGCAACATCAGGGTGTTCGACGAGCAGTTCTCTTACCAGCGCGGTGCGATCATCGCCGCCGGTGACGGCACCAACCTGAAGATCGCCGAGTCCCGGCTGATCAAGGGAACCGACACCTACCAGCGCTACTACCCGCAGGGCGAGATGTACGCGCCGGTCACCGGCTACGACACGATCTATAGCAAGTCCGGCGTCGAGCAGTCTGAGAACAGCCTGCTGGCCGGGACCAGCCCGCAGCTTGCGGTGCACAACTTCACCGCGCTCCTGACCGGCAAGCAGAAACAGGGCGCCACGGTCGAGCTGACGATCAGCCCGGCGGCGCAGGAGGCCGCCTATAAGGCACTGTCCGCTAACACCGGCGGGCACGCTGCCGGACTCGTCGCGATTGACCCGTCGACCGGTGCCATCCTCGCGCTGGCCTCCTACCCGTCGTTCAATCCGAACGAGCTGACCACGTTCGACGGCACCACCCTGAACAAGGTTGACCACCGGCTGCTGACAGAGCGCTCCCAGCCGCTGCTGAACCGGGCCACGCAGGTCACCCTGCCTCCCGGCTCGACCTTCAAGATCGTCACCAGCTCGGCCGCGTTCTCGACCGGGAAGGTGGCTAACCCGAGCGCCACGATCCCGGCCCCGACCGTACTGACGCTGCCCAACGGCCACCTGCTGCACAACGACGACGACGAGGTCTGCGGCGACGGCAACCCGCAGATCATCGAGGCGTTTTACCTGTCCTGCGACACGGCCTTCGGCGAACTCGGCATGAAGCTCACCGCGCCGGTCCTGCGCGACTACGCCAGCAAGTTCGGGATGAACCAGGCGCTGTCGGTGCCGATCCCGGTCGTGCCGAGCGTGCTGCCCGAAGGACCCGGCTGGACCGACCCGTCGCTCACCGCCTACACCGCGATCGGGCAGTACAACGACGCGGTGACCCCGCTGCAGGAGGCTATGCTCGCCGCCGCGATTGCCAATCACGGCAAGCTGATGCGGCCGTACCTGGTTCAGCAGGTGCTCGGGCCCGGTCTGTCGGTGATTTCCTCGCACCAGCCCTCGGTGCTCAGCCAGGCCGTATCTGCGCCGGTCGCGAACGATATCCAGCAAATGATGTACCAGGTGACCCACAACCCGGGCGGCACCGCCTACGCGACGGCCGGGCCCGGCGTGACCGGCTCCATCATCATCGACGGCAAGACCGGAACAGCGCAGAACGGGCCCAACAACACCGGGCTCAACGACGCGGTTTTCACCTGCTTCGTGCCGGCCTCCGGCAGCGGCTCATCCCCGATTGCCGTGGGCGTCATGGTTCAGGGGGGCGGCTACGGCGCCGACGCCGCGGCACCGCTCGCGGTCGCGGTCATCAAGGCGTATCTGGCGGCACACCCGTGATCGCCGATACTGGAGGCGGCGTCGGCCAGACCGGCCCGCAGCGCAAGCGCCTGGCTGGAAGCCTCGCTGCATCCACGGCTTGTCCAGGCGGGCCGCAGCTCTCGATTAGCAGGACGGTAGGGTAAGTGCGCGACATGACTCAGCCACGGCTGCTCGGCGGCCGCTACGAGCTCGACGGTATCGTCGGGCGCGGCGGCATGGCCGAGGTGTTCCGGGCCCGTGATATCCGCCTTGACCGAATTGTCGGAGTTAAGACGCTCCGCGACGACTTGGCCCGGGACCAGACCTTCCAGGCCCGGTTCCGCCGGGAGGCGCAGTCCGCTGCCTCGCTGAACCACCCCTCGATCGTGGCCGTCTACGACACCGGCGAAGACATGGTCGGCAGCCTCCCGGTGCCGTACATCGTGATGGAGTTCGTCGACGGACGGACGCTGCGCGACCTGCTGAGGGATGACCGGCGGCTGCTGCCTGAGCGCGCCGCCGAGATCACCGACGGGGTGCTGAGGGCACTCGACTACAGCCACCGCAACGGCATCGTCCACCGCGACATCAAGCCCGGCAACGTCATGCTGACCAGGGCGGGTGACGTCAAGGTCATGGACTTCGGCATCGCCAGAGCGGTGTCCGACTCGCAGATGACGATGACCCAGACGGCTCAGGTCATCGGGACGGCGCAGTACCTGTCGCCCGAGCAGGCCAGGGGCGAGCGGGTGGATGCGCGCAGTGACCTGTACTCGACCGGCTGCCTGCTGTACGAACTGCTGACCGGACGTCCGCCGTTCACTGGTGACTCGCCGGTGGCGATCGCGTACCAGCACGTCAAGGAAGACCCGCTGCCGCCGTCTCAGCTCGATCCGGAGGTACCGGCCTGGGCTGACGCAATCGTCTTGAAGGCGATGCAGAAGGACCCGGCCGACCGGTATCAGTCGGCCGGCGAGATGCGCAACGACATCCAGCGCGCCCTGTCCGGGGCGCCGGTGGCAGCACCGATGCTGGGCGCGGGGTATGCGCCCTCGCGGGTCCGGCCCACCGGCGCGCCGACTCAGGTAGCCGGCCGTACTGCCGCGATCTCTCCCTATCAGTACGGACCGCAAGACGGATCCGCAGGCGGCCCGCCCCAGCGGCAGCACCGAGCCTGGCCCTGGGTGGTCCTGGCCATCGTGGTCGTGATGCTCATCGCGGCCATCGTGCTGATCAAGTTCATCAACAGCAGCAGCAACGGAGTCCCGGTTCCGAACGTGAACGGTGACTCGGTGGCCGCGGCCAAGCGGTACATAACCAAGGCTGGCCTGAAGCCTGGCACCGTGACGTTCAAGGCGAGCAGCAACGTCCCCAAGGGTGACGTCATCTCGACCAACCCGGCGTTTGGTGCGTCCGAGCCTAAAGGCACACCGATCGCGATCGTTGCCTCAACCGGGCCCGCCACGGTACAAGCAAAGGTGCCGTACGTGATCGGCGATACCAGGGGCGTCGCGGTCAGCAAGCTTTCGGCGGCGGGCTTCAGCCCGGTGGTCAAGATCGACACCTCGGCACCGGCCGGAACGCCGCCCAACCGGGTCGTCAGCCAGACACCGCTCGGTGACACCCTTGCCTCCAAGGGCAGCACGGTCACCATCGAGGTGACGGCCAGAGCGCTGACGGTGCCGAACAGCGTGCTCGGCATGCAAGAGTCGCAGGCGAAGGCGTACCTTTCCGCTGCGCCGTACAACTACGTGGTCACTGTGCTGCCCGGCACCGGGCCCGCCGGTGAAGCGGTCGGCACCGTCTACGCCACGAGCCCCCAGGTCGGCTCGCAGCTGCCGGCGGGCTCACCGATCACGATCTACGTGGTAGCCGCGCCCAGTTCCAGCCCGGCAGTCTCGCCGAGCACGTCACCGTCATCGTCGCCGTCGCCGTCCACGTCGAGCACCCCGCTGGGCGGGTTCGGGACTGAGCCGAGCGAGCAGCCGAGTCAACCGTGATCAGGCTCGGGTTAGCGGCAGCGGAAACGGTGGACCTGCAGGTTCATAACGGACCCGCCAGCGAGTGCGTGTTGGCCCCACCGACCAACTACGCTTACCCGGACAGGCGCGCCTGGGTCGGCGCGCAGCCCCCCGCTGGCGTACTGCTAGCGGGCAGTGAGTAGCAGTCACCCCAGGAGACGACCGTGCCGAAGTCCCGCGTGAGAAGCAAGGCGGTCTACACCCCTCCGCCCCGGTCCACCAAGGCGAAGGTCAGCCCGCCGTGGCTGGTACCGACCATGCTCGGCTGCCTGATTGTCGGCCTGGTCTGGATCGTGGTGTTCTATGTCAGCCAGGAGAAGTGGCCGGTCAGCGCGCTCGGCGCGTGGAACCTGGTGGTCGGCTTCGCTTTCCTCGTCTCGGGCGTCGTGCTATCCACCAAATGGCGCTGACGGGCTTGTTCGGGCCAGCTCAGCTAGCTAGCCAGGACAGCTAGCTAGAACAGCCGTCCCTGGAAGAACGTGAACGTGCCCATCAGCAAGTGGTTCCTGACCACCACCGTGACGATGCATAGCCCAACCATGGCGGCGGTCGCGCCAACCTGGATCGCGGTGCGGTTCTTTCGCGGCGCATAGGCATAGGCGGCGCTGATCAGGCTCCCGGCGATCAGCCCGCCAACGTGCGCCTGCCAGGCAATCTGCGGGATGGAGAAGCTCAGCACCAGGTTGATCACGATCAGCAGTACCACCGGACGGACGTCCGCCCGCAGCCGCCGGGCGAGCACGAACCAGGCGCCGAACAGCCCGAAGATCGCTCCTGAGGCGCCCGCGGCCAACTCATACGGGACCAGGCAGTAGATGAGGATCGAGCCACCGATCGCGCTGATCAGGTAGACGGCAATAAAACGGGCATGCCCGAGTGCCCGCTCCACTGCCGGTCCGACCACGAACAGCGCCCACATGTTGAACGCGATGTCCAGGAATCCGAGCGCGCCGTCCCCGGCCGGCGGCAGGAAAGCGCTGGTTATCAGCCGGTACCACTGACCGAAGGCCACTCCGACGATCCGGCCGCTCGGGTCCCGTCCGGCGCCGATCATGGCCCAGTCGTAGCCGAGTTGCGGGTGGGCCAGCTCGATGAGGTAGAGGACGACGTTCAGGCCGATAAGCGTCCAGGTGACCCTGGCGCTCGCGGTGAGCGCGCCACCGAAGCGGCCAGATGCCTGCCGCAGGTTCCGGTTGCCTGATCTGATGCAGTCGACGCACTGGTGGCCAACGGCAGCGGGCCGGAGGCAGTCAGGGCAGGCCGGCTTGCCGCACCGGACGCAGGACACGTACGTCGGCCGGCCGGGATGGCGATAGCACACCGGCGGCGCGGCCTGATCCTGGCCCGGCGCGGACTGGCCTTGATCGGGGGGGAAGGCCATGACTACAGTCCTGCCTACTCGGTCTCCGGGTGCCCGATCTCGACTGATTCCAGCACGACGTCAGACACCGGCCGGTCGCCACGGGCGGTCTTCACCCTGCTGATTGCGTCGACGACGGCGCCGCCCTCGATGACCTCGCCGAAGATGGTGTGCTTGCCGTTCAGCCACGGTGTCGGGGCCGTGGTGATGAAGAACTGCGAGCCGTTCGTGCCCGGGCCGGCGTTCGCCATCGCGAGCAGATGCGGGCGGTCGAACACCAGGTCCGGATGAAACTCATCGGCGAACTTGTAACCCGGGCCGCCGGTGCCGGTACCCAGCGGATCACCGCCCTGAATCATGAAATCCGGAATTACCCGGTGGAAGATCGTGCCGTCGTAGAGCCGCGCCTGGCTGGTCTGGCGGGTTACCGGGTTCGTCCACTCCCGCGTTCCCTCGGCAAGCTCGACAAAATTACGCACCGTCTTGGGCGCGTAGTCCGGAAATAGCCGGACAACGACGGGGCCCTGGCTGGTCCGCAGCGTCGCGGTCAGAGTGTTGGTCATACCGGAATCCTGCCACGCCCTGGCCGTGCTCAAGCCAGTCCGGCCCCGGCCAGCCGCTCAGCGAGCGTGATTGACCGTGCATCCGCGGGGAAGGGGTGCAGCCTGGGGAGAACATCCAGGAGGTTTTTGTGTCTGTATTGACGAAGAAGCAGTCAGCTAACGGCCTGGCCAGCAAGACGATGCCGCTGACCCAGGCCGCCGTGCAGGCGCAGCAGGCTGCCCTGCGCGCCAAGCCGCTGGCTCAGACGGCGGGTACCTCGATCCGCCACACCGCTGATGATGCCGTGGCCTGGGCCACGCCGAAGGTAGACGCGGCCCGCACCTGGGCCGCCCCGCAGCTCGAGCAGTCGGCCCGCACGATCAGCGAGAATCTGGCTCCGATGATCTCCAGCGCGCTGATCACGGCAGCCCACAAGATCGAGGTCCCGAAGCGGCGGTCTCGCCAGCGCCGTCGGCTGATGGCCGGGTCGATGCTGCTGGCGGTAGCGGCGGGCCTGGCGGCGGCGCTGACTATGCGACTGCGTCAGCATGACGCCTTCCCTGGCGCCGGCACCGTAGGCGTGCCCGCTCAGCCAGGATCCGGCAGCACCAGCAGCGATGCGGGAACGGGCCTGGGCTTCGACACCGATGACGGTCCCGACCCGGACATGAACGGCCAGTCGACGATCACCTGATTCGATCATCAGCCGGTCCCGGTCCGGCCGTGACAAGTGTCATGACCAGGCCGGGACCGGCGGTACATGACGCGTGGCGGCCCGCTCCCTAGCCTTGGGGCATGACTTTGCTGTCGGCCGACACGATGGGCGACGACGGGCTGCGGCTGCGCGACGGTCGGCGGATGATTGTCACCCTGATCCTGGTCGTGATCTTGCTGCAGCCCTACCTGAAGATCATGCAGCACGGGCCGCAGAGCAACAAGCAGTGGTTCGAGCTCACCGCGGCGATTGCGCTCGCCGCGATAGTGGTCTGGCTAGTCAACTCGGCCCTGCGCCGCGGCGAGCCGACACCATGGCCCGCCGCCGTTGTGCTGCTAGGCCTGTCGATCGGACTGCTGGCAGTCGCGGGCCCAGGGGCGCTGGCCGCAATGGCCGTCGCCGCGGCTATCTGGGGCCGGAACGGGCGCACGCCAGTGCCAGCCGTCGTGGCCGGTTCGGCGTGTGCGCTCGCCGGTCTGCTGCTGGCCGAGGTGCGGCACTATCCGTCCGGCAGCATCTTTTCTGTGCTGGTGATAGCCCCGCTGGCGGCGTTTTTCGCATATAGCGCGGCCCGGCGCGCCGAAACACTGGACGTGCTCAGGCGGACGCGGGCTGAGCTAGTCAGGGCCGCCGCGGACGAAGAGCGCCTCCGGATCGCGCGCGACCTGCATGACCTGCTTGGCCACTCGCTCTCGCTGATCACGCTGAAGGCCGAACTGGCCGGGCGACTGGTCGCGACTGACCCGGACCGCGCCGCCAGAGAAATCGGCGATCTTGAGTCGGTGGCCCGGCATTCGCTATCCGATGTGCGCGCGGCCGTGGCCGGGTACCGGCAGCCCGACCTGGCCGGAGAACTCGCCGCGGCGCGACAGCTGCTGGACGCCGCCGGCATCGCGGCCGAGATCGTGCCCGCAGATGCCGGGCCGCTACCGCAGGAAGTCGACTCGGTGCTCGCCTGGGCAGTCCGGGAGGGCGCCACCAACGTCGTCCGGCATTCCAGGGCGACACGGGCATCGATCACGATCAGCGTCACGGCCGCGGCAGCCGGGGCGGAGATCCGGGATAACGGACCAGCAGCCGCCGCTGCCGGACCGCGCTTGAGCCCGGCCGCCGCTACCCGGTCGCCAGGACAGGACCGTCTGCCAGGGCTGGCCCGGTCCCAGCCGGAGCTGGCCGGCTCCGGGCTGGCCGGCCTAGCCGAGCGAGTCCGTGCCCTCGGCGGCCAGGTCGCTGCCGGAGCGGCCGACGGACGGGGTTTCCTGCTCCGGGTGACGGTCCCGCTGGGTGAGCCCTTCTGACAGTCCCTTCCTGACAGTCCCTTCCTGACAGTCCCTTCCTGACAGTGGCGGACGCGACAATAGACGTGTGACAGTGCGGATCATGATTGCCGAGGATCAGACGATGGTCCGCCAGGCGCTGGTGGCGCTGCTGGAGCTTGAGCCAGACATTCAGGTGGTGGCTCAGGCCGGCGACGGCGACGAGGCGCTGGCGATGGCGGCGAAATACGTCCCGGACGTCGCGGTCCTGGACATCGAGATGCCCGGCCCTAACGGCATCGAGGTGGCCGGCCAGCTCGGCCGATCCGGCTTCGACGGCAAGGTCATCATCGTGACCACGTTTGACCGGCCGGGCTACCTGAGGGCCGCGATGGCGGCTGGTGCCAGCGGATTCTTGCTCAAGGACGCCCCGGCTGCGGACCTGGCAGCCGCCATCCGCCGAGTCGCGGCGGGCGAGCGCGTCGTCGATCCATCTCTGGCTGCAGCCGCGCTGGCCCAGGGCGACTGTCCGCTGACCGGCAGGGAGACCGAGGTACTGGCGGCCGCGGCGAGCCACGACGCCGTCGCCGACATTGCCGCGCGCCTGCACCTGTCATCCGGAACAGTACGCAACCATCTGTCCGCCGCGATCCAGAAGCTCGAAGCCCGGAACAGGGCCGAAGCCGTCCAGATCGCGCAGCGCAAGGGCTGGCTGTAGCCATGCTGCTGGATTGCGTGGTGCGCACGTCAGCGGCGGTCGCGGCCAGCTCCGGCCGGCTCGCCAAGATCGACCAGATCGCCGGCTTGCTGCGAGAGGTCCCGGCCGAGGAGATCGCGGTCGCGGTCTCCTTCCTGTCCGGCGACCTTACGCAGCGCCAGATCGGCGTGGGCTACGCGGCCCTGAGTGACCTGCTGGGCGGATACGGGCAGCCCAGGGAAGCTGAGCCACGGCTGGCGCCGCCGCCAGAATCGCCGCAGCTTACGCTCACGGAGACGGACCAGGCGCTAGGCCAGATCGGGGTGCTTGCCGGGCAGGGTTCGCAGGCCGAGCGGCGCCGGTTGCTCGCCGGATTGCTGGACCGGGCCACGGAGGCCGAACGCCAGTTCATGGTGCGGCTACTGGGCGGGGATTTGCGGCAGGGCGCCTTGGACGGAGTAATGGCAGACGCGATTGCCAGGGCAGCGGGCGTTCCCGCCGGGGAAATCCGTCGCGCTCATCAGCTCAGCGGTTCGCTGCCGGCTGCTGCCGCCGCCGCGCTCGGCGCCGCCGACCCGGCCGCGGCAACCGCGGCGCTACAGGCAGTCGGACTCCGGGTCGGCCGGCCGATCCGGCCGATGCTAGCTGCATCGGCACCGTCCGTGGCTGCTGCCCTAGAGCGGATCAGCCCTGCCGCCGTGGAGTGGAAGGTGGACGGCATCCGGGTGCAGCTCCACCGGCAGGGATCGCAGGTCCGGGTCTTCACCCGCACCCTGGACGACATCACGCTGCGGGTGCCCGAGGTTGCCGAGGCCGCACTCGCGCTGACGGTCACCGCTGCCGTGCTCGACGGCGAGGCGGTCGCGCTACGCCCGGACGGGCGACCGCTTCCGTTTCAAGTCACCTCGGCCCGCGCCGCCAGCCAGCCGGGTCCGGCCGGTCAGCCGGGCCAGGTGCCGCTGGCATTGTTCCTCTTCGACTTGCTGCACCTCGACGGAACTGACCTGCTCGAGCATCCGGCCGCAGACCGCTACGCCAGGCTTGCCGCGATAGCACCGGCCGAGCTGGTCATCCCGCGACTGGTCACTGCGGACGTCGCGGCGGCCGAGCTGTTCTCGGCCACCGCCATCGGGCGCGGGCACGAGGGCGTGGTGATTAAGTCGCTGGATGCGCCGTACGGTGCGGGGCGGCGCGGCAGCGACTGGATCAAGGTCAAGCCCCGGCACACGCTGGACCTGCTGGTCCTGGCGGCCGAGTGGGGCCACGGCCGACGCCAGGGCTGGCTGTCCAACCTGCACCTCGGCGCCCGTGACCCGGCCACCGGCAAGGCCGTGATGCTCGGGAAGACGTTCAAGGGACTGACCGACTCGCTGCTCGCCTGGCAGACCGAGCGGCTTCTCGGGCTTGCCGATCCGCCCGTGGACGTCGCCACCGGGCCCAGGCGGGGCGTGGTGCGGGTCAAGCCCGAACTGGTCGTGGAGATCGCCTTTGACGGCGTGCAGGCGAGCACCCGGTATCCGGGCGGCGTGACCCTGAGGTTCGCCCGGGTGCTGCGGTACCGGCCGGACAAGAGCCCGGCTGAGGCGGACACCATCGACTCAGTGCGCGCGCTATGGTCCGGTGGCGACCTGGACGCTGCCGGTCAGGCCTGATCCGGAGCACACAGACCTGCCCGGCCTGGAACACTATGTCTAGTCATGTCCTGCCCGATCATCGGAGGCAGGCACGGCCGAAGGGACTGGAACGGGTGCGAACGGTCTGGCTCGATGACGACGGTGCCTGGCGCACGACCCTGCGCGGCCGGCAGGTACTGGCAAACCCGCGGATTAACAAGGGCACCGCGTTCAGCGACACGGAGCGGGCTGATCTCGGACTGATCGGACTGATCCCGGCCGGCCACCTGACGCTCGAGCAGCAGGCCAGCCGGATCTACGCTCAGTACCTCCGGCAGCCGTCCGACCTGGCTCGCAACGTGCTGCTGAACGAGCTGCACGACCGGAACGAAGTGCTGTACTACCGGGTGCTGGCCGAGCACCTCAGCGAAATGCTGCCGGTGATCTACACCCCGACCGTCGGGCAGGCGATCGAGCACTACAGCCACGAGTACCGGCGCCCGCGCGGCGTGTACCTGTCTGTCGACCACCCGGAGCTCATCGAGCAGTCGCTCCGGGCCTTCGGCCTGCAAGAGGACGATGTCGACCTGATCGTGGCCACTGATGCCGGGGCGATACTCGGCATCGGCGACTGGGGCGTGGGCGGCATGAGCATCGCGGTCGGGAAGCTGGCCGTGTACACCGCGGCAGGCGGCATTGACCCTGGTCGGACGCTGCCGGTGCTGCTGGATGTCGGGACCGACCGGCAGGCCCTGCTCGACGATCCGATGTATATCGGGAACCGCCACCCGCGTGTCCCGGCTGACGAGTACGACGCGTTCCTCGCGGCCTTCGTCACGGCCGTCCGCAAGGTCTTCCCCCGGGCCCTGCTGCACTGGGAGGACATGGGCACCGCCAACGCGCGCCGCCTGCTCACGCAGTACCGGGATGAGCTGCCCAGCTTTAACGACGACATCCAGGGCACTGGGGCGGTCAACCTCGCCGCTGTGCTTGCCGCTGTGACGGCCACTGGGGCCGAGCTGACAGGCCACCGGATCGTCATCTTCGGGGCTGGCTCGGCGGGCATCGGGATCGCGGACCAGCTGACCGCCGCCCTCACCGCCGAGGGATTGTCAGCTGAGCAGGCCAGAACCCGGTTCTGGGCGGTCGACCGGCACGGCCTGGCCGTGGGCGACGATCACTGGCTCTCGGCCGACCAGCGGCGGTACAGCCGGCCGTCGGCCGAGGTCGCAGACTGGCAGCGGGACTCGGTGCTCGGCGGCATCCCGCTGGCCGAGGTCGTGCGCCGGGTGCACCCGACCGTGCTGATCGGCACATCAGCCCGCGGCGGGGCGTTCACGCAGGACATCGTCAAGGACATGGCCGCGCACACCGAGCGGCCAGTGATCATGCCGATGTCCAACCCGACCGAGCTGGCCGAGGCCCGGCCAGCCGACCTGATCGAGTGGACCGGCGGCCGCGCGCTGGTGGCGACCGGTAGTCCGTTCCCGCCAGTCGACTACGCCGGCACCAGGTATGTCATCGGTCAGGCGAACAACGCGCTGGTGTTTCCCGGTCTCGGCCTCGGCGTCATCGCGGCGCAGGCCGCCAGGGTTACTGACGGCATGCTGAGTGCAGCGGCCCATGCTGTCGCAGCCGCGGTGAACGCGACTGCACCCGGTGTCTCGCTACTGCCTGAGGTTGCAGCCTTGCGCGACACCTCTCTCGCGGTCGCTGTCGCGGTGGCCCAAGCGGCTGCTGCGGACGGCGTCGCCGGGCGCGAACTCGCAGGCGACCGGCCGGCTCAAGTCCGTGATCTGATGTGGCAGCCGGATTACCGGCCCGTCCGGCCCGCCTAGGCCCGTGTTTGCCGGCCAGCCGACCGCGAGTGCTCGGGCAGGGCGACGCTGGTCAGTGCGACGCTGGTCAGTGCGACGCTGCTAGCACCCCGGCCGCGGCGATGGCCGCCAGCCGGACCGCGGTGATCCCCTGAGCCTTCGTCAGCCAGCCCTGTGAGAGAACCACGACGAGGAGGTCGTGGCCGTTGTCGGGGATGACGCCGATGCTGTTGACCACCCAGCGGTGCGAGATCTCCAGGCAGCCGTCGCTGACCAGGGAACTCATGTCCCGGCTCGCCGCGGCCGGCACGCCGAACCGCTGAGCCGGCGCCGTCACCTTGGCCATCAGGCCAATCGCGTACTGGCGGTCAGCCGAGGTGAGCGCTGACCGATCCGCCGCCAGAGTGGCCAGCAGTTGCAGTTGATCGGTGACGGTTGTGGTGGTCAGCCGCCACGCATACCCCGTTCCCGGCATGGTGTCCTGAAGTCCCAGAGCGCGGTTCGCTGCGAGCAGGCCGGGGGCGCGGCCGATCGCCCGCCACAGCCGTGCGGTCGCGGCCCCGCTGCCGTTCTCGATCATCCTGGCGGCCAGCCGACGGTCGAGGTTGCTAACCGACGTTCCGGCTGCCTGGTGCTGGTACAGCAGCGCCTCGAGGATGTCCGTCCCGGCAATGCTCGCGGTGTCGTAGTGCCTGACCGACTGGTACAGGGCAGTCGCGCCGGTGGCGGTGTCCTCGACGCCGACGGACAGGCGAGTCCGGTCGCTGCCGAGCGCTGACCGCAGCGCTGCGCTCAGCCGTGCTGCATTTCGTTGGGCGCTGGACGAGTGCTTCGCAAGCCCAGACGCCGGGGTTAGGGCAAGCGGAAGCGACTGCTGGCCCTGGCGGCCGACCTGGTCGGTGCGCGAGTTCGCGGACGAGGTCGCCGTGGTCACGGCGCGCCCGCCAAACTTGGCTGCCAGGACGCTGAGTCCCACAACGAAAGCCGCCATGGTCATGAACATCAGGACGAACGCCAGGCGTTCAGACAGGCGCAGGCTCCCAGCATGAGCAGGCACCCGCGTCATGTCGACCTCCGGAGCACAGCTTTCCCCCGCATGCCCTTCTTCAACCTCGCCTTAGGCGCTTGTGCGCTGCGGCCATGTTTGCTGCCCTTTCGGCAGCTTTCGCAGCGTCACGTACGCAAGGCGCTTTAAGGTTTAATTTCCCCTGGTATTTTCAAGCTATATTCGCAAAGACAATATCAGCGCACAGAAATTGATCACTAGCGCCAGGAAGGGCATTGTCAGAAACGTTATGAGTTCGGTCTCAGCGGAACCGAGAAAGGCTGCCAGCCATTTACCGGTTACGCCTGAGTATTACCGCGCTCCGCCGATCTGTCCGGTCCGGAGGCCGATGCTAGGCAGCCCGGTGCCGCGCCTTAGCGGGCGCCCGGCTCGGCCCGCTGACGTTGTCACCGGTGTCGCCGCCGGTGCCTGTCCTGTCGACGTGGCTGATGGCCATGTAGGCGACCGCGATCAGGACCGGCACAGCGAGCAGCATCGCCACGTTGCCGCGACCCCAGTCCAGGCCCCCGAGCGAGCGCGGTGCGCCGAGCCAGTCGGCTACCGAGGCACCGAGCGGCCGGGTAATCGTGTACGCGAACCAGAACGCGACCACCGAGTTCATGCCCAGCTTCCAGTGCGCGACCAGCGGAACGCAGATCAGGACGAGGAACAGCACGGCGGACCCGAAGTACCCCAGCTTCAGGGTCGTCGCGGTCAGGTCGCCCAGCGCAGTACCAAGCGCGAACGTGGCGATGACCGTGGCCCAGTAGAACGCCTCGCGCCGCACGGTCGTGATGCTGTGAATCGACAGCGTGCCCTCGGTCCGGTACCAGGCTACGAAGATCACCACCAGGATGACCGCGTAGAGCACTGTGGTGCCCACGTACGGCAGGCCTACCACCACGTGCAGTCCGTCCGCCGCCATGGTGCCGGTCACGCTCACCGCGCACACCGCGAGCCAGTAGATCCAGGTGCTGTAGCGGCGGGTCCGGAACTGCAGGATCAGCGCGCCGGCCAGCAGCACGGCGCCGAACGCGCCATCGGCCAGCGTGCCGAAGCGGGCGTACCCGAAGTCGGATATCGCCTCGCCCATGCCGGTGGAGGCAACCTTCGCGATCCAGAACGCCAGCGTGATCTGCGGCACCTTTGTGTCAAGTACCCACTGCCGGCCCACGCTGAGCCGGCCTGCAAACTCGCCACTGGTCATGGCGGTCAGGATGCCATATCGGCGTTACTGCCCCGGCTGGGCTTAGGAGAACTTTCAGCGGTTCCGTGGTATTGCTGCCGGGAACGCGGCCAGGTCGCCCCCGGTTAACCGGCAGGCCGCGGTCGCTACCCGCCCGGATGGCGGTGGCCGGACGAGCCGTTACGCTGGGCGGGAAGCACCTCGGCTTTAACTACACTTTAATTTCCCTTGACGTTGACGATCTGGCGCAGCGTATGGCGCACCTCGACGAGGTCAGCCGCATCGCGCATGACGGTGTCAATCGGCTTGTACGCGGCCGGGATCTCGTCCAGGAACGCATCGGTCCGGCGCCACTCGATTCCGGCCATCGCGGCGTCGAGTTCGGGCCGGGTGAACCTCTTGCGCGCGGCCGACCGGGAGTACTCGCGCCCGGCGCCGTGCGGCGAGGAGTCCAGCGCCAGCTTGTTCCCCTTGCCCTCGACCACGTAAGACCGGGTGCCCATGGAGCCGGGAATGAGCCCCGGCTTGCCCGCGCTGGCGTCGATCGCGCCCTTGCGGGACAGCCAGACTCTCTTGTCGAAGTGCGTCTCCTGCTCGGTGTAGTTGTGGTGGCAGTTGACTTCCTCCGCCGGCAGTGGCTCGGCGAGCCAGGCGCTGACGCAGTCTTTGACCCGGTGCATCATCTCGGCGCGGTTCAGCAGCGCGAACTGCTGAGCCCACCGGAGGTCACGGATGTAGGCCCAGAACTCCGGCTCGTCCTCGACGAGGTAGGCGAGGTCACGGTCGGGCAGGCTGACCCGGCGGCGCTGGCACTGCTCCTGGGCGATCTTGATGTGTGCCGCCGCGAGCTTGTTGCCGACGCCGCGCGATCCGGAGTGCAGGAACAACCACAGGCGGTCTGCCTCGTCGAGGCTGACCTCGATGAAGTGGTTGCCCGACCCGAGCGTCCCCAGCTGCAGTCGCCATTTCGGCGCGATCTCCTGCGCGCTATCGGCACCCTCACGTGCTTCCAGCGAGGCGATGCACGCCTGCGTGTGGCTGTCGCGGATGCCGGAGTTGTAGCGTCCGGCCGACAGCGGGACCGCCCGCTCGATCGATTCGCGAAGGGCGGTCAGGCTCCCGCGGCGCTTGGCGTCGGCGGCGGTGAACTGGGTACGGACGGCCATCATCCCGCACCCGATGTCGACGCCGACGGCCGCCGGGATGACCGCGCCGAGCGTCGGGATGACGGATCCGACGGTGGCACCCTTGCCGAGATGCGCGTCCGGCATGAGGGCCAGGTGCGGATAGATGAACGGCATCGAGGCGGTGCGCTCGGCCTGCTCACGGGTGGCCGGGTCAAGGATCGACGCCCAGTTCATGAGCCGATTGCTGATCTGCTCCACGGCCAGCGAGTCCTCCCTCCGCCAAGCCTTCTACCCAGCCTGGGTCAAGCCGCCCGTACTGGCCCGAGTGCTGGCCCGCCCGGCTACCCTTGGCTCGTGTCTTCGCCCGCCGAGGCCGGCCTGCGGCCCCCGCGATCTGTTGCCGCCGCCGTCGACCGGGTCAGGCAGGCTGACAGTATCTGGTGGCTCGTGCTGGTCGCTGCCGCCTTCACCGTGGCCCAGCTGGTGCTGGTCGTCCCCAGGCTCGGGCTCAGCTGGGACGAGACCGTCTACCTGAGCCAGGTCAGCAGCCACGCGCCAGCGGCCTACTTCGATCCGGCCCGAGCCCGCGGTATCCCGCTGCTGGTCGCGCCGGTCGCGCTGCTGACCTCGTCAGTCCTGGCCGTCCGCGTTTATCTGGCAGTCGCCTCGGGGGCGGCATTGTTCCTGGCGCTGCTGTGCTGGCGGCCGCTGCGGCCGGCCTGGCAGCTCGCGCTCGCGGGCGTGCTCTTCGGCGGGCTCTGGACCACTCTCTACTACGGTCCGCAGGCGATGCCCGACCTGTGGGTGGCATTCAGCTCGCTGGCGGCTGTCGGGCTGTTCCTGCGGGCCTGCCGGAGTGCCGATGAGACCGCAACGGCCCGCGGTGATTCGCAGGCCAGGCCGTCCTGGCGCGCGCTGGCCGGGCTCGCGGGGTGCGTGGCAATCGCTGCCCTGGTCCGGCCCGGCGATGCGCTCTACCTGGCCGCCGCGCTTGGCATCGCGGTCATCGTGGTCAGGCAGTGGCGCCGGTTGCAGCTGCTCGCCGCGGTGGCCG
>Ga0335074_10005473_pt1 | contig 17569 bp, 11 predicted proteins | sample Lox_Sample_23_FD_206715 | JGI IMG/M metagenome (GOLD analysis project Ga0335074, IMG submission 206715) | Soil microbial communities from Loxahatchee National Wildlife Refuge, Florida, United States - Lox_Sample_2.3 | ecosystem: Environmental > Terrestrial > Soil > Wetlands | place: USA... | reverse complement strand
GAGACGGTGGGCTACGCCACGGACTGCGGGCTCAGGGCTTTCGAAAAGAATCGCCGCAATCCACGGGCCCGGCCGGGTGTACGGGCGCCGGTCGATTTGGCAGTCATATCCGCTACCTGTTTGTGCAGGACCAGGTTCTCATCCAGGCACCGCCCAAAGCCGTAGGCTTCGTTCATTTCGCCGGGGAAATCCCCGATGGTGGCATAAGCGCGATACCCCAGCGCCTTTTCCAGTTCCGGCACCGGGTTCAGGGTTCCCTTGGGGACGCGGTTGAACACCAGGCGGAGGTGCTCGGGCGCCATCCCCAGTTCCAAAAGCTTCTTCAATACCCGTCCGGCCTCACTGACGGAGGGCAATTCGGCGGTGGTCACCACGTATAGCGTGCCGGTCTCCTCCAAAAGGTTCATGGTGAGCAGATTCAACCGCGCCAGGTCCACCACAATGGACTGATACAGCGGGCGCGCAAAACGCAGGACATGGCGGACGCGCTCGCTGGCAAGTGGTTCGCCATAGCTGGTCACGCCGGGCGATGGCAGCACGTCGATGCCCAACGGGCTCTGGGTGACCAGGCTCTGCCAGAAGGTGAGATCGAGGCGATGCAGGTTGGTGGCCGCGTCCAGGATGGAATAGCGGGAGTTCGTGCGCAAGAGGAATTCGGCGGACGAAGAAGTGCTGTCCACGTCGAGAAACAGAACTTTCTCGCCGGTTTGGCGCTTCCAGGCCACCGCGAAGTGAGTGGCCAGGGTGGTGGAACCCACCCCGCCTTTGGCTCCCAGGAAGCCGATCACCGGGGCGCGGGCCTTTTCGGTGCGGCCTTGGGATGCGTTGAGCTGCCGCGCCATGGAATAGCGCAACACCCGCGCCAGCGCCTGGCTGGTCATGCGGCCCTTCACCAGGTAATCCTGCGCCCCGCGCGCTACCGCGGTGAGCGCCAGCATTTCGTTGGTGACCCCGGTAAAGACCACGATGGGCAGGTTGTCGGCGTGGCGTTGAATGGTCTCAAAGGTCGCCAGGCCCTGGGAATCCGGCAAAGTCAGATCGATCAGGGCCACATCGAACTCGCCGTGCGCCAGGGCATCCAACCCGGCCACCAGGGACTCCGCGCAATAGAGGTCGAAAGTTTGGCCCTCGACCTGTGCGAGCATCTCCCGCACCAGGCGCGAATCCGCCTCGTTGTCCTCCACTAACAGAACTCGGCGTGCTTTTTCCTGCATTCCCCCCTCCTCAACTTCTGGCCAACGTGAAACAAATGACCGCGCCCCCTCCCGGCGAACCGACCCACAAGCGCCCCCCATGCCGTTCGGCAATTCGCCGGCAGATCTCCAGCCCGAGGCCCGGGGCGGGCGGATGGGCGAATCCTCTTCCGTTGTCGGTCACCCGGAACAGCCAATCGCGCGGGCGTTCCTCGCACTCCACCGAAATCTCCAGCAAGCGGCCCGAGCGGTAGCGGATGGCGTTACCGATCAGGTTCTGGAACAGCCGCATCAGTTGGGCCGGGTCAGCCAGCACCTCCGGTAGCCTTCCCAACCGGACCTTGACATGGCTCTCCTCAATGGCCAGCCGTAGATTGGCGAGGGCCTCGGAAACCACTTCCGCGGAACTGATGGGGCGCCGCGTATCGGCTTTCGGATCCCCGCACGCCAGCAATAGCAGCGAATCCACCAGATCCTGCATCCGCCGCGCCCCTTCCAGGGCGTACGCCAGAAACTCGCCGGCCGCCGGATCCAGGGTGGCGCCGTACCGCTCGGCCAGGAGTTGGCTGTATCCGGCCACCATGCGTAACGGTTCCTGAAGGTCGTGCGCCGCCACGTAGGCGAACTGCTCCAGGTCTTCGATTTTGCGCAAGAGCGCAGCCTGCGGCCCATCGCGGGACGCTGTTGGCCCCGGCGGCGGCCCGGCAGAGGGGCCAGGGGCGGAATCTGTCAGTGTGGCGGAGGTGGTGAGCATATCCAGTCCTGTTTGTTCTTATCGGCGGTTTGGCCCGGGAGGATTAGAGGCGTGACGCCGGAATCTGAAAAAAAATGCCCGCTTCGCTACGATGAAGGAGTGTCCACACGTCACGCCGGATCAGGCCCCGTGCTCCCCGAAGTCCCCGAACCCTCACTGGCCGAGCGCGCGCGGACGCTGGTGTCCCTCGCCCGCATAGGCTCCCTGGCTACCCATTCCAGCCGGTGCGCCGGGTTTCCGTTCGGCTCGGTGATGCCCTACGCGGCCGACGTTCTGGGCCGCCCGGTGATTTTCATCAGCAGCATGGCCATGCACACTCAAAATCTGCACCAGGATCCGCGCGCCAGCCTGTTGATTACACAGCCCGATTCGGCGGGCGATCCGCTGGGCGCCGCGCGGGTCACGCTGGTGGGTACCACCGCCGAAGTTCCGGCCGCGGAGGCGCGCGACCTGTATCTCTCGCGCTACGAGAACGCCAAGTATTGGCAGGCCTATAGCGACTTTGCCTACCACCGGCTGGAAGTGGCGGACGTTTACTTCATCGGGGGTTTCGGCGTGATGGGCTGGGTGACGGCTGCGGACTACGCGAACGCCCGCCCTGACCCCCTGGCCGACGCCGCGCCGGAGATCCTCCGCCACATGAATGCCGACCACCGGGACGCGCTGGTGCGGATTGCCCGCCGGTTCACCGGGGAAGACGCCGACGAGGCCTCTATGACGGCGGTGGACCGCCTGGGTTTTCATCTCCGGCTGAAGACTGGCGACCGGGTACACGGGCGGCGGGTGGCATTCCTGCGGGAAGTGGCTGATTCGGGCGAAGTCCGGACGGTCTTGATCGAGATGCTGCGGCGGGCGGAATCCCCGGAATGACCCGAAACGTTTTCGGGCCGGTGGCGTCTCACGGTTCATGGGGTGAAGGGATGGGCGCTGGGGGTGGGCATTCCGCCACCTCCGGAAGGTAACGGTGGCCCAAAAACCGGTCCGGATCCTGAGGTACTCTGGTAAAAGGCGGCTTTTACCGATATGATAGCCATAAGAAGGGATGTCTGATCCGGATCGACCGCCTCAGCTCGGTTAAGTCATGAAAATCAGAACTACCGGTTTTGCCGTTTTAATTGTTGCCGCGTCGGTCTTGCTGGCGCCGGTTTACGGTCCGGGGATCCGCGCCCGCGCGGCCTCCTCCTCCACCTCGGGTGACGACCTGGATCGCGATGTGCGTTCCGTCATGGATGCGTACGCGCTGGTCGAGAAGAATTACGCCGATCCCGTGAACACCCAGAACGCCTTTTACCGCGGGGTGATTCCCGGCATGCTGCACACGCTCGACCCGCACTCCAGTTTCGTGGATCCGGAAGACTACAAGGAGATGCAGCGGAAGATGCACGCGCAGTACTACGGCGTGGGCATGCAGATCATCATGGACGGCCCCAAAACCGTAGTGATGGAACCGTTTATCGGGTCGCCCGCGTGGAAGGCCGGGTTACGCCGCGGCGATACCATCTCCAAAGTGGACGGCCACGATTGCTCGACCCTCAATTCCAGTGAAGTGGCGGACATGCTGCGCGGTCCCAGGGACACCCAGGTGACCATCACGGTGACGCGCGTGGGGTCGGACCCCATCACCGTCACGGTGACCCGCGGAGGGATCGAAACCAGTTCCGTGAACACCTTCTGGGTGAAGCCGGGGATCGCTTTCGTGAACGTGAAGACCTTTGAGGCGTCCAATGTATCGCGGGACGTGGAAGCCGGGATGCGCAAGCTGGGCGAAGAGCACGTGGACGGGCTGATCCTGGATCTGCGCAACAACCTGGGCGGCCTGGTGAACGAGGCCGTGGCTCTGGCGGGGCGCTTCCTGCGCGATCAGCAGATCGTGGTATCGCACCGCGGCCGCGCCGAACAGGAGCAGGTGTTCCGCGCACAGGCCAATCCGCTGGCGCAGCGTTACCCCATGGTGGTGCTGGTGAATGGCGAATCGGCTTCGGCTTCGGAGATTGTCTCCGGCTCTTTGCAGGACCATGACCGGGCTTGGCTGCTGGGCGAGACCACCTTCGGCAAGGGCTTAGTGCAGGCGCAGTTCCCCTTGCGGGAAGGCGGTGCGCTGCTGCTCACGATCGCCCATTACTACACCCCCAGCGGGCGGCTGATCCAGCGCGATTACACCCACGAGTCGTTCTGGGATTATTACTCCCACCACGACACCAATACCCAGAATCCCCAGGATGTGAAGGCGACCGACAGCGGACGCAAGGTGTTCGGCGGCGGCGGTATCACCCCGGATGAAAAGTACGTTGCGGCGAAGCGGGATACGTTCCAGCGGCGCACGGAGCCGGTGATCGGCGCCCCTAACTCGTTTTATCGCTTTGGCAACGTGTTTTTCGCCAATCGCAAGACGGATTTGCCGGTAACCTGGCAGGCGGATGACGCCACGCTGGAGCGGTACAAGGAGTATTTGCATTCAGTGAACCTGCCCTTCACGGACGCGGAATTTGACGCCAATCGCGACTGGATCAAGGGCGAACTGCGCTGGGAGTTCCTGTACCGCTGCTACGACGAAAAGACCGCTGACCAGGCTCGCTGGGAGAGCGATCCCGAGGTGCAGAGAGCCATCGACAGCATGCCCAAAGCCGAGGCCCTGCTGAAGGAAGCCCAGAAGACGTACGCCATGCGGCAGTAACTCAAGCCTTCCGCGCCCGAAAGCGGAAGGCGTCCGGAGTCACGTCCACCTGCGCTTCGGCAAATCCGGCCGCCTTCAGGCGGTCCGGAAAGCCGGCGGGGTCCACCACCGTCATGGTGTCGAAGAGGTGCAGCAGCCGGAACCGGCGGCTGTAGCGGCTGTCCCGGCCGGCGAAGATCGCGCCCGGGCGCAGCAGCCGCGCCACCTCGGCTAGCAACTTGTCCTGCAGGGCCACCGAGGGGACGTGGTGCAGCATGGTGAAACACACTGCCCCGTCGAACATCGCATCCGGAAGGGGCATCTGGGTGGCATCCTGGCAGAGCACGACGACGTTCTGGTCTACCGTGCGCAGGCGCAGCCTCTCGGCCAGCCGCTGATCCACCTCCACGCAGACCAGTTGATCGACGCGGGTGCGCAACAGGTCGGTGGTAACGCCGTAACCGGGGCCGATTTCGAGCACCTTGCCGTGCAACTCGATGCCCTCCAGGGTCCACGGCAACACCTGTTCGGCCACCTTGCGCTTCCAGCCCTCCGACTTGCAAAGCCAGCTATGAATCAGGTTCAACGCCGGCGCTCCGGGTGGGAAGAGAGGCTCAATACGTTGCCGTCGGGGTCTTTGAACCACGCCACCTTGGCGCCGCCGGGCGCGCTCCAGATGCCCAGTTCATCCTGCGGGAGCTGCGGGTAGCGCTCGAACCGGACCCCGGCCTGTTGCAGGTCGCGCACCGCCGCCGCCACATCCGGCACTTCCCACCCCAGCACGGTTCCATGCGCCGGCGGAAGCTCCTTCCCCATGCCCAGGCGCAGCATGATGCCGTTGGCTTCAAACACCAGCGCGAAGGGCGGCTCTTCCTTCAGCAGGCGCAAGCCCAAGGTGTCGCGGTAGAAGGCTTTGGCGCGCTCCACATCCACAATGGTAACGAATCCGATGAGGTTGTACCGGGCCAGCCCCGAGTGCGTAGACATGCGCCTATCATGCGTCAATTCCGGGCTTGTCGCAAGATTGCCATTCCGCCATAGCTGCGGCGGCGGGCGCCAGCGTCCGCACCATCGAACGGAAATTCCGCCAAGAGGTCGGCTCGGATTTCGAAACCTGGCGGCGGCAGGTTCGCCTGAGGAAGGCGCTGGAACCGCTGGTTTCGGGCCACTCGGTGAAGCAGGTGGCCTTCCGGATCGGCTACCGCCAGCCAAGCGCGTTCGTGGAGATGTTCCGCCGCACCCTGGGAACCACGCCCAAAGCCTGGACGGCCGCGCTGGGAAAGTTGAGCGCGTGATGCAGGGCGCGGGCCCAGACGATCCGCGCCCCTTCCGCGCCCCTCTGCGCCGATGCCGGGGTGGCGCGCACAGGAAAGGGCGTGGTAGGCTACCCTCTTATGAAGTCTCTGTGGTGTGCGGCTGCATTCTACGTGTGTCTGGGAGTTGCTCTGGGGCAGGTTCCTACGCCCGAATCGGTGCTGGGGCACAAGCCGGGCGACGATTTTTTCCTCGCCAGTTACGACGAATCGCTGGGCTATTTTCAAAAGCTGGCGCAGGCTACCGACAAACTCAAGCTGGTGAAGGTGGGCCAAACCACCCGCGGGCTGGACTGGTACATCGCCATCATCTCGTCGGCCAAGAACCTTGCCAGCCTGGACAAATATATCGACACCTCCCGGCGGCTGGCGTTGGTCAAAGGCCTTACCGACGCCCAGGCGCACGACCTGGCCCGCAACGGCAAGGTGATCGTACACATCGATTGCGGCCTGCATGCCACCGAGGTGGCGCCGGCGCAGCACGCCATCCAGCTTGCCTATAACCTGGTGACCGCCAAGGACGCCGACACCGCCGCGATCCTGGATAACGACATTCTGCTGCTGTGGTTTTCCATCAATCCGGACGGCCAGAACCAGGTGGCCGCCTGGTACAAGAGCAACCTGGGCACGCCTTACGAAGTGAGCAACATGCCCGGCCTGTTTCAGGAATACATCGGCCACGACAACAACCGCGACGGCTACATGAACAACATGATCGAGTCGCAGGTGATCACCAAGGCCGACCTGCAATATTATCCCGAGGTTTTCTACGACCACCACCAGACCGCGCCGTTTCCCGCGCGCATCTGGATTCCGCCCTTCGGCGATCCGGTGTCGCTCAACCCGGACCCCCTGATGTATCGCTGGGTGAACGTGTTCGGCACGGCCATGGCGGCCTATTTGGATGAGCACGGCATGCCCGGCGCGATGCATCGCGGGCGCTTCGACGACTGGTACCCCGGCTTCGTGGACCACGTCAACAATTTCCGCAACACGGTTTCGTTCCTTACCGAAACGGCGCTCTACCGCTACGCCACGCCGCACTTCTACACGGTGGAGGATTTCCCGCGCGACAAGCAGGACCTGCATGCGGAGGTGTTCTACTCAAGTCCCTGGCGCGGGGGCTGGTGGCGGCTGGCGGATGCCGTGCGGTACAACCTCGGGTCGTCCATGTCGGTGCTGGATACGGCGGCCAAGAATCGCGAAGAGCTGCTCTACGACCGTTACCGCGCGGGCAAGGACGTGGTTGAGCGCTTCACCAAAGATCCGCCCTACGCCTATGTGATTCCGCGCGAGCAGCGCGACAAGGTGACCGCGGCGCTGCTGGTCCAAAAGCTGATCATCGATGGCATTGAAGTACACCAGGCGACCAAGGAGTTCACCGCCAACGGTGCTACCTACCACGAAGGTGATTGGGTGGTGCTGATGGATCAGCCCTTCGCGTCGCTGGTGAAGGAGCTGTTCGATATCCAGAAGTATCCCGAGATTCCGCATCCGCCGCCGGTCACGGCTGAAGGACGCGGCGGAGCGGGCGGTGGTGGCGGTGGCGGTGGTGGACGCGGCGCAGGGGGCGGCGGGCGCGGTGCGGCGGCGGCTCCGGCTGCGGCGCCTGCGGAAGCTCCCACTGCCGCGGCGGCTCCGGCTGCGGCTGCCGGCGGTGGTGGTGGTGGTGGCGGACGCGGCGGACGGGGAGGTGGCGGCGGACGCGGCGCCGGCGGCGGAGGTGGTGCGGCGGGCGGCGGCGGTGGTGGTGGGGGGCGCGGTGCGGCGGCGCAAGCGGCGCCGGCCCAGACACCGTACGACGTGACCGGCTGGACCCTCCCCATGCAGATGGGTGTGGAAGTGGTGGCCGTGGGCGAACCGGTCAGCGAAGAAATTCGCGGCACGCTGCGCAAGATCGACCAGGTGGAGCCGATTCGCGGCAAAGTGGATGGCTCCGGCCCAGTGTTCGCCTTCTCGCACGATTCCAATGCGTCGATGGAAGCGGTCAACGACATTCTGGCCGCCGGCGGCACGGTGACCTTCGCCAAGTCCGAAAGCACCATCTACGCTTCGGGCGCCGTAGCGGCAGTGTTGCAGAAAGACGGCGTGGATGCCAGTTCGCAGAAAGAGGCGCCGGCGGCCTGGCCGGTGAAGAAGCCGCGCCTGGGGATCTACGAATCCTGGGCCGGCAACATCGACGAGGGGTGGACCCGCTGGATACTGGAACAGTTCCACTTCCCCTACACGCGGCTGCACAATTCCGATATCCAGACCGGCCACCTGCGCGACCACTACGACACCATCATCTTCGCCGAAGCCGCGGCACGCCAGATTATGGACGGCATGGCGGCCGGCACGGTGCCCGGCCAGTATGCCGGCGGTATCGGCGAAACCGGCGCCGACGCGCTGCGCGATTTCGTCACCCAGGGCGGCACGCTGGTGGCCCTGGGGAACGCCAGCCTGTTCGCCATCGAGCAATTCAACCTGCCGGTGACCAACGCGGTGGCGGGGCTGAGTTCCAGCCAGTTCTTCTGCTCCGGCTCGCTGCTGCGCGTGGAGCTGCAGAATCCCAATCACCCGGTGAACGCGGGGCTGCCGGAGGCTCCCGCGATCATGTTCGAACGCAACCCGGTGTTCGATACGCGGCCGAATTTCCGCGGGCGGGTCTTAGCGAGTTATCCGCGGAATCGGAACCCGCTGCTGAGCGGCTTTCTGTTGGGCGCCGACCGCATCGAAGGCAAGGCCGCCGCGCTGGATGCCGATTATGGCCAGGGCCACATCATTTTATTGGGATTCCGGCCGCAATGGCGCGGCCAATCGCACGGAACCTATAAGTTCCTGTTCAACGCGCTGTATTACTCGCCCGCCATGGCGGAGGCTTCCGAGGAGGCCGGCGGCGGCGGGGGCCGAGGGCGAGGAGGCCGCGGCGGCAGAGGCGGAGGAGGAGGGAATGCGCAGCAGGCTGCCTGGCGCAGGGAGGCGGAAACGGTGAAAACCCAGTTGAGCGCGCTGCTTGATCGCAACCGCGCCTACTTCACCGCCCGTGGACCGGCTGCGGCCGACCAGGGCAAGGCTTTGGAAACCGCTCTGGACGCGTTCCAGCGCGACCGCCTGCCGCTGCTGGACGACCTGCGCGGTCAGGTGGAAGACGCCAATGTGGCGCGCGGCGACGCGGCCTGGTCGGCGCAATTGCTGAAGTTGGCAGTGGACCTGCGCACGCGGGATTTCAGCGCTGAGCGGCTGGACGATCTGCTGGACCAATACAAACTGGCGGTGCTGCCGTGAGAAATACGATGATATCCACGAGATTCAAAGGAGTGCCCATGGGCGGAAAACGCGTCTGGCGGGCTGCGGGGGCGCCGTTGCTGGCTGCGCTTTTCCTGCTGACGAGCGCGGCCGCGTGGGCCCAGATTCCCACTCCCGAATCGGTGCTGGGTTACAAGCCCGGCGCGGATTTTCACCTGGCCAACTACGAGGAGTCGTTGGCGTATTTCCGGAAGCTGGCGGCGTCTTCGAACCGCATCAAGCTGGTGAACGTGGGTAAGACCAGCGAAGGCCGCGAGTTCTGGATGGCCTTCATTTCCAATCCGGAGAACCTGGCGCAACTGGATCATTACATGGAAGTGTCGCGGCGCCTGGCGGTGGCCCGCGGCGTCAGCGACGAGCAGGCCCACGCCTTGGCCCACGACCTGAAGCCGTTCATCCACATCGATGGCGGCCTGCACGCCAGCGAGGTGGCCAACCACCAGCACACCATTCAGCTTGGCTACGACCTGGTGGCCAGCGAGGAGCCGGAATATAAAGCTATCCGGCAGAACCTGATCGTGGAACTGTGGTTTTCGATCAACCCCGACGGCCAGAGCATTGTGGCCAACTGGTATCGCCAGAATGTTGGAACGCCCTACGAAGTCAGCCCGGTGCCGGTGCTCTGGCAGAAGTATGTGGGGCACGACAACAATCGCGACGGCTACATGCTGAACATGCTGGAGAGCCGCGAGGTGATCAAGGCCACGCTCCAAACCGAGCCGCTGATTTTCTACACCCAGCACCAGACCGCGCCGTTTCCGGGACGCATCTATCTGCCGCCCTTCGCCGATCCGATTTCGGGCAACATGCACCCCCTGATGCTGCGCTGGCTGAGCCTGATTGGCACCACCATCGCGGAGTATCTGGACGACCACGGCCTGCCCGGCTCCATGCACCAGGAGACTTTCGACGTGTGGTACCCCGGATACCTGGACAACGTGGGCAACTTCCGCCACACCATCTCGTTCTTCACCGAAACCGCGCTCTACCGCTACGCCACGCCGCACTTTTACACCGTGGACGAGTTTCCCGCCGTGCGCCAGGCGTTGGGCACGGAGATGCTGTACGCCAGCCCTTGGAAGGGCGGCTGGTGGCGGCTTTCGGACGCGTGCAAGTACATGTACGGAGCGGATATGGCGGTCCTCGACCTTTCCGTGAAGTACCGCGAGCAGTTGATCTACAACAAGTACCGTGCGGCGCGCGACACCATCGAAAAGTTCGAGAAGGAACCGCCCTACGCGTACGAAATCCCTCGCGAGCAGCACGATGCCCCCACGGCCGCGCTGCTGATGGAAAAGTTGATGCTGCAGGGCATCGAGGTGCACCAATCGTCCAACCCGGACGCCTGGGTGATCCTCATGAACCAGCCGTTCGCCGGGCTGGTGAAGGAGCTGTTCGAACCGCAAGTCTACCCCGCGCTGACGCAGCGCCCGTACGATGTGACCGGCTGGACACTGCCGTACCAGATGGGCGTGGAAGTGCACGCGGTGACCACGCCGCCCACCAAGCAGTATGTGGATTCACTGCGCTCGGTGAAGGAGATTACCGGTTTGGCCGCGCCATTCGAACTGAGCGCCAACGCCAGTTACCGGGCAATCAACCAGATCCTGGCAGATAAGGGGACGGTCTCGCTGGAGGGCGGCGATGTGGCGGTCACCGGCCTGGACAAGGGCCGCCTGGACGGCATTCTGCGCGAGAATCGCCTGCGCGGGATGGACGCCAAGGAGGGCGGCAAGCCGATTAAAGCGCGGCGCATCGGGCTCTATCGCCCGTGGGTGGCCTCCATCGACGAAGGCTGGACGCGGTGGATTCTGGAGCAGTACCAGTTTCCCTTCGCCAGCCTGTACAACGCCGATGTGATTGCCGGCCACTTACGGGAACACTACGACGCAATCGTGATTCCCGATATTTCCGAGGGGCAGATTCTGAACGGCCACCGGCCCGGCACCATTCCGGAGCGTTACGCCGGAGGCCTGGGCGCGGAGGGCGTGCAGGCGCTCGTGGACTTCGTCAACGACGGCGGCACGCTGATCGCGTTCAACAACGCCAGCATGTTCGCCATCAACCAATTCAAACTGCCGGTGACCAACGCCCTGGCGGGGCTTTCGGCCGCGCAGTTCTTCTGTTCGGGCGCGCTGCTCAAGGTGCATATCGAGGACGCCAAGAACCCGCTGACCGCCGGCCTGCTGCCCGACACCACGGTAATGTTCGAGCGCGGCCCGGCCTTCGACACCCGCCCTGACTTCAAAGGCACGGTGCTGGCACGCTACAACCGCGACCGGTCGCCTTTGGAAAGCGGCTACCTGGCCGGCCCCGACCGGATCGAAGGCAAAGTCGCGGCTCTGGATGCCATCTACGGCAAAGGCCACGTGATTTTGCTGGGGTTCAAGCCGCAGTGGCGCGGGCAATCGCACGGGTCGTATAAGTTCTTCTTGAACGCGTTTTACGAAGCGCGGTAGGGGCACGGCTGGCACGGAGATAGGGCTTGCGCGGGCCAGCCGCTCACGGTTTGAGGGTTTGGTTGCGTGGGAGCGGGGAAGTTGTGTGGTTGGAACGGCAGCGCCTGACGGGGCCGCTCGTAAATCGCCGCAAGCTCGTTTTCGCTACGTTGCTGGTGTTCTCTTTCGATCTCTCTGCATTCAACCGGCGCTGTCGACGCCGGGACATAGGGAACCGGTTCCGTACTCCTCGCGAAGAGGAGCGCTCCCCGAAGGGAGTGTGCCACTGTGACCGCCCCTTACGGCAGCCGCCCACGCGCGGGCGCACTGCCCAAGACGAACGTTGAATCCGTGTGGTTCCGGCTTTGAAGCCCCTGGCCAGTCTATGAAAGTGGGCGCCGGCACGAACTATCGAAACGGCTGCCTCTTGGCGAGCGAGCAGCGCTTTTTCAATTACAGAGTAACAGGCGGGTTTGGGGGTTGCGGACGGGAAAGTCCGTAAATGGTTGAATGCATTCGCCAAGAGATTTCCGAACTTGGTGAATGCCCATGGCGGCGCTTCGCTTCGGCACGGGAGGGGATGAGAATGGGCGCGAGTCGGCCCAGGAGACGGGAGGGGCTGCAATTGCGTAAGGCTCACATTCTGCAGGACTAAGTGGTGCCGATTTTCAAAGGGACCGGCGGGGAAGAATCGGCGATGGATGCACGGATTCTAGGGGATTCTAGGGGGGGGTTATCAGCGTTCATCAGCGTTCATCAGCGGCTAATGGTTTGCGGCCGCCCCGCCAAAGCTCTAAAGCCGCTGATCAACGCAGATGAACGCTGATCAGAAAGAAAACTAAGGGAAAAGTCACGCCTGCCCTGCGGCTCGGCGGTGTCTCTGCGGCGACTTCAAACGGATTTTAGAATCCATTGGGTTGGTGGTTCACCGGAGGCGGGGAATTGGTCGCAAGCGGCTGCAGTAACAGCGGGCTTTGAGTTGGGAAGTTGGTGAATGCCAATGGCGGCGCTTCGCTTCGGCACGGGACGGGATGAAAATGGACGCGATTCGGCCCAGGAGACGGGAGGGGCTGCAATTGCGTAAGGCTCAGCATTCTGCGGGACTAAGTGGTGCCGATTTTCAAGGGAACCGAAAAACTGCCTCACCGCGGAAAGGACTCAAAGCGGGCAAGGCCCGGAGCCACGGCACCCAACACCTGACGCGGAGACGCGGAGACGCGAAGGTTGCGCAGACGGTGCTCGCTAGCGAGGCCGCAAAGGAAGAGAGATCGCTGAGAACAGGCTCGGCCTGAGGTCGGGCCGCACGGCGCGCTCACAGGCTCAGGACCGGGATGTGCGATTCCCGAATGATGCCGTAGCCTTCGCCGTTGTCCCCCAGGTGGCTTCGTCCGGGAAGGTGGCCGATTACCAGGACGTCCGCCTTGGTTCGCCCGGCAGCCCGGTTCAGCAACTCCGGGACGTTGCCGCTATCGATGATGACTTCGGCCTTGGTGCCCACGGCTTGCTGAAGTTTGGCGATCTCCTGGGTGGCGAAGCCGACGATTTTCTCCTTCCAGACCGGGTCCACGTGGGATCCGCCGGGGCCGTAGATCTCTACGCTGTCCGTGATGTGGACGAGCGTCAACGTGGCGTCGAGGGCGGCGGCCAGTTCGGCGGCCTGCGAAGCGGTGTGGCGGCTGTGCGGGTCCAACTCCACCGAGCAGAGCAGGCGGCGGATCGAGAACTCCCGCGCCGACGTCTCTTCCTGGTGAACGCCTGTCCAGACCGGACAATCGGCTTCGTGCAGCACCTTGGCGGTCACGGAGCCGAGCAGCAAGCGGTAGAAGGTCCCCTCGCCACGGGTCGACAGCACGATCAGATCGACGTTCCGCTGGCGGGCGGTCTGGACGATTTCGTGGGCCGGGTCGCCTCTGAGCAGCACGCGCGTGACCGGAATCCCATCGAGTTCCGGCCGCAGCGCGCGATCCAGATTTTCTTGAGCCTGCTGGACAATGTGCGCGTGCAGGTCCCGTGCGGTCATTTCGTGCCCGCCCTCCAGCAGACCGTAGGGATAGTGGAGAGGCGTTACCACGTGCAGCAGGATCACCTCCGCGTGGAAGCGGCGCGCTAACCAGGCGGCCTGTTGCGCGACCTGCCGGGAGGTGTCCGCGAACACCACGGGCAGAAGAACTTTCCGAATGCTCAGCACCACTCCATCCTAATCAATTGGCGCCCCGCCCACGCGCGCTTCGCGTTGCCCGTCACTTCCGCAGCAGCGGTTCAAGCGCCTGGAAGACCGTCTTCTCCACAATCCGGGCGCCCTCGGCGTTGGGATGCAGGCCGTCGCGCTGCATCAGGTCGGCATGGCCGCCGACGCCCTCCAGCAGGAAAGGAATGCGCTTCACCTTGTAGCGCGCGGCCAGCGCCGGATACATGGCGTCGAACTGGCGGATGTATTCGGGGCCGTAGTTGGGTGGCAGGGTGATGCCGGCCAGCACCACGCGCGCGCCGGCCTTCTGGAAGGCCTCGATGATCTGCGCCAGGTTGCTTTCGGTGGTGGCGACGGGTTCGCCGCGCAGGCCGTCGTTGGCGCCCAATTCAACCAGCGCGATGGCCGGCTTTTCCTGCAGACCGAGGGAAAGGCGCGCCAGGCCATCCTGCGAGGTATCGCCGCTGACGCCCAGGTTGGCCACCCGGTAGTGGTAGCCGCGGCGGTCCAGGTCAGCCTGCAGCAGGTCGGGGAAGCTTTGGCCCGGTTCCAGGCCGAAGCCGGCGGTCAGGCTGTCGCCGAAACAGGCGATTACCGGGCGCGCATCGGCGGGGGCAGGCTCTGGCGGCGCGGGAGCGGGCGCCTGTGCCGCGCCGGGTGCATGTTGCGGCGGCGGGGACTCCTGCTTTGGGCGGCAGCCGCACGCGGCGGCCAGCAGGGCGATCCACCAGAATCTCCTCATCCGGGTCATTTATGGCTGGAGAACGGCCGGACGTGGGGCGTCGGTTTGCCGGTCCGGTCAGCGTACCGCTCATAATGGATGGTCTGCATCGTCTCTTCTTTCAGGGTAAAGGATGTGCAAAGGTCTGTCACGATGGGGCAACGCCGGTTCCAGCCGGTTTCCGGATGCCATAATGAAGGTTTGATCCAGGTTCGCGGGCTTACTAAATCCATTCCCACCGGCACGCACCGCGTGGATATTCTCAAAGGCATCGATCTGGAGATTCCGCGCGGGCAGTTCGCTGCCATCATGGGACCTTCGGGCAGCGGGAAAAGCACCCTGCTGGGCCTGCTGGCGGGCCTCGACTCCCCCACTTCGGGGCAGGTGATTCTGGATGGCGAAGACATCACCCACCTGGATGAGGACCGCATGGCGCAGGTGCGCGGCCGCAAAATCGGGTTCGTTTTTCAGTCCTACCACCTGATCCCCACGCTGACCGCCGAGGAGAATGTGCTGCTGCCCATGGAGCTGGCGGGCGGGCAGCCGGGTGCGGAGAAGCGCGCCCGCGAACTGCTGGACCGCGTGGGACTGGCGGGCCGCTTCGACCACTATCCGGTGCAGCTTTCGGGCGGCGAGCAGCAGCGCGTGGCGCTGGCCCGCGCCTTCGCCCTGCGTCCGCCGATCCTGCTGGCCGATGAACCGACGGGCAATCTGGATAGCGCCACCGGGCGGCTGGTGCTGGACCTGATCCTGGCGCTGCATCGCGAAGAAGGTACCACCATGGTGATGGTGACCCACGAGCTGTCCCTGGCCGAATCGGCCGACCGCCGCATCGTGCTGCGCGACGGGCTGGTCGTCAGCCAATGACGCAGTTGTCCTGGAAGATGGCGTGGCGGATTGCCTGGCGCGAGATGCGCGCTTCGCGATCGCGCTTTCTGTTTGTGGTGCTGGCCGTGGCGGTGGGAGTCGGATCGCTCACCGGGGTCCGCGGCTTCAGCCGCTCCTTCCGCCACATGCTGCTATCCCAGGCCCGCACGCTGATGGCCGGCGACCTTTCGGCGCGCGTCTTCGCCCTTCCTACGCCCGAGCAGGAGGGCGTGCTGAACCGGCTGGCGGCCGAAGGCGTGCGCCGCACCTGGATCACCGAAACCGTCACCATGGCCTCGTCGGCGGGCACGCCCAATCCGCTGCTGATTTCGGTGAAGGCGGTGGACCCGGCGGCATATCCCTTCTATGGCGAGGTAAAGCTCAACCCGCCGCAGCCGCTGGCGCGGGCGCTGGACGATCACTCGGTGGTGGTTTCGGACGATTTGCTGCTGCGCCTGGACGCGCATGTGGGCGATACGCTGCACATCGGCGGCCAGGATTTCGGCATCGCCGGCGTGGTGGTCTCGGAGCCCGACCGCATGACCGGCAGCCTGAACGTCGGCCCGCGGGTGATGATTACGCGGCAGGGGCTGGACCGCACCGGGCTGATCAGCCTGGGCAGCCGCGCCTCCGAACGCTACCTGTTCCGGCTTCCCGCAGCCGGTCCCACGGTGGAAAGCGTGCGGCAGACGCTGAAGCAGACCTTCCCGGAGGCCACCATTGCGGATTACCGGGAAACGCACCCCATCATCACCCGCGGCCTGGACCGCGCCACCACGTTCCTCAGCCTGATCGGGCTGATCGCGCTGGTGATCGGCGCCATGGGGGTGGCCAGCGCCATGCACGGCCATTTGCAGCAGAAACTCGATTCCATTGCGGTGATGAAGTGCCTGGGAGCGCGCTCGGCGCAGGTGATCCGCATTTACACGGTGCAGACGTTGATGCTGGGCCTGGCGGGAGGGGTATTGGGCGCGGTGCTGGGAGTGGCGGTGGCGGCGGCCTTCCCGGGGCTGATCGTGCGGTATTTCACCATCGATGTAGCATCTTCGTGGGACCCTCTGCCCGGTGTGCAGGGCATCGGCATCGCCTGCCTGGTGACCCTGCTCTTCACCTTGCCCCCGCTTCTGAGCATCCGGACCATCCGCCCGGCGCTGATTTTCCGCCGCGATGTGGAGACCGGCGGGGCGGCGAAGGCGGCGGCCGGGTGGAAACCGCTGCCCCTGCTCACCCGCGCCGCCATTCTGGTCGGCACCGGCGCGGTGGCGGGTACGCTCACGGAGGGCAATTTTCGCGATGCGCTGCGCACCGGAAGTTTCTTCGCGATCGCCTTGGCCGTGGCGCTGGTGCTGCTGAGCCTGGCTGCGTGGCTGTTCCTGCGCGGCCTGCGGGCTCTCCAGCGGCATGCGCCGCGGCGCTTGCCGGCGTCGCTGCGGCAGGGGATAGCCAACCTTTACCGCCCCGGCAACCAGGCGCAATCGGCAGTGGTGGCTTTGGGCGTGGGGGTGATGTTCACGTTGACGGTGTTTCTGGTGCAGCAGGCGCTGGTCAACCAGATCCGCGGCAGCACGCCGCCGGGCATGCCCAACGTCTTCCTGCTGGATATTCCGGGACCGCAGCGCGCGGAGCTGGCGAAGCTGATCGAATCGCAACCGGGAGTGAAGGCGGCGCCCGACGTAGCCTTCGCGGTTTCGGCCAAGATTGCCGCCATTGATGGCGTACCCATTGAGAACCGGCCGCTGCGCGAGTTCAACCGCCGCTTTCTACGCACCCGCTCGGTGACCGAAATGGCGGCCAAGCCGGCCGATACCGACATCCTGAGCGGCGCGTGGTGGGAGCCGGGCGATACGGCGCCGGCGGTGTGCGCCAACGAGGAATCCGCCAAAATCCTCCATCTGAAGCCCGGCGACACTATCGACTGGAGCATCTGGAACCGGACGGTGCGCACGCGCGTGGCGTGCATTGAGCGCACCGAATCCATCCGCATGTCGGCGCGCTTCGAGTTCCTGTTCAGCCCCGGCCAGCTTACCGGACTTCCGGCGGTGTATTACGGCAGCGCGCACGTGCTGCCCGGTGACGTAGCCAACCTGCAGCGGGTGGTCTACCAGAAATACCCCACCGTGACGGTGGTGAATGTGGCCGATGTGATGCAGATTG